>Ga0307376_10001376_pt1 | contig 26409 bp, 27 predicted proteins | sample TR2MG_FD_202536 | JGI IMG/M metagenome (GOLD analysis project Ga0307376, IMG submission 202536) | Soil microbial communities from Risofladan, Vaasa, Finland - TR-2 | ecosystem: Environmental > Terrestrial > Soil > Coastal area > Acid sulfate soil | place: Finland: Risofladan, Vaasa | collected...
ATGTTCTGCAGGTTAATCTCGTAGTAGTTGCGGGAACAACAAAGATTTATGTCAGCGCCGTTCCCCAGAAAGGTAACCCTTCCCTGCAGTGAAATGTCGTCTGGACATAAGGCCGGCAGGATAGCTCCGTTTTGGGAGAACCTGTATTCCACCGGCGAGACACCAGGGTCCGGTCAGACTACCAGTTTGACCAGACCCTCCAGGATACCCTCCGGTCCAGGGGCGCGGGAGCGGTAAATGTTGGCAGGCAGCCTGGCGGACTTGAGGGCGGGTACAGCGTTGCCCACTATGATACCGGGCCAGGTGCCGTCGAAAAGGTCGAGGTCGTTCTCGCTGTCTCCGGCCACGACAACGAGGTGGTCTGCGAGGCCGGCCTTCTTGCAGATGTATTTCAAGGCGGGCCCTTTGCCGGCCTCCGGCGGGATCAGGTCAAGGCAATCGGTGTTGCTCAGGACGACTTTGGCCGAAAGGCCCGCGGCCTGAAGGGCATCGTCAATCCGTTGGGCATCTATCAGGTGACGGTCGAACTTTCCGGTAACCCGGAAGGGGCCAGGGGAGTGCAGGGAGTGGAGGCCGTCGATCCGCCGGGCCACCTGCAGAACGTCCCCGCCCCGCCAGTTACAGGCCAGCTGCCGGGCCCAACCGGAATCCGGGCGGACGGAACCCTCCCAGTACACCGTACTACCTACATCGCAGGCCATGGCTGCGGGCATGACCAGGCGATTTTCAAGAACCGCCTGCATGGCCGAAAAATGGTGCCGGCCGGTGAGATAGACCCAGGATACCCTGCTACGCCGGCGGTCGAGCTCGTCCAGGAGGGATGCCATGCCGGGTATGCCGATCAGGGTGTTGTCGAGGTCAGAGGCCAGAACAATTTCCTGCATCGAAAGAATCCCCCCTAATGCTATTATCCCTGGATTCCCAAATTAGCTGCTCATACAAGGTGGTAGTCAGCCGCCCGATGTTTTCCCAGTTAAATTTTTGTGCGGCTCTTTTGGCGGCGGTCACACCCAGTCTTCCGGCCAGGGACGGGTCGGACAGGAGCCTGACCAGTGATTCCTGCAGACGAACACTGTCGCCGGGTGGGAAGGTGAGACCTGTTCGACCGTGGATTACGATCTCGCCCAGACCGCCCACGTCCGAAGCTACCACCGGGCAGGCGCAGGACATGGCTTCCGCCGCAACCAGGCCGAAAGACTCATAGAAGGAGGGAACCACCGTAACTGCGGCCGTCTTATACAGGCGGGCCAGAGCCCTGTGTTCCAGGGGACCGGTGAAGACGAGCCGCGGCTCATACCGCCGCGGGTGTTGCCCGACTACATAAAGTTCGGGGCGCCCGGGCAATCGCCGCCACGCCTCCAGCAATACGTCGAGTCCTTTGTTTTTTTCCGGACGTCCGACGAAGAGGAGGAAGGGTGGGCGGCGGGTTTCCCGTTCCCGCGCGTTAAAGAGGCCTGTATCCACTCCGGCCGGGATGACCTTCACCCGGGAGCCGGTTTTATCCCGGGGTATGAGGGAGCGCACGATTGCGGCCTCCTGATCGGTGGTGGTGACAATGTTGTCGGCGAAGGCCAGAATCAAACGCTCCGCTTCCAGCCGTTCCCGGTTCACCGGGGTACCGGCCCTTTCTTTGACGATGCCCAGGGAGTGGGAGGTGTGCACCAGGGGCAGGCCCAGCCGTTTGGATAAGTATAACCCCAGCCAACCGGACATCCAGTAGTGGGTATGAATCACCTGGTAGTCATGTTTGGCGGCCAGGGACAACACCTGGCGAAACAGGTGAGGCAAAAGGACGGGCATTTCGTCTTTGGCCACAAAGGCCGGCCCGCCGGCGGAAAAACGGAGCACCCGCAGGTTTCCCTCCTTCTCGCAAACCGGCATTTGGGGGTCGGCGTGGTGGCTGACCACGTCAACCTGCCAGCCGAGGCGGCCCAGGGCACGGCCCAATTCCCGTACGTAGACGTTTTGCCCCCCCGATTGGCACCCGCCCACCGAAGACAGCGGATCGCCGTGGGCCGAAATGAAAAGCACTCTTTTGGTCACGGAAAATCCTCCTTTTTAAAACAAAAATACCCACGCGAAAATTGCGGGGTAAGGAAAAGGTAGTAAGAACAACATGTTGTAGAATAAAGCAAAGACAACTATCCCTCCCCGACTACGCTTACGGAGTTAGCTGACGGATTCGGGTCATCGGATAACCCTACCCTCCGGTGGGCCGGAGAGATTCACCCCAAGAAGTGGTTCCCCCGTTTCTCTCGGTAAGAGAATTAAGCGATAAGAAGGTTAGATCCATTATTAAGTTTTCGCGTATCAACAGGGCTCCTAGCATTACCTCCTAATATTAGCTTGCCCTGTAATTATAACACGCGGCAATGTTGCGGGCAAGGGTGACGTAAACATCCTGCAGTAAAAATCAGCGGATAAGTTAGGCTTACGAGCATCACCACCGCCCACGGGTGCCGACATCCCCGGCTATCCGGCCGACTCCGTACTCGTGCCGCAGCGCTCCGTCCTTCCTGCACCATAATCGACATAACACAAGCAATTTTTGCGGTGTTCCTCGCCATAACCAAAATCAGGGGCTACTGCGCCACTTTCTCTGGTGTTTAGGATGTGTGAGAGTTTTGGCCGGCTATGTTTCCTGCTTTTGACGGGCCGCCTTCGGCATCTTCATAATTACCCCAAAATGGCTATAGAATCCACTAAGGATATTTTTCGCCAAGGTATTTACAGGATCCGGGCATGGTGTTACTATTCCAATAGGTGCTATATGCATATAGAGGATATTCTGTAAAGGACGTTCTGCGATGTGCTGCAGTCTGGTCCCGCTCAAAACGCCCGGGGACCATGCCATGCTCATCATGGCGCAGGTAGTGCCCGGCACGATTGTCGCTGCCGGGCCAGTCACCCTTTACGGCCGGCAGATGGTAAACAAGGGGAACTGACCCGGCTTCAAAACAAGGCGGCTCTGTCCATTGCTGCCCTGACGGTGCTTCGCTCGTTGTTTGGTGGAAAACTGGAAAGGGGATCTGTTCGTGCGGCAGAATACCGTTATTTCCATCCTCGGGTTCGCCGGCTTTACGGTGATGGCGGACAACTGGGTCGTTTCTCCCATTTTACCGGCGATCTCGGCGGACCTGCATGTGCAACTGACCAGGGCGGCCCTGCTGATCACAGCTTATATGATCCCTTTCGGCCTGTTCCAGCTCATCTTCGGACCCCTGGCCGACCGCTACGGCAAACGTCAGGTGATCAATTACTCCATGCTCGTTTTTACCCTAACCACCGCCTTGTGCGCCGTGGCCGGCAACTTCACCACCCTCGCCGTCTACCGGGCCCTGACCGGTGTCTTTGCCGCTTCGGCCATGCCGGTGTCCCTGGCCTTGATCGGTGACCTGGTGCCAATGAAGGAAAGGCAGGCCGCCATCGGCTATTTCATGGGTATCTCCTTCCTGGGACAGGGATTGAGCATGGCCGTGGGCGGTTCCATAGCTTTCTTCTTAAATTGGCGAGGTGTATTCGGCACCTATTCCCTCCTGGCTGCCGTTTCCACGGTGCTTCTGTTTACCGCCGGCCGGCGAATCACCTGCTCCCCTAACCGGAACAACAGTTTTTTCGGCCCTTACCGGCAGCTTTGGGCCAGTAGCGTAGCCCGGCGTACGTACCTGGTTATTCTCTTGGAAGGCATCCTGATTGTGGGTACTTTTTCCTACCTGGGGGCATACCTGTCCCGGACCTATCATCTCAACTATCTATACATCGGATTGACCTTGACCGGGTTCGGCCTGGCCTCGGTCATTGGTGGCCGGATCGTAGGCCGGCTGGCCGGGCTGTGGGGCCGTAAGCGGGTGCTGGTTCTGGGCCTGATTTGTGCCACGGCGGCGGAAGCATTGTTCTTTGCAGCCGGCGCCACTTATGGCGCCGTGGTCGTGGGCGTGGCCTTGTTAGGCTTCGGCTTTATTTTTACTCACTCCACCCTGACCACCCTCAGTACGGAATTTGCGGCTCAGGCCCGAGGAGCGGCCATGTCTCTGGTAGCCTTTTGCTTCATGGGTGGCGGGGGAGTAGGTACGGCTATCGGCGGCTTTCTGATTGCGGCGGCCGGTTTTACTTCCTTCTTCGGCATCTACGGTCTGGCCATGGCGCTGCTTATATTCCTGGCCATGTTGATCGTACGAACGGAAACCGTCGCTGCCGCGCCCGGTGGGGTCAGCGGATGAAGAGCTACTTCAGGCGCCGGTCCGGCAGTCCCCATGGCCGGGATCAACAGGCTGGAACTAACAGCTGCCCTGTGGTGACCACTTACGGGCAAAGCTCAAAAAGGCCAGTACTGTGGGATAAAAATGCTGATCCTTGGCCGAGATGATGCTATAATGCATGGGGATCGATAATTCGCTATCTTCCGGTACAGTAAGGGTACCCGTTGAAAGTTCCGTGGTTACTTCCAGCCTTGACACGAAAGCGACGCCGATGTTGTTGGCAACCAGGCGTTTTGTGGTTTCGGTGTTGCTAATCTCCAGCCTCTTTTTCGGGATAATGTTGCTGTTGATCAAGAACTGGTCTACCAGGGATCGCGTTGCTGATCCTTTTTCTCTGCATATGAGGGTTTCTTTTCCTATATCGGCACAAAAAACTCTATTATTACTGCTCAGGCGATGTTCCGGGGCGGTGATCATTACAAGCTCGTCCTGGCCATAAGGTTCAATGTGCAAGGCAGGATTCGTTGCATCCCCGCCCACGAAGCCAAGATCCAGTTCCCTGGCGGCCACCATCTGTTCAATGGCAGCGCTGTTTCCCAGGTGCAGGGAAAGCTCAATATGGGGAAACCTCTCCCGGAACGTTTTGATCACGGGGGGGAGCAGGCAGTTGGCTATGGTCGTGGTCGCCCCGATAATGACCTGTCCGCGCTCCAGGTCCATAAACTGGGACATAGCCCGCTCAGCCTGCCCCACCAGGTCGAAGATACGGTCGGCGTAATCATAAAGATTCCTTCCTGCGTCGGTGAGCACCACCTGCCGTCCCTTCTGAAAAAAAAGCTCGAGGCCGAGGCTTTCTTCCAGGGCGGCTACCTGGCGCGAAACTGCCGGCTGACTCAGGTTCAGTTCCCCGGCAGCCCTGGAATAACCCAGGTGCCTGGCTACGTAAAGAAAGATCTTCAACTGGTAAAGGTTGATCTCGGACAAGGCCCTTCTCCTTAAATCATGACATTACTAGGACGAATACAATGCATGCATACAATTCACTTGTATTATAACTATTGTTATGCTAACCTGTAAACAGGCAAAGGAGTGAATTTGGTGGATCACCGGTTTCCGGACATAAATCTGACATCCTACTCCCCCGGGTCCGGGTGAGCATGCAAAGTAGGTCCTTCAGACCTGGAGCAGGTCCTGCGCGTCCTGCCGCCGGTCCTGGACCCGAATGTCCTCGCCGGGCGCGAGGATAACGCGGCCATCTACAGGATAAACGAAGAGCTGGCCGTCATCCAGACCGTGGACTACATTACGCCGGTCGTGGACGATCCCTACGATTTCGGGATGATTGCGGCGGCCAACGCCTTGAGCGACATTTACGCCATGGGCGGGAAACCGGTTATCGCCCTTAACCTGATCGGCTTCCCGAACCAGAGCCTGCCCCTCTCTATCATGGAAGCGATAATGCGGGGCGGAGCGGACAAGGCCGCCGAGGCCGGAGTCACCATTGTCGGCGGGCATTCCATCACCGATAACGCTCCCAAATACGGTCTGGCCGTAACCGGTTTCATAGATCCCCGGCGCATTATCACCAAGGCCGGGGCCAGGCCGGGGGACGCCCTGATCCTGACCAAGCCGTTGGGTGCCGGAGTCATTACTACCGGGATTGACCGCAAGCTGGTCAACCCGGACCTGGTCAGCCTGGTCACGAGAATTATGACTACCCTGAACAAACGGGCCGCTGAGATCATGCAGGCAGTTGGTATCAACGCCTGCACCGACATCACCGGCTTCGGCCTGCTGGGGCACCTGCGGGAAATACTGAGGGCCAGCGGGACGGGGGCCCGGGTGGCGGCTTCCAGGGTGCCCGTCCTGCCCGGGACGGAAGACCTCGTTCAGGCCGGGGCGGTAGCCGGCGGAACCCACAACAATTACCGCCACCTCCGGGACGGGGTGAACTGGGACCCGGCCCTTTCGAAAGAAATGCGACTGATCCTGTGCGACCCGCAAACTTCGGGCGGGTTGCTGGCAGCCGTGCCCCGGGAAAATGTGGCCCGCTTGCTGGCCGCCCTGCAACAGGAAAAAGAAGTGCCGGTGGGGGTGGAAATCGGGGAAATCTTAGCCGGACCGGGGAAAATCGATGTGGTAGCTTAGACGTCGAATTATGGGAAAGAGACTGGCCTTCTGTTAGCTGACCAAAAGAATATCATCCCGGCTTGAGCGGTGGAGCCCGGAAGCTGATCTCTCCACGCGATTGCAGGGATAGAGGCAAGAGGCCTGGCTGGTACACTTTGGACCGGCCAGTTTTCGCATCTGGGAATCCGGAAGCAGCACGGTGGTGCCGCCCCCGGGGTATCCCCTGTTGTCCTTAGTGACCGGAAATTGGGGTATTACCTGGACGTATAGCATCTATGCAAATAATTAATTTGCATTATAGTGGCCGCTATGTTAGCCTTACTTAGGAAATAATTTGCCGAAGCCAACACCGGAACATACGAACATGGTGCCCAAACCGGCAACGCGCGGATCGGATCAAAGGTTGCTATACCCGCAGAATTATTGTACACATATTTCAGAAAGGGATAGTGTAAGGTGCAGGAATGCCTCTTTCTGTTGGTGGATAGCCCTGACACCGGTGTGAAACTTCCAGAAGAGATATTAACGGGCTTGCCTGGGATTAGACTTGTTCATAAGCGGAGTAATAAGTTCTTTTATGTAGTATTCGATCCTGCCGTCATTGAGCATGATTCCATTATTGAGGCCCTGATTAATGCGGATATTTCGATCAAACAATTTAATGTCGTTGCGGCGGAGGATTATTTAAGAATGCCATCAATGCCTGAACCGAAACACGATATAGACCACAGATGAAGGGAATGGTTTATTGCATGGTGACCGTCAAGGTCTTCTCCAATGTTCCCCCCGGGAAGGGCTGAACAAGGCTGATCAACCTGGCCGGTGCGGTCAGGGATGCCTACGCCCCGGATGTGGAAGTTCAGGTTATTTACAAGGGGGACTTGCCCGGTATGCCGGATCCACCCAATATGGCGGTGGGAGATACTTTGCTGGGTAAGGATGTTACCGCGGAGACATTGGAAAAAGTCCTTGCGGAGTTATTGCCGGAATAAGGGTTTATGACCGGGGAGTATTTACGGTACTGGTGGAGAGAAGCCGTCTTCACCAGTACCTTTTTTCGTGCTACAACTGCCGGCGACTCAGGGCGTAACTGCCAGCCCAAAAGACGGCGATTGCAATAGCTCCGAAGATCAGCCACTGCCAAGTTCCGCTGTATATCCCCAAAAAGACCAGGGCGGTTCCCACATAATACGGAACTATAGACACGGCCGCGGTCCAGAAGTAAGGCCAAAATTCAACCGAGGGAATAACACCGGCAATACAATTTATGGCAAAGGCCGGGACAGGGAGTAACCTGGCAATAAGTAAACCCAAAGTACCTTTTCTTTTAACCCAATTATCGACCTTGTTAAAGTTTTCGGGTGAAACCAGCCTTTGTACGAGCTTCTGCCCATAGATCCTGGCGATAAAAAAGGTAATAATTGAACTAAGGTCCATCCCTAGCCAAGAAAGTATAATTCCCATGTATATACCGTAAATCTTAAAGCATAAGACCAGGAGGCCTTCCGAAGGTATCGGAGTCATATATAACAAGGCCATCAGGAGTACGGCAATAATATTTCCGCGCAACCCCATACGCTGAATACTCAAGGAAATTGCATAGCGCTGGTCGAAGTAAAGAAAGACCGCGACGAACATGGCGAGCAGGATCAGAATTAAGGAAAAATGAATCAGTCTCTTTTTGTCAATCCGATGGAAAAGATTTTCTAATTTGATATTTGACATATGCGTTTCCTTTGACCTTAAAGTTGTAAACAGAATAACATTTTCACCGCAATTTAAACAGGCTTACTCCCAGAGGGCTAGGAGGATGGCTGACAGTGTGGCGGTTACAGTCCCGACCAGGAAGGGGGCCGCCGGGCTGAACCGATCCCAAAGCAGCCCGGCCACCAGGCTGGCCGGTAGGGCGGCGATGCCGGTCAGCGCGTTGAATACCCCGATGGCCGTCCCGCGAATATCCGCCGGGGCGTGATCGGTAATGTGGGTCTTTTGGCTTCCCTCGGTTGCTGCGTAATAAAGACCGTAGGCTATAAAGAGCGGCCAGGCCATCCAGGCGGCGTCGGCGAGGGCAAAGCCGGCATAGATCAGGGCAAACGCTGTAAAGCCCGTGATCAGAAGGGGTTTCCGGCCGATGCGGTCCGAGATGACCCCGAGGGGATAAGACAACAGGGCATAACTGGCGTTGAACGCGAAGTAGGCGACGGGTACCAGGACAGCGGCCAGGCCCATGTTTTGCGCTTTAAGGATCAGGAAGGCATCGGACGAATTACCAAGCGCAAACAGGGTGCCGATAAGGACAAAACGGCGGAGCCGTGGTGGCAGCTGACCGAGGGAGATGCTCCAGTTTCGCAGGGCCGGCCCTGTGGTTAGGTTCTCCGGCCTGGTATCCCGGAGGAAGAACAGCAGGAGCACTACCGAGACCGCTCCGGGGAGCAGCGACCACCAGAACACCGCCCGGTACTTTCCCGGCCACGCCTGAAGGATGAGCCACGCGGCGAGTGGACCTACGGCCGCACCCACCGTATCCATCGCCCGGTGCAGCCCGAATGCCTTACCCCGTATGGACGGAGGACTCGATTCGGCGATCAGGGCATCCCTTGGTGCTCCCCGAAGGCCCTTGCCGAAGCGGTCGGATACCCGCAGGGCCAGGATCTGGCCCCAGGAACCGGCAAAGCCCATCAGCGGTTTGATAATATTGCTCAGCCCGTATCCCAACACCATAAGGGGCTTCCGCCGTCCGGCCCTGTCTGACAGGTAGCCGGAAAATGCTTTCGCCAGGCTGGCCATAGCCTCTGCCGTCCCTTCAATGAGGCCGATGGCCGTGGCCGGGGTGCCGAGAACCATGGACAGAAAGAGCGGCAGTACCGGAACAAGCATTTCGGACGAGATATCGGTGAACAGGCTGACGAGGCCCGCGACTACCACATTGCGGCTCAAACGGCCGGCGGAACCGGAGATGGGCTGCTCCAAGGACCCACCTGCTCTTTCTCAACCTTATTACGGGGCAATGGCGGCGATTCCGGCCAGTGCTCCAACAGTATTCCTACCTGTATTTCGAGATGCGGGTGATCAGTACCTGCCTGAAGTCCGTCTTCTTCCGGTACAGCGTGGTTGTCCGATAATCATGAGGACAACCCGAGGGCGGTGATGCCCGGCATGGTCAGGGTCCGGAACATCCGGTCCATCTCTGCGTAGTACTTTCCGGTGGATGTGCGCGTTACCGTCACGTTCGTAATCGCCTCAGGGATCTCGCGGCCGTCAGTCGCAAACGTTACCCACCCCAGCTTCGGCAACTTCAAACGATTACCCCTGACCCGGATGTTACCGTTCGTAAAGTTTGCCCGGTAGGTCTGTTCCGGCTCCCGTCTCGACTTGAACCGGGGGTATTTGGCGCGGCCTTCAAAAGAAATTAGTGAACGCCGCCTGCAAATCGCGCAGGCTGTCAGGTGCAAGCGCACACCAGCAATAACTCAATCAAAGTCAGGCAAGTCAAGGGAGACATCGTCGCCGTCACCACCAACGGGACAGTTTCCTTCAACGATATTTCGGGCCGGTTGCAAGCGGACACAACCAATGGCTCAGTTGATGGAGAATCAGCCGTGGGCGGGGAATGGACCATTGCCACCACGAACGGAGCCATCAAACTGCAAATCCCCTCCAACACAAGCGCAAAAATGGAGGCTACGACCAGCAACGCCAAAATAGGAGGGGACGCGCCCTGGCTGTTTGACGCCAAAGGCCATGGAGGGGTAACGCTGGGAGCGGGGGATCACCAGGTGAACCTTAAAACAAGTAATGGCAGTGTCACTGTAGAATACATCAAACAAACAGAAACCACCAAAAGTATGTAGTAACCCCAAGTGACGTAAAAGGCCGCCAAGGCGGTCTTTTACTCGTTAAAAACTAAAGCAAGAACTCATATCGCCTCCGTCCGTACAGGATGCGGCGTATTTCTACCGTTGTACCACTTACGACATAAAAGACCAGGTGGTTTTGTACGAACAGCCGGCGGTAACCCTTTGCCCGGAGCACAGGACTTTTAAGCAACGGACAGCGAAAGGGCAGCTGCTCAAGGGAGCCTACGGCATCAACGATTTCATCATACAGCTTAAGTGCGGCATCGGGTGAGAGCCCATTAACGTAATCCACGACATCCTGGAAATCCTGCTGGGCCGAAGGGAAAATCAGCACCCTATATTTTTCCATGAACCTTGGCCCTCAGCTTCTCTGCAAAATGAAGAAAGTCCTTGCCTTCCGCGCCGCCGGCAATCTCCCCTTCGGCCTCCGACAGCTTGCCGTATAGCTCAAGCAGTGCCTGCTGCCGTTCATAGCTCTCAATGCTCATGACTACCAAGTCGCCGACGCCGTTCTTGGTGATGAATACCGGCTCACGTTCTCTATGGCATAACTCGGAAATCTCATTGGCTTTGTTCCTTAAATCAGAAATAGGCCGGATGTTCGGCATGATACCCCCCCCCCTATTATCAGAATTTATGCATTTAATATATCATAATTTTGAGAGGATGGCAAGCGTACTGCTGATGCATCCTGGGCGGCCCACGTTCTCCGGATAGTGATCCATCTAGCCAGTGCCAGAGGGGTGCCAGCCTGGAGCGCTGGGAATCGTCAGCAACATGATGGTCTGAAGTCTGACCCCGGGTCCTTTTCAGTATCGCCGAAGGGCTGTCCTTTTTTCGCCTGAGCAACGCGGAAAGGCTGGAATTGACGCAGAGGTCATCGCCGGTAACAAACCGGGCCGGCCCCGGGCGTAGCAGTCCGTTAAGTTATCGTTAAGTTTCCAGAGGCTAATCAGGGGATTCTTCCTGCCGGAATCGTGGGGGCGGAGGGGGGAAAGGGTATGACACCTCTTCGGAGGAGGGTGAAGAAGGCTTCCCGGGGTGCCATAGTTATTTCCAATGCAAGCATTACGTGATATAATACTTAGGTTGGCGTTGTCCTTTACGGGGTGGGCGGCGGGCCCATCACCCGGTCCGGGGTGGTCTGGTAGCAGCAGGAGCTAATCTTGACAAATTTTTTGCCGGGTATTAGGGTATGGTTGGTATTTTTCTGGGAATAATATCGAATATATATTTGGGAGGGGTTTGACACACTTTGGCTACATTTTCTGATTTGGGGATTCATCAAGAAGTGCTTCAGGCAATAAGTAATATGGGTTTTGAGGAAACGACGCCGATTCAAGAACAAACCATTCCCCTGGCCCTGCAGGGGAGAGACATAATTGGACAGGCGCAAACCGGTACCGGAAAGACAGCTGCCTTCGGTATACCTATTATTGAGAGTATTGAGCTGCAGAATGAAAACATTCAGGCCATTGTCATTACGCCGACCCGGGAGTTAGCTGTTCAAGTGGCAGAGGAATTAAACAAAATAGGGCAATTTAGAGGAATCAGAACCATACCTATTTATGGCGGGCAGGATATTGTTCGTCAAATTACGGCCCTGAGAACACATCCGCAGGTTATTGTCGGCACGCCCGGCCGCCTGATGGATCACATGAACCGCAGAACCATTCGTCTGAGCTCGATTAGAATAGTTGTTTTAGACGAAGCGGATGAAATGCTGAATATGGGCTTTATTGAAGATATTGAAACAATTCTGAAGGACATTCCAGAAGATAGACAAACGCTCCTATTCTCTGCGACCATACCGAGGCCGATCCAATCTCTCGCGTCTAATTTTATGAAGAATCCGGAACTGATCGCCATTAGGACACGGGAGATGACGGTGCCGAATACGGTGCAGCAATATATGGAGGTATCGGAAAGGCAGAAATTCGATGTCCTTTGCCGTGTCCTGGACACCTATTCTCCCGAAGCATCGATCATTTTCAGTAGAACCAAACGGCGGGTGGACGAGCTTGCCGAAGCCTTAACCAAACGCGGGTATGCCGCGGAAGGTATCCATGGTGACCTCACCCAGTCGAAACGGGACAGCGTCCTGCGCAAATTCAAGGAGGGCAGCACGGAAATCCTCGTGGCCACCGATGTGGCGGCCCGGGGTCTGGACATCAGTGGTGTTACGCACGTGTTCAACTTCGATATTCCGCAGGACCCGGAAGGCTATGTCCACCGCATCGGCCGGACGGGCCGGGCGGGGAAGAGCGGTTTTGCGATCACTTTTGCCAGCCCGCGGGAGATAGGTCAGTTACGGATGATTGAGCGTCTCACCAACCGCCGCATGGAGCGGAAACCCGTCCCGACGATGACGGAGGCTATCGAAGGGCAGCAGCGTCTGGTGGTCGAGAAATTGCTGCAGGTTATCGAGGAAGGGAACTTTCATTCCTACAAGGCTTTGGCTGAAGAACTTTTGGACGAGCAGGATTCCGTCGCGCTATTGTCGGCGGCCTTAAAAATGCTTACCAAGGAGCCGAATACGACCCCGGTTGTTCTGGCGGACGAAGCTCCACCGCAGATGAAAAAGAGACCGCCTATGGATGGCAGGACAGCCCGGCCATGGAGAGGTATGCGGGACAGGAATTTCAGCGGACAGCGGCGGGGGAACCGGTAGGAAGGCGATGAGCGGCAAACAGACAGCGAAGAGAGTCACGGCTGCCGTGTTGATCGACGGTGGCCGGGTATTGATCGCCAAACGCAAGACCGGTCAACACTTGGCTGGTTTCTGGGAGTTCCCCGGCGGTAAGGTGGAAGACGGCGAGACGCCGGAAGAAGGTTTGGCCCGGGAACTGAAAGAGGAATTGGGAATTGTGATCAAAGTAGACGCTCTCTTCGGCGAGAGCGTCTACCACTATGAGCAGGGGACCATTGAGTTGCTGGGGTACTGGGCGACCTGGGAAGACGGGGAAATAACAGCTCGGGTGCATGAGGAAGTTCAGTGGGCTTACCCCGGGCAACTGGGTGATTATACTTTTTCCCCGGCCGACCGCCCCTTTGTCGAGAAACTGAGGCAGTACCGGGATGACAGTGTTAAGCTGCCTGTTCGATGAAGAACGTGAGTCAATCTATGTCAGTACCGCGCAGGGTCCGGTGGCACACTTGCCGCAGACGTCGCAGGTTCCGAGGTCACAAAAGTGGGCATCCACTTGCAACAGGTGCCCGTAACATTTTTGTTTGTCCAGCCCCCCGGGTGTCAGCGCGCCGGTGGGGCATCTTTTTACACAGGTCAGGCACGTTTCCTGCCGGTAGTACAGGCAGTTGTGACCTGCCGGTCGCGGCGAGGGGGGAAGGGAGTGGTCGGTGACCAGGCTGCCTAGCCGGCCGGCGCAACCCGCGGGTGTGATCAGCAGGTGGTTCAGGCCGAAGGTGCCCAGGCCGCAGACGAAGGCCACGTGCTTGTGCGACCAGAAGGATACCAGCTTTTCCGGGTCAAAATTATGGGTGGGTTGTTGCCAGGCCGTTTTCACGCCCCTGGCCGCCAGTTTCTCCCCCAGCACCTCACAGCAGTGACTGATTAACCGGTTGGTCTCAATGTAGGCTTCGGCCCATTCCCGGGCCACATAAGGGTGTTTTTTGTTTGTTTCCACCAGTTCCTTGTGGAAGGGGAGGAAAAAGGCCAGGACCGAAACCGCTTCCGGCAACAGGTCCTGCGGGAGCAGGTGGCCCGGCCCGACGGCCTTCTTTAGCTCCCGGAAAAGCGGGTCGTCCGCCCGGGCAAAGCCGACCAGTGGTTGGCGGTAAGCAGTCTTGCCGGCCGCTTGCGTAACCACTTGCATGATCGATTGTTCTATAAAGTCTTTCATTCGCTACATCCTTTTCCGGATCTATGCTCCATTTGTAACACCGGCGTTATCATTCCGGTCTTCCCGGCCCCGCCGCCTGTTTTCCATTTCCCCGGAGTGCTCCGTGACAAAAGTCAGGAACCTTTTGGCGGCCGGCGATAAATACCGTCCTTCCTTCCAGGCCATGCCGATGACCCGGCGGCTAACCGGCCGGGTTACGGGCAGGCGGGCCAGCCCGGCCTCGTCCAGCCCCGGTATTTCCGGTACCAGGGCCACCCCCAGGTTGGCGGCGACCAGGCCGGCCACGGTGGCCACTTCGTCTCCTTCAAAGGTCACTTTGGGCGTGAAGCCGGCCTTTTGACAGAGTTGGTCCGTGATGGCCCGTAAGCCGTAGCCTTTTTTCAGCATGACGAAAAGTTCATCCGCCAGCTCGCGCAGTTCGACCCCGGTCCGGCCGGCCAGACGGTGCCCCCGCGGCACGATGACGAGAAGTTCCTCGGTCAGCAAGTCCAGCCACCGGAGTCCTTTTCTGGTTATGACCGGGGAAGACAGGCCGAAATCGATTTCGCCGGCTTCGAGCATGTCCAGGATAGCTTCGGTGTCATCCTGATGCAGGCGGAAGTTGACCTGGGGATACTGGCGGCGGAAGGAACCGAGGAGGGTGGGAATCAGATGGTTGCCCAGCGTATGGAGGAAGGCCAGGGAAACCTGGCCGTTTTCCGGATTCAAAAGGTCCTGGATTTCTTGTTTCCCCTTGGCGATTTCGGTCAGCGCCCGGTTGACCCGGACCAGGAACAGTTCCCCGTAGTGGTTGAGGGACACGGTGCGCCCTTTGCGCTCGAACAACGGAACGCCCATTTCCTCCTCCAGGCGGGCGATGGCCCTGCTCAGGGCGGGCTGGGAGAGGGAGAGTTCTTCGGCCGCCCGGGTAAAATGTTGCAGGCGGGCCACCGTTTGAAAGTACTCCAGATGCTGCCATTCCATGGTGAGGATACTCCTTGATTACAAAAAGACATCGGTCTAAGAAAATTATCCATGCGGTGTTATGAGTTGTCAAGGGCCTGCCCCATTGATTACATAAATGCATCAGTTTGCTGCAAATTATTAATTGGACGTTATAAGCCGTCCGGGGGTAATATGGTGGGGAACCAGTCGGGAACACTTGTCCGGGCGCTTACGTGCCACGGGAGCCGGTGACGGGGGGATTTAGAATTGACCTACGTGAAGCCGGGCTGCCGGGAATATCCTCTGACCGTGGCGGCCTTATTCCTGGGGGGCTTTGTGACCTTTGCCAACCTCTACAGCACCCAGACCATCTTGCCCACCCTCTCCAGCCAGTTCCACGTGACACCGGTCGTGGGCAGTCTGTCCCTGTCCCTGACCACGGGCGCCCTGGCCGTGTTTATGTTAGTCACCCCGGCGTTGTCCGATTGGGCGGGCCGCCGGCTGGTCATGAGCCTCTCCCTGGCTCTCACCGGCGCCTTCAGCCTTTTCGCGGCTTTCGCCCCCGGCTTCCCGCAACTGCTGGTGTTGCGTTTCCTGCAGGGTGTTTTTCTGGCCGGCTTCCCGGCCATCGCCATGGGCTACATCGGTGAGGTCTTTCACCCGGGCAGCCTGGGCCGCGTCATGGGCATCTATATAGGCGGGACCAGCATCGGCGGCATGACCGGCCGTTTTATGCTCGGGGCCCTGACGGATCTCTTCTCCTGGCACGTGGCCCTCGGAGTACTGGGCGTCATCAGTGTCCTGATCAGCTTTTTCTTCTGGCGGATGCTGCCCGAAGTACCCGGCTTTAAGCCGGCGGCCGTTTCCCTAAGGTCAACAGCCACCGCTCTCTGGGGCCATCTGCAGGACCCGGCCCTGCTCTGCCTCTATGGCGCGGGCTTCCTTCTGATGGGCGGCTTTGTAAGCATGTTCAATTATGTCGGCTTCCTGTTGATGGCCCCGCCCTATGGTTTAAGTCAGACCCTGATCGGCTTTATCTACATCGTCTATCTCGGCGGCACCTTCAGTTCGGCCTGGATGGGCCGGCTGGCCGACCAAATGCCCCGCAGCCGGGTGATGGCTACGGCGGTTCTGAGTATGGCGGCCGGCGCGGCCGTAACCCTGGACCCGCTCCTGGGGGTAAAAATATTCGGCCTGGTTATTTTCGCCTTCGGCTTTTTCGCCGGCCATTCCGTGGCCAGCGGCTGGGTGAACAAGAGGGCACGGACCAACAAGGCTCTGGCATCCTCCCTGTACCTGCTCTTTTACTACCTCGGCTCCAGCGTGGTGGGATCGGCCGGCGGACTTTTCTGGAGCCGCTTCGGCTGGCCGGGGGTCATCACCAATATCGATGTCCTGCTGGTGGCGGCCGTCGGGTTGGCTTTCCTGACCGCTGCCCTGGCCGCCAGGCCCCGGGCAGGAGATAGGGGGGCGCCGGAGAGAATACCTGTAGCTGACTGCGCGGTGAACCCGGGGGTCTCCCGGTAGCCGGATTTCGGGATTAATGAGGTACAACGGGTTTGGATCTGTTCTTAGCGGTGGCCGGCATCTTTGTGGTGTTGATTTACAGTGTTTTCAGGGGTATCTACGTATTTTACCCCCTTCTACTGGGCTTGGTTGTCTTCATTCTCCTGGCGCTCAAAAGTGGGCACAACCTGAAAAGTTTAGCCGGCATGGTTTGGCAGGGAATCGCCAAATCCATGCAGCTTAACTTTATTCTCTTTTTGATCGGGGCGGCCATAGCGCTTTGGATGGCTTCGGGCACCGTGCCGTTTCTCATATATTACAGCATGAAGTTCATCAATCAACAGTTTTTCCTTTTATCCGTATTTGTTATGACCTGTCTGACTTCCCTGCTGCTCGGCACCTCTTTCGGCACCGTGGGAACGATCGGCATAGTTTTCATGATTATCTCCCGGGCCGGACATATCAACCTGGACTTAGTGGCCGGCGCTATAATATCGGGCGCCTATTTCGGCGAAAAAAGCACGCCCGTGTCCTCCAGCGCCAATCTGGTCGCCATATTGACCGGAACGGAAATTTACGATAACATCAAGAACATGTATAAGGCGTCAATAATCCCATTCCTCATTACTATTGTTATCTACTCCATAATATCAGTAAGAAACCATTTAAATATCGATTTCCATTCGACCAGCAGCGAGATCCTAAAGATCTTCAACCTCAGTTGGTTCGTTACCCTGCCGGCCCTGGTGATGATCATATTTATCGTGTTTAGGATCGACATCAGGCTCGCGCTGCTCGCCAGCATAAGCGTGGCTTTTGCGGAAGGCTTCCTGCTCCAGTCCCGGTCCCTGGGTGAGTTGCTCAATTATGTCCTGTGGGGTTATACCCTTAGTCCCACCAGCCCCCTGGCCCGGATCATCCAGGGCGGGGGCCTGCTTTCCATGGTCAAGACGGTCCTGGTGGTGATGGTGTCCTCGGCTTACGCCGGTATATTCGCCGGGACAAACATTTTGTACAGTTTTGAAGAGATGATAGGGGTTATAAGCCGCAAACTAGGTTTGTTCTTTGCCACCACCATGACCAGTATCATAAGTGCCTGCTTTGGCTGCACGCAAACTTTCCCCATCATAATAACCAGTCAATTCATGAAAAAGCTTTACCCCGCCGACAGAACCGGCAGGTCAGGTTTAGCTGCGGACATCGGCAACACTGCCCTGATCATTTCCCCCCTGGTGCCCTGGAACATAGCCGGGACCTTTCCGGCGGGCGTCCTGGCGGTCGGACCCGGCTTCATACCCTACTCGTTCTATCTGTATCTGGTTCCTTTGTTCATCCTTGCGCAGAGAACGACCACGCGATATATGGGCCGGGGTCCGCATCCCACGCCCGTGGACGGCTTGTCTACCGGAACGGCCTCCGGAAGACCCGGGGATCAGCCGGCAGGAAAGAGAAGCAAGGGCGGCGAAATCCGGGGGTAAGCAGGGCAGGTTCCGCCAGAGGAAGGGAAACCGGTCTTATGTCACGAAGGCCGCCATACCGGCGAATCAATTAATACGGGGGACGACATTGGAACGTGAAGCAAGGCTGATTCAGGGAAACCTCGCCATGGTGGAAGGGGCAATTTATGCCGGGGCCGGGTTTTATGCCGGGTACCCGATAACACCTTCATCGGAGATCGCCGAGGAATGCGCCAGGATATTGCCGCAAAAGGGCGGCGTCTACCTGCAAATGGAGGATGAAATCGCCAGCCTGGCAGCCGTGCTGGGGGCTTCGCTGGCCGGGGCAAAGGCCTTTACGGCCACCAGCGGCCCGGGTTTTTCACTCATGCAGGAGAACCTGGGTATGGCAGTGATGGGCGAGATACCATGCGTACTGATAAATGTCCAGCGTTCCGGTCCGAGTACCGGTTTGGCCACCAAGCCCGCCCAATCCGATATCATGCAGGTGCGGTGGGGCCGCCATGGCGACCAGGATATCATCGCCCTGTCGCCGTCATCGGTGAAGGAATGTTTTTACCTGATGGTGCAGGCGTTCAATTTCGCGGAGAAATTCCGGGTCCCGGTGGTGCTTATTGCCGACGAAATAGTCGCGCACATGAGGGAAAACTTTACCAGCCCGGCTCCCGGTGAAATTGAAGTGGTAGAACGGAAAAAACCCATAGTCCCGCCCGACCGGTACAAACCTTTTGAGGCTGATGCCGGCGGTGTGGCTCCCCTTCCGGCCTTTGGCTCTGATTTCGTTTTTCACGTTTCCAGTTCCATGCACGGGCCCGACGGATACAGCAACAACGAACCGGCCAATGCTGCCTGGAAAGTGGCTCAGTTGCACCGAAAGATAGAAATCAACCGGGATGAGATCGTGCTGACTAAAGAGTTTTACACGGATGACCTGGATGTACTGCTCATAGGGTTCGGTGCCACCACCAGGGCGGCGCGGGCGGCGGCCCTGACCGCCAGACAAAACGGGATTAAGGCGGGACTTTTGCAGTTGATCACCATCTGGCCCTTCCCCGGCCGGGAAATAGCTTTCCTGGCGGAAAAAGCCGGGATTGTGGTGGTTCCCGAGATGAACTATGGCGGCCAGGTGGCCGGTGAGGTCCGGCGTGTTCTGGGTCCGGACAAGGATATAAGGAGGGTGAACAAATACAACGGCCAGATAATCACCCCCCGGGACATCCTGGAGGCGCTGAAATGAGTTTGTACGGGGTGGCGAGGTGTGACTATGTCTTGGGCAACAGGAACTAGATATCTTAAAGACGGTGTCTTGCCGCATATGTGGTGCCCGGGTTGCGGCAACGGTATCGTCCTCGGGGCCCTTTTGAGGGCCTTTGAGGAATTAGGGTATGAAAACAAGGATACGGTAGTGGTTACCGGCATCGGCTGCTGGGGCAAGGCCGACGACTACCTGGTTACCAACGCCCTGCATGTAACCCACGGCAGGGCCCTGGCCTTTGCCACCGGTATCAAGGCCTTTAAACCGGAATTAAATGTGGTTGTACTTATGGGCGACGGTGACAGCGTAACTATCGGCGGTAATCACTTCATTCATGCTGCCAGGCGAAATATCGATCTTACGGCGGTAATTGTAAACAATTTTAATTACGGCATGACCGGCGGGCAGGTTTCCGCCACCACTTTGCCGGATAAATACACCAGCACCACAGTTTACGGTAACCCCGAGAGGGAATTTGACATCTGCGCCCTGGCCGGAGTGGCGGGAGCCAATTATGTTGCCCGGGAGACCGTCTATAACGGGTGGGAGTTGCAGCAGTTTATAAAAGAGGGCTTAACCAACAAGGGTTTTTCCGTCGTGGAAGCGATCAGTCCCTGCCCGACTCATTTCGGCCGGTATAACAAACTGGGTGGCGGACTGGCAATGCTTCGCTGGCTTAAGGAAAAATCCTTTGCGGGGGAAAAGGAAGACTCTTTCTCCTGCGGGAGGTTAGTCGACCGTAACGCACCGGACTTTAACACCAGATACCGGGAAATTCAGGCCAGGGCCCTAAAAGCCGGGAATGGTGGGAGTTGAAATGACGGGTAAGGACAGGTACGAAATAATCCTGGCCGGGTCCGGCGGTCAGGGGTTGGTCGTCTCGGGCATAATGCTGGGGGAAGGCGCCATCCTGGACGGCAAAAACGTTGTCCAGACCGTATCGTACGGCATCGCCAGCCGGGGTGGTTTTTCCCAGGCCGAAGTAATCATTGATCAGGACGAGATTATCTTTCAGCAAGTCCTGCAGCCGGACGTCGTTCTGGCCCTTACCGAAGAGGCCATGGATATGTACTCCGGTTTAGCGCCGGCCGGAACCCTGGTCTTTTATGACTCCACGCTGCTAAAAAGTCGCCCCGGAGACAATTTATCCGGCTATCCCTTTACCCAAATGGCTGCGGAACATGGGCATGCGGGAACGGCCAACATGATCGCCCTCGGTGCCATAAGCGCCGCCACCGGTCTGGTAAAGACCCAAAGTCTGATCAGGGTGACTCAGAAAAGATTTTCCCCGCAAATTGCCGCTATAAACGTCAGAGCACTGTATTCCGGTGTCGGTCTGGTAACCGGCGGGCCGGGAAGGAGTTGAAAAGTACCGGTATGGAACACTCAGGAACAAGGGCCGCTGCGCCCTGCCGGGAAGCGTGCCCTGCCGGCGTTGACGTCCCCCGCTATATAAGATACATCCGGGATGGCAACTTTGACCAGGCTCTGGCCGTAATCCGGGAAAGGATCCCTTTTCCCGCCGTCTGTGGGTATGTCTGCATCCACCCCTGTGAACTAAAATGTGCCCGCCGGCAGTACGACGATCCGGTAGCCATCCGCGCCCTGAAACTGATGGCTGCGGCCATGGCCAATCAGGCTGCCTGGAAAGAAAACCTGAAGAACGCTTGGCCGACAAATAAAAAGGTGGCGGTGATCGGTGCCGGACCCTGCGGCCTGACCGCGGCTTATTACCTGGCCGGTAAGGGCCACGCGGTGACTGTTTTCGAAGCCCTGTCTTCCCCCGGGGGCTTGATGCGTTACGGTATTCCCGGCTACCGCCTGCCTAAGAAAATAGTTGACGAAGAAATAGCTATTATCAGGGATCGCGGGGTCGTTATTGTAACCGGCTCCCGGATAGACTCGGCCGGAAAACTTCTGGGAGACGGCTATGAGGCCGTAATTGTCGCCACTGGAGCATGGCGGGGGCTGGAAACCGGACTGGAAGCCGCCCGACCGTCCGGGGTATTTGACGGCATTTCTTTCCTGACAGACATTAATTCCGGCAACCCCCCGCCGACAGGAGAAAAAGTGGTGGTGGTGGGAGGCGGCAATACCGCCATGGATGCCGCCAGGTCCGCCGTCCGGCTGGGTGCCAGGGAAGTGCTGGTGCTCTATCGCCGTACCATGGCCGATATGCCGGCCGGCTCGGAGGAAGTTGCGGAGGCGGTCAGGGAAGTGGTTAAATTTAAATTCCTGACTTCCCCTGTTAAGATCCAGCAAGGCAGGGCGGTCTGCGTTGCAATGACCCTGGATGAACAAAGCGGCCGGCCCATTCCCGTTGAGGGCAGCGAATTCACCGTCTGGTTTGATACCATGATAATGGCCGTGGGGCAGGCGGCCGACGCCCCGTCCCTGGGTCTGGCAGGCAACGCCGACGGTACGGTCAAGGTGAATCCGCGGACGCTGTCTACAGCCCGGAACGCCGTTTTTGCCGCCGGCGATGTGGTAACAGGTCCTTCCTCCATCATCCGGGCCATTGCCCAGGGCAGGCAGGTTGCTTCCTCCGTCGACCGCTTCCTCGGTGGCACCGGGATAACAGACGAGATACTGGCCACCAGCCAGATTGAGATACCGGGCGAACCTTCGCCCAGGGGAAGCGCCCGCCAAGTTTCTCCGCTCATAACTGGAGCAGGCCTTAAAAGCGGGTTTAATCCGGTCGAATTGAGCCTGGATCCTGAAGCCGCGGTGCGTGAGGCGTCCCGGTGTCTTTGCTGTGACCTCCGGGCCTATGAGGTCGTAGTGCAACCTTCGTTTTGCAAAGGTTGTGAATACTGTTTGGAGGTATGTAATTTAGACGTCTTTATAAAATCAAATTCCTTTAACAGCGCCGGCTACAGGCCGGTTTCGGCAGCCCACAGCGATAAATGTGTGGGCTGCCTCAGATGTCTGGTAACTTGCCCCGATTTTGCGATCAGTGTGCGGAATGTCGCCGAACATCGTCCGGCCGGCCTCTAAGGCCACGGAAGATCCGGGCATCGGCCGGCAGGAGACATGAGCCGGGGCGGAGAAATGCGGGGACAAACCGGGCAAACTTCCGCCAGGAGGAAAGAGAGCGGCAGGTAAGTCCGGAAAAATAACCGTAAAACAGGGGGTATGGAGTTATGGAACTGGCCTTGGCGCAGCAGGCCATGGAACAGGCGGTTAAGAAAGCACAAGACATGGGTGTGCCCATGTCCCTGGCAGTGGTGGATGAAGGCGGGCACCTGGTCATGTGCCTGCGCATGGACGGGGCGGGGTGGCTTACCACCGACATCGCCAAAGGGAAGGCCTACACGGCCGCCGCCTTCCGCCGTTCCACGGCCGAACTGGCGGAACGGCTGGGGAGCCATCCGTCTTTTCTCAATGCCATCAACGCCCTGCAGCCGGGTGTGATGGCCGTGGGCGGCGGGGTGCCCATGGTCAGGGACGGCAAGGTGATCGGCGGTATCGGGGCCAGCGGGGGCACGGCCGCCCAAGACGAGGAATGCGCCCGGGCGGGTCTGGCCGGGTTGTTGGATTAGGCCGGGACGAGGTTCCCAAGGAGAACGGAGGTAAAAGATTACATGAAGATCACGTGGCTTGGTCACGCCTGTTTCCTGGTGGAGGATTCTCAAGGAACCAGGGTTATTGTAGATCCCTTTGACGTCGATCCCAAAGCTTTTGCGGAGCGGGGCTTGAAGTTTGCTTACCCGCCCATCGCCGGGGTCAAGGCCGATCTGGTGCTTATATCGCACGACCACCTCGACCACAATGGTGCCGGGGTGGTGGAGGGTTCACCCCTGGTAATAAGGGAGTCCGGCGATTACCATGTGGCGGGGATCCCGGTTCGGGCCGTGGCCGGGGAGCACGACCCGGAAGGAGGAAAAGTGCGTGGAGCCAATCTCCTGCTGCGCTGGGAGATGGACGGGCTCAGTTTGGCCCATTTCGGGGATTTCGGCCAAAAGGCCCTGCGCCCGGAGCAAATTGAGGCTTTGGGTAACGTAGACATCCTTTTCCTGCCCGTGGGGGGAGACCCGCAAAAGGGGCCCACGGTGGATGCCCAGAGGGCAAGGCGAATTGTGGATCTGCTCAATCCGCACCTGGTCATCCCCATGCACTACGCCACCCCGGCAGTCAACTTTCTGCAGCCGGTCGAGCCCTTCCTGCGCCTAATGAGCCAAGTGGAGGAGAAAGAATCGGCCACGGTGGAGGTTTCGCCCGGGGAAGTGTTGTCTATGACTGCGACGGTCTTCGTCCTCCAACCGCCCGGCGGCGCAAGGGAGGAGAATTAAGACGGTTAAACCGGAGCCCGTTCAGACCCTCCGGCCGGACCAGGCCGCGATGGGGGACACCGGGGGCAGCAAGTGGTGGGTCCTTACGGCGGTCCTGCTCGGCGTCATCATGGGGCCCATCGATGCCAGCGCCGTCTACATAGCCATGCCGGATATGTCCCGGGTCTTCGGGGTGAGTCCCGCCACGGTGGGCTGGGTGTCCATGGCCTACCTGCTGGTGCTGGCGAGCTTTCTCCTTTCCTTCGGCCGCCTGGGGGACATGGTGGGTTTTAAAAAGGTATATCAGACCGGGTTGTTGGTCTTTGTCGCTACCTCGGCCCTTTGCGGTCTGGCTCCCAGCCTGGGGGTCCTGGTATTTCTGCGGGCGCTGCAGGCCGCCGGATCGGGCATGACCATGGCCATGTCGCCGGCCATCATCACCGCTGTTTTTCCCCCCGAGGAGCGGGGCAAGGCCCTGGGTATGAACGGCATGGTCGTCGCCTTGGGCCTGGCCGCCGGTCCCAGCCTGGGCGGCTTGCTGGTCGGCACCATCGGCTGGCGGGCCATCTTCTATGTCAACGTGCCCATCGGCATAGCCGCCTATTTCTGGTGCCGCCATATACTGCCGAAGGCCCGCGCCCTGGCCCGCCGGCCTTTCGATTGGCAGGGAGCCCTTTTGGCCTTCGCAGGGTTGGGCCTGCTGCTCTGGTTTGTGGACCGGGCCAGTTCGGCTGGCTGGTCATGGCTCACCATCCTGTACGGCTTGGCGGCCGTGACTGCTTTGAGCTGGTTTGTCGCGGTGGAGAAAAGGATTGCCGAACCCATGCTTGATCTGGGGCTTTTCCGCAGCCGGGTTTTCTCGGCCGCCAACGGGGCCGCCCTGCTCAACTTCATGGCCCAGTATGTAATCGCTTTCCTGACGCCCTTTCTCCTGCAGCAGGTTCTCGGCTATTCGGCGGAAGGGGCCGGGGAGATCATGACGGCCTTTCCCCTAATGATTCTCGTCATCGCTCCTTTTGCCGGCATCCTCTCGGACCGGATCGGGCACCGGGGACTGGCTTTTACCGGACTGTTTATCTGTATGGTGGCGGGCCTCCTGTTCGCCCGTCTGACCGGCGGGGCCAGCGGCCCGGTCGTGGCCCTGCACCTGGGTATCTTCGGCCTGGGTACCGGACTCTTCGGCTCTCCCAACAGCAGCGCCGTCATGGGTGCTGTGCCCAGGTCCCGCCTGGGCATTGCCGGGAGCGTCCTGGCCACCACGCGCAACACGGGCATGGCGCTCGGCATTATGACGGCGGGAGCGGTGCTTACCGCTACGCAGGCCGCCCATGGCGGCTCTTTTGTGGCCGGCCTGACAGCGGCGTATCTGGCCGCGGCCGGGCTTTCCCTGGCCGGGGCGTTGATAACACTGTTGGGGAAGGAAGAAGCGGGCTTCAGCCTGGAAGGTGGTAACAGGCCTGGGTTGACGTAGGGATCTTTCGCCCGGTAAGCCTCCCGGGCACGAATGGGTGCTATGTCCTCCTTTCCACCGGCTCCGGGTGGGATAGATGTCTTATATAGGCCAAAGTAACAGAAAAGTGGACTTGAAGATGGATGAGAAGAAGGCTGGTTCGCCGGAATACGGCCTGCTGATAGCTATTGTCCTGGAACTGGTTCTGATCGACCTGGGCTCCGGTCTTACCACACCGGTGTTACCTCTTTTTGCCCGGTCCCTGGGGGCGGGTATCGCCCTTACCGGGATGATCGTCGCGGTCATCGGGGTCAGCCGCACCCTGACCGATTTGCCGGCCGGTTACCTGGCTGTCAGGGTCAACCGCCGCTTCCTGCTGTGTGTATCTCCCTTGCTGGTATTTGGGGCGGCGGGCCTGGCTGCTGTTGCGCCCAACTATTGGTTCTTGATTCCAGCCCGTCTCCTGGAAGGGGTGGGTATGGCCCTGGTCAACACCCTCGCCATGATCGTATTGGCCGACACCGTGGCCAACAAATCCAACCGGAGCCGGATCATGAGCCTCTATCAGGCGGCCCGGCGGGGCGGTAACGGTTTGGGGCCGGTACTGGGCGGGGTTTTAGCCGATCTTTTGAATTACCGGGCGGTGTACGTAGTTTATGCCTTGCTGGCTCTGGGCTCCTTTGGCTGGGCGTTTTTCCGCCTGCGGGGGTTGGATATGGCGCCGCAGCGGGAGGCTGCGGGCGACGGGAAGATAAAAAAAGGGGAGTTGGGCCGGTTTCTCTTGAAGCCCGGCTTTATCCTGGTTGCCGCCGTGGCCTTTACCTTCTTCTTCGGGCGCATAGCCAGCCGCCGCTTCATTATCCCCATTCTCGGCCAGCAGGTCCTGGGTCTTTCCACTACGGCCATCGGGCTGTCCCTTACCCTGGCCACTGTATCTAACTTGTTGACACTGTATTTTATAGGGAACCTGGCCGACCGGATCGGCAGCCGGCCAGTGGTGGTTATGAGCGGGCTCCTGTCGGCGCTGGCCTTCATCGCCTACGCTATTAGCCACAATTTTGCCACCTTTGTGCTGGCCTCCGTCTTCTGGGGGTTCTGCTCCGGATTCGGGGGGCCGGCCAGGAACGTCTATTTAATGGATATTTGCCCGAAGCACCTGTATCCATTGGCTGTAAGTGTTTATCGGACCGTGGCTGATGTAGGCTTTATCCTGGGGCCGTTTCTGCTGGGATTGGTCGGGGAGGCGGCAGGGTTCCAGACGGCGCTGTATGTTGCGGCGGGGCTGTTTGTCGTGGTGACGGTGGCGTTTGGGGTGTTTGCGGGGTTCGGGGGGAAGCAGGGCGGAAAAGGCGATAATGTGGTTGAGGCATGAGGGGACCGTTGACAGCGGATACATGAAGCTGGCAGGGAACCTGTAGTTGGTTAGATGGCCTAAAATTGTTGACAATCGTAGGCGTGGTATGTAAAATATTTTACATAGAGTCAGGAGGAAAAATCCAT
>Ga0307376_10001378_pt1 | contig 26370 bp, 45 predicted proteins | sample TR2MG_FD_202536 | JGI IMG/M metagenome (GOLD analysis project Ga0307376, IMG submission 202536) | Soil microbial communities from Risofladan, Vaasa, Finland - TR-2 | ecosystem: Environmental > Terrestrial > Soil > Coastal area > Acid sulfate soil | place: Finland: Risofladan, Vaasa | collected...
CCCAGCCACTACCTGCTGCGGTAGCTATGGAATACCCCGTCACACTTCTCGCTACCCCAACCAGTGCTGCCGCGTATGCTGAGGCTAGTGATGAGAGCGCCGCTGCATGCCATACCGTTACAGTATTCGTGTCAGAAACCACTCCAGCATTCGAGAATCCAGATGTGACAGTGTCCTGCCGAACTGACCCTGCACCAACCACAGCCGCAGTAGAGGAACTGCCTACAGTGTTTACCGCGTTGCCAGATGCCACGGCGTAGAGCGCGGCTGTCGTTGTTCTAAGCGTCCACGTGATTCCATCTGGAGATGTCTGCGCTTCCGATGCGTTCCATGCTACAGCACAAAAAACAGACCCGTTCCACGCGAGACTGTCCCAATACGGTGTGCCTGTTCCTGCTTGCTTCGTGCGTGCGGTCCACGTGGTCCCATCAGGAGACGTGCTACAAGTAGTTCCTGTCTGTGTTATGACGCAGAAAACAGACCCGTTCCATATTATGTCGGTCCAGTTGGCTATAGCCCCGATAGCACGATTTGTCCAAGTTATTCCGTCAGGAGATGTGACTACGTTATTCACTGAGGAACAGGTGGCACAAAACACACTGCCGTTCCACGCCATGCGCATAAATGTCTGTGCGCTAGGTACGGTACGATTCGTCCATGTGATCCCGTCAGGAGATGTAGCCGCTCCTGCGATTGTACCGTCTGCTAAAGCAGCAAATACGGACCCGTTCCACTCTATACACTTCCACGTTCTCGCTGTGAGTGCTCTGCCTGTCCATGTGATGCCGTCAGGGGATGTAGCTGCGCCACCAGACGCTGAATTTCCAACAGCGCAAAAAACAGACCCGTTCCACGTTACATCGAGCCAGTTTGCCGCGTAAGGCATGGATCTACTTGTCCACGTGATGCCATCCGGGGAAGTAAAGCACCCACCTCCCCCCGATGTATTGTCTCCAACTGCAACAAACACCCCATTCCCATGAGTCATTGCTCTGACGGTTACAGGGACAGTGCCTATCGCCCCTGCTGCATCCCACGTAATCCCGTCAGAGCTACGAGTCGCGGAGTTTGTCGAGCCTAGTCCGACGAACCAAGTCATGTCGGACCCTCACTATTATGCGCTGGTGGCAGACAGTGTGCTTGTCACGTTCAGAACGTCTGTAGCCACAACAGCTTTCGCAGCAGCGAACAATGCACACGATATCAGTGTGCCGGTAGTCGCACTTTTGGTGGACACTGAAAGTTGGCCGATCCCGTAAATAGTCGTGGTAGCGTTCATTGTGAACACAGCCTTATTTGCGGAATTATCTACTGATCCCCCTGCAATCGCTCCCGGCGTCCACGCGACTCTGGTTGTCTCAGCGTAAGCAGTTGACTCTGTTGTGTTGGCTGTAAAAGTAGCTGCGGTGAGCGTAGCTACCGGCGTATAGTTGCCCGAGAAAATTGCAATGTACCATGACAGAAGTTGTGCCACGCCGGTAAGGGCTGTCCCTAGCATATAGTTCAGCCCTTCTGTGGGAATCAGATTGGTGACATCCTCGACAGACAACACAACTTTATCGCCACGCTGTTCCAACCCGTCGATGGATAGCCCCATTGCGTGCATCACATCGATGCTGCGCAGATGCTCGATATGGTACTTGAATCCTGCTTTAATTTTGGCTGCTGATCTCATAGTGCTCTCCTGATTAAGTTGCTCTGCGAATTACTTCTGCTTCGGCGTAACTGCTGGACTGCATCAAGGCATCTTGATTGCTGCTGCCGACAACTAGATACTGCCGAAGTCCATTGTGCTTCCTGATCAAGCTGGCCGCTTCTGCCATGTTTCCGACCGAGATTGATTTCTCCGCTAAAAACTCCATCACACCGCTATGTTTGCCGATACACGGCCCCATTGGTGTCATCCAAATTGGATTCGAAGTGTCTGAAATGCTATCCAGAGTGTACTCGATTGCGGTCAGATCGGATACTACTCGCATTTCTTCATTGGTTTCTCCAGCGGCTGGCAGGTAATAGGTTCTGTCGGATGCAACAAACAAGCCATTTCGAGCAAGGAACACACCATTATCCGCAGTCGCAACCATGGTAATCGGTGCAGGAAACTGATAATAATTTTTGGTTAAATCCACATGGTCGTAGTCAAAGGCGTCCGTGAACCAAAGAATACTTGGGTCTATTGCATCCACGATAAAGATGCGTCCGTTGTAGTGCGTTATGTGCCGCCCGAACGGAGGCGGTGACTTGTATTCCGTGCGCAACCGCCCGCCTGTTGGGTAGGCCCCCACCGAAGTGAATTGATCTGTAGCGGCCATTTGCACAGCGTTATACATTACTTCACCATCCGTGGTTGTCAGGTACAGCCGTTTGGCTGTAATGGCCGGATCAACTGGATTAGGCATCGCTGTGGTTGCTATTCCTCCGGCCACAGTCAATGTAATACTGGACAGTGAAGACTGCCCTGATTCTCTACCATCCGCCAGTAAGTAAGTAACCGCCGCATAGTACGTTCCCGGAGCCATCGTGCCCACCGTAGCAGACAACACTGGCGCACTGCTTGGAACTTCAACTCCCCAAGGAGACATTACACCATCTGTTAATTTTATCCTCGCGGTTTTGCAGGTGATGAATATAGACCCTGCTACATCCTTGTATGCTGCACGATTGCTCCCAGCCGAAAATGCTCCAATAACAGTGTAGGTGCCGTCAGGTAAAAACTGGCACAGCTGGTTATTCTGGATGAAATAAGACTGCTGCCCATTCCCCCACATGCTATGCGCGCCTGTAATTGCCAACTCCTGCGTGAATCCCTTTCTGCGACGCAGTACCCCAGAATCAAGGATGTCTGTATTGATTGCACGGCGCAGGACTGCGTATGGAAGCTCTTCATCATCATGGATGTTATCCATGCCTGTAAAGCCCTTGAATGTCGTTAGATTCTCCATGCTATCTAATCCACGCGTAGCCCAACCTCCCGAACTGAAAATTCATCGGCGCAAACGCACGACGACGAACTTCCTCCCTGACTTGGAAGATGTGATCTTCGAAGTTTTTCTTGTGCCTGTCCGCCTCGCCTGAATCTCCACCATCCGCATCATGGTTGGAGAACGCGCGATACGCCGCCCATTCGAGCAGGTACATGTGGTATTCCTCGAAGAACTCAGGAACCGCGTCCAGATTATCCAGTGAAGGCTCGTCTTTTTGCAGCCGTGCAACGCGCATGTAGAGCGTTTTGCCGACGTTTTCCGCATCTGGAGCCGGGTAGACGCGCAGTGTTTCAATACTCTCATCTGTAGCTACATATTGGGGTCTGCCCGGGGCTAGTGTTGCGGATACATTTATGTCAAACCACAACGTATCCGGCGGCATGTAGGTATTCAACTCAAAGTGTCCGATCCGACCAAGATCGAACGTATCCTGATCAAACTTTACGGAATACATGGCAAGCACGCGCTTGTCCATCGGGTATTCGGTCTGGCCTAATTTAAGTCTCAACTGCGTAATGGCCGGCGTCGAATCATCCCGCAAACACATCGTCCTACGCGCCATGATGGAGCATGCTTGATCAATATACCGCAAAAGCGAAGCATCGTCCCATAACGTGTCCTGATTTCCCGCTACCAGAGACGACTTATCCCGAAGGATGTTGTTTCTCAACTCCGATAGCAGTTCCCCGTAGTTCATCTCGGCTCCTTACAGCTTACCAATGTTGCGCAGAGCTTCGGCGACGTGCGCCTCAACCCATGACACGCCGTTCTGGATGCGATGGGCCACGCCATTGATCATCAGCTTGACCTCTTCTTCCAGACGCACCATCTCGCTGCCTTCGAACGCCTTGGGTGCGGACACAACCACTTCAGCGCCGGGAACAACCGGCTCAACAGGTGCGTCTGACTGCGAGATCGTCGCACCAGACTCCAGCGAGTCAGAAGTCGTCAAGGATGCTTCAGCAGGCGCGTCAGGGGCTTGTGCGACCTCCTGAATTGGCAAATCGAACTCTGTAGGTGCTTCAGGATATACGATATTTTCGTCCATTATGACCTCCTAATTTATCGTGGTTGGATGATGCGGTATGGAAGGCGAGGACGGTCGCGGAACCCAACGACTTTCTGGTTGTCGCCAAACACAGGAACTGACATCACTGCCAGATCGAGCACGTGAGCAACTTCCTCGGGCACATCCATTTCTTCGTTCGCCTTCAGGATGTACAGCTTGCCGTTCACCGACACTGGGTGTCCAGTGGGCGGGATTTCATCGTTGTCATCCAAAATGATGCGAACGCGCTTGCCGACGGCTGCCGGCTTGGCAGCGAACACACCTGCATCGGCTTCATCGCCCATGTTTTCACCGAGCGATGCAAGTGCTTTAGAGTCTGCTTTTCCCATGTTACCTCCTTTGTAGTTGGACTACTTAATCATCCTCCGCTACTGCCGACTTGAAGTTCTGGGCATATTCACCCTCTTCGTCTTCAGGCGCCAATACTGGAAGCTGTTCTTTCAAGAATTTCAGAAGCGCGTCGATGTCTGTGAAGGCATACCCTACCGATGGATCTTTCCATTGCGACTTCGGCTTGCGGTTGGCTTCCTGAATCTTCGGGTCGTTGTACTCAACTTCCCAGCCGTTCTTCAACCGCTCGATGCGCACTATGATATTGTCGCCCATACAACCTCCAATCGTGTTCAGCATGGTAAAAGGCCCCGGCTTGCGGGGCCTCCTTCTTAGCCGATCGCTTCGAAATAAAACTGCTTGCTTGCTGCCAGAGTCGTCGCGGTAAGCGTGACGGTCTTGGCATCCGGATCGACCGATATGCCGTTGGTGCGCTCGTAGGTACGAGTGCCTGCAGCGACAGTATGCAGCGACATGGTGTTTGGAGCATTCCATGTTGCGGCGTAGTTGGTGTCGGTAACACCGGCGTCAGCGTCTAACTTGGCGTTCATTCCTGCGATAGATGCAATTATCGCAGAAACAGAAGCAGTGGCCGGAGTCCACAATGCGGTGTAGTTGGTGTCGGTAACACCGCCGTCGGCGTCCAGCTTCAGCAAAATACCAATGATCGATTTCCGCATGATGCCTAGATCGTTCGCCGGTGTACCGTTGTCAGCTGCGTTGACGCCTGCAATAGCCGTAGGCGTCCACAACGCGGTGTAGTTGGTGTCGGTAACACCTGCGTCCGCGTCCAGCTTGGCGGTAATGCCGATAATCGACTCGTAGATGCTGTCTTCGGTCATGCCGGCGTACCACTCATCGCTGATACGATCAGTCAGGTTGTGAATGCGGACAACGCGCGGTGCGAAGCCCAGTTGAATCGAAGCGGCAGCGGCAGCGCCAGCGTCCGTAACGATGTGGCCCGCGGTGTGGTTGACCACTCCGGCGGCTTGAGTTTGCAAATTGATAACTTGTGTCATGCTGCTCTCCTTAGAAAGAAATTGTCAGAACTAGCTGATCAGAGTTTGCGTTGCCACGGCGCTGGCCGTCAATGCTGCCGGATTCCACGTGGCAGCATAGTTGGTGTCCGTAACGCCGGCATCAGCATCCAGCTTTGCATTCACGCCTACAACCGAGGCGCGAATCGCTGTTACGTCTGCCAGCAACGCAGTGTACTTTGTCCGCAGATCGGTAACGTCCGCGACAGCTGCTTTAAGCAGCTCCTGCAGATCGATATCGGTTTTGGACCCACCTACATTACGTGTAGTCATCGTGATTCTCCTTTCAAAAAGTGATCAGGGGGCCTGCGCCCCCCGCATCATTAGGCGGTTGCCGAGCACTCCAAGCGAACCAGCCATGCGTCTTGAAGAATCACAGCTGCGGTCATGGTCTTCCAGCCGACCGTGCCACGCTGCGCCAGTGGGTCGCCAGCGGCGGGTTTCGGGTTCACGACCATGGGGGTCAGTGCGTCCTTGCCCTTCAGCGGAACGATCCCGTATGCGTCACGTGCGATGAACAGCACTGGGTACACGTCCGCAGAAGTGCCGGAAGTGGTACGCATCGCACCTGCTGCACCGCCTGCGTCCGCGAACGGAGCGAAGATGGTGGAAGTCAGGTAGCGCACGCGCTCGACGGAGCCGATCTCGTTTTCGAACGGTGTCACCGTACCATACTGCTTGGTGGGGATGAAGCCAGTCATGTTCCGGATATCGGACTCCAGATCGGGGTGCACGAGGCCGATGAATGCAGCTTCCACCGGCTCAGTGCGGAAGTCCGGTGTGGACTTGACGATCTGAGTGATCGGCTTGGCGTTCTGGCGTGTCAGTGCTGTGGTGATCTTCCGCTGCAGATCACGAGTGATTACAGTGTTCACCGAACTGCGCGCGGTGCCGTTGGCGAAGAACACGTTGGTCCCGGCCTTCAGCACGTTGTAGCGGATGGTTTCCACGGTCTGTGCGGCCTGCTCGCCCAGAATCTCTGTGCATTGCTGCAGCACAGGATCGGTATGGGTATCCAGAACCACGTCAGTGATTGTGGTGAAATCGCCGTATTGCTGCAAGGTCACGGTGTAGTCAACCTTGGACAGATTCTTGCCCGCCGGAGTCACACCTTCGACCAAAGGCGTAGTGGCCAGAGGCACGAAGAAGTTGCCGGTGCCATCGCTGGCAGAGCCGGTCGAACCGGACAGGAAGTAGCGGCGGAATTTTGCGACTTTGGTGCTGTTGGAAGGGATCGGGTATGTCTGCCCGAACTTTTCCAGAACCAGATAAGGAATGCCGCGTTTCAGCAAGTCCTTGACCATGTAAGCCGCAACGGCGGGGGATATATCCCCATAATTAACAACAGCGGTCATAATATTCTCCTATTACAAGTAAGTGAACCAAAAAGTTATCCCTCTGCGACTGCTTGGGCGAAGGCGTCATCAAATGTGTCTGCGCCGGCTGCCGGGGGTGCTGCTCTCTCTGCGGACACCACACGTAACTTCGCTGCCGCTTGTTTGGCCTCTGGCGTTATCTGTGGGGCTGCTACAGGCTTGACAATGACTCCTGCTGCCGGTGCTGCTGGAAGTCCCTTACTGGCTTCTTCCTTCGGCTTTGTCACGATGCCATTTGCCTGTTTGTACAAAGATACCAAAGAAATTACATCTTGGGTATCCCCATTTTCTGCGATGTTGGAATACGCTGCGCGCATCCCAGCGGGTTGTTTGCCGATCCACTCCTGCACGCCATCTACGATTGCGTCATAATCAGGATGCGCGCTTACGAGCGCATTGTAGTGCGAGTCAGTGGACTGTGTCTGAAAAAATTCGAGCATCGGCTCGTAGTAGGCTTTCACCTCATTAAAAATGTGACCTACGATGTCTGCATACTCCTTGCGCCTGATCAGCGATTCAGCTGTGTGGATGTCTGGCCAGTCTTTCGTGTAGCTGTCGATGATTTGCTGCTCAGCTTCCGTGTACAGCGGTTGCGCCTTGGCGGGCGCAGCAGGCGCCGGTGCAGGAGCTGGGGCAGCCGCAGGAGCAGGCTTTCTGGCTGCGGTCAATTCGCTCTGCAGCCGCGCGATCGTCTGTTCTGGTGTCTCAGCGGCGGGTTCAGCGGGAGCGGCAGCGGCGGGTTCAGCGGCAGCAGCGGCGGGGGCAGCGGGTTCAGCAGGTGCGGCAGCGGCAGCGGGTTCAGCAGGTGCGGCAGCGGCAGCGGGTTCAGCGGCAGGAACGGCGGGTTTGGCGGCTGGTTCAGCGGCAACAGCGGGTGCAGCGGGTTCAGCGGCCGGTTCTTCTACAGCCTTCGCAGGAGCAGGAGGAATCTCTTCCTTCACCGCAGCGTCGAAAGCATCATCAAATGAAAGCGCAACATCTTGATCTGTGGGCATAATGGTGTCCTTATACTCTGGTTAAAAATACGTGTCAACTTATTCAGCTAATATCCGTCAAGGGTCGCTTGTCGAACATCGCCAATATCTTCTTTATGCGCCGTCCCTCGCCTTGCAGTATACGCAAGTTATCGGTCGATTCCGCTTCCAGAATCTGTGTGTTTACCAACTCCAGCTCATTCTCAAGAAGCTGCTTGAGCTGGGGAATTGGCACCTGCTGCCGGTTGTTGTACAGCTGCGCCTGAAGATCCGCCTTCTGCGTCTGGTCCAGTTTGGAGGCCATGTTCGAGTCCTTTCAGTATGGTGTTCGCTTGTGCCACTTCCGCGTTCGCGGAGTTCTTGTCCGACTGCGTGAGTGATTTGGTTGCCGTCGCCAACAGGTTACGCACTTCGGCGCGCATCAGGTCTTGCTGTTGTTGCTGTTGTGCTTGCTGATCTTGGTCATACGCTTGCTTCTTAGTCACAGCTTCTTCCTTGGTGCACAATACACCTGTCAAGTCCACATCACGACACGCCATCCGCTCCTTCAGGAACTGGTAGTCATCGATGTATATCTGCTCGTTCGGCTTCAACGTCTGTGCCAGCGTGTCGAGTGTTATACCGCGAACCTCCTTGGCGATCAGCGACGTGGCGCCGCGCGCTTCAACCTGAAAGTCTCCCTGTATGTCGTTCCGCGATGGGTATTGTGCATTGAACGCCACAAGCGTCGAAATGACAGACTCAGTGAACATGTCAAAATTACGCACTACATCCTTGAACGGAAGGGCGGCATCGCCGCGCAGCATCGACGCGCCTGTGGCCGTCCGGAACGGCTCGCTTGGTCCCTTCTGCATGTCACCGCCGGTTGCCGGGTTGATGAACGTCTCAATGTCTGCGAACTCACGGAACATGTCCGTCAGCGACTTCAACTCAGGCAGATGCGAGTCCATCTTGATCTCGCGCACTGCGGGATACTGCGACTCCGCGCCGATGCCTTCGCGATACCATATCTTGTACGAGAATATCGATGACAGGTCCTGATCGGGCCGCAACAAGTCGGTGTTGACTTCCAGCATCGGGCCGCACGTCACACCTGCATTATCCAACGACATACGCGTTGTCGCGCACACGCTCATCTGCGAGTCGCGCATGATGTTCGGCAGTCCGTTACCCATCAGCGCCGTCTCGTCTTCTTCAAATATGAACTGGTGATACATGTGGACTTTCTCGCCGCCTTCCAGCATGACCCATGGGTTGATGTCGGCCTTGATAATCACGCTGTCCAGCGCCCAGATGACTGCCTCGATCTCTTCGCCTTCCATCCCGGGCGGTATCGTCACGCCGGCTGCTTGCAGATCATGGGCACTCATGAACCCGTTCCACTCGATCGCTTCATACTTGCGCCCTGACGTGTCGTTTACCTGACTGTGCACGCCCATGGACTTCATCTGCGTCTCGTATGTCTCGCGCTTGTAGTTACCGTCCGCATGTGCCGCCAGATAGTCCATGATTTCTTTCTTGAAGAAGTCAGGCCGATCCGCCAGCTTGCGCACTTGATGCCGCGACATGATGTGGCGTTCGAACTGCCCATCCATCTGCGTAAACCGCTTCGCCGCCATGTCGGGGTAATACTGCCACAACGGCACGAACTCGAACTGTGGACGATATACTTCGTTCTCTTCCGCAACATACTGCGCAGGCTGTGCTGGAGTAGTTACCGGAAGTCCTGTTTCCGGATGCGGTGCGGTTGACTCTGGTTGCGCTTGCACCAGCTTCCATGTGCGTTGTTTCTGCATGCGCACGAACGGGCCTTTCAGCACGCCGCAGCCGTACATCACGCCGGAGAACACGACCTTGCGCACCATGGCCACGTAGTCCAGCATCCGGTCGCCGCCCAGCTCGCCCAGCTGATCCTCAATCTCAAGTTCCAGATTAGCCGCGCGCTCCTTCGCAAACATTCGTATCGCCGTCTCGATCATGTCATCATCTAGCTGTCCTCCCTGAGCCTGCTGCACCAGCTGGTCCAATATATTCTGCATGTCCTGTGTTGGCAGGTTGGGGTACGGCGTCGGCTTCAGCGTCCAGTTCTTTTCGGACGTCGGGAACAGCAGGTTCATGAGCCGGCTCACCATGCTGACAACCTTCACGCGCGTCAGTTTAGGATACGCCTTCGAACGGTCCCGCCCCAGCTTCGACTCGATATCAGGATCGTATATCCCCAAATACTGACGAGCACTTTTCAGCCAGTCGAGTTCTGCCAGTCTGCGGTCGTTGCGGTACTGGATGTATTTAGCCTCAAGCCGCATCCCCAAGTCGCGCAGTTTCTGCGGGTCCTTGGTAACTGCATCGCGCAGTATGGCTGGGTCTGTCGATGGCATCGTCTGTGGTGTCGTCAAGGTTGTCATGCTCAGTCCTATGCGTAAGAGTTATTGAATCTCGGCGGTGTGAACCGCGCCGCAGCGCGTCGTCCAGCCTTGTCCGCCCCGCTCTTGAAGTGCTTCGTCAGCTCCATCGCCGCGTCAACAACGTGGCTGTGCTCGTTTTTCTCAGGTACTTCACCCTGCTTGTCGCCCTTCTGGTTGACCGAGTACCGATAGCCACCTTGCAGCGCGCGGATTAACTTAACACATGCCGGGTCAATCAGCAAGGCAGGCCCCACATCTGTCAGTCGCATCAAGTAATACTCCATAGACTCCAACCTTGGCGCCAGTGTGTTCCCGGTGTGCTCGTGCACCTTTAGCTGTGCCTTGCGCAGTATGTTTACCACGCTGTCTTCGGTGCTCTGCGCGCGACTGCTCGCTGCCGGATCTGGAATGATGCCGAACTCCATGTTTTTGTACTTGCGCGCGAGCAACGGCTTGAGGTATTCCGGTATCATCCGATGTGTTCCCACGTTCTGCAGCACAATTTCATCGAATATGGTCACGCGACCGTGCAGATCGATCTGCCCGAACACCAGCGCGCTGCCTGCCAACCCCGGGTCATACCCCGCCAAGATGGGCAGCGATGGATTAGGACGCAAAGACTGTTTCGCAACGTGAATATCTCTGTTAAAGTATGGGAACACTGGCTTGCCGGCGTGCGAATAGCCCCAAACTCCCTCCACGAACTGCTTTATCCACGGCTCAGACTTGCCTTTTATGCCTTCGGTGTAATACCCTCTCCCACCCGGCAAATTCTCGATATTCTCCGCATCCGCACTGAACCCCGATGGCTGCACGAACAGTTTCAGGTTGTCCGGCGCCATCTCGAACAGCAGCTTGTACCAGTACGAGTCTTCCTGTCCGGGGTTGCTCGACCCGAACATCCCCCAGTTAGTGCACCCGCCGTCTTTCCTGCTCGGGAAGCGCCCGCAACGTGCAGACAGCGCCTCGATGACATCCTTGTTCAACTCCACGAACTCGTCCAGCACGGCGAAGCTCACTTCAAGAGACAGCACGCGCGCCACGTCGTCTGCAGTGTCCAGTGCGCGAAACAGTATCTCCACCTCGCAGTCACCGAAGCGCATGATGAACTTGTTCTCCGACGCGCGCCATGTGCCGGCCACGCCATCCTTGAACCACGTGAAGAACGAAGAGAGCGTCGTATCCTTCAGCTGCGGGAACGTGTTCCGCACCACGACGAACCGCGTGCGCCGTATCCCATCCACAGGGCTGGGTGCCTGCAGTTGCGCAAGGTATGCGATCTTGAACAGCAACCCTGTTGTTTTCCCACTCCCGATCGGGCCGATAATGAACGAGTAGAACAGCTGTCCCGGCAAGTAGTGCTTGATGAACTCCTTGACGGTCGGCGGCGGCGTGTAGTCTACGTCTGCCATATTATTTTCCAGCTAAATTCTCTTTGAGTGCATAGCCCATCAGCGGCCAGATTTTATTCACAGCGTTTGCGCGCGCAATCTTGCGCCCAAGTTCTGCGTCAAAATTCTCCGGGCTTGCGCAGGCACTTTCCCCTGTCACAGTAAACCCGTTTTTCAACACCAGAACGCAAAATGTCAGGAGTCGCAACGAATCAAGTTGCGGACATCCTTTTGTGGCTTGCTCTGCTGTGAAGCAGTATTCCCCGACTATGTTTGCTTCAATATCTGCGGGTGTCACACGTGGTGCTGTCAGACCCTTCTCTTGTATTTCCTGCTCGATTTCAATGCTCATGGTTTTCTCCTCCTGTTAATTAGACCTTCTCTTGCTCACACCCATCGGTGCCTTCTGTTACTGTGTCTGCCCCTGCTGCAAGACGATGCAACGCATAGTATGCCTCAAGCAGTTCTGGATTGTTAGATTCAAGCAGTTCAATCTCTTCTTCGTTCTCCAGCAGCGAATATATCTCGTGGGCATCACACAGTATTTGTGCTTGTTCTTGAGTAAGCATGTTTATCTCCTATAGGTTGATGTTGATCTGGAAGTTATTGGCGTTCGCGGTGCCTGTGTCCTTCGGCTCGTAGCCGGCCCACTTGACCGTAGCCTTGATCAGATCCGCCCTGACGTTGGCAGGGGTGCGCGGGTCCTGAATCATCGCGTAAGATGTGCCGATCACGTTCTCTGCCTGCAGACCAGCCTTCGCACGGAACGTATATCCATCCTTCTCCAACATGCCGATGGCGCTCTCGATCGCCTTGACGAAGCGTTTATTTTCGCACAGTGCCTCGTAGTGCTCGCGCGTGATGTTGTAGCTCTCGCAGATTATCTTGACCGGCTGCTCGCGCATGGCCAGTTCGATGGGAAGACTTGGAGGGAATGAAAGACGTGATGGGTCCTGCAGCTGAAATTCCTGCACTTCCTCAATCACCGCCGGTGGCTGAAACAACTCCTCGTCGGTGAAGTCTTCCTCAAGTGCTTCCAGTCCGTTCATCTTTACTTACCAGCTGGTCGCTTCTCCAGACCTTTTTCTGCCAGCATCGATGCGATGTCGTCCATGTGCAAACAGTCACACATGCAGGCACCACTAAATGCTTGTGTGCGGTCATCCACGATGATGCCATTGCAGTAATCATTTCCTGCCACTGCGCGAATCAGCACACCAACGTGGGTGATCTTACCTTGGCTGTCGATCTGAACAATCTCATCGCCATTCTTTGCTTCCCTGCCGTTACGATAGTGCATGGTTTTCTCCTTAAAAATTAAACTACTTGCCGCTCTCAAGCGCCTCTGCTTTAAGTGCGGCGTACGCAACGCAATCATCCGCGCTGTCCTTGTGGAAGTCAACCCTCGACCACTGGCGCACATCCTTGAGCACCTGCAACAGCAGCCAGCCTTCGCTTTCTTTCAGCGTGTGTCCAGTGATCATGTTGAACGCCGCCACGGCCTTGCCCATGCTGCGCTCTCCGCCGGGGGTATCGTAAGTCTGGCCGCGTTCGTCCATTATCTGTGCGGCACCCAACAGATAGTCTCTCGCGCTCATCTCTTCCCCTCCGATCTGTTGCGTTTTTTCACGCGGTTCACATACCGTATCATCTGGGCCTTGACCATCTCAGGGTTGGCGTCTTTCCACGCCCTTACGCGTATCTGCGAGTGCATCCGGCAATAGGTTGCCAGTCCGCCGGGATTGCGGATGTTGTTTCCGAACTCAGAGACGGGAATTTCCTCACCACAGTCCGGACAGTATTTTAGTGTTTTCTTAGCCATGGGGCTGCACGATAAAGTAAAAGAGGGTGCGTGTCAAGCACGGCGCAAGAAATAAATTTGACAGAGGGTATATTAGGGTGTAAAGTAGCAAGCATCAAAAATAAAATTTGGAGTGAGTGATGAAGGTTGATCCGTTTAAGCAAATACCGCTGCCCGGGATGTGGGTGAGCGATGCTGTGCGCCCCCAAGGGTCTAATGACTTGTGCTACTACGTGTGGTACGGAGCCTATCGCGTGTATCTCAAGGATCTTTCTGTTGAAAGGTTCCATGGATTCAAGACCGAGAAGCTGGGGAAGATCGCAGACACGCTTGAAGAGACGAAGCAGTTTATCGGGAACCAGAGTTTATTGGAGGGGTGAGTGATGGATGAGGAACTGGTTTGGAGTTGGAAAGAAAGCGAGATGTTCCAGCAGTGGTTTTTATACTCTGCTGATCTGAAGTTTGTCGGCGCAGTTACCTCACACCGAATAAACGGGGAATTTCGCTATGCGCTGGAGAAGTTAGCAACTTTGGATGTCTGTCCGGTTGAGACGATCGAAGAAGCGAAGCGGTTTGTTGAGGCACAGTACATTTTGATGAGGGGGGAGTGATGGGTGAGGAACTTTATTGGGTTGAGTCGAAAGACCTTATAGATAGTGGTAGTTTGGAGTTATGGTGTATGACTCGGGATGTTGTGCATCATTTAATCACTCGGAACTGGAAGGTTGCAACATTGAGTATGTCTGGACTCGACTGTAGAATTTTGTGGAGGGTTGTAGCATCTCGCAGTGATCCACCAGCACAGCGGATGGCCCTGCAGATTATAGATTGGATGCCGGTTGAAGAAGCGAAGCGGTTTGTTGAGGCACAGTATTTGTTAGTTAAGTAGAAAACTTGAAAAAATTATATGTGACTGCATGAGATGATGATAGCCTCGCAGCCCTTTTCCCCCCTGCCCCCCATCTGCGAGATGAAAGAATTCTTTAGATTTAACGAGTTAAGACTAGATAGCATATTGACATTAGCTAACAAAAGAGTATAGTGGGAACTGTAGCAAGTCGCTACATAACTATCGAAAGGAACTATTGTGCTATCCACACGTGCTAATGCTGCAATCATTACAGCGCGCAAGCATCTAGGCGCTGTGCAACTAGACAAATCCGCGCGCTTTTGCTTAGCGGATGCCAACAAGCAATATGATTTAGGCAACTATGATGCCGCCTTCATGTGGGCTAAAAAGTCTATTGCGTATTCCATTGGTGTACTCCATGCGGATTATCTTAAATTCACACAGTAAAGTCTGATAGCGTATGCCTAACCCGTGCGCTATCGGGCCAATGTTGGCCACTAACTATCGAAAGGTACTATCATGAAAACTCAAAATGTAAACAAGTTACACGATGTAGCATCCGCTGTATTTGCAGATTGCGGCAAGCTCTCAACAGCTGAAGCTGTAACAGCACAATCCCTTGTTGATCTTATCGAAGCCATGCAAAAGGCCAAGCTGCCAGTGGTACAAGCGGCAAAGGCGGGCGCTGCTCCCGAAGGCTCCGAATGGGCGTATTACAACACGCTAGCAACGGCGATGGCTGGAAGTAATGCCGTGCATGTGCGCGCTCTAATGGGGTTATTTTTCAACGGTAAAAAGGTAGCAGAAGCCGGGGGCCGCGCCGAGATTATAGAACGATTGAAAGGTCGCAACGATGGCACAACCAAGTATAACCGGATAGCCGACCTGCCAAGGATCGGCAAGGGCAAGGCTGTAGCTGAAAAGGGCGCGCACCATAGCACGGACAAGCCTGAAGCCAGCGAAGGCAAGAAGGCTATCAAGGGCGCAACAAAGCCCATTGACGGACTGGAAATGCTCATCCTGACCATCAAGCAACTGACCGATGACGGTGCGCCCGAAACACTGCTAAAGAAATTTGACGGTGCGTTAAAAGCGGCGCAAGTGTTCTATGCCGCAAAGGATCAGAAAAAAGCCGCATAACCTCTCACCCTGTAATAATTCAATCCCCGTGCAATACGGGGATTTTTTTCGTCTGTTATTCCTGCCTGAATTAAACCTCAAACTACTTTAAGTTTTAACGCGTTAATTCTACAAGCTGCAAACATCTTGTGCCGCGCGGTACTGTAGTAAATTGTTGGTGTGTTAGTTAATTATTAGCTAACTTTTAACGCAATGTGGTTTTTAACTAACACTTCGTACGTTAGTTAAGCATGGCAAATTGTTCCGTGCTTAAAAAAACAGCCATTTAATCAAAACTCTACAGAGGGCAAGTGTTAGTTTGAAATACCCTCTTATACTTTTGTTCCGTGCGTTGCCTATTTTTTAAGCAGGCTGTTTTTCTGAAAGCCACGGCCAGCGCGGGTTGTGACCAGAAATGATTTTTTAAGTACCAACTAACAGTGTTAAAGAACAAAAGAACAGTCCAAAAAGCAACCGATAGGTAAAATTTTCGTTTTTTCCGAATATTCATTTTCGCCCTCTGTTTTTCCCAATGTCTACCCGAAATTTTTTGTTCTTTAGTTCTCTCTAATATACTCAATAATTCAAGCACTTACAAACTTCGAAGTGTTAGCTAATTCGACGAAGTGTTAGCTAACATCACTTTCCGTTAGTTAAGACCCCTTTAACTAACGTTACAGGCACCTAACGGCATACTAGCCTGATATGTGAGAACGACCTACACCACTATGTGAGAGCAACCTATACCGCTAATATAGTTCTTGACATTTCACTTTTTGTTCTCTACTATTGGCCTGCAAGTTAGTTTTAACCTGTTAAATCTTACAAGGAGAAAATCATGGCTAAGTTATTCGATTACACGTTTCAATTGCCGATGACCAGCACGCTGATTGGCCGGTTGCGAGATGCTGCGAAGATCAAGGAGTGTGCTATAACTACTTTGGCGCGCGGCATATTGGTTGAAGGGCTAGAGCGTATGGAAGCCAAGATGCCAAAGCCAGAGAAGATAGAGCTTATCGACTACTCGTTCCACGGTGTGCGGCTGGCGGATCTGGACCACTCCAAGATAACGCTGGCGTGTCGCGTAGATGTGGACTGGATGATGGACTTGGAGCTGTGTATAATCAACCCTCAAGGCGTGTGTATGCAGTTGGAACAGAATTGGAAGGGCAAGCACGACTGGACAGCTAACCCTTATGAGGAATTCTACCTGCTCGGTGGCCGGTACTTAAAAGAGGACTCGCCAACCATGCTTGCAGATCGTGAGCGTGCTTCAGTCGATTGGGATCGACGCAGGAAGTACAACAGCGGATTGGCCGACCCACACGCGGCAGATGTGGCTAGACAGGATGCCTACAACGCACAGCGCAGATCACCAACAACCGGGACTGTAGTTTTAACGCGCACAGTAGACCAGCCAGACACGCCAACAAAGTCACTGGAGCAACTGCTATCTGAGGATTAAATCAAGCTGCGAACATCTTGACACAGGATATGTTTAGGTGTATCATGTACTTGTGAGTGGGAAGTCTATCTACCACTTATAGATTTAACCCGTTAAAACTAACGAAGGAGAACGAGATGATTGCATTTGTATGCGCTTGGGAATACAACACTGGTGGGGGTTTTGACTGGTACAGGACATTCGTTGCCGCGGATAAGGCGTTCGAGAAAGAAAAAGCTGTGTGCAAAGAGTTCGCTGATGTGGACTGGAAAGCGTTCAGGTACAACGTCAAACTGGACGAGGGACTGACCGACGAAGAGATAACACGCCAAATTGACCTGTCATTGATTGAGGACTGCAATAAGGCTGAAATCACTTACCAAGCAGCTAAGATTTAACCAGTTAAAACTAAGGAGAACGAGATGAGTGCTATAAACAACTTGATAATTGAAGACTACGATCTGACAGCCGAACAACTGGACGACAAGTACAACCCGGATGGGGGCGGCGAACACCCAATCATAACGCGCGCCGACTGGCGGCAAGCTGTTGAGAGTGAAGATACACTGACTGGCTACTGGGAATGGGTGGAACACCAGATATTTGAAGTGGTCTTTGAAATGGTCAATGATTAAGATTTAACCAGTTAAAACTAAAGGAGATTACCATGAGCCACGACAGAGCGGCAGACTATCAGCAACAGGCGCACATCCTGCCAGTGCGCAAGACACCGCACACCAACCACAAAGCAGCAAGGCACTACATCAGGTGGGTACGGGCATATCTTGAGTGTCTGTTCGATCATCGCGATGTGGTCGTGTTGCCGCAGTACGTGAAGCAGCTGGAGCTGATGTTGTGGTGAACAAGATTTAACACGTTAAAACTTGAAGGGAGACTGACATGCACGGAATACCAACGGGCTACATCGTGATCTTCACGCTGGCAATGCTGCTGTTGCTCTGGGTGTTTGATTAAGGAGATAGGAATGAAATTCGTTTGGGCGGTAGATAAGAGAGATAACTTCGCTGTGCCTGATGGGTTCAATGTGGGGTTTGAGAATTGTGTGATTGCCTTTTATGCCGGCGATGATGCGCCGATATTCTATCCGACAGCAGCGAGCACGTCTGGCACTACTGCGCCTAACTTCCCGCCCGATCTGACGCTCGATGAAAAGAAAGCATGGTGCGAAGCGCAGTGGATACTGATGAGGTGATGACATGTACAAGTGGGATGGAACGGGAACGGTTCTGCGGTATCAACCTGCAAAAGGTGAGGGGTACATCTACATCGTTGCAATCATTATGACTGAGGTTAAGTGCGTCAATATGTGGCGTGGATTAGAAAGTCAAAAAGCAATTAAAATTCCTTACCCGGAAGGCATGGAGTTCGGGCCGGAGTTGCGGAAGTATGTAGTGATGCAGCACAAATTGATGAAGTAGATTTAACCAGTTAATTCTAACCAACGAAAGGAATAATCATGAATAAGGTACTCAACCCCGGAGACGGTGTAAACATCTACAACAGACTGTGCAGACTGTTCAGCGCGCGGCGCGATGCAGCAGCGAACAGCAAGTGCCTGAAGTCTGGCAAGCTGTATATCTATTCAGTCGGTGATCCAACCAGCCCTGATGAGCTTCGCTTGAGGATGTACCGCACTGACATCTGCACGGCATGGAAGGATGGACGAGTGCGTGTTGACGCATACAACAGCACGACAACCAGAGCGAACCTGTACGAATACACAGGACTGCGCGCTTGTTCAGTGGGTGATGGCAACTACGTGCTCAATGGTGCTGTGCTCTATGATGGTGTGATTGACATCGACGCTGCCGGCTACTCCGCAAGCGGTACTGTAGTTCAACGTGCGCGCAACAAGCGCAGCGTGCTGAAACAATTCAACCAGTGGTTCAAGCCGTGGGCCGATCTGATGAAGGCCGATATCAAACTGCGCGAAGGTGAGATGGGTGTAGTCGGGTACTCGTCAGCAGCAAGAAGCATATTCAGGGAACTCTGCGAGAAGTCAGGCGAGCCAACGATGGCTGTTGCCCGTCAGGCGCTGGACTTGAAGGCACACGATATCCAGACGTATAGGACGCGCGGACAACTCCCAAACAAAGCCACATACGCATCACTCCGCGCAGCGATGAAGAACGAGTATCTGCGAGCCAACGACGGTAGAGAAGATGCTGCCTACGATGTGCTCACGCGCAAGTTCTTGGATGGTAAAAGTCAGGGAGAATGATATGTGGCGCAGACTTGAGACCGCGAAGAACAGCTACAAACTGGAAGGTATCGCTTCGACTATTGTGTACCTGCACATGAAACCTGTGAGCAGTCCTGAACCGTACTGGGCGTTACGGGATGCGCAGCACATGCGCCACCGACAACCACTTCCCGAAGGGCTGACCGTGGAAGAAGCACAGAAGTATATCGAAGCGCAGCTGCTGTTGATGAAGTAAGCAACCTTGGTCACAAACACGACGCAAGATTTAACCTGTTAAATTTAGGAGAGCAAAATGAAAGCGCAAATGAAGGTAAACCAGTGGGTACTTGCCGGCGCAACCGGCGGGCTGGAGATATCTGGGTGTACGGGTGACGTGCTGTGGCCCGACTTGCCCTACTGCACTGGGCTCTCTTGCCACGACTGCACCGGCCTGACTTCGCTGCCCGCCTTGCCCGAGTGCACGTGGCTCTCTTGCGACGACTGCACCGGCCTGACTTCGCTGCCCGCCTTGCCCGAGTGCACGTGGCTCTCTTGCGACGACTGCACCGGCCTGACTTCGCTGCCCGACTTGCCCAACTGCACGTGGCTTAGGTGCGACAACTGCACCGGCTTACCAGCTAAAGATTTAACCCGTTAAAACTAAGGAGAACGAAATGATTGACCATGGCGTAGGTATCTTTGCAGCAGTGTTTATCATAGTGTCGGTTGCACTGTACGGACTGTTCACACTGATCGGTGTGGTGTGGGATCTGATTCGCGGGAGACGGATATGAACCTTGAGTGGGTCGGAAAGACTGGGGATGCGTTGGACGTTTTACAGAGTGAGGGCAGCTATATTGTTTGTGTGTTCCCAAGTAGTATTGAAATGTGGGACACGGACAACAACAACAACAACCGCACACGTCTGCCTTGGCCTGAAGGGATGGAGTTCGGTGACGAGTTGCGCGACTACGTAGTTGCACAATACAAACTAATTGTAGGAGGTTAGGATGCGAAGAACAGTCAGAGTCAAAGGCAAGCTGTTGTTGCTGCCAGCTACCGGACGCATCATGAAGTGGCGAGGTCGCACCGTATTATCCCGCAAACATCTTGACACAGGGTGTGAGAGGGTCTATAATATAGTCAGAAAGTGAGGAGTTGTACCAGCAGCAGAAGTGAGATTTAACCTGTTAAAACTTAAACTAAAGGAGATACCAAAATGAAACTGACATCAATCGTAAAAGACTTTACCCAAGCATACGCAGCACTGGCTCGTGCCAAGTTGTCAGGCCATGACCAGCATATCGTCTTCGGCTATCTGGGTGAGCCGGGAGTTGGCAAGACTGCGAAGATCAAGGAAGCAGCCAAGCTGATCGACGCTCGTGTGATGCAGATGTTGGGTAGTGCGCTGGCACCAACAGATATTGTGGCGATGATGCCGGACGTTGGCGAGGGCATGCTGGTGCCGATGTTCAACAGCGAAGTGCCGTGGGCTGAGTCAGTGGGTGAGGATCGTGTCGTGTGGTTTATCGACGAGGCAACCAACATCCATCCCGAAGTGTGGAAGTCGTTCCAGAAACTCATCCATGAGCGTGAGCTGTTCGGCAAGCATCTGGGTGAGAACGTCATCATCGTACTGGCAGGCAACCGCGCATCCGACAAGGCAGCGTCAAGCAACCTGAGCACGGCTGTATACAACCGCGTTACATGGCGCGAGTGGGTGTATGACAACGATGAGTATGTCGAGTATCTGGCCGACAACTACAACCATGCAGTCGAGCTGTGCGCCTACATCACGATGAAGCCGCTGGGCATACCACTCACTGATAAGCTGACCGACTTCGGACAGGCGATGCGCAGCATGGGCAAGGGATCGTATGTGGCATGGGCATCGCCGCGCAGCGTGGAGCGTGTCGCCTTGCGCATGGAATTGAACGACGGCAAGCCGCTGTCTATCTCTGACATGGCCGGCGATCTGGGCGAAGGGCGCGCGGTCGAGCTGTACGGGTTCATGCAGATTGCCGACGAGCTGCCTGCGTTCAGCGAGATAGTTGCCAAGCCTGACACGCTGCCGCTGCCCAACAAAGTAGACCACCAGTACGCACTGCTCGTCATGCTGGTGTATCGTGCGGACAAGTCCAACTTCGTCAAGGTCAGGACGTTCGTGGAACGGTTCGACATCGCACTGCAAGTGCTCTTCCTGAAGTTGCTGAACCGCCGCAAGACTGAGGTGATCAGCATGAAAGAGTATGCCAGCTATGTCACATCCCCTGCCATAAACAAAGCACTGGCTGGGTGATATCGTGATATACAGATGGGACGAGGATAGGCTGGAGGTGGATGACGATGATGGTGCGTTTGACTATTTAGCTGCTGAGATATGGCCAACCGAAATATATTTGTGGCCGGGGAGGGGTACGAAAGGAGAGATTCTAACCCCCATTCCTGACGGCATGGAGTTCGGTGACGATCTGAAGCGGTACGTCGAGGCGCAGCATCGTCTGATGGTATAGATTTAACCAGTTAAATCTTAAACTAACGAAAGGAATAATCATGACCGAAAGACTAGAGGTAACATTCAGCAAGGCAGTGATCAAGCTGACACTCGATCATCCGTTCTTGGCACAGATATATTACGGCGTGCCGAACGAAGTGGTAGATGATCCGGCGATGCCGACTGCATGCACGACAGGCAGGAAGCGGATGTACAACCGCGAGTTCATGAATGACCTGAACCGTGAAGAGCAGATGTATTTGGTGGCACATGAAGTCATGCACGACATGCTGGAGCATCCGTTCCGGCGCGGCAACCGGCGCCACGGTGTGTGGAACCAAGCCATCGACTACAAGGTGAATCAACTACTGGACGAATCCGGTCTGACCATGCCCACAGGAAAGCACGAAGGGCTGCGTGACAAGAAGTTCGACGGCATGACCGAGGAAGCCATCTATGACGAGCTGATGAAAGATCCGCCACCGGAAGACGGCGAGAACAGCGGACAGTTTGATCAGCACATGGATGCCGAAGGCACACCCGAAGAAATCCAGCAGGCGCGTCAGGAAGCGCAGGCTCGTGTGTTGCAAGCTGCTGCCACGGCGAAACAGATGGGCAACCTGCCGGCGTATGCCAAGGGTCTGGTCGAGGGCATACTGTGTCCGAAGGAGAAGTGGTACGAGTATCTTCGGCGGTTCTTTTCGGCGCGGTCATGGTCGGACTACACGCACACAATCATCAACAGGCGGGAGTTGCTGCGCACGAACGTCATCGCGCCCACACTGTACAGCGAGACGTTGGGGCATGTGGTGATCGGTGTGGATCAGTCAGGTTCTATCAATGACGCCATGTTGCAAGCGTTCGCTACACACGTCAGCGACATACTTCAGGACACGCGACCAGAGTTGTGCACCGTGCTGTACTTCGACACGCAGGTATCGGAAGAGCGCGAGGAGTACACCGTGAACGACTTGCCGATCCAGTTGCGGCGAGTGTGTGGCGGCGGGACATCGTTCGTGGACGTGTGTGCTGAAGCCGAGAAGTTGGGAGCCGACGTGCTGCTGGTACTGACGGATATGTACGGTACGTTTCCAGAGCAGTGCAGCGTGCCGACGATATGGTGCAGCACCGAGAAGTCGGAGACTACAGTACCGTTTGGCGAAGTCGTGCATGTTGAGTGTGAGTAGATCATGCTCAAGTGGCGGGAGAAGACAACGACTAGCGACCGGATTCTTGCTGAACTAGACATGTACGTAGCCGGAGCCTTCGACTTCACAGCTGGGCACATAGAAGACGGTAGAATAACCTTGTGGCCCGGAAAAGGTCCGCAAGGGAAAGTCGATCTCCCGTGGCCTGACGATATGAAGTTCGGAGACGAGTTGCGCGAGTATGCAGTTGCGCAACACAAGCTGTTGTTTGGAGGCGAGTAAGCAGCCTTGGTCACGAACACGACGCAAGATTTAACGAGTTAAAACTAAAGGAGAAAAGTCATGACTATAGGAAGCGACCAATTCAGTTCGGACGAAGTAGACTCGCGCATCGAGGAACTGGAAAGCGACATGTCGGAACTGCTTGATGCGTTCGAGGAGCTTGGAGATGAGGCGACCGAGGCAGTGAGGGCTGCGATGCTCAAGCTGTCAGACAGCGACGAATCCGACTATGAAGAACTGCTGAAACTCAGGGCGTTCAAGGAAGAAGTTGGTAGCGAGTGGGCGAACGATCCGCAGTTTATTTCGGATGGTGATTTTGAAAGCCATGCGGAGCAACTAGCACAGGACCTCGGCGCAATCAATAACCTCGGCGCAATCAATAACCAGAACGCGAGCTGGCCAAACAACCACATCGACTGGAAAGCTGCTGCAGAAGAGTTGAAGCAAGACTACTCCAGCATCGAGTTCGATGGCGTGACGTACTGGTACAGATAGGAGGTTGTGATGAAACTTGTTTGGGGACTTGATACGCGTGCATCAAAGAAAGTAGCTAAAGTGCACATCGCTGTGCCGAAAGGTAGGTCATTTACGTACCTAAACTGCGCAATAAGTTACTGCTCTGCGTGGGACCACGTGATGTTTTTCTACGGCAGCAGTGTGCAGACACTTGTAGAGTGGGAAGGAGGTTATCGAAGGAACATGCCGCACGCAGCACGAAGAAAGTTTCTTGAAGCGCAGTACGAGTTGATGAAGCCGTAGATTTAACGAGTTAAAACTAAACTAAGGAGAACGAAATGAACTTATCAGAACGAGCTGTACAAGTATCGTTGAGCCTGTCAATATGGCAGGGCAAGGCAGACGACAAGACAGCGGCAGCTGCGGTCGAGGTAGCCAACACAGCCAAGCGCGGCAGCACATCAGTACGCAAGAAGTTGTTGCCGGGATGTGCGGAGCACGAGCAGGTGCTGACCATGTTCAACAGTCTGCGCACATGGAACTACGAACAGACCTTGCCGTGGGATGACAACGGTGGGCGACTGCTGTGCAGCGGCAACGTGCTGGACTACATGGAGGGTTTCCGCAAGCACAAGGAAGAGATCGAGAAGGCACTGGAAGCATTTTACGTAGTGTATCCGATGGAGCAGGCCAAGGCTGCGCTGTCACTGGGCCAGCTGTACAACGCGAAGGCATACCCGGATGTGGCTGACATACGCCGCAAGTTCGGGATCAACCTGCACATGATGCCGCTGCCCAACAGCGATGACTTCAGGAATTTTCAAGGGTTCAGTCCGGAAGAAGTCGAGGGGTTCATCACGGAGAACGAGAGCGCGGTGCAAGGCAGGCTGCAGTCTGCGATGACGGATGTGTTCGAGCGGCTGAAGGCGCCGGTCGATGCGATGGTCGAGCGGCTGAGTATCCCGATAGGCGAGAACGGATCGGTATTCCGGGACAGCCTGATCGAGAACCTGAAAGATGTTGTGGCGCTCTTGCCCAAGCTGAACATCGCTGGTGACGAGAAGATAACGGCGTGGTGTGCAGAGGCAGAGAAACTGATCTGCGAGCCTGAGATGCTGCGTCAGTCCGTGATCGTTCGTTCGGACACAGCCAACCGTGCCAAGGCGTTGGCGGCTGAGATGGGAGGATGGTATGCGTAAGACAGGGCAGTGACATACGCGCCGTGGCCGTGGAGAGATGGCAGAGTATCCGCTGACAGCACGGGAAAGACTGCGGATGAAGCGCGCCAAGGCGTTCATGGAAGCGCAGGACAGGCTGACCGGGTTCGAGCGGGATAATTACTATGCGCGTGGTGGTGAAGTTACGCCAGTCATGTTCAACGGCGAGCAGTACTATGTTGTGCTTAAATACGACAACGATACTAACCCTGCATCCGACTGGGACATGTGTGAAGTGGTTCGTAAGGATAGACTGCCAAGCGATGCGGATCGTGGCGACTGGTGTGACAACCCTAACCGGCGCAGGTACAGCAATGAAGTCATCGTACTGAGTGAAGACATGCGTGTGCAGCAGCGAGCCAAGTATTTGCGGTCCCAGAAGTATGGCAAGGCATGGGCATGGGATATTGCTGTTCTTCATCGCAATGCTTCGCTAGAATACGCCAAGAAGTTGCAGAAGGGTGATGTGCCATTCTACGGTGTGGTCGTGACCAACGAGGAGGGGCTGGAAGAATCGGTATGGGGCGTCGAGGAAGAGTGTATCGCTGAGACAGTCAGGGATTTAATCAATCAATTTTAAGGAGAACAACATGGAAGACGCAAATTTAAAAGACATCGCAGCACGCACCAAACGTATTGAAACTCGTGTGTCCATGCTCGCTGTGGCAATGGGGTGCGAAATGGTTGGATCGGAGTCTACGTTCCAGATGACACAGCCTACAGGCAAGGAGGATGTGCCGGTGATCACGTCAGTGCACAAGCACTTCACGGTGATGCAGCTGGTCAAGTTCATGCAGAGTTGCGATGTGAGCGATGCAGACGTGCGGCATCCGGCAGGGTTCAAGTTTTCAATCCAGCTTGACTAATGGTGAAACAGGGTATAAGATAATCAAACAATGGAGGCGATCATGGCCATCGAAGAACAGAACCTGAGAGATGCTGCAGACAAATGTATCTGCGACTGCACAGAAGATTTTACGTGCCAGCTGCACAACGCGCCAATGTGGTTCAAGGTCGTGGCTTACATAGCCACTATCGCAGCAGCATGGGTATTCGTGTGGTTCGTCGTGGGCTTTTCAGTAGGTGTAATCCACCACATTAAATAAGGAGAAGTGAAATGAGTGAAGATGCAGAAGGGCAAGAAATTATCCGTGAAGGCGTGCGCGGCGCGCTGGAGATCATGGTGCAGGTCGAGCACAAATTCCCCGACGGCATCCCACCCGATAAGGAAGGCGAGCAGACGATGATCATGATGCACCGTGCGAACGTCGTCAATTTGGCAGTGTCCTTGCTGGAGCTGGCGCGACTGCACGATCCTGCGCTGCTGGAAGCATGTGCCGAAGAAGTCAAGGTGCGTGCCGAGAAGATGCTGCAGGTTCTTACCGAGCGCATGGTGCAGGGCGAGGCCAACGAAGCTGCGGCCAACGGACAGGTGCACTGATGAACGCCAAGCAGTGTAAGAAGTTGCGCCGTGCCGCGCGCCAGCATAGCAACCCGGAAGTTCGCGGGTACGACACCAAGCTGGTGCAGCGCGTGGCAGGACATGTCATGGTCGAAGGCAAGCCGCAGATACTTGTCAAGACCACGAACGCCGCAAAGCACAAGGCAGGCAGTGGATCGCAGGTGTACAAGTTCCTGAAGAAGCAGGTGCGAGAAGGTAAGATTAAGATTTAACGCGTTAAATCTAAGCGGTACTGTAGTCAACAAACAACTGAAAGGAGTGAATGATGGACAAGCAACGCGAAGATGAAATCTGCAAGATATTTGAGGACATTGTAAAGAAGCATCCT
>Ga0307376_10001380_pt1 | contig 26343 bp, 38 predicted proteins | sample TR2MG_FD_202536 | JGI IMG/M metagenome (GOLD analysis project Ga0307376, IMG submission 202536) | Soil microbial communities from Risofladan, Vaasa, Finland - TR-2 | ecosystem: Environmental > Terrestrial > Soil > Coastal area > Acid sulfate soil | place: Finland: Risofladan, Vaasa | collected...
GTTAGATCACTTCTCAAGGTTGTAAACGGCGGTCAGGCGAACATCGCCCACGACTCCCGTCGTCGGCGCCGTGGAGACCTTGATCACAAGCTTCGTGTCGGCAGCCAAGGGAACGCCGATAACGCCCTTTTTGTCGATGCACCTCAGGACCCCGCCTGTCTGGGCGAGAGCGTTCGCCGTGAGGTATTTGTCCGCCGTGGTCGCGTCCCCCACCTGGAGCATCATGGCCGTCGCTGAATCGAGATCATCGACGTCCAGAATCATCTCGCAGAGAACCGCGCCCTTGGGCAGAACAAACATTTCGATGGTGTCGTTGACGACCGCGGCGGCCGGAAAGGTAAAGACCTCACTGACCGCATTCAGTCCCGGGATCGCAGCTCGGGCCGGGGCATTATTGGCGACCTTATTTGATTTGTAGGCTGTAGCCATATTCTTCCACCTCTCTCTTCTTGGATTTGCCGGGGAGGGCTCAGCCTCCCCGGGTTAAGGTTAATCGACCACGGCGGCCGTATCCAGGGCGATGACCGCGAAGTCCTCGGCATTGAATTTCGGTTTGTCAACCGCCATGATGACCCCGGTCGCGAAGGCGGCCTTGCGGTTGAAATCGAAAGTCTTCTCTTCCCAGGTGGGATATTGATGAACCCCGATCGCGAGCGCTTGAGCTCCGCAGAAGAGCGCCCGGGCGCCATTGACGGCTCCGCCGGCCCCCCACGGGTATTGCTTGATGCGCTCGTATTCATGGAGAAGGACCCCGTCCCAGATCCCCAGGGCCCCGGAGAAGATCGGGTTTTTCTCGCCCCGGATATTTGCCTCCCGCTGGGCCTGCTGCCAGGCGGATTCGGCCTTGATGGCCTTGCTCTGGTAGGGATGCAGGAGGCAAACATACATCTCCTTCCCCTCGATCTTGATGGGCCGGATCTTTGATTCCGCGTTGGTGGTCCCGATGGTGGCCATCTGGGCCTTCCTCTTCGCCTTGGAAATCAGGGTAGTTGACATGACATCGGTAACGGTGATGCTCACGTCGGAAGTCGCGACCCCACCGAAGAGATTCCGGCCCGCCGACGGCGAGGCGGAAAACTTATCGACACACAGGCGATCGATCTTTCGGCTCAGCCAGTCGGAGAGGGCGGCCTTGGCGTCTGCCCTCATATCGACGGCTACTTTCTGCTCGGTCAGCTTGCCCTTTAGCCTCACGGCATGAACATACTCTTTCAGAGTAAGGCTCATGTCGTAGTAAAGGAGCTGCTCTTCATTCCCTTCGAGGATGGCGTCATCCTCGACCCCTTCGCCCACCAGGGGCGTCATCAGGGAAATCCAGAACTGCCCGCCTTTTTCCTTCTTGAAGGCGTCGGTCATGTAAACGATGGCGTTGAAGTCATCGTTTTTCTTGTTCAGGAATTTGGCAAAGAAGATTTCCTGGATCGCTGCCCTCCAGGTATCCTTGCCCCAAAGCTGCTTTTGGGCAGGTCCGATTGTGTCCATTGGTAAACACCTCCTTCAGAGTCATTCGGTTATTCTTCTGGGTTCCGCGGGTAACGGTCGCGGCCGAGTGACTTTTGACGGAGGTCAGCCGACAGGCCTTTTACGAGGTGAGCCTGATCTCGAAAGTTGGCTTAGACGGGTTGCCTAATCCCGGGGTTGATCTTTGACGGCGATCAAAACCGCTTACGTTGCGATATAATTTCCGCTCATCCCTTCCTGATAGAAAGGAACCGAGGTCTCTTTTTGAATGAGATTGCCCCGGGAGTCGTCCTGATCAGGAAGAACATAAGCGATGTTCAGACAACTTTCCCAATTGTGGATGACAAGCGCGGAATGACGCTTGCCTTCTCTATCCACGTAGGTTACGACGTCTCCAATTTTAATTTCTCCCATCTTGGTCTCCTTTGTTTTTAGCGATCGAATTCCGTTTTATCCTGACCCTGCGCCTTCTCTCGGTGTAGAAGGCCGGGCATTTGTGGCGCCGGTGATAGGCGCTGCAGATTGGCTTACAGAGATTCGACGCTGCGCAGAATTCCCCCTTGCGCCTTATCTCTCTGAAAAAGATCATATCCCCAGCAGTCTCCGCCGGGTCTTCTCCGGCAGGGCGGCCCAGGCCTGCGGCGAGAGATTCGCGGCCTGTTCCGGGGTGAGCTCGCCTTCCCCGGCCGGTCGCGCACCTGCTTCTTTCGATAGCGACGTTGGGGCCTCCCTTCCCTTCTCCAGTTTCTTGACAACCTCCTGACGGCCCTCCTCCCTGGCTGCATTCAGGAATTTGTCCCAGTTGATCATGATCGCCTGTCGGTAGGCGAATTCGGCCGGGTCCGGAGACTTGTAAAACATCTCCATGAGGAAAGGATCCCGCTGCATCGCAGGGAGGAACTCGCCGACTACCTGGTCGTAGTCCTTATATCTCAGTCGGGCTCTTTGCTCGGAAAGATCGGCCTTGACCTTCCGATTCTCGACGGTGATCGGATCCAGGGCCTCGTCCAGAAGCGGCTGGATGATCGGCCGGAGGGCGGCGACGTCCGGATCCTCCTCCTTCTTCCTGGGCGGCTCCCCCTGGGCTGCCCGATACCTGGTCTGGAATTCATGGTATTCGACCAGCCGGTCGGCCTCCTGGCGCTTGCGCCTTTCCTCGGACAGGGCCTTGTTCAGATTATCGACCTGGCCTTTGAGCTTCGTCAGGTCATCGGGAGGCTCGGGCGGCTTCTCCCCCCCGGGCGGCTCCTCTCCGGCTCCTGCCGGCGGCGCTTCCTCTTCTTCCGGAGGCACAAAGGGACGCTCCTCGTCCTCAATGACCTCAGCCCCACCTTTTGCTGCCTTTGCCATACAACCTCCTTCGAGTTTTTACGCCGGCCCGGGCGCCGGTGGCGGCGCTGCGGGCGCTGGCGGAATGATCGGCGGACTTGGCGCAGGGGCCCCGGGCCCTCCTGGCGCTCCAGGCAAACCGGGCAGCTTGGCTCCCGGCGCTGGTGTCCCCTGGGCTTGCTGGATCCGCTCGATGATCTTCTCCTTCTGCGGAAGGTCGGAGATATCGATTAGGATCTCGTCCGGGATCGGGACGCCGGCTTTCTTCAGGTCCATCATCATGATGAAATTGCTGATCCGGATGGAGGGCGTCGAGGGCGACTGGGCGATCACGACGTCATACTTCAGCACTTCTTTCGACTTGATCTTGGCGATCACGTCGGGCTGCACCTCGGGACCCAGGATCCGGGCCATTTCCTCGGCCGGCATATACTGAACGATCCTGGAGATGATCAGGCGCGTGACCTGCTTCAGGGCATACCGGAAATTGGAGAAGACCCGGCCGATGATGGTCAGCCCTTGCCTCATCCGGAGATCGATGGCGACGCCCGACTGAGTGGCCTCTCGCATCCCCAGGAGATCGGCGTTGATCCCGGAGATCGCTTTCATGTCGTCCTTGGCCTCCTCCTCCATCCGGAGGATCCCCACGGGCATGGTCTGCGGCTGGATCCGTTCGTAGGTGGAGGCCTTTGTTTTGACGGCCACAAACCCGGGCGTCGAGCTCTTCTCTTCGAGCTCATTGGCAAGATCCTCATCATCGGTGATCCAACCGGCGTTCGCCGAGGTGTTGATAATGTGGAGCAGCTGGGACCGGCGCTTGTTCGCCTCCCGCTGGGGATCCTTCAGATTCTTCACGATGCCGTAGTCTTTTTTCCGTCCGCGGTAAGCGAAGAAGGGAACGAGTGAATAGAAGGAATCTTCATGAGGCGTCAGCCCGCTCTCCAGGAGGACTCCGCTGCACACCCGGGCGTAGTGGATCTCCGCGACGCGCTTGGTCAGGAGCTTCAGCGTCGGGACGGTCAGGATCGCCTCGGTCGCCGCGGCCTCGTCCTCGACCGGCTTGATGTCCCGGGTCATCGTATCGAGCAGGAATTTTCTCTGCTTCCACTCCTTCCACTGGGCCGCGATGACCTCGACCGAATCCGGCGCCGGGATCTCCCCGGTGGCCACGGTCTTGGCGTCGCTCGCCTTGCCATAACCCGGGAAGGCCGATGTGGTCGGGGGAGTCGTGGATCCGCCGGCAACCGCGTCGGTGACGTGGAAGGCCGCCTGGAGGTTCTCCGCCGCCTCCGGCCAGAGCTGCTTGACCTTCTCCCGGGAAAAACTTCTTATCTGGAGGATCCAGTCACAGTCGGAAATATCGCGCTCGCGGTTCTTGGGGATCCGGATCTCTCTCGGATCGGCCGTCCGGATCAAGGTCTTGCCATCGATCCAGTCGTCATCGAAGTCCTGGTCAACCGATATCCAGCCGCGGCCGCAGATGACCCCGTCCTGGAAAAGGTCTCCCTGCCTCATATCGAAGTCGTTCTGATCGCAGATGAATTTGATCAGCTGGGAGAGGCCGTCGGCGACCGGCGTGTCCTCCTTGGTCCGGCCGATGACCTTGATGTCGATCTTCTGCTCCTCCTGGACGCCGGTGGTCAGGTCGATCTGAGGCTTGATCCGGTTGAAGGAAAGCGCCGGCCGGCCCTGTCCTTTCAGCGTTTCGACGTCCTTCGGATCCCACTGATCGCCCTCGTAGAACCGGAAGTCTTCCTCCAGATCCTTGGCAAAAGGGTTATGAAGCGGGTCGGACTCGGCCTTCCACCTCAGCACCCTGGCGATGATTTCCAGGGAAGGATCGGGGGCCTCCGTGCCTACGCCGTCATCCAGTTGGGCTTTTCTTTCTTCTTCCATGAATCCCTCTTCTTCTTGGGCTCCTTGAAACCGACGCCGAAATAGCGGAAACCGTCCGCGGCGTGAGAGCTCCAGTCCTCGTTGGGCGAATCCTTGAAGCACTTCCGCTCTTCGTCCCACTTCTTCGAGTAAGACCGCAGGGCGTCCAGGCCGCGTTCGCACTTCCCGGCGTCGAACCAGCACCGCGGGAGGATCGTCCTGACCGCCTGGATCCCCTCGGCAACTCCGATGTTGGGGACGACCTCGAACTTGATCCCGAGCTTCTCGGCCACTTCCTTCCTCGACCGGCCGGTCCCCAGCTCGCGGACCTCGATGTCATGCGGGGCGTTGTGTTTGCCGTAAACGTAGGGCTTCTTGTCGAGCTCCTTGGCGTAATACTCCAGCCCTTCCCCACTGTCCTGGAAGTAATCGATGACCCGGATCTCTTTGGCGATCGCTTGGGTGAACCAGATCGCCATGTAGTCGTCGATCCCCAGGTCCCACCAGGTATCGACGCGCAGCTGGGGCTCCCAGGGGACGCGGCCGATCCGGCCGGCCTTCTCCGCCTCTTCGAGCAGTTTCCCGTAGTAGGAGCCCTGGGTCATTCCGGTCCAGGAGCAGAAAAACTCTTGCTGCACCAGGTCCGGGTCCATCCCTTCGGCGAGCTCCTCGGCGATGTCCTCCGCCGTAAAGATCGGCCGGCCCTGGTGGACCGTGTTATCGACCGTCCTCAGCTCACAGAACCATTTCGGGTTTCGCCTGGCCATGGAGTAGAGCCGGAAGCCGTGGTTTTTGCCCCGGGGGGTAAGGATGAAGACAGCCCAGCCGCCGTTCTCGCGGAGGATCGGGCGGATCAGATCCCAGGCCCGGGGATCCTGCAGGGCGTATTCGGAGAAGATGCAGCCGACCGGGTTGGGGCCGACGATCCGGTCGAAGCGGTCGGTCCCCACGATCTGGTAGATTGAGCCGTTGACCAGATGAATTTTCATCTCGGTCTCGTTTTTCTTCAGGATCAGGTCTGCGGGGAAATGGTCCAGGACCTTGAAGCCGTCCTTGTCGATGCCGTCCCAGATGATCTTCTGGCCCTGGTTGTAGGTGGGAAAGAGGTGGTAATAGGCGCCGACGCGCCGCTGTGATTCCGGGATCAGCCAGTTGAGCGCTGTCTTGTCCTTGCCGCTCCTCCGATGCCAGACCACGACGGCCCGGCGGATCCCGCTCTGCATGGCCGCGAGGAAAGGCCGCTGGTAATCGCGGGCGACAAAGTTATTCGGCAGATGAACCTCGGGGATCTCCATCATGACCTCGTAAAACAAACGTCCTGGGGCTTATTCTCGTCGACATCGACGTGAATCCATCCCCCGTTGGGGATCTCGATCCGCCTGAAAATCTTGAAGGCCTGGCGCAGGAAGCGGTAGCGGAAGCTCGAGTCCAGGCAGTCCACGTCGGCCGCGTGGCCGGCCAGATGGGCGGAGGCGCTGGACCCGCCGACCTTCCTGTTATGCGTCGGGCATCGGCAGCCGGACAGGATCCTAATCGGCTCACCCAGGGCGTTCCGGATCGCCTGGAGGCGCTCGACCAGAATCAGGTTGACATCGTCGAAGCCGCAGCCGCACCGACAGGCGAATTCAGAGCGCGAAAAATCTTTTGACAGATCACCCATCGATTTCGTCCTTTCCGGCCGGCGCCAGGTCGTCCCGGCGATCCGCGGCGGGAGGGCCGCCCGGGACCGGATCCCCCGGGCTGGCCGCCATGTCATGGAGGATGACTTTGATCGGGCCGCCGTTGCGGCCGCTGAGCTCTTTCTTCTCCGGCGGATAATCGCCGCGCAGCGCGTGGGCATCCTTCCGGGCCCCTTGCCGGATCCCCCAGGCGATGAGGGGATCGGAATAAACGACTTGCCCCTCGTTATGGAAGACTTTCGTTTCCTTGGCGTTGAGCTCGGCCTTGAGCTTCCGGGCGAGATAGGAAAGAGTGATCCCGCGGGCGTCGAGAGCCTTGACGATCGGCGCGTTGAGGGTATCGATCACGGCGGGCTTTTGCGCGGTCTGCTCTGCCATGCCTTATAGAATGGGGCCGCGCTGGCAAGGAGTCAAAAGTAATACAGACGGTGGCTATTCAGACGGTGGGTATTCAGACGATGGGTATTCAGACGAGTAAAATTTTTCGGTTCAAAAGTTTTCATTGAGCATAAGGAACCGCTGGACCAGGGAACGCATTGTAAAGACTCGCCATTTCCGGTTTGGGGGCCGGCCGAAAAGGCGCTTCATGACCACCTTTTCCCGGCGGAGGATTCTGCGCTTTTTGTGGGTGATGTATCCGCCCGGGAAAAGCCGCTCGATGTTTTCCCAGCCGATTAAAATATCCTCTTCCACACCCCCTCCTCCCTATTCCCCTTCCCCTTCTGAAAGTTCTTTGGTTGTTTTTCTTTGAAGCATTACCTCGAGGGCCATTCGGTGAACCTCTGCTGCCATGATGCGAGAGAAGGCGCTTAGGGTCGCCGATGCAAGGCGGGTTTTGTCCGTTAGGCCTTTTTTACCCGAGAGGGCCTGTTCGATTTCTTCCCAGGCCAGCTTGTAGGTTTTTTCCGCGATCTTCGATCTTCCTGCAAATTGCTCTAAATCCAGTTTTTTCATTGCCCTGCCCCTTGCTGTCTTGGCCACCCTTCCGCACTTTAGACAAAATTTCATTCTATTGCTGGCCATCAAAAAAATTTCCCCACATCTGCATCTTTTCCTGCAATATCTCTTAGAAAAATCTAAACGCTGCCGTTTAAGTAGGGTTTTTATGCAGTATCTTTTCATTTCGCCTTGCTTATTTTATTCCGCCCATGAATTCATGGTTCATGTAGTGGATGAGCTCATCGGCGCCCTTGTGGCCGAGGCTTTTTGCTAGGATGAGGTTGATTCCTTTGATCCATTCCTTCGCCCTGCTCTTGCAGTTTCCGACGTGGGGGCATCCCCAGCAGTCTTCGCGTTGACATTCCCCGGAGTACCGCGGGGAGGAAACATCGAAGAAGTCTTTGGCCGCGAGTCCTTCGGAATTTTTGTTTTGGGTGGCCTGGGATTCCAGACGGTCAGCTCGACGGTGGATGCAAACCTTGAGTAACCCGACAAAGTCAAAGCGCTCCTCGGAGAAGGTTTGGACTTCGATAGCCTGGTCAAGATCCTTGGGATCGAAATCTTCAAAGCGCTTAAAGGCTTCCTTGGCGGTCGCCTTGGTGATATTCAAACACCTCATGGATGTGAGGGTGGTAATTTTTTCAAGGAAGTAACCTTCAGAGATCATAGGAATTTATCCTCCTTCTGGTGTTTCTTGATCCAGTTGAGAAGGGTCGCGTAGTGGTCCTTGCGTCTTTTGCCGGTGCTTTTCAGCCAGGCTCCGCATTGTTCGATGCACTCCGCGGTGTCTTTCGGTCCGAATCGGTCCTGAAGTTTTTTCAGTTCGGTTTCAGTGAGGAGAATGTTTTTAAATTCGCCGTAAGAAGATTTTAAGGGGGGGGCAAGGTCTTTCTTCTTCTTTTCCTTTTCCTTTTCCTTTTCCTTTTCCTTTTCCTTTTCCTTGATCGGGTATCCTATCCCCGATGGGATGGGGGGATCAGATGGCGGATGGGATCTGGGATGGGATACCCCATGGGATGGGGGATGGGATAGGCCGTAATACTTCAGAAAATCATTGACGATTTTTCTCTTCGGCAAGCCGCGGACGAGTCTTAAAATAAAGGATACATGGTTTGGATTCGCCAGCGACCAGCCGGGGCTGAAGCGAAGGCCGTTCTTAATCCAGACCATTCCTTCCTCCACGGCGATCCATCCGGTCTCGACCAGCATCATGATCCCGGCCTCCACCCTGTCCCGGGTTAGCCCTGTGGCCATGGTGAGGGCATCCACGGAAAGCGGAAAAAGGCAAATTGGGTTGCATTGGCGCGATAACCGAAGCGCAAGGAAAACCAGCCTTACTTCGGGGTGAAGCTGGAGGAAGTTCGGGTCCTCCAGGAGAACGGAATAAACAGCCTTCCAAGGCCCTCGATCATCCTCGCTTTTGAAGGTCTTCGTCATTTTTCCTTTTCCCTTTGGGTGCATCAGCCGGCTTCTCTTCCCGGGCCCGGGGGCCCACAGCCGGATATCCAAGGATGAAGCGCCAGTCCTCTTCGTTAAACATTTTTTGCGTTTTGGAAGGCTTTAGATTGTCCAATCGTTCCTCACTTCCTCGGGGACTAGAACCGGCGGGATCTCCTGAGAATGTCCTTTTAGGCACACCCGCCGGTAGGTCCATTCGCCCTCAAAAATGGCGGCATCCCAGCGCAGGCGATCCCGGCAGATCGGGCAGTGGCTTTGAAGCCACCGCTCGATCGTGCGGGGGGTTCGAAATAATCCGCCCTTCAAAGTCATCTTGGTCTTTCCTCCTGGGCCTCAGGCGGGGGAAGGCCGGGGCGCCTCTCGGCGTCAACGGGACGCATAGCGCCCACCGTCGGCATCGGGACCTCCGTCGCAGGACCCTTATTGACCGCGTTCGCCAGGTAGCTTTTTTCGACGGCTCTCGGCGCCTTCTGATATTTCACAAGTTCGGCAGCTAAATTCTCGATGGATTCAAATACCAAGTTCTGGCAGCCGACGGTCACCAAAAAACCGTTAAGTACTGGACGGATATGGACTTCTCTCATTATAGGTCTCCTTTCTTTCTCGCCTTCTTGGGCGTTGATTGTTAGCCTGCTCTCTATATGTGGCCCATTTGCAGTTTTCCGGTGAATAAGGAGCATCATTGTCAATACGCTCGATTGTCAAGCCTGCGGGCTTTTCGCCCATATCCGCCAGGAAATTTTCAAATTTCAGCCAGCGATTGCAAACAGAGATTCCTCTGCCGCCATAATTTTTAAAATTGACCCAGGAAGGATTTAAACACCGCGCCTTCATGGCCTTCCAACACCGATATGTCGGCGATGATGGCCACGAATGACCATGCTTTCTTTGCGGTTCTCCGGATTTCAATATGCAGCCACATGATTTAGTCCGTCCGTTTTTGAGATCCTGGGTATCGACGACCTTTTCCATTCCACAATCGCAAAGACACTTCCAGCGGCTATGTTGATATTTGTCTTTCCCCGCAAATTCCAAAACCGCCAGCCGACCGAATCTTTGACCGACAAGATTCAATCTCTTCATCCTTTTCTCACCTCCCCTCTTTCCCCTTCGGGGTTCGTTAAAGCGGACGCCCATGTCCTCCGCCCTATAAAATTTTATGAATCGCGTTGGAGCTCACCAGAAGCCTGCGTTCGATCGGGAGCTCCAGCCATGCCTTGCTTCTCCCCGCGGCCCGGATCAGGCTGATCAGGGCCCGGCAGAATCTTTTTCTCATTCCCTACCTCCTTTCTCGTTCAATTTTTTCATCAGTTGATCCAGGGATCGGATGACCCAGTACGTTCCCTCATGGAGGTTGATTTGCTCCTGGAATTTGATTTGATGCGAAGACAGATTTCCCCGGCGCGTCTTGACCTCGATCCAGATCGTCCGGCCGTCCTTGATGGCGACCAGATCGGAAAGGCCCTTGTGAGAGCCCAAACCCTGTTGGAATCGGATGGTCATCCAGCCATGCCAGGCCAGATAATCCCTAACCTGCCGCAAGATATCGCGCTCCAAATCAAATCCCTGCATTTTTTCTCCGGTTATTGCTCTGTTCCCGTCTGGTAGCCCACTTGCAGTTTTCAGGCGAATAAGGACCATCGTTGTCAATCCTCTCAAGTGTCAGGCCCGGCGGCCGCTCTCCCATGTCAGCCAGGAAATTTTCAAAGCTCATCCATCGGTCACAGACCGTGATTCCCCTGCCGCCGTAATATTTAAAACACTTGGTGGAGGCGTTCAGACATCGCGCTTTCATGGCTACCCAAGAAGAATACAGTGATGATGGTGGTTCCGCGTGGCCATGCTTTCTTCTTTTTTCCCCAAGTTCCCTTGCCCGATCTCCCGATAATTCTTTTTGCCAGCAACCGCAAGATTGAGTTTTACCCATTTTAAGATTGTGGCCCTTGATTTTTTTCTCCCGGCCGCAATCACATAGACATCTGAAAAGCGATTGATAATATTTATCCCATCCCACAAATTCCAGGACCAGCAAGCGGCCAAACCTCTGCCCAACAAGATCCAATCTCTTCATCTCAGCTTTTTCCTTCCAAGGGTAATTTTCCCTGTTTCTCATCGACTTCATCCATCACAGAATCCCTCACTTTTTGGCTGGTGAAGGCCAGGGTCGTCTCCACGACCGTCACCTCGAAGCGCTCCTTGTGGGGATAGAGACTGATCCCCAGCCGGATGGATAACTTCTCGTCCTCTTCCCTGTTCGTATAAGCCTCCCGGATCCCCGTCTCATGATTCGCGATCAGGCCCTTGAGTTGCTTTTCAATGACATCGAAAATTTTCCCGCTCAGCATGAAGACCTCCCTTCCCCTTTTTTAATTTTGTGCCCGATCCGAAAATGGACGAATGGAGGATCCCAGTCGATCCAATACATAACCCGACCTCCAAATAGAAATCCGATTTTCATCTTCCCCTTCTTTTTGCCCCTGCCGGCAAGGTATTGTGATGGCCCCCGGCCCCGCGGCGGGGCGCCGGTATCCAGCCTGTCCTTTTTATTCCGGCTCGGACGGGGGCCGCGTCTTATACTTCCCTACTCGGTTTTCTTCTATTCGCGGCTTGCTCTTTCCATGTCGCCCACTTACAATTTCCAGGGAAATATCCCAAATCGTTGTCAATGCGTTGAAGGGTCAAGCCAGGAGGTCTTTTCCCAATATCGGCCAGAAAGGCCTCAAAGGAATTTCTCCATCTTTCACAAACAGAAATTCCTCTTGCGCCATACGCGCCGAAATCCTTCCTGTTGCCATTAAAGCACCGGGTTTTCATGGCTATCCAAGAATGATAGGTTGGAGACATCTTTCCTTTTCTCTCATGTCCATGCGTAATCCTTCTTATCGGGTTTAGTTCTTTTCTCAAACATCCACAACTTTTCACGTTTTCAGTTTTTAAATGGCGACCAAGAATTATTTTTTCCTTGCCGCAATCGCACAAGCATCTCCACAGACTCCACTTTCGTTTGTCAATACCAACGAAATCCATTACGATAAGACGTCCAAAACGTTTGCCGACAAGATTTAACCTGTTAGGCATTTCACCCCTCTTCACCGGGCGTTCTCTCTTTTTCGCCCCAATGTTCGCACTCCTTATCTGGGCAGCTTCTACTTGCGCAGAAGATTGCCGCCACCTGTTTCCCGGAGAATTTTCGGGCACAGATGATCATCTGTTTAGCTGGCGTTGACCTTGCCTTACCTTTTTTCCCATTCTTCTTTTCGCTCTCAGTGTCCTTCTTTGCGATCTCGGCGTCGGCCTGGGCATGATTGGAAAATGGAGGCGGCCCACCCTCTGGGGATTGGTTTTCCTTGGTGGGTTTGGGCTCTTGGGTGGGCGGGCCGGCCTCCGGGGTCTGATTCTTTTCCTGGTTCTCTTTCAACCACTCCTCATATCCCTTCCAGAAATCTTCCGGCTGGCCAGAGGCTTCGATCATGACATCGTCGATGCTGCAGCGATTCGCCTGGGCGACCGTGGAAAGGAATTCTTGTAGGCTCGGGTGCTCGAAGATAAAGGGTTTGGGAATAGAGGCCTTGAATTTCTCGATCGCCTCCTGGCGGGCTTTGTCGGCGGCCGCTGCCATAACATCCTCGGGGAGTTGCCGACGGGCCTCGATCTCCTCCTCGGAATAGAGTTCCTGAAACTCGTCAGGCCAGACCATCCGGAGGCCCTGGCTTTCGGCGACCTTCATAATCTGTGACGGCTGGTTTTCTTCGGACCAAAACCGGGTGATGTGCCCTTCCTTGGTCCGCTTGATATAACCCTTGAGGTTTACAGAGTGGAATCGGGGCTGGTCCCATCCTGCGGGCTTGGCCTCGAACCATCCGCCGATGAGCTTTTCGCCTTCATAGACGACGGACCCTTCGCGGTTCACATAGGATTCGTTTTTCTTGATAATGACTCCGGCCTTCCAGCCTTTGCAGTCGGCTTGCGCCCGGGCCCGCGCCCGGAAATAGTCGATGGAAACGACGATAGCCGCGGGATCCACGCCGTATTTGATGAGGTAGGCATCTTTCTTGAACGGGTTCAGGCCCCGGGATTTGCACATTCCCATAAAAAACATGAGCTCCTGGGGCGTTACTTTCTCGCGGTCCCCCTGGACCAGGTAGTCGCGGACGATCTTAAATCCAAGACTGATCTCTTGGCCGTCCTTGGCCTTATACTTGACGATCGCCTTTTCTTCTTCCATGTTCATCCCTCCTTTTCTGTTTCTAAAATTGCACTGCCGATTTTTTCGACGATCTGCGGGCAGACGCTGTTTCCCAATGCCGCAAGTAATGAGCGGTGAAACCCATCAACCAGGCCGAAAGAGTCATCAGGCGCACGACGAATTTTTGCGTCCGCGCAAGGCAACCAGACGTAAGAGGACCACGGGCCGGGAAATACCATTCCCCGTTTATCTGGTTGTGGGCTGCGGGATTCCCGGAGGCGCTCTGAGGAGTTCCCCACGTTGCCAATGTGGGGAGGGAGCAACCCCCGCTCTTTTCCCTTTCGGCTATCGCATAGTCTGGACCGCTCTCGATTGACTTCGGCGTGGGCCAAGAGGCTTTGATTTGATCTGGTAAGGTCATGTCTGACATTGGTCGGGGCTTTCCATCCCGCTGCCGATTCTTCCAATCTGCGCCACCCTTTCCGTCCCGAGTGGTTGCTGTGGCCCACGATGAAATACCTTTGCCTAATTTGCGGGGAGCCGAGGGCGCAAGCCGGAATATCAAAGACCCTTCTTTCGTAGCCGAGATTTTCCATTTCAGATAAAATTCCGGCGAGGCCCACGTCTCCGATTCCAGGAGGATTCTCGAAAATCGCCCAAGCGGGGTTGAGTTCGGAAATAATTCGCAGAGCTTCCGGCCAGAGCCAGCGGTTATCTGCCGAGCCTCTCTGCTTCCCGGCTCTACTTGCTGGCTGGCAGGGGACTCCTCCACAAATAAGATCAACTGGCTCAAGGTTTCTAATTCCGACATCCCGAACATCTCCATGCTGTTTTACTTCAGGCCATGCCATTGAAAGAAAAGAATGGCATCGAGGATCGATCTCGACTTGCCAGACGATCTCCATCCCGGCTCGCCAAAGTCCAAGATCAAAACCGCCGATACCGGTGAACAGAGAACCAACTTTCATCAGCTCCTATGCCTAATTTCATCTTTCTCGAAGATCCGGACTCCGCGGATCTCCCTCACGCCCTGCTTGACCGCCTCGCGGATCTTCTTTTCATCGGCCGAGCAGTAAATCCGCGGGACATCGGAATCGTCCAGAATCTCGAAAGTCCAGAATTTTGCGAGATACGATGTGATCCCCGCTTCGGTCCGCGCCCTAGTCTGTGTCTCGGGAACGACCGGCGCCAGAACCTGGACCGGCTCGATCCCCTTTTTCTTGGCTTCCCGGTTAATATCCTTCTGAAGCTTCGCGGCCGCCTCCTGGGCCAACTTCTCCTGCTCCCGGCGCTTCATCTCCTGGAGCTTCACATATTGGAGCTCCTTTTCCCCGGCCAGTTTGGCGGCCGATTCCAGCCGCGAAGTAAACTTATCGACGAAAGCGTTCACTTTAGAGGTAAACTCCCGGGCCTCTTTTGTTACCTCCAACCTTCGAGTCTCGATCACCTTGATCAGCTTTTTCGCCCCGCCGGCAAGGTTAGCCGCAGCCTCCCTGCTCTCGTCGTCCCGGATCTCCAGCATTTTGGCGGCCTGTTCGAAATTGCCGACCTTCTCCAGGTATTCGTCAAATTTTGGCCGGACAACATCGAGGTCCAGAACGGCAGGGATCAGGGCCATGTCTTGGGAGATCGGAATTCCGTTCTCTTTCAGCTTTTGAGTTTGAAGATTGAAATTCATAAATCATTCCTCCTTTCCTGTTTTTTATCCGAAGATCCGGTCGATGATGCTCACCAAATAAGGCGCCGTAACTTTAAAGTCCTTATCATCCATTTGGCGCTTTTTGCAGTATTCGATCACCTGGAAAAAATAGGCAGCATCGACGCCGGTCAGTTGTTCCTCAAGAATCTCCAGGTTCGTAAGGTCCAACTCGCTCACCTGGAAAAGCATTTTCAGGTATTGGCCAGCGTTAATATGCCATCCCTGCTTGAGAAACTTTCTGGTCCGAATTACGCTACATACCGGATAAAGGCTCCCCTGATATTGCAGCTGGCGGACCAGGAGGCTTTCCAATGCCATGGGGTGGAGGACCACGCCGCCTTTAGGGGTCCAATAATTACAGCAATGGATGAAATCATAATTTTTGTGGATCTCATCCGGCTCCCCATAAAACCGGATTACAAGCTGTATCTTGTCGCTGAGGGTGATCGCGTTTGCGCTCAAAAATACTGGTCGATATTTTTCTTTAGCTCCATCAGCCTCTTCCAAAGCCCCGGACGGGTGCTCGTCTCCTTCGGAGACCGCTTCCTTGAAAACCTCATCCAAATAGGCTTCTCCCTCCTCGTCCGGCCGTTGCTCGAAATATTGGTATCCTTTCGCGTCGGCCTCAGAGGCCACTCCGGCCGACTTGACTACAATCTTCACCCGATCGCAATCAATAAAAACCGTCGGCTTGATCTGCTGATCCGAATGCAGTCTGTTGAATTCAGCGACGTAGTATTTCGCCACCGCCTCGACTGTTTTTTTATCGCGGAAATAAAAATCGTAATCCTTGACTTTCTCATTCAGGAGCAGACTGGCGATTGATCCCCCGGTGATGATGGCGTTTGCCTCAACCAGCCTCGCCACTTCTGGATCTTTGATACTCCCAAATAGCTGCTCATGCTTCTTTTCAAGCACTCTCCCAATAATCCTTCTATTCATGAATCATTCCCCCTTTCCATTGAAAAAATAGTTGTGCGCGTTCAGCGCGTTCAGGAATCCGGCGAGATCTCTCGGGGAATTCCTATACCATTGAAGGCGGGCCGGGCCTCCCTCCTGGTCGGGATGGAGAGAGGCCGCGATCTGGGCGGGATATTTATTCACCCGGGCAAGGTGAAGGTAGGCAGCACACTGAGCAGCCCAGGCTGGCCGAGGCTGCGTCCACTCCGGCTTGAGATCGACGACGACGAGATCCCCTTCGTGCAGCTCGGGGATCATCGGGACGACTTCCAGGAGAAAATCCGGCTCGCCAGAAAAATTTAATTTGGGATCATAAAGCCTTTGGGACACAAGAACGAGCCGGACGACGTAGCGGGAAAGCCACTCGCTGAAACTCCGGATATATCCGGCGTCGTCCGGATCTTTGTGAAGGATGGGGACCCGCAGGGCAATCGATGAACAGGCCGCGTGTCGGCGCGTTCCACGAATCGCCGCCTGTTCTAAGACATCGGACCGAATCCCGGAAAAATCTTGGAACGGCTTGATCACTTCCGTTACTGAAGGCATTTTTAATCCTTCCCGAAAGTCTGATCCTGGCATTCCTGGCAAAAGCCGGAGATGGTGTATTCCCGCCTCGATTTTTCATTCCGGAAAACGCCCGCGTCTCCACGACACCAGGAGCATTTATTCGCGACGATCGATCCCCTTCTCCCCAAAGAATTGGGGGTTATTGAGTCGATAAACCTTTCCAGCCCCTCGCTTTTTTTGCTTGGGTGAGCCATTTTTCCACCACTCTTTACTTTTGCTCGACCATCTTCCCCTTGCACTTCGGGCAGGGAGAAAGATATTTCGGCCAACAGGTGACCAGCCGGTGGTTGCACTTCTCGCATTTATAGATTTTTTGCACGTTGTTCACTTCCTTTCCTTCTTCTGTTATTTGCTTGTTCTTTCCAGGTGGCCCACGAGATCAATCCTTTTTCTCATTTCCTTCCCTCAATTCTTCGAGGATTGCCGGTCCCATCTCCGGGAGCCAGGAGTCGATTCGCGGGTCAACATACCTGCCGTTGACCAAGACCTTGAACCTAACCTCTCGAAGATCCCATCCAATCTTCACAGCCGCCTGCGGGGCGCTGCCCGCTTCCACCTCCGCCAATAACTGCTTACCGCTATTCCCGACGGGCTTCCTAATTAGGAGATATTTGGCCATAAGCACCTCCCTCCAGACCCTTCAGGGCCCTGTGGATCTTTTCCTTCTCCGTGTTTGGAAAATTGATTACTCGACCATTAGGAAAATCGACCTTCACTCCATCCTCGTTGAAGGTCACGCTGGCAATATTCGCGGTATTGATCAGGATCTCCACCCCGCAGTTGAGTCTCGCGCTGAAAAACATCGCTCACCCCCCTGGGGCCTGGAGGAAATTGAAGGGGCTGCGATCCGCCTTTCCGCCCGCCAGGCCCACCCTTTGGATTACCGGGCCTCCAGATCGGAGGCGCGGGGCCGCGATTCCATCAGCGCGACCAGCTGCTTTTTGATCTTCTTCATGCAACGCCCGCATAGGCCATGAGTAATGCTCTTGTCCTCAAAGGGCTCTTTCTCCCCCAGGAACTTGCGGCAATCGGCACATATTCTGATCACGGCATCACCAACGGAGAGGTCAGTAGTAACCCAATCCATCCCATCAGCCAGGGGAAAAGCCCAAAGAGAAAAGCCGCCAGATTAAAAGCAATCAGGAAAATAAGAGCCTGATCATTTTCGGATAAATACATTTTTTCTCCTTTCCAGTTATTGAAGAATCTTCGCGACGATGAAAAGAACAACCCACCATAAAAGCAGGCTGGGGATCAGGGCGTATCCCAGGCCCCTCCAGAATTCCCTGGTCAGGCCGGGCTTCTGATTCATCGGACCCCCCTCAAACACGGGCCAAGCCACAGAATACAGACCAGGAAAAAGAGCGCAAAGAAGATCAGAGTGCAGGCGGAGTAAATGCCCGCCCAGAGCTGCCGCTTTCGCCATTCATCCCTGGTCATCCTGTTTCCCGCTCCCCTTAAAGAGATCCTCTAGGCGGATCAACCTATGGCGGTAACGTGACCCGAAGTGCAGGGTTTGGATTCCACCCTGTGCCAATTTCTCCTGCAAGGCACCTGGGCGTATTGCCAGCCAATTCGCCAGAGCCTCTAGAGTCCAGATTGTCGAATTCAAAGTCACGATCTGTTCTTTTCTCTCGCCAGCCATTTTTCACCTCCCGGATAGTCTGTAGGAGGGACTTAGAATGCATTTAGCCCCCCCTAGAATGCTCGTAGACCCCCCTAGAATGGGTTAGAATGAGGGTTATTTGCGGACCCGCACTCCTACCCCTCGGAAACCGCTTTTGGACAAATTCCTCAATGATTCCGGCTCCCAAATATTTTGACCTTTTTCCTCTGATTCCGGCTCCCAAATAATTTGCCTTTCCAGCTCAGGATCGAGAGGAAGAACGCAGTTGTAAAAATAGGGACAATCCTCGGACTCCCCGGAGTAGAAAATGCATTTGCCGAAAAGCGAACACTGACCGTCTTCCTGACGCCCGAAGAAGCAAGCGCATTCTTTCCAGGCCAACCGCCGGATCGCCTTAAGCGTCTCCTGATCCCGAATATCCAGGGGTTTGCGGTGGCCTTTGAATCTCAAAAGGCAAGATGGGCAGGTCACAATTACCTCCCGGCCATGAATGCCGCTCGGATATTCCAGCTTTCTCCCGCACTGAACACAGCTGATTTTCACCTTGTGATTACCTCCGCAAGACACTTTAGTTGCGGTTATCTTGCTGACCGTTCAGGTCCCCCAGGGGTATAATTTTCAGTAAATAGGGATACTGCCGAATGAGAGGAACGGCCAGAATGAGAGCCACCCGAATGAGATCCGAGAGCGAGCAGTCCAGATCGGACTGCACTTTCCCGAGCCATCTCTCAAAATCTTCATCCATCCGGAACGTCTTGCTGATCTCTTTCTTAGGGGCCATATTTCCAGTTGAATTCAAGGTAAAAACCCCCTAAATTTCGGGGTTGAAAAGATTTTTGGAAAATGGTAATTTTGAACCTTCCCATAGACGATGAAGAAAAGATTTTTGCCCGATGAACACACGGTAAAAGAATCAATCGCCGCTACGCTCCGCGACGGGCGAAAGATCACGGGAATTCTTTGGCTTCACCCTTCCCGGCGCGGAAGCTTTGAAGTCGAGTACAACGGGGTCCGAAAGACCAACGGCCGCACCGATTATCAGGACGAGAGGCACATCCGGGCGATCGCCAGAAGGATGCTTCGTGAGCTGGCAGAGGACGGTTAAAAGATCCAGGCGGCCCTTCAACTCGCACAGTTCCTCGTAGGCCGTGGCGATGAGGTCGAGGTCCTCATCGTTCCTCCTGGCATAGTCCTCATGAGCTCTCCTGAGAAGGTGCCGGGCGATATGGAGATTTTCAGGATTCATGAGTTTTTCCCCTTTGTATGGCCTCTTGAATTGCCCGGATCACCGGGGCAGAATTTTTATGGCCAGAAAGAATATGAGAGATAAGGCTTTGATTTCTGTGCATTTTTTTGGCAATATCTTTTTGGCGGATTTTCTTGAACCACATCTGGGCTCGGAGACTCATGAGAAACTCCAATTTTTTTTGACTCGGTGGCTTCATCTTTATTACCTTATCGTCATTTTAATTCACTAACTGAAATCTGTCAACATAAAAATTCACCTAGTGAAAAATAATTTCCCTGGATTTGCTACCAGATTAGAATCATTAATAAAAGGGAGAGGAATCTCCAAGAAGGATTTTGCGGAATCACTTGGGGTAGGGCCAAGCGCCGTGACTGGTTGGCTCAATGGAAATATTAATCCGTCAAAATCTATAATAAAATTGATTTCTTACGCCTATTCAGTTAATGAAACTTGGCTTTTGACCGGCGAGGGTCGAATGTTCCGATCCGATGAAAGGCCCTCCCAAAAAAGATTTAATTTTTCAGACAAACTATCCGACAAGGAAAAGCAGGATCTTCTCAGGATGATTGATTCTGACGATGGAATCGGGCGGGTTCTTTACACGCTTTTGAATCACCGGCGCGAGGAGAGACCGGTCGAGGAGGAAAGGAGGCAATCATAGATGGAAGCCGGAGCGGTTTTATTTCTTTGTGCTTTTTATGTGATTTATAAAATGCTTCCTGCGGGAATCAAGCCGTGGTTTGTTTTGGGATCAATTATTTTTTCCATTTGGCTCATTTGGCCTTCTTCGCGAGAAGTTCCAAAAGATTATTATTATGTTCCTGATTTGTTTGGTGGATATTATTCGGAGATATTTCAGTCCAAGCCCAATCAAACACCCACAGAAATCAATTGGTTCGCAGTTCCCCTTCTTTTTGTCCCAATTTTATATCCAGGAATACCTATTTTCCTGGAAATAAGAAGATGGATTCAAGACCGAAGACGTAGAAAAGAATTCAAAAAATTCCTTAAAAATAGATCTTGACCCCGATTCGATTTTTTGTTATCCTGAAAATGCGATCCGTCTTTCACTTCCCGCCAGGCCCGTCGAAGAGGTTCCGATGGGCCTTTTGCATCTCGGCAAACGTCTCTCCGCGGAAGAGGTCGGCAAGCTCGTCGGCCTCAATCAAAAGACCGTCAAAAAGCACTATCAGCGATTCGGAGGCCAGAGGATCGGCAGGCTCTATGTCTTCTTTGAAAGGCTGGTAGAGGATGCCCTATCCCAGGGGGCTGAAATGGGTGGGCCAGGTCCGGGCGAAGGGCCGGAGGATCGAGAGGATCTTCTGGACGAAGGCCGAGGCCAAGGATTGGGAGCAGAGACAAAAGCGGATACCCGCCGAAGACTGGAAAAAAACGACCGGCACGGCCTTTTCTCTGGGTGACTGGTTTCAGGAATACCTTGATTTCTCCGGCAGCCGGCACACCCCGAAAACCTACGAGGAAAAGAAAGCCATCTTTAAGCGCCTCGCCCTGGCCGTCGATCCCACCGAACCGGCCGTCTCCCTCCATCCCCGCCAGATCCTCGAATACCTGACCGCCCAGGCCCGCGAGAGATCGGGCTATGCCGCAAACAAGGACCGAAAGAACCTGGTCGCCGCCTGGAACTGGGGAACCCGATACAGGGAGTTTTCCCCGGCCAACCCCTGCAAGGTGGATCGTTTCCCGGAGGATCGGGCCCCCCGCTATATCCCCCCCGAAAAGGACTTTTGGAAGGTTTACCGGGCAGCTGGCCGGCAGGATAAAGTCATGCTCCTGGCCTATCTTCACCTTGGGGCCCGGCGCTCAGAGCTTTTCCGCCTGACCTGGGATGACGTGGATCTTGCCCGCCGGACCGCCCGCCTGGCCACCAGGAAGAGAAAGGACGGGTCCTGGGCCTACGATACCCTTCCCTTGACTGATCGGCTCGCCCAGGCCCTCCGGAGACACAAGCGAAGGGCAAAGAAAGGGGAATCCCTGGTATTCCCGGATCCTCAGACCGGGCAGGCCTACCAATACCGGATTCATATCATGCATCGGCTTTGCGAGAGGGCCAAGGTGCGCTTCTTCGGTTTCCATGCCATCCGTCACTTGACCGCCTCCATCCTGGCCTCCCAGGGGATTCCGGCGATTCAGATCCAGCGGATTCTCAGGCATCGGGCCTTGGCCACCACGGAAAGATATCTTCACGGGCTGGATGATTTGAGGAAATCGATGGAGGCTTTTTCAAAAAGGAAAAAGTAGAAGGGAATGAATGTTCCACGTGGAACTCATCATTTGATGAGCTTCGCAGACGGCTTCCCAGACGGCTTTTGGTTACCGCCAGTGGATGGAAAGCCCAATAAACAGGCATCAAAAAGGCCAATGATTTTCATCTGACCCGGCCTTTCACGCCGGTAACCGGGGTTCGAATCCCCGTGGGGACGCCAGGAAAATCAAGGGGTTAAAGGATCAATCGCGATCGCCACTGGAAATAGACGGCTTTTTAGACGGCTTTTTCAGTAGTCCTTCTTGAACAATCCCAGTTTAGAATTCAGCCAGGCGGCCATCTTCTTGAACCAAATTTTGTCCCCGGTGTAAAGCCCAACGTCGAGGGCAAACATCAGGTTATATCCGATGCTCTCTGAAGTCCCGCAGGAATTCCCCACCCAGATTTTCTCCGAGAGCTGCTGGGCCTCATCCTCGAAATGATGGAGCGGGATCCAGCTCTCACCCAGGGCGCACGGTCGGATCTTCCCCTTGAAGGTGGTCATGAAGGAGTAGAGCTGCAGGAAGGCATCCTTGTCCTTCTGCTCCGCCGGCAAGGGGAAAAGTGTCTGCCCGCCGGTCCGGCCGTTGAGCAGCATCCCGAAGGTTTCGCCGATTATCCCCTGATGCCAGATGTAGATATCGCCCGAGCTCTGCGGGTAGGCCCCCAGGCTGTTTTTCCGGTTGTCGATCAGATCGTCCAGGAGTTTCCGATACCATTCCTGGGCGATAGAATCCCCATCCCGCCAGTGTTTGAAAATCATGGCCTGGGCGATCAGGGCATGGAATTCGGGGGAAAAGTAATTATATTCATAGGTCCCCGTGTCTTTGACGAAGTCCGAGGGGACCTTCCAGCCGGCGCCGTCGGTCAGGATCCGGGTGGAAAGCCAGGTCATCCAATTTTTGAGAACGTCCTTTGCCAGGGAATCCCCGGAGAGAAAATAATAATGCGCCAGCTGCGCCAGGGCCCGGTATTGGAAACCGGCCCGGTTCGTATTCGTGTCCGGCCCCGCCCATCCCCAGGTCTGGAGCGCCCCCCCGTAATCGGCGACGGTCTCATAGCTGAAGGGCACCCAGACGGGCATGAAGGGGCCCTTATCCACCTCGTAGGTCTTGGCGTAAACGTCCTGGGCCCGTTTGAGGAAGGCCGTCATCCTGGCCGCGACGTCCTGCCGGCCGTAGCGATACCAGACTGCGGGGACTTGGTATCCGGCATACATCGGCCCGCGCCACTCGATCCGGCCGTTCTCGTCCCACTGGTAAGAAAATCGAACGCAGAGATTCCAGAAATCAGAGATGGACTTCTTAAGTTTGAAATCGTCCCAGAATGCTTCGGACTCCTCTTTCGGAAGGTCGATTTGAAAATAATCCCATTGGCCTTTCCAGTTGATCTTTTCCTCAAGGGATGCGATGGAGACCGGATAAGAATCCCCATAGGCCAGGACTCCCAAGATGCGCCCGTAAAGCAGCCACCATTGCCAGACTGCTTTTGGCCAGTAAGACCATCCGTAATGTCGAGCCCCGTAGGCCGCTGCGCCATACATCAGGCCGTCCTCTTCCAGAAGTAACAAACGATGTAGGGCTGAAGGTTGTTGTGGGCAGTTCCACTTCCCGCACTCCCAACAGCCATAAGAGAAACCGTATAAGATCCGGCACCAATATCCCTAGAGCCAGCATCAGTTGTTTGTTCCCCCCAAAATGCCTTGGTAACCCCCCCCGACTGTAGTGGGTGCGTGTGGGCAGCTAATTCCGCCTCTGAAAGAGCGTGAGTCTTTGCCCCGCCCGTTTCCTCGACCGTGTCAAACTCTGCTTGTCCCGCATCGAGACCAACCAAGGCTCTGCCAGCCCCGAAGGCTGCCCAGGTTCCGACACCCAACAAGGTGCCCGGGTTAGTAGAAAGTGTTGAGATATATATCGATCCGACCGGATAAATTGCCCCGATAATTTCCGCCTGCGTTTTTACTCCGAGCGTTGTTCGTTGGGCCGCCGCATCGGCATCATCAATCAAGGCCCGCCCCGCGGCCGTGCAGGCGATCTCCTCAATGGCCCCGGCCCCGGCCGATTGCCGGCCGAGAACCTTATCGGTTGCCGAGACATTGTCGAGCTTATACTGTGGATGATCATTGTCTGCAAGGCCATCCAGGGCAAGACCATGATCGAGCTTCCCACCCTCCGCCCCTGCGCCCTGATGGGTATGGGTTCCGAGGCCGCCCGTATGCTGGTCCTTTGCGGTTCCCCCGGTATGCGTGGCCAAATCGGAGGCCAGGGCCTTTGCGTTGATCTCGGTTTCCAGCTCATCGACTTTCCCCGCGGTGATGACGTGGGCGACGTTGTCATTCGCATTCCAGGCCTTGGCCGAGGTGCTTTCCTGCGCCCTGGTGATGTCAAAGACATCTCCGGCGCTGAGCTGCATGGTCACGATCTCCCGCGTCCCGTCCTGGATCGGGCTCTCGTAGGACTGAGACCAGAGGACCGCCCGGAATTGCCCGCTGGTCGGAAATTTCGATCCCTCGCCGGCCAGGACCGTGAGCTGGGTCGCGCCGGATGCGATCCCTGAGAGTAACTTGGAAACCCCAAAATTTTTGTTCTTGAGCGTGATGGCCATTTTTAATCCCTCCTATTCGAGATCAAGCCAATCCTGAAAGCTTTTGTGATCTCCAAATTTGATGTCATCGATATGCGCCGAGCAGGTGAAAAACTGATTCCAAAGCCCTTCGACCCTAAAGATAAAATCCAGAGCGAGGATGGGATGAAGGATCGGGTTGTTTCCATTCTCTCCCTGGTTATCGAATTCCTCCCAGGGGATCGTCACCCGCTGCCAGAAGGTAAAATCCATGCCGCCGAAGTATTTGAAATGCTCCCGGCCGTCCGCGCCTTTGATTTTCACGCGGACCGCGGGGAATCCCGGCTTGGGAGTATAGAGGCGAAGAAGGAAATTCAGGTTCGGGGTATCATAGGAATTCACGTCGGGCGTCGTGGCCATTCCGACCTCGGCCGGGTATTTCGGACCGCCTTCATATTCATACAGGGGAAGTAATTCCATGTCTACCCTGAGCGCCTTGAAATGCCGATAGCCACTCTCGATATGATTGGGGTGGTCGTTGTAGCCGAGGGTGATCTTGTTATACTGCGGGAAGGCGGGGACGTAGGTTCCCCAGATTTTATCCGCTTTCCGGTCGCCGTCCCAGAGTAGGTTCGTATCCCTGACGAATTCGCTGAACTTCGGTTCGATCTGCCTCCACCCCGTTGCAGTGTCATGGACGGGGAATTTATAGACTCCCGGCACGATATCGACCCACCAGACATGATTCTGCACTTTAACCGGCAGATGTCTTTCCGTAGTGCTTCCATCCCCGATTTGGCCCTGAGCGTTAGCTCCGCAGGCAAAAAGGGTTCCATCGTTGGCCAGCATATAAATCGTCCCCCCCTCGGCATGGCCTCCAGCCCAGATGGAAACGATATTTTCAAGTTCCTGGCCATATTCATCTTTGACGATGACGGGTGTCAGGTGCTGCACCGTATTATTTTGACCATGTTCCCCCCTGTAATTCCGGCCCCAGGCATAGACCTTCCCACTGTATCCCAGGGCAAAGCCATTGTCCCGGCAGGCCGCTACCTGGACGATGTCATCCAAAATCTTTTTGAAAACCGTCGTCGGATTCGTCGTTCCATCTCCCAGCTGCCCGTCGTTGTTCCGCCCGCAGCTCAAGCAGGATTTATCTGATTTGCAAAGAATGACGTGCCCCTCGACGGAATAGGTATAAGAATTATCATACCCGGCGGCCAGATCCACCACGTTGGCCGTAATTTTTACAGGTAGGGATCTATTCGTGCTGTCATTCGTCCCCATCCAGCCGCCCTCATTCCAGCCCCAGGCCCAGAGATCCCCATTTTTATCCAGGGCGAAACAACCCCCCGGCCCCGCCCAGATTTTTTTAATATTTTGGAGATATCCGCCCCCCGCGGAGTCTTTGACCTTGACCGGCAGGTTATGATTCGTCAGGTCCCCACCACCCTGGCCCAGCTGTCCCTTGGTGCCATTTCCGCAGGCCCAGACGTGCCCGGAGGAATCCAGGAAATAGGAAGCCCAATAGTAAAAGGAATAGGCGATGTCGATGATCTCCTGGAGATAGCCGGTTCCGGCCGAATTCTTGACTTTCATCGGCAGCCAGGTATAACCGGAATAACTCCCCTGGCCGAATTCTCCATAATAATTTCCTCCGCAAGCATAGGCGTTTCCGTCCGAATCAACAGCAAAAGAGGCCGTCCAATTGCCGGCAGCCTTCACGATGTTGGAAAGATATCCAGCCCCCCCAATCCCTTTGACTTGTATAGGGGTGTGATAATCCAAGTAATTCCCCTGGCCCAGTTGCCCGGCGTTACCGTCCCCCCAGGCCCAAAGACTCCCATCTTCCTTAATTGCCATACAATGCATGTAGCCGGCGGATGCGCTCTTTTTGGTTACTCTTTTCCCCGGCTTCAAAAAATAAGTCTGCCAGTTGAAATCGTCGGCGATTCTCAGGATGTGCGTTTTTTTGCCTCCTTGGCCTTTAAAAAGAAATTTGAATCCATCTTCCCCGATGGGGATCGCCACATTCCGGCCCTCTCCCCAGTAGGCGTATCCGCCCGCGGCCACGTTCCCCGCGACCTTCAGGATTCGGCTTTGTCGGCCCTGGGCGGCGCCGTCCATGATCTCCGGAGTAATGGAAGAGCCGGAATCCGCACCGGAGTAAAATTCTTTCGTATTATCCCTGCTCCTGGCGGCGTCTCGCTCGAAATCATCGATGATGGAGTAGTCGGGATCCTCCAAAAATTTCTCCAGGCTCTCCATGAGTGACCAGCCGTAGCAGTATTTGAAATCTTCCCACCTGGCCCGGGCCTCCAGCATGGCCAGGGCGATCCACTGATCCCCGTCTGGAGCTGAGGAAAATTTATAGCGGTCTTTCCCCTGCCAGGCGTTGAAGAAAGCGGGATAGGCTTCAACCGGAGTGTCGGGCTTAAAAAAGGTTCCGCTGCCGTAGAAGTAATAGACCTGGACCTGGGTCCCGTTCG
>Ga0307376_10001381_pt1 | contig 26326 bp, 21 predicted proteins | sample TR2MG_FD_202536 | JGI IMG/M metagenome (GOLD analysis project Ga0307376, IMG submission 202536) | Soil microbial communities from Risofladan, Vaasa, Finland - TR-2 | ecosystem: Environmental > Terrestrial > Soil > Coastal area > Acid sulfate soil | place: Finland: Risofladan, Vaasa | collected...
AAATAGAATTAATACGGGGGATGGCCCCCGCGAAGATTTTACCGGATAAAGTCCAGATCGGCCTTGCGCAGCTTCTCGGTGTCGTTGGGCGTTCCCAGGATCTGCTTGGACTTGACCCCGGCCACCACGACCATCACCCTGATGGTGTGCTCCAACGCCGGGTCTACGGCCGCACCCCAGATTATCCTGGCGTTGGGGCTGACCCTCCTCTGCACTTCTTCAGCGATGAACTCGGCGTCCGAAATGGTCATGTCCTCTCCGCCTATGACATTGACAAGCACTCCGTTCGCTTCGGTTATATCCACTTCCAGCAAGGGAGAGCTCAAGGCGCGTTCGATGGCCTCCTTGGCCCGGTCCTCGGCATGACCATCGCTCTCTCCAAGTCCGATCATGGCAACCCCTGCTCCTTTCATTATCGTTCGGACATCGTTGAAGTCCAAGTTGACCAGGCCGGGTTTGGTGATAAGTTCGGTGATCCCTTTGATGGCCTTGGTAACGATCTCGTCCGCCACCTTGAATGCCTGATTTAGACCGAGGCGCGGGTAGAGCTCGATGAGCTTGTCGTTAGGTATGACTATTACTGTGTCGGCTGAGTTCCTCAGGCGCTGCAGTCCCCACTCGGCATTCTCCATGCGCATGCGCCCCTCGCCCTTGAAGGGGGTAGTGGTGACCGCGATGGTCAACGCCCCCATCTCCCTGGCCATCCCGGCCACGACGGCGGCGGCCCCGGTTCCGGTGCCTCCGCCCATGCCGGCGGTGACAAAGACGATATGAGCATCGGCGACACCTTTCCTAATCTCTTCCTCAGCCTCTCTGGCTGACTGTTCCCCAACCTGTGGGAGCGCTCCAGCGCCCAATCCCCGGGTGCTCCTGCGGCCCAGTAGGATCTTGTGTTGCGCCCTGGCGGCCAGCAAGTGCTGGGCATCTGTGTTGGCGGCGTAGGTCTCCACCCCGGAGATGTTCTCTTCGGAGATGCGGCTGATGGTGTTCGAACCGCCTCCCCCCACGCCGAAGATCTTAATGTTCGTTTTCAGTTTCTGTAAAAGTTCTACCAGCTCAGCGTCCGTGGAATCCAACTGCTGGTATCCGAAATTCGGTGCGGCCTCCATCCTGACTGGGGCGGCTTCCTTCGCTAGAGCTTCCTCAACAAGTGATTTCATCATCCATCCCTTCCTCTGGCCACGGCCAAATATAGAGTTCTGCTCCCATATGATCTTTATATTAAATATTCTTGCTCCCCAGACTGACCGGGATAGATAATGATAGATAATTATAGATCCGAAATCTGATGATATCATCATGGTGTACCGCGTCTCGGTCGTTTTCGAAGGAAGGGTCCAAGGGGTCTATTTCCGTCAATATGCGCGGCAATGGGCACAGGTGCTCTCCATCAGCGGTCATATCAAAAATATGCCCGATGGGACGGTCAACGCAGTTTTCGAAGGGCAACGTCAGGCGGTACAAGAACTGATCAGAAAGCTCAAGAACGAACACCCCAAAGCCGAGGTGATCCGGATGGACATCAAGGTGGAAGAGCCTGAGGGATTAGAGGGCTTTCAGGTCCTGCACTAGAACTCTACGTCGTAGACCTTCTCGGGATTGTCCTTATTTATTTTCCAGAGGACCGATTCGTCGATACCCTTCCCCACTAGCTGACGCATCCTCTTCGGTACTGTGGTGATTGCCAGCACCGCCCCTGGACGTTCTGGGTCGTCAAAATAATCCGTTTCCAGAAGGAAACGGTCCCCTTTGCCAAAAGCCTCATTCACCGATGGTCTCGATGCCAATATTGAAGGATAAAGCCCCCGGCACTCCTCCGGGGTGATCAACGGCGTGCAGTAATGCTTCACAACTTTTTCTCTGGAGAGTCCGACCTTGTCCGCCATTCTTCCAAGGTCCTCCATGCTGTCAGGGGTGGCGCTCTCTGCATGGATGACCACCGGACAACCACACTCCTTGGCCAATTGCATTCCGTATGACAGAATATCGTTGGAAGCGGTCATGATCTCGTCCGACACTGGAAAATGAGGTCTCCCTATCTCGCCCAGTCCCACTGCCAATCCTTCACGGACCAGATCCGCTGCGCGGTCCATCCCGCCCTTCATGACCTCCACGGCCGCTTCCAAAGGCATGCGCTCGACCAACCCCAGAAGCTCTACCGGGTATGGCCCCAAGGTGACAAATGTACGTGCCCCTGCAGAACGCGCCTTCTCCGCGAGGCTCAGGGTGACCGCGTATGCCATCGAGAAATCGTCAGACGATCGGATGGGCACCTCGTCATAAGGCATGTGGCTGAGCACCAGATGGGTACCACCAACCTTTAAAAATTCTTTGACGGCCTCGACATTCCGGCCCGAAGGCTGGAGATGAATGTGATTGTCGAGGACCGGAAAGGGAAAAATCACTTCAACAAGCCCGCAGCCTTCAGTTCCTCAGTGATCTTGTTGACCGCTGCCTCTACATCCTCTTCCTTCTTTGCTCCGGTGCATACCAGCTTACCGGATCCGAAGAGCAGTACTACCACCTTGGGCACATCGATGCGGTAGACAAGTCCTGGGAACTGTTCGGGCTCATACTCCACACGCTCCAGTCCCAATGAGATGGCAATGGCGTTGAGATTGATCTCTTGTCCTAGGTCAGAGGAGGCCACGATGTTCTGCACATCCGGCTTTGGTTGCATCTTGAGCTTGATGCCCGCCTTCTCGATCTGCTTCGCCACCTTCTTGATGGCGACCTCAACTTGCTCCAGGCTCTTTGCGCCGGTGCACACGACCTTGCCACTGCGGAAGAGCAATGTCGCGGTCTTCGGGTCCTTCAGCCGGTATATCAGTCCAGGGAACTGCTCCGGTTCGTATTCAGCGCCATCCAAGGTGAGGGCGATGGTCTGCAGGTCAAGTTCTTCCCCTAATGTTGTGGAAGCCACGACATTCTCAATTTTTATCTTGGCCAATCGGGTCACCTACGCCAGGTTATTTATATACCCATTTATAAAGATTTGCGGTATTTCCTTATATTAGGAGAACCGGCAAACATGAAATCACAACACCGTGGGACGACCTGGGTTTAACATTAAAAGCGCAGGTCCTGGCCAGTCGCCAACATTTATATATCTTCAAGATTATCATCTATTTGTCTGACAAATATTGATTTATTGTCGGACGAAGTATGGTCAGGGCATTGGTATGAGCGACAGCGAGAGGATAACCGTTAGGATTCAAACGGATAAGTTAGGGGCATTACAGGCGCTCATCGATGGCGGTAAATACCAGACCATATCCGACGCCATCCGAGCGGCCATTGACTCCTTCATCGAGACGAACTTCACCCCTGATCACATTCAAAGGGTGACCGTAGAGCTGCCCAAGGTCAAGGTGGTGGAATTAGAGTCCCTCATCAGGGACGGTGATTCCGTTTCTATCGATGACGCCATTCGTAATGCGGTTCGGGAATACGTCCGCATGAGGTTGGAAAAAGCCGTGAGCGAGTTGAGGTGACCTCCCGGCCGGTCGCAGGAGCTGAGGGATGGGGTCGCGCTTCGAGGGGCTGGACGAGTCCGAGGTAGAGCTGCACGAGCTCAACATCCTGGTGGTCGGTTGTGGGGGAGGAGGATGCAATAGCATCACTCGTCTCAACCAGATCGGCATAGAGGCAGCTACGACGGTCGCCATCAATACCGACCAGAGGTCCCTCAAGGTCACGGAATGTCCCAATAGATTATTGATAGGCGCGGAGTACACCAAGGGTCTAGGTACCGGGGGTCGTCCTGATGTTGGCGAGGAATGCGCACTAAACGCATCGGTGCTCCTTTCCAAGATCTTCCAGGGAGTCGACCTGACGTTCATAATCACCGGTCTAGGTGGAGGTACTGGCACAGGCGCTTCCCCTGTGGTTGCCGACATTGCTAGACGATGCGGTTCAATGGTCATCACCATCGCCACCACTCCCTTCAGTTTCGAGGGCGCTACACGTCGAAATATCGCCCTGAAGGGGCTGAAGCGCCTCAGAGATGCGTCGAACAGCATGCTGGTGCTGGACAACGATCGTCTTCTGCACATGGTGGAAAACATACCGGTCGATCAGGGACTGGCGGTGATCGACCAGCTGATCTCTGAACTGATCAAAGGTACCGTTGATGTCCTGACCTTGCCTTCGCTCATAAATCTAGACTTCGCCGACCTGCGCACGATCATGGAGCAGGGTGGCGTGTCCACCATTCTCTACGGGGAGAACGCCGATCCAGAGGCCGTTGTCCGTGAAGCCATCGAAAATCCGTTGCTGGATGTGGACATTCGCGGTGGCACTGGTGCCCTGATCCACATAGCCGGAGGGAGCGGTCTGACCATGCGTCGTGCGAATCGCATCATCGCCAGCATCACCAAGGTCCTGGACGAGGATGCGACGATCAAGTTCGGGGTGCGCATGGAGGAGGAGATGGAGGGAAACATCCGAATGATCGCCATCATCACGGGAATCTCGGAGATGAGCGGTCCCTTCGCCCCCACGTTCGCTCCAGGGGACGATCTGGGAAAGGTACTGGGAAAGTACAGTCCGTGAATCACTTCTTCTTAATGATCTTGACCGCATCACCGAAAACGCCCATGATAGTATGGAACTCCCATCTGCTAGGTAATGCCCTTCCCATGATCCTGCGGAACATTATGGATGTCCGTTCTCTACGGAACTCCGGATAATCTATCGCATCCAGCAGATCGTCGAAGAACTGGATCAACCGTTCTCTCTCCGGTTCGCTGGCCTTCTTGGGCGAGCCGATGTGGATGGATCTCTGATATAGCTCGTACAGAACGATGCTGACGGCGTGGGAAAGGTTGAGGATAGGATATTCCTCATGCGAAGGTATGCTGACCAGAAGGTCGCATCGTGCCAATTGCTCCTGGCTTAGGCCCATGTCCTCCCGACCGAACACCAATGCTATCTTCTCCTCCACCCCCTCCAAACGGTCGGTGAACTCCTTCGGTGTCAGAGGTATACGTATGTAATGTTTCTCTCCAGCGGTCACTATGCCGCTGGTACCTACCACGTGGAAGCAATCGGCGATCGCATCCTCGAAGCTGCTGACGATCGTCGCCTCCTTCAATATGTAATTAGCGTGCTTAGCGCGCTTGAACGCCTCGTCCGTTAAGGTGCATGGGTTTACCATGCAAAGCTCACGGAAACCAAAATTGGCCATAGCCCTGGCCACCGCCCCGACGTTCCCGTCTACCCTGGGCTCCACGAGAACCACCTTGACCTCCGGCATCGTTCCTGGGACACCTCAGCCGTTATATAGAGATTTTCAGAAGACGACTGCAAAGGATTTAGTCCAGCTTTCGGATATCCGAGGCGTGGTCGGTAGGATCGCGGTTAAGTTCGCTTACGACGGGACAAAGTTCATGGGCTCCCAGAGACAGCCCCACGCCCACACCGTGGAGAGCGAACTGCTGGCCGCTTTAAAAAATATCGGCGCCATTTCCTCCGTGGACGAGAATCGTTTCCGTGTCGCCAGCCGAACCGACCGGGGGGTCAGCGCCCTGGGGAACGTGTTCGCTATAGATACGAACTTCCGTCGGCAAGAGCTGCTGCGAGCGGTTAACGCAGTCTGCCGGGACGTGTACTGCATAGCACTGGCGGAAGTTCCAGATAATTTCTCCCCCCGTCGCGCCCGTGGTCGTTGGTATCGTTACTACCTGCCGTATCGTGGGCATGACCTTTCCCGAATGTCCATGGGGGCCCAGGAGTTCGAAGGCGAGCACGAGTTCCGTTTGTTCTGCAAGCCGGACGGCAAGATTACCCTGCGTTCCTTGAACTCGGTCAAAGTGGAACGCATCGGCGACATGGTGGTGATCGACCTTCAAGCCAGGGAGTTCATGCGCAACATGGTCCGAAGGATCGTATCAGCGCTGGACCAGGCGGGACAAGGCAAGGTGACGTTGGAAGAGATCAGGACCGCCTTGCGAGGAGAGGGACGGTCCATGGGGACGGCCGAGCCGGAAGGCCTGTTCCTTATGGACGTGGACCACGGCCTGGAAATGAGCGGCAGCTCGTTCGGACCGATGAGGGAAAGGGTAATCCGAGAAAAGGACCAGGCTTGGTTGCGATGGCAATTCAACGATCTATTATTGAAAAATACTGGTATGGACGTTAAAAGGCTTGGAAAATGATATTTAACCTTAATTGTAGCATGCTCTCCCCCTCTTGATATACCCTGGTATCATTTGTTCCTTTATCCTCATGTGATTGGAGAAGGTCCGCGGGGAGCGAGGGGGCCACCTCGGGCCCCCTCGACATCATCTTTTGTACCCGCAGTCTATTCATGTGGGATGATCATCGCTTTGACCGGAACGCCCGGCACCGGCAAGAGCACCGTGGCCCGATCCCTATCATCTCAAGGTTGGAAGGTATTGGAGATCAACGAACTTGCCAAGAGATACGGGCTGCTGAAGAGCAAGGACATGACCCGGGACAGCTTTGAGCTCGACCCGGACGATCTGCAGCAGGCGTTAGTGCAGGAAGGCATCGGAGAAGGAGTGCTGGTGGGGCATTTTGCCCATCTCCTGGATGTGGACATGGTCATCGTACTGCGCTGCCATCCGTCCAAACTCGCGGAACGGCTCGCCGATCGTGGATGGCCGCTGGCCAAGGTGAGGGAGAACGCGTTGGCCGAAGCCTTGGACATCATACTGGCCGAATCGATGGACGGGGAAGCTCCGGTCTTTGAGATCGATACCACCGAGATGACACCTGAGGGGGCAGCGGAGGCGACATTGTCAATACTGGCCGGGGAAAATGAAAAGTACGCAGTTGGAAATATCGACTGGAGCGAGGAGGCGTTGCGATGGTGTTAGACGCGAAGAGGGACAAGGTCAACTTCATCATGGATCCGATAGCCAACGTCTTCAAGGGGGTGCATCCCGACATCATATCCTTCACCGCTTTGGGGCTAGCAGCTCTGGCGGGAGTGGGCATTTACTTCTCATACGATCACTGGCAGTTGCTGCTGCCATTGTCCGCCTTCCTGGTGATCATCAGTGGGTTGTTCGACGGGCTGGATGGTAAAGTGGCTCGTCTGGCAGGGAAAGCGAACAAGCGCGGCGATTTCCTGGACCACGTTCTGGACCGGTACGCCGATGTATTAATGATCGGGGCCGTGGCCGTGAGCGCCTGGTGCAGTCCATACCTAGGCATGATGGCCATAATCGGTGTGCTGCTCACCAGCTATATGGGTACCCAGGCCCAGGCCGTAGGTGTCAAGCGCATGTACGGGGGATTGTTGGGTCGGGCGGACCGCATTGTTCTCTCCTTCGTCATACCTTTAGTCCAATTCGTCATGATGCTCCTCGGCTACCGGGAGATAGGGATAATGGGATTCGAGGTCAACGCCTTCGAGGTCATGATGCTGTGGTTCGCCGTGGTAGGGAACCTGACCGCGGTGCAAAGGGCGGCGATCACCTGGAAGGGGTTGAAGGGGGCGTAGCGTCCTTCTCGACCTTCTTCTCCTTTCCCTTGTCATAGGAACGTATTCTGTAATATGTCAGGGGATGTTGGACCCGTCTCCCGTTGCACAGTTCATCTGGCTCGAAGCACAGTCCGGTCGTCCTCATGGTGGCGCATTCTGGCGGTGTGTATCTCTTCCCTAGGCCGTCACCAGTGATATGCCTGACCTGGTACGCCGTCTTGGAGTGATCGAAGTCCGGGGAACTGCAGAACAGCTTGATGATATCGTCCACTGGCATTCCTATGAAGCTAAGGAAGCTGGTCAATGCGAAGCGCCCCGCGTGTGGCATGTTCTGCCCCGCCTGCGCCATGGCCACCAACTTCTTCATGCATGGGGGGAACTTTAAAATGCTTACTTCGCCGAAGCCCTCTCCCCGATACTTCTCCTTGAACTCCTCAAGGGCAGCGACGATGTCTTCCAGCTCATTTTCGATGGCCGTGAGAAGCTCATCGTTCACCGGTAGCGGTAGATCGTCCTCGATCCTCTCGTTCAAGGCCTGCTCCAGCACCCGCACGAACTTGTTCTTTTCCAGTTGGACGTAACCGGATCTGAGGTCCTGATTCACCAGCTTCCATTCCGGCCCCCTCAGTCCGGATGTGTAGTTCAGGAAATCAGTGAAATGCATGCGCAAGGCGTTATCGCCACGCACCGCCTCCACTTCCAGTTCACCTGCCAGGAAGACGACCATTTCCATATCCTCCTTGCGCAGGCGCTCATTAAAGGTTTTAGCTTCGGCCAAAGCGTAGCGTCGCACCAGGACGTCATCCCCAATGCAGGAGACCAGTATCCGAGCGTAAGGGTAGCTCAGTATCTCCTGCACAGCCTCATCCTCAGAAGTGACAGGATTGTTAGGCACGGTCAGATCGCTGATGGCCGAGAGCACTCTGGCCTTTCCTCGTCTCCGGGCCTCGGCCATGGTGGTGTGTTTCAGAAGATCGTCCAGTCCCAGCTCTCGCTCCTTTACGAAATGGGTGGCGTCCTTAAGGAACGGATAGCGAGCGAGGGCGCGAAATTCCATGGCCGGAACCTGATTCGCTTTGCCTCTATTTAGGATTGGACTTGATCGAACATGAGGAACTTCAGAACAGAATCGGCGATACGGGGGTCGTCCAAGGCCTTCCGGAGGTCCGAACCATCCTTGAGCGGACGGGCGTGGAACAGCCTGATCGCTCTCTTGCGTCCCAATCCAGGCAATGCCTCCAAGGCGGCGATGGGGCAACTGTTGACGTTCAATGGATAGGTCACACCGCTGATGCTGCGGAAACCGTGCCCTACCACGGCCACATCGACGAACTTGTTCAGATCGACCGGGTGCGGTATCCCGACCAACAGTGGATATGTCCCTATCTGACGGCCGAAGGTCACCTTCCCCTCCCTGATCTCAGTATAGATTCCTCGGAGCACTGTGCCCACCGGTACCAGGCGCTCCAGCATGGGCCTGTCGATCTGGGTTCGTACCTTCTCCTTGAACTTCAAGAAGGCTGAATGGCTCACGGTCTGTGGGAACTCCCTGCGCACAGGCATGACCTGCCGGATGTTTATGCGGCGGAGGAGCAAACCCTCATCAAGGATATTCTGCAGGAAACGTAGGTCCAGGTCCAATGAGGTGGGCGTTTCCCCCATCAGGCCGACCAGTACATTGATGCCCGGCAGCAGGATGGGCATGCCGTTGCTTCCCCTCTCCCCGCCCAAACGGTTGATGGTCCGAACGGACCACAGCACCTCCTCCGGGGTGGCGTTCAGATTGTTCATCCTGACCACCTCGGGGTCCGCGGTCTCCATCCCCAGTGCCAGAACGTTCCCTGGGGTGCAGTGTCTGACCAAGGAGCGTAGGATCATCTCTGTTTCCTCTGGGTGCCGGGCCATAACCGCCGGGTTGGCGTTGTCCACATGCAATATATCGGGTTTGAGCGCAGATACCCCCGATAGCAGCTCTTCCAAGGCCTTCGGGTTCGGTCGGGGGCAGTCAGTCCCGTCCAGTTCGGCCTTGTAGGATATGATGCAGGTCTGAGAGCCTAATCTGAAATTGACGACACCCCTCTCCCTAAGGGCCCGTACCTCGGCTACTATCGCCCCAGGCTCACGGCATATTGGACGACCTTTTAACGGCTCCACGCAGAATGAACAACCTCCGTTCACGTAGCGTACGCAGCCTCTATACGTCTCTATCTCGGCTATCAACGGTTGGGGATGGTCCGGATGAGAAAGGACGCAATCCGCTCCCAGCATCATCCAGCGGTCCCATTCCTCCAATTCCCTCCAACGGTCCTTGGCCACGCCTTTCTCTAAAAGGTCAAAGGTGGCGGAGGCCGGGTCTAGGTAATGGGCACGATGGAACCGGTCCTTCAAACCCGGGTCCAGGGCCGCTGGTCCTCCCAGAACTGTCTCTCCCCTAAAATTATCGATTAGTTGGAACAGTTCGCGGCGGGAGGCCGGCATGCCGCGCAAATAGCGCCCAGGTACAGACATTCCAGATAGGACGACCAATAGATCGACCTTTGGCATTGAGTGGCCATGACGCCATTGGTCAATGGTCATGTAATGGGGCGTGTTTCCGGAATCCTTCACCGCTCCGAACACCGCCCTTACCATGGGGTGGATGTAGGGAGGAACTCCCAATGAACCAGGCTCGTCAATGTAGCCGTCGAATATCAGGACGTCGGACATGTACTCGCCGCTTGAAAATAAAGGAAGGGGGGCCTCGTTCGGCCGGAAAACGGACTATCAGAGCAAAGTGATCTGTTCGGTCACAACGTTCTGAATTCCCGGAATGGCGCGCAAGGTTTCCTCGAGCGTGTCGATGAGTCCCTCAGCGTCCTCCATGACGAAGACGGCCTCCAATTTCTTAAGTCCAAAGGCCATGGGGAGGATGTCCGCCTTGGCCACTTTGATATTGGCCGAAACGATCCCTGGCAACTTCGTTAGCAGGGTATCGAAATCGAAATCGGTATCCTCGGGCATGAGGGTGTACGTAGCTGCTACGGTTCCCATTCCAATCACCCTTAAGGTCCGACGAAGCCGCACTTCTTACATTCGTACTTGACGCTCTGGTCACGGCATTGGGCGCAGCGGCCTATCTCTTCAACACCACATATCGGGCACTTGAAGAAGGTGATGCCATTGCCCACCAGCCGAATTCCGCATGAATTGCAAACCTTTTCATTCTCCATAGGTCATCGCTTTGTGCAGGATTATAGTCCTTATATATATACGTGATTCTAGAAAAAGGGTACGCGTCGAGTCCCTATCTGGGTCCCGAACAACCAGAAATCATTGGGTGATAGTAATAAGATCGCCGGCAATAAAATTTGTTATTATAATATATAATTAAGTTTTGCGCAAGTTCTTATACATTACTTTGATTATGGGGATATTAGTGGAATCATCCGGGAGGTCCAAGGCGATCGGCGTGCCTAAACGACCTCGATTCTGTGGTGGATGGGAAATCTTAAATAATACAAGGATTTACTCTCTCGTTCACACGCCGGCACTTACTTACCAATGGGCCCGTAGCTCAGCTAGGTTGGGCCTTCGGTGACGAAGGTCCCTAGAGAGAGCATCTGGCTTTTAACCAGGTGGTCCGGGGTTCGAAAGGTACGCGGTAATTCCGTGTATGCGGAAATCCCCGCGGGCCCGCTTGGGTAGGTGAAAATATATGCAGACCGAAGTATCCAAACCCCGTTCCCGATGCATTTTTACAAGGTCGACAATTGGTGGAGGAACAGTCCGGTTTCTGCATGGTATGAGGTGATTCATTTGGAGGAGTCCGTACCATTTAACGTATTGAGCCACAAGATGGTTCCAGTCCATGAACTATTGAGCGACGAGGAAGTGGATAAGGTCCTGAAACGGTTGAAGGTGACCCGGGACCAGCTTCCTAAGATAAAGGAAAACGATGCCTGTATCAAAATGCTCGAGAAGGCCATGGGTAGGAGCATCCCGGAAAGGAGCATAGTGAGGATAGTTAGAGACAGTGAGACCGCCGAGATAGCGGAAATCTATCGTCTCGTTATAAGAGGGTGAATTTAGTGAGGGACCTCGTCGAACTTTATTTTAGAGAGAGCAGCATAGTCAACCATCACATCGCAAGTTTTAATGATTTTCTAGCAACGCAGGAAAACCCCAACAGTCGTATGCAGAAGATCGTGGACAACGTTCGGGTGTCGGCCGAGGACCCCGAGAGAGGGTTGATCACGCTGGACCCAGAAAAGACAGACGGCAGGGTCATCCAGATCCGCGTCGGTCGTCGTCGCGATGAAAAGACCGGGCACGTGGACCCGCTCATCAAACCTACCTTGCACATCGATAAGCCGATGGTGCGTGAGGCAAACGGTTATGTGCACCCCATCGACCCCATGGAGGCACGCCTCAGGAACCTCAATTACCTATCACCCATCTACCTGGACTTCACAATAATCGAGGACGGCCTGGAGAAGGAGCCTGAACGGGTTCACATCGGTGACCTGCCCATCATGGTCAAGTCCCGTAAATGTAACATTCACAGGGAGCGTCTCGAAGAGGACTACGAACTCGATGATGAGAAATATGGCGCCGAGCTGATGAAGAAGGGCGAAGACCCCATGGACTCTGGTGGATACTTCATCATCGGGGGCACCGAGAGGGTACTGATCACCCTGGAAGACCTTGCACCCAATAGGGTAATGGTCGAGCTCAGCGAGCGCTACGGGACCAGCATGGAAGTGGCCAAAGTGTTCTCCCAGAGGGAGGGACACCGTGCCTTGACATTGGTAGAGAAGAAGCGCGACGGCATGCTCATGGTCACGGTACCCGCGGCATCCGGGCAGATACCCCTGGTTGCCCTAATGAAATCCCTGGGCATGGAGAACGACCAGGAGATCTATGAGGCCATTGTCTCCGCCCCAGAGATGGCCAACATCGTTTACGCGAACCTGGAAGAGATCCAGGACCCCAAGGTGTATGGGCCGACCGGTATTTTCAGCACCGAGCACGCCTTGACATATCTGGAAAAGAAGTTCGCCACTGGCCAGGCCAAGGAGTACAGGGTGAAGAAGGTCGAGTCCATCATCGACCGCTCCCTGCTACCTCATCTGGGCGATATCAAAGAGGACCGCCTTAAGAAGGCCATATTCCTGGGCAGGATCGCCCGGTCCGTGTTGGAGCTTTCCCTGGGAAAGCGAAAGGAGGACGACAAGGACCATTATGCCAACAAGCGCCTGAAACTGTCTGGTGACCTCATCGAGGACCTGTTCCGTGTTTCTTTCACCAACCTGATGAAGGACCTTAAGTATCAACTGGAGAGGTCCTACGCCAGGAAAAAGGACCTGCGTATTAGCAGCGCCATACGCCCCGACCTCATGACCCACCGTCTTTTGCACGCGTTGGCCACCGGGAACTGGGTCGGCGGAAGGGCAGGTGTGAGCCAGCTACTGGACCGCACCTCCAACATGAGCACCCTTTCCCATTTAAGAAGGGTCACATCGTCCCTTACCCGTAGCCAGCCTCACTTCGAAGCTCGTGATCTGCATCCAACTCAATGGGGTAGACTGTGCCCGAACGAGACTCCGGAAGGACAGAACTGCGGTCTAGTGAAGAACGCCGCTCTGATCATTAACGTCTCCGAGGGTTTCCGTGAGGAGGACGTCACCTTCCTGCTCAAGGACCTGGGCATACACGAGGTCAAGGGGCAGCAGATGGCCGGTACCCGTGTCTACGTGAACGGGGACCTGAAGGGTGTGCACGATAACCACGTCTTCTTGGTCAGTGAGATGAGGAACCGCCGCCGCTCCGGATTGCTCTCGGACGAGATCAACATCCGCTATGTCGAGGAGATGGACGAGGTCATCATCAACTGCGATGAAGGCCGATTGCGCCGTGCACTACTCGTTGTAAAGGACGGAAAATTGGCCCTCACAAGAAAGCACATCGAGGACATCCGTGTGGGCAAGGTGCACTGGTCCGATCTGGTCCGTGAAGGAGTGCTGGAATGGGTCGACGCCGAGGAAGAGGAGGACACCTTCATCGCCGTAGAACCTTTCGAGGTGCCCCGAAAGTGCGTCAATTGCGAGCGAGACCTCTCGCCCCTGGATATGGACTGGATGAACCCAGGCACATCCGATGCGAAGGCCGAGCTGAAGTGCAAGCACTGCCACGAACTGATGAAGGTCGATTTCATACTCAATAAGAACCACACCCACATGGAAGTGGATCCCATGGTCATCCTAGGGATCTGCGCCGGAATGGTTCCGTATCCCGAGCACAATTCTTCTCCGCGTGTCACCATGGGCGCCGGAATGGCCAAGCAATCATTGGGACTGTCGGCGAGCAATTACCGAAAACGCCCGGACACTCGCGGGCACATTTTGCACTACCCGCAGAAGCCGATGGTCCAGACCAAGTTCATGGACTTCGTGTCCTTCAATGACCGCCCAGCGGGTCAGAACTTCGTCGTGGCCGTACTGTCATACCACGGTTACAACATGGAAGACGCCCTCATTCTCAATCAGAGCAGCGTGCAACGCGGTCTGGGACGTTCTTCTTTCATGAGGACCTATCGAACCGAGGAACGCCGCTATCCCGGTGGTCAGGAGGACCATTTCGAGATCCCATCGCCAGACGTCAGAGGGGCAAGGACCGATATGGCCTACAGCAACCTGGGCGAAGATGGGTTGATCTCCCCGGAGACCAAGGTTATGGGAGGCGACGTCCTGGTGGGAAAGACCTCTCCCCCCCGTTTCGTGGAGGAGGAGGATACGAACTTCCTCACGCCGCAGAAACGCCGGGAAACGTCGGTGATCTGCCGGTCCGGTGAGACTGGATGGGTGGACAGCGTCATGCTCACGGAGTCGGAGAACGGCTCCCGGTTGGTGAAGGTCAAGGTCAGGGATGAAAGGGTCCCGGAACTGGGGGACAAGTTCGCCTCCAGGCACGGACAGAAGGGAGTGGTGGGACTGCTGGTCCCCAGCTCCGACATGCCCTTTACCGCGGACGGGATCATTCCCGACCTGGTGATCAATCCCCATGCCATTCCTTCACGTATGACCGTGGCCCATGTGCTGGAGATGATCGGTGGCAAGGTAGGCGCCCTCGAAGGACGCCTGGTGGACGGTACCGCCTTCAGCGGAGAGCGCGAGGACGCTCTCAGACAATCTCTGGTGGAGTCCGGGTTCCAGAAGACCGGCCGCGAGATCATGTACGACGGTATCACCGGTCGAATGATCCAGGCGGAGGTATTCATCGGGGTGATCTACTATCAGAAATTGCACCACATGGTCTCCGGCAAGATGCATGTCAGGAGCCGCGGCCCGGTGCAGATATTGACCAGACAGCCTACTGAGGGAAGGTCGAGACAGGGTGGTCTGAGGTTCGGAGAGATGGAGAGGGACTGTCTGATCGGTCACGGTGCGGCCATGGTCATAAAGGACCGGTTGCTGGACGAGTCTGACGGTACCTATCAATGGGTTTGCGGCAATCCCAACTGTGGCCACATGGCCATGCTTGACGCCAAAGGCTCGTTGCGTTGCACGGTATGCAACAACAACACCAACGTGCACCTCATTCAGACCTCGTACGCTTTCAAGCTGCTTCTGGATGAACTGCTTTCGCTTGGAGTAGCCATGCGTTTACAACTGGAGGATTTAAGATGATGCGGGGAGTATCCAAGAGGATCGGATCGATCAAGTTCGCCTGCATCTCGCCGGACGAGGTCCGCCGAATGTCGGCCACCAAGATAATCACAGCCGACACCTACGACGATGATGGATTCCCCATCGAACTGGGTCTGATGGACCCTCATTTGGGGGTAATCGAGCCCGGCCTGAAGTGCAAGACCTGTGGCCACAAGGTGGACGAATGCCCCGGGCACTTCGGCCATATCGATCTGGCCATGCCGGTCATCCATGTCGGTTTCGTAAAAGACATTAAAAAGCTGCTACAGTCCACCTGCAAATCCTGCGGTCGGCTGGTACTTACTGATGAAGAGGTCAGGGAGTACCGCAAGCGCATGGACATCATGGAGGAGCTGGGTAGCGACGCCATCGATATGAAGGAGTTCTCCAAGGAGACGGCCAAGGCCGCTGCCGAGAAGGCCCTCAGGGAAGTATGCCCTCATTGCGGTGCCGAGCAGAAAAAGATCACTTTGGATAAACCGACGACCTTCAGGGAGGATGGGCACAAGCTCACCCCCAAGGAGGTTCGTGAGAGGATGGAGCGGATAAAGGACGAGGACCTCATTCCTTTGGGAATAGACCCCAATGCCTGCCGCCCCGAATGGATGATATTGACCGCCCTGCCGGTGCCACCGGTAACGGTGCGTCCATCCATCACTCTGGAGTCCGGAGACCGCTCCGAGGATGATCTGACCCACAAGCTTGTGGACGTCCTCCGTATCAATCAGAGGCTTCGGGAGAACCGCGACGCCGGCGCTCCGCAGCTTATTGTGGAGGACCTGTGGGAACTGTTGCAGTACCACATCACCACCTACTATGACAATCAAACCTCGGGCATTCCGCCCGCCAGACACCGTTCCGGCCGTCCGCTGAAGACCTTGGTCCAAAGACTGAAAGGGAAGGAGGGACGCTTCCGTAGTAATCTGTCTGGAAAGCGTGTCAACTTCTCGGCTCGTACAGTGGTATCGCCAGACCCGTGGCTCTCGATCAATCAGGTGGGCGTTCCCGTGTTCGCCGCCCGCGAGCTGACCGTACCGGTCACCGCCACCAAGGACAACCTGGAGACGTTGCGGAACCTGGTAAAGAGGGGACCGACGCCGGTCAGTGAGAAATATCAGCCCGGGGTCAACTACATCATCCGTCAGGACGGTCGCAGGATCAGGGTCACCGACAGGAACGCTGAGACAGTGTCCGAGGGTGTGGAGATCAACTACATCGTGGAAAGGCATCTGATGGACGGAGACGTCGTGCTGTTCAACAGACAGCCGTCGCTGCACAGAATGTCCATGATGGCCCATAACGTCAAGGTCATGCCCGGCAAGACCTTCCGTTTGAACCTCTGCGTCTGCCCTCCATACAACGCTGATTTCGATGGCGACGAAATGAACATGCACGTGCTGCAAAGCGAGGAGGCTCGCGCAGAAGCGACCATCTTGATGAAGGTGCAGGAGCACATTCTCTCGCCCCGTTTCGGCGGACCGATCATCGGAGCTATTCACGACCACATCACTGGAACGTTCCTGCTCACCCATCGCAACAGCCACTTTGACAAGGCACAGACCTTGTTCATCGTCTCCAAGATGGGACACAACGAACTTCCCGAGCCTACAGTGGAAGATGGTGTTGAATACTGGACCGGAAAGGCACTGTTCTCCACCATATTGCCCAAGGACTTCAACACTCACTTCAAGTCCTCCATCTGTCAAAACTGCGATCACTGTAAGAAGGAGGGCTGCGAGTTCGATGCCTACGTGAAGATCAGGGATGGCAAGTTGTTAATGGGGACCATCGACGAAAAGGCCATAGGGTCCTTCAAAGGCAAGATATTGGACAAGATCGCCAGGGATTACGGCTCTGATATGGCCCGGGACTTTCTGGATGACGTCACTCGCCTCGCTATCGGTTCCATCATGGTCAGGGGATTCTCCACTGGTATCGACGATGAGGACATACCAGACGATGCCCGGAGACAGATCGAGGACAAGATCTCCAGCACCTTCAAGGAGGTGGACCAGTTGGTCGCCTCATATCGCGATGGTACCTTAGACCAGTTGCCGGGACGTTCCTTGGAGGAGACCTTGGAGGTCGAGGCCATGAAGAAGTTGGGAGAGGCCAGGGATGAGGCGGGCAGGATCGCCGGAAAACACCTGGGATTGGAGAACTCCGCGGTGCAAATGGCCAAGTCCGGCGCCCGTGGTTCCATGCTGAATCTTTCTCAGATGGCCGGGTGCATCGGGCAACAGGCCGTTCGTGGTGAAAGGTTGTCTAGAGGATACTGGAACAGGACGCTTCCGCATTTCCAGAAGGGAGATCTAGGCGCCAAGGCCAAGGGGTTCGTGGCAAATTCATACAAGAGCGGATTGACGCCCACAGAATTCTTCTTCCACTCCATGGGTGGCAGGGAGGGTTTGGTGGATACCGCCGTGCGTACCTCACGTTCAGGTTACATGCAACGCCGGTTGATCAACGCCCTGGAAGACCTCAAGCTAAAACAGGATGGCACCGTCAGGAACACCGCCGACACCGTGATCCAGTTCAATTACGGTGAGGACGGTATCGACCCCACGCGAAGCGTTCAGGGAGAGGCCATCGATCTCGATGACGTACTTCGCGAGGTGTTGGGAGAACAGCAGGCCGAGCTGCTGTCCCGCTTCGACGAGCGTAAGATCGGTGGCTATGCCACCGTGGAGAAGGACCTCATGGAGACCTCAGAAGAGGAAGATGAGTTCGAGGACGCCGAGTTCGAGAGCGGAGGTGATGAATAATGGCTCAGAAAGATTTCATCAAAGGCCTTCAAAGGAAGGAGATTCCTGAGGAGACCATCGATCTGGTCAAGGACCACTACAGCAACCAGACCGATCTGGGTAAAGCATCCGTCAAGGACCTGGTGGACATAGGTCTGAGCGAGGAGTCGGCCGATTTTCTTCTGACCAAGCTGGGCAAGAAGAAGGAACCCGTCGCAAAGAAGAGATCGCCCGCAAGGAAGAAGGCTGAGAAGGAGGCGGTGGAACCGGAAACGGACATCGTCTATGAGATCCCGGACAAGTCGAAGGATTACACTTCTTTCCAGGAGAATCTGTTCAAGCAGTGCGTCGAACTCAAGTTGGCGCTTCCCCGGAGGGTGGTTCTCAACATCGCCCACCGATTAGAAGGGAACGACATCAGCAAGGACAAGCTGGTCAAGATACTCAAGGCCGCCAACAAGAAATTCATGGACCACATGATGGACCCCAACGAAAGCGCCGGGATATTGGCCGCTCAGAGCATCGGCGAACCCGGTACTCAGATGACCATGCGTACCTTCCACTACGCCGGTGTGGCCGAGATCAACGTTACCTTGGGACTTCCACGCCTCATTGAGATAGTGGACGCACGTCGAGTGCCCAGCACACCTATGATGACCATATTTGTGGACAAGGCGCTCTCCAATGAACTGGATAGGGTCAAGTCATTGGCGTCCAACATCGAGATCACTACGGTCTTGGACCTAGCGGACATTGAGACCGACCTCCACAACATGAGACTGTTCATCGTACCGGACGAACGCAAGTGCAAACAAAGAGGGGTGGAGAACCCCATAGATCTCGTTCGGGACAAGGTCTCTCGCCTGAGAGGCATAGTCCTGGTGCCGGAGCCCTCTATTGAGAGCCTTCCGGCCAAGGCGGTCATGGCGACGAAGGGCTATGTTTGCCTGGAGCCGAAGGAGCACACCTTCAAGAACCTGCAGAAGGCTCTGGAAATGGTCAAGGCCAGCAAGGTCAAGGGCGTGGAGGGTATAACCCGCGCCATTCTAAGGAAGAAGGACGACCAGTACATCATATACACCGAAGGCAGCAACCTCAAGGAGGTGCTGAAGATCAATGGACTTGACCACACCAGAGTATACACCAATTCCATACAGGAGATATACGATGTCCTGGGAGTGGAGGCGGCCCGCAACTCTATCATTGAGGAAGCGACCCGCACCCTGGACGAACAGGGACTGTCAGTGGACATACGCCACATCATGCTGGTGGCCGATCTGATGACCGCCGACGGTGACGTCAAGGCCATCGGCAGGCACGGCATATCTGGAAGAAAGTCGTCAGTACTGGCCAGGGCGGCCTTCGAAATAACCGCCGCCCACCTGCTATCGGCGGCCATGACTGGAGAGGTAGATTACCTAGACGGCGTGGCAGAAAACATTATAGTAGGGCAGCCGGTTACTCTGGGAACCGGGGCAGTAAATCTAATATACGCGCCTGCAAAGAAGGGGGCAGCTGAATGATCGATTTGGGAAGAGCTTTAAAATCAGCCGTGAACACCGGAAAGGTGGTCTTTGGCGTACAGCAGACGGAAAAGATGATCAAGAGCGGGGAAGCCAAGCTCATAATAGTGGCAACGAACTGTCCCAGCGAATACGTGGTCTCAAAGAGCCACGGTGTTCCGGTGTATCAGTATAATGGCACTAACATGGAACTAGGTGCTCTATGCGGAAAGCCTTTCTCGGTGTCTTCCATTGCCGTAATTGACAAGGGAGCCTCCAACATCCTTTCGTTGGGTTGAACATGACCACTGAGATAACTTTCACTGAGGAGACCCTGCGCTATATCGCCCTTTTCGAGAAGGTGACCAAGGCCAGGGTCCGCGATTGCATGGAGACCGAGGACAAGCTGGTATACGTTGTCGACCCGGGCCAGGCCAACCGAGCGGTGGGCAAGGGCGGGGAGAACGTGATCATGCTGAAGAACACCACCGGCAAGAACATCCAAGTGGTGGAGTTCTCCGACGACCCCGAGACGTTCATCAAGAACGTCTTCTACAATTACGGGCCGGAGAAGGTGGAGATCGAGACCCGCGGCACCATCGTGCACGCCACGGTCACGGTCGATCCCGCGGTCAAGGGACGTGCTATCGGCAAGAACGGTAAGAACTTGAAGATAGCCCGGGACCTGGTCAACCGGCACCACAACGTCCAAAGCATATCTGTGGCCTGATCAGTTCAAAGGCTCCCGTTCCACTTCCAGGCGGTCCGCGGTGGGGTACTCCTCCACCAGGTAGCACTGTAAGGGAAGTCGGGAAGCCAGGTCCTCCAACACCCAGGAGGCCACCTCTAACCTTTTCCTTTTCTCATCCAAGAACATTAGCTCCAGAGGTACTTCGTATTCCTTTTCCAGCAAACGCATGGCCCACACCGGGTCATCTGCCTCCACTATGCCAAGCAGGATCATTCCCTCGCGGGTCACCAGGTCCATGGGACGGGCCACGCGCTTGGCCCTCCTTTTCAGCCTTTCCCGCAGCTGCACCCGGTCCTTGAAGCTCGATGAGCAGAAGTGAATGGCAACGTCTGCCCCCATTGTGTTCACGACCTCCCGGGCTAGGCCCTCACTGTCCTGGATAGCGCTGGAGGTGTCAGAACGTATGGTCAATCCCCTTCCCAACAACGCCTGGGAATTGGTCTCCGATATTTCCAGCTCGTTAAGGTTAACGAAGCCTAGATCGTGCTCGGAAGCGTAACGACATAGCGCTAACAATCCCTCCCTCTCTCCGGGGATCGCAGGCACCTCGAACCCAACATCGATGGTCAGTCCTTCCAGGCTTTCAGCGATCCCTAGCTCGTCCAAATGGCCCCAGTTATCCACAGGGGGATGTAAACGCAGCTCATCGAGGCCGCTCTCCTGCAATCTGAGAAATTTATCCCGATCGATAGTGGAGGTGTACAGATGAATGTGATGCTGGCTACCGAAACGCTCTTTGAGCATTTTGATATAATGAACCGTCCTGTCAATGACCGCCAATGGGTCGCCCCCAGTGATGCCAGTGCCCCTAGCACCTATGGCCATCGCTTCCTCTAAAACATCTTCGTCCTTCTCCACAAGACGTTCGTTGGCGTACACCACATCCCGGTTCTTCTTTTTCTCGGACAGAGGACAATAGTAGCAGGACATCGCGCACTTTCCGGTCACCAGCAGGACCATCTTAGTTCCCTTACGGCAAAGCCGGCAACCGCGGGGTAGGCGCCTGGTGTAGAACGATGACGATTCCATGGGGATGGTACGCATGATCACCATACCATCACGGGCAGACTTAACGCTTATCCATGCCAAATCCTATATTCGCCTTTCCCCTTCGGAGAAAGGGAACATGAGGAAGGAAAGCAGGGTCATTCTGGCGCTGGACGAAGTGCGGGGCGAGCGAGCATTATGGGTGGCGGGCCAGGTAGCTGATCTAGTGGACGCCATAAAGATCAATTGGCCGCTGGTACTGTCGACATCTCCGGAGATCATTACCGAGCTTTCCAAACTCGCACCGGTCATCTGCGATTTCAAGGTGGCGGATATACCGAACACCGTATCCCTGATCGTCAGCCAGGCGATCAAGCGTGGCGCTGAAGGGGTCATCGTCCATGGTTTCACAGGCAGTGACTCTGTCAAGGCAGCTGTGCAGGCCGCGGAGGACCGTAAGATATTCGTTGTCACCGAGATGAGCCATCCCGGAGGCACTGAGTACACCGCCTCGGCCGCGGAGTCTCTGGCCAGGATGGCAGTGGATTGCCATGCTTCAGGTATCATCGCCCCGGCCACAAGGCCGGAGAGGGTGGCGGCGTTACGCAGGATAGTAGGGGATCTGCTCATATTATCCCCGGGTGTAGGGGCACAGGGGGGAAGTGCCTCGATCACCCTCGAAAAGGGGGCAGACTATGTCATCGTCGGTCGGAGCATATACGGGGCGGAAAACCCTCGAGAAGCTGCGTTGCAGGTTGTAAGAGAGATAAAAAGTGCCTTCCCACAGAGGTGACGAATTATCACCAATTGCGTTCACTGCCAGACACCTTTTTTTATAATCTGGAAGGAACCAACGTTTTTATACGGGGTCTGATATCAGTTGATAATTACCCCAGAGGAGATTTATTGATGGCTACGAAACAGGGGGGGTCCAGTCGCCCTACTGATAAGCAGCGTTCTACTTCGTTGTTTAATTTCTCCCGGAACCTATCGGATTCTTGGATCGGAAGAAATTGGCAGACGGCGCTGTTAATAGTAATGTTGGTGTTCCTGGCATTGTTCGTCAGGAGCTACTTCGGATACTCCACGTCGGTGGAGAACGGCTTCCTATTATCGGGAGGTTCCGACTCTTACTATCACCAAAGGGTCATCGATCACGTGGTGTCAACTGGGGACCACCTACTGTTCGATGAGATGCTGAACTATCCCAACGGGATGATGAACCCCCGACCTCCGCTGTATGACTGGTCAGTGGCTGTGTTCGGGATGTTCGCTAGCGCCGTGACCGGCGCCGCTATAGCAGACGCAGTGGGCATGTCGTTAGTGTTCTCCACCGCGATCTGGGGTGCGCTGACGGTCATTCCAGTTTACATGCTGGGCAAGGCGGCCTTCGGTAAAAAGGCCGGAATATTGGGTGGCTTCATATTCGCCATCATGGCGGGTCACATAGAGCGCAGCGTCCTGTCCAACGCGGACCACGACGCCATAGTGCTCTTCTTCGTGGTGTTCGCCTTCTATTTCCTGCTTCGTTCACTTCAGACGGTAAGCGGCTCGAACTGGGTATCCAGCTGGAAGGACCGCAAGACCATACCGGTCGGGATCAAGAAGTACTTCGGTACCAACCAAGTATCTTTGATCTACGCTGCATTAGGCGGTCTCTGCGTGGCGGCAGTGGGATTGATCTGGACAGGTTTCCCATACATCATGATCATCGTCCTGGTCTACTTCCTGGTACAGCTCCTGGTGGACCGCTTCCGGAACTCTGATTCAATGGGCGTGTTGTTCTCCATCCTCGTCTTCTTAGGGGTAGCCTTCATGCTCATGGCCCCGGTCTATACCATGATGGGCATCTGGAAGACATGGTTCGACATTCCGCTATTCCTTTTCGTGGGCGGAGTGGTCCTGGGTCTCATGTTCGTGGTCACTCGCGACTATCCCTGGACACTCGTACTACCGGTGTTCACCGTCCTGGCCCTGGCGACCCTGGCCTTGCTATCGGTATTTTCTCCAGCCTTCTTCGAATCGATCATATCCGGACAAGGCTACCTGGTCAAGAGCAAGCTTTACGATACGATCTCCGAGGCGCAGGCCCCGGGATTCTCCAGTTTGGCCATGTCATTCGGTATGGTCACCTTCTGGCTAGCGCTGATAGGCGTGGGTTGGGCAGTCTATAAGATTCCCAAGAACGTCAGCCCCTACTTCATCTTCGTAGTGGTCTGGGTGGGCGTATCCATCTACATGGCCTCCTCGGCGGCCAGGTTCGTGTTCAACGCCTCCCCGGCATTTGCCGTCTCGGCGGGTTGGGTATTGGGAATGATCATCTCACACCTCAAGTTCGACGAGATGGTGCGCAACATGCGCTCCGACCACGGCGGAATGGTGAAGATGATACGGCATTCGGTCAAGCTACGGCACATCATCGGCGCGCTTTTCGTCGTGATGATGATATTGGTGCCCAACACCTGGTACGCCCTGGACGCGGGAATACCGACCGATACAAAGCAGGATTACGATCGCCAGATATACTTGGCCATGCCCGGCTTCATGAGGCCCGGGGACTATGATGTCGAGAACGGCACCTACTGGTACCTGGGGGCATTCAGCTACGGTATGTCATTGCCTGACGAATATTGGCCTTCGGCCTGGAAATGGTTCTCCATGCAAGACACCGAGACACCATCTCCAGTAAACCGTCCGGCCTTCCTTTCATGGTGGGACTATGGTTTCGAGGCCATGCAGGAAGGTGACCACCCGTCGGTGGCCGACAACTTCCAGAACGGCTATCAGTTCGCTGGTAGCTTCCTCATGACCCAGACCGAGGAGGGCGCCATCGCTCTGCTCATCGTGCGTTGCGTGGAGAAGGACATCACCGACAGTAGCAATCCGGCCTATGCTGGTATACTGTCCTCGATGGAAACCTACGGGGTGGACGTAGCCAAAATAAAGGATATCATGACCAGCCCCGCTTCCTACGTGAAGATGGTCCTGGATAACCCGGAGATCTATGGTTATTACGAATCGGATCTCAGTGCGGGGAACGCCAAATACGCCGCGGCCAAGGCGGAGCTGTCCAAGCTTGACAAGGGCCAGCTGGTCTCTCTGTACAACGAGGTAAGGAGCATCACCGGGAACGACATCGGCTATATCTCAGTGGACAGCCGGCTGTTCCCCTTCTCCGCTACATCCTACAACATCTTCTACGCTCCCGCAAAGCTGTCCGACCAGCGTGTTGACGAAAACACCAACACTCCCTACGATTATTACCAGATATACGCCATCGACAGCTACGGTCTCCAGATCCCACTGGACGAGGTGACCTCGAGCGATCAGATAGTCGATTACGAGATCGTCTACACCGAGGCGTTCTACGACACCATGCTTTACCGCGTCTTCATGGGATATGGACCCAGCGACGTGGGAGCTACCGAACAGGGCATACCGGGCGTCTCCGGCAGCCTGTCCAACCTGCCATCTATGCAGGCCTGGAACATGAGCAACTTCCGCATGGTCTACCGTACCGCCTACTACAACCCCTACCCCAGTACGGAAGTGGCCAACCACTCCGATTCCTGGAGGGCCATCTCATATGATGAGGGCATCGAGCTGTACGGCAAGATCAGCACTGGTGAGGTCATCGGGACGATCGACCTTTCCTCATCCAGCCTATACCAGGGAGTGGTCTTCCTGCAGTACTACGATGGTGCGATCATCGAGGGTACCGCCGTTTCCGACTCCGGAAGGCCCATGGCCAACTTGTGGGTCACTGTGCTGGACGAGTACGGAATACCGCATCAGACGGTCCAGACCGACGCCGATGGGCACTACAGCCTGATCGCTCCCTTCGGTGATGTCACAGTGGTGTTCTCCTACGGCGACCTGGACCTGCGCCTGCAGGTAGGTACCGAGCTATACTCCACGACTCTGAACATCACCTACGACCAGGCCATGCGGGTCCCGGACGATGTAAATAAGGATGGCCAGCTAGATTACATGATAGATCTGGACGTCATCATTACCGGCGGCTCCATCGAGGGTCAGGTGTATTTGGACCTGGACGAGAACGGCAAGTTCTCCACGGCAGATGAGGCCCTGATCGGCGCCACAGTGGTGTTCGAGAACGGGACATCGGGCTACCGAGCCGAAGTGGTATCCACCGCGGATGGCTACGAGATCATAGGTGTATCTCCAATGAACGGGACCATGTGGGTGGAGTATCAGGGACACGTGTTCGGTGAGAAGGAGGTCAGTGTCAAGATCGGGACCCCGATCGTAGCTGACTTCGCCTATACACCCGCCAGCGTGACCGGTTCCGTCCTCCTTGAGGACGGCAACGCCGCCAACGGGGTTGAAATATCCTTGCTCGATCAGACCAGCGGAACGGTCATAGAGACCACTACGGACGCATCAGGCGCCTATTCGTTCCAGGGGCTGCTACCCGGCAATTATACTATCCAGACGCCCGATGGCACTGTCCTTGAGAATTCCGAACTGCTATTGTCCGAGGGAGATGCCCGGAACCTAGACCTCGTACTGTACCAGTCAATGCGCATATCTGGCCTGGTCAGTTATGATGGGAATGCGGTGTCCAACGCCATGATCGGTCTCTCCGGAGACTATGGTGTGGTGTGGGTGCGCAGCGACTCCCGCGGCCGATACTCCGTTGTAATGCCCAAAGGCAACGTGTCCGTGTATGCCACGGCCACTGTGAACGGGCAAGAGGTCGTCTACCTATCCAAGGTCCTGGCCACCGATAGCATGGTCCTGAACTTGCAGACTGGCGAGGCCGTGATACTGGAAGGCAATGTGCAGTCCGGTGGAAGCGGCGCGCCCGGAGCGACGATACGTATGGAATCCAGAACCACTGGTGCGGTGTTCAATGCCGTGACCAATACCGACGGCGGCTTCAGGGCCGTTCTGCCGGCGGACCTGTACTTCGTCTACATGTACGACGAATCTCGCTCCTATTGGGAGGATATCTACCTGGACGCTTCCGTGTCGTCCACCTTCAACATGCTATCCTCGGTCAAGATGACCGGCACAGCCTGGTACGACGCCAACGGCGACGGGGTCATATCCTCAGGCGAGAGGTTGAGCGGCGTGCTGGTTAGCATTGCGGACCAGGACGGCCGTAAGGTAACGGTGGCCACCGATTCCACTGGCCAATACACATTCGGACTGGTGGCTGGAAGGAGCTATACCCTAAC
>Ga0307376_10001382_pt1 | contig 26303 bp, 32 predicted proteins | sample TR2MG_FD_202536 | JGI IMG/M metagenome (GOLD analysis project Ga0307376, IMG submission 202536) | Soil microbial communities from Risofladan, Vaasa, Finland - TR-2 | ecosystem: Environmental > Terrestrial > Soil > Coastal area > Acid sulfate soil | place: Finland: Risofladan, Vaasa | collected...
ACAGGAGCAACAGGCCCAGAAGGATTTTTACGTGGAGCAGAATTGTTCTTTCATCATGAGGTTGACCCAATATTAGACCCCTATGAGCGCTTAGAAACTGTACCTGCAAATCACGCTGAAGCTGATGAATTTGTGACTGTGAATTCTGGACTCGGCCCAGTTTACATAGATTCCTATATTACGGATGCTGGGTATCCTGGAATTACCTCATTACCTGCTGGTTTATGGAGGTTTAGAACATACCATTACGTTGATCAAGCAGCTGGAGTCACAACAGTGCTGTTCCGCCTATATCAGAGAGCAGTTGGTGGATTAGAGACCTATATTACCAGCGTGACCACTGAAGACATAAATGCATTAGGTGCTGCTATAGAATATCTGTCAAATATGACTATTGCTGCTGATTGGCCTTTAGTTTCAACAGATAGATTAGTCATAAAGGTTTATGGCCAGTCCGATTCTGTAGCAGACAAAGTAGTGCATTGGGTATATGATGGAACAGTTCATGTATCACATATTGCGAGCAACCTTCCTGTTCAAGCAGGACCACAGGGCGTCACAGGAGCGACTGGAGTTCAGGGTGTTACAGGAGCGACTGGTCCGTTAGGTGTAACAGGTGCGACTGGGCCCACCGGTGTACAGGGTACAACAGGTGCTACAGGGGCAACCGGTGTTGGCATTACTGGTGCTACAGGACCTCAAGGTATTACTGGAGCTACAGGACCTCTAGGCATCACAGGTGCTACAGGCGTCACTGGTGCTACGGGTGCTGGGGTTACTGGGGCAACTGGTTCACAAGGAGTTACGGGAGCTACAGGTCCAACGGGTATCAGCGGAGTCACAGGTGTAACGGGAGCAACAGGTGTAGGTGTAACTGGAGCTACTGGTCCAATAGGACCTTCAGGTGCTCAAGGCACATCTGGAATTACAGGAGCAACAGGCGTGACTGGCGCTACAGGCGCAGGTGTAACGGGAGCAACGGGAGTGTCAGGGGTTACTGGTCCTAGTGGTGCGCAAGGAATAACAGGAGCTACAGGTGCTGGAGTCACTGGCGCAACCGGCGTATCTGGAGTCACCGGCGTTACAGGACCAACAGGTATTTCAGGGGTCACTGGAGTCACTGGTGCTACAGGTGCTGGAGTTACGGGTGCAACAGGTCCTCAAGGCACGTCAGGAATTACTGGACCGTTAGGAGTAACAGGAGCTACAGGCATTACGGGTGCTACTGGCGCCGGCGTTACAGGCGCTACGGGCGTATCCGGGGTTACTGGCGCCACAGGTCCTACGGGTCCTTCTGGACCTCAAGGTACAAGTGGTGCACAAGGTATTACGGGAGCTACGGGCGCTGGTGTAACGGGCGCTACAGGTGTTACCGGTGCCACAGGGGTCAAGGGCGTGACCGGTGTTACAGGACAGACTGGCCCTACCGGTGTAGGAACAACTGGTGCCACGGGGGTCAAGGGTGTTACTGGAGTAACGGGCGTCACGGGCCCAACCGGAGTTAAGGGTGTTACTGGTGCAACAGGCGTTAAGGGCGTAACAGGTGTCACAGGACCAACCGGCGTGGGGATCACCGGTGTAACTGGTGTAACTGGTCCTACTGGTGCAGGTGTTACTGGTGTTACTGGTGTTACCGGCGTTACTGGTGTTACTGGTGTTACTGGTGTTACTGGTGTTACTGGACCTAAACCAACCGGTCAACTCTTCCTTACTGCTGCTGGTGGCTGGCCATCCACAACTGGTGGTTGTGGCGGGCCTACTAAGAAAGAGTACGGTACAAATGATATTGATGTTTATGTCTTAGAATTTGATAAGGATGCAGATGAGTTTGCCCAGTGGACAGTTGCAATGCCATCTGACTGGAATGGTGGTACAGTAACGGCTGTTATTTACTGGACTTTTGGTGCGGGAGGCTCAGCTGCTGAAACAGTCGAGGTTGAGGTCTCGGGTAGGTCGTATGCGAACAGCGATGCAATAGACCAGGATATTAGGACCGGTGCTCAGGCCTGTACAGATACAGCAATAACTCTGGGAGATGTCCACATAAGCGCAGCGTCAGCAGCAATAACCCTGAACGGTGGACCGGCAGCCAGTGAGTTGGTACAGTTTATGGCAATGAGGGATATATCGGCAGATAACCTTGCTACCGACTTATTATTACTAGGAATAATGATAACATATACGAGGAGTTAATAGGTGATAATCTTAAAGGTAATGAAAGATGGTGATAAGATATTACTGCCTGATTTAACAGTGATTCCAAAGGTGAGGAAGTAATGGCTATTCTCTGCTTTGTAAGGAGTAAGTGTGCCTGATAAACAAAAGATAATTCAGGGACGCAAGGCGGTTGATGCTTACAGGGTTTCTCATATCCAATTACACTCTAAACCTTGGCATAAGGGTGTATCGAAAGAGCACGCTACTTTGCAGGATGCACTATTAGCGGAGCTTAACGGGTTAGGTTTTGAATCGCTAGAGAGCTTTTTTACCGCTAGTAGATTGCTAAATCAAGCCACTCTCCTGTCATCTTTAGTCCAGATAAGTGAGTGTGATAGATGTATTGGCAAGGAAAGAGAGGGGGCATGTATTTGCTATACGCTGAACATGGAAGAGCTAGGTAAGCTTCCACATGTAGGGGGACATGGCGGACACGGCTTTTTTGGACTAATCCACCTCTATCCTGAACATTGGAAAGCTCACATACCTCTAAAGATGGGAGACACTTTCTCTTTCTTCCCAGGATGCAATATCAATATTAAGGTAGTCAAGGAACCAGAAATAGACTGGGAGTGGCAATAGTGGAAAGAGTAATGCACGAAACTTGTATAGAATACTTCCAAAGACGATTATCTGAGGGTTGGAAGTGTATCAGTCTTGAGGGATATAATGCTGTCCTTCAATCTCCAGAAGGCATCATAAGACCTATTGACCTGCGAAACGATGTTGAGACATTAAGACCTAGCGGTGTTGGTGACGTAACAACCATTCCCACCTTGTTTGGAGCTGCAACACATTGGGAAGCGGTGGATGATGCTGGAGGGGGTGATGATGATGCTACGTATGTTGAACACCGTTCTGTTTCTCCTGGCTGGCTATACGACTTATACGCACTAGCAAATACCGCTCTGGTGGGCGAAACGATTAACTCCGTAACAATCTACATTCGGTGTAGGATAGCCTGGCCGGGTAATCTCGGCCAAGCAAGAACGGTTATTAAGACCAACGCCGTAGAATATCGTGGTACCCCCGTTACCCTTAGTGTAGCTTACGGATTGTCCTCCAAAGTGTATGTCCTCAACCCAGAAACCGAAGGTGCTTGGACTCCAGCTCTAATAAACGCGCTTCAACCGGGCGTAGATTTGTTGCAGCAAGTAATTAAAGAATGGGCAAATCCACGATGTACTCAGGTTTATGCTGAGGTTGATAATACTCCAGTAGTAGCAATACCACGATATGGCTTCGTCAATTTCCAGGACCCAGGAATGGTATAGTGGAGTGCATAAGAAATAATGTGTTGGCTAAGTAAACTATTCAAATCGGGATTGAAGAATAATGAGCAAGTTTAATGTTAACGTCGAGCACACCCCTTCTCTTAGCGGTGAGGTGTGCATAACTTCTGGTGATATGCGGGCCAGGCTTATGGCACTACCTGTGATCTGGTCTAGGATAAAGCTTAGTGACGCCAACTACTTTGCGCCTGCCAAGTGGGCTGACTGGGTTAAAATCATCGAATACTTCAAGACTCGTGTGCCCCTATACTTAGTCGATAGGTTTGACTGTGAGAACAATGCTGGCTGGTGGCAAAGTGAGGTTGCTCGCCTGTTCCACATGAACACCATGGCTGATGTTGAGGGTTGGGCTGACGTTGGGCGTGGGTATAAGGAGCGGCATGGTTGGAATGTGTTTTATGATAATGAGTCAGGATTATTCTTCCAACTTGAGGGCCAGACAGGTGTTATAATGGACATTGACGACCCATTATATATACCAGACGAAATAGTAATGAGATAAGGAGTTAAGATGAAAAGGAAACACCTGATACCAATAGTGATTGAGCTGGTGGGAATTTCTGTGATAGGTACTGGCATTGGCTTAGAGCTTTCACAGGGAGGAGAGATCTACCTGGTTATGATTACAGTTGGAAGTTGTCTGGTAGCAGCTGGAGGAGTTATCTGGGGAAAATTCATGCATGGAGGTAGGTAAATGGCAGACGACATAATGAAGGGAATGGTACCTCTAATGGGTGTCATCATGATGGCAGGAGTCATGATGGCCATCCTTCCACAGCCAGCAGAAGCAGCGCCAGAACCTGAACCTGCAGGCTTTAGATGCCCGTACTGTGGTTTACTATTCGACACTATGAGTGAGTTGACTGCACACATAAATGAAGAACATCCTGGAGAGACCCTACCCCCATCAGAGCCATCAGCGTTGTTGGTTCAATACCAGCAGGCGCTTGAAGAGGCGTATATAGCTGTTGAAGCTGGCTACCTAGATTCCCAGGTCATGATTCCGGGTTATGGACTTCAGTACGCCAACAGTGCCATACCTCAACTAAATACCTTGATGGTGGAAGAAGCAATCAACATCGGCATGATAACCTCGAGTACTGATGCATACTTTGTTCGTGCCGTTATGTATTTCAGCGACGGCACCACTATTGTCCCTTACTGGTGGGCATGTCCATACTGCACCGAGAAGTTCAGAAGCCCAGCACTACTACAGGCACACCTAGAGACTGCGCATTGGGAGATTATCAACAGTAAAGGCACTATAATTGGATTTGTGCTGGATGCAGTATGCTATGACCCTCCTATCTGTGACATTTGGCACGCTGTTGGCGTAAATATAACCTGGCGTAACGATTCGCCCTTTACTATCCGAGGTCATGTTGCCATTGTAGAATATATGTCGTATGGAGGAACTTTAACCCCAGCCGCCACGAGTGGGCAGGATGCTATCTTGTCTCCTGGGCAGTCTGTCACGGTTCAGTTTTCATATACTTATCAGGTTACTAAGTCTTTAGTTACGCTAACTAGAATTGATGGCCCTTGGCCAGGTCTGGTTTTAGCCCAAAAGGAGTATTAAATGTCAGGGATAGCGACGGTAGCGATTGGAGAAAAGCAATGGAGTGTAGAGGTAGCAACAACATCTGCTGAGCTTGCCCAAGGGTTGAGTAATAGGGCACCAATTCCTGAATTTACTGGCATGTTATTTGACCTCAGAACCGAACGCATAGTGACCGTGAATGCATATGAGATGTTATTCCCATTTAGTGTGGTGTTCATTGGTGAAGATTTGAAGGTCACTGAAGTTGCATATCTGTTAGCGCCTGGAGACGATAGCACAACAAGTCTACCCTGCAGGTACTTTCTCGAGACAAACGTAGGTGAAGTAGATGATATTCAAGCTGGTGACCTTGTAGCTATAACAGGCTACACACCATCAGCTGGAATTAACATCTCTAGCATGATGAATTTAATGGTGACTATGATGATTGTTACCATGATGATGAAGATGATGGCGAAAATGATGAAGGAGGTAAAGTAAGATGAGTGTACAAAGTGACTTAGACCACAGCATGAATGAGGAGATGTCTGCTTCTCTGGACTACAGGAAGAGAGCTGAATTCGCCCGTGAGCATGGGGATGAGGTGTCAGCGAAACTGTGGATACACATTGCTGAGGAGGAAGACGGCCACTATAACGAGTTCAAGGATAGGCTGGAGGCATTGCTGCCGCAGCCAAGATTTGCAGACTATGCAACTCCTGGAGATGAATATCAGTCACCAATAGGGCCAATGCATAGGAGATTTCCTCAAACTCCTGGTGATTGGGAAGACCTTGGCTTCGATATAGAAGCAAAGATTCCCTCCATTAACAGGTCTGAAGTAAGGCATCATGTAGCAGTAGCCACCAGCAACGAGCCTGGAAATATAGATAACGCCAAGAGGTGGCTCATGAACAAAGCAGGTGAATTAGGGATAACTTAAAATGTGCAAACTATTACAGCAGTCTAAGCAAACTTTTCTAAGTGCTGCTACATGCACTACAATACAACGTGCATGCAATTTATGTGCTTATCAATACTATTGCCCAAGTGCATTAAGGAGTACACCATGAGCTCATTTACATCTCCACTAATAGTGTCTCCTCTACCTGACGGTAAGAGGTGGAAGCTCGTGCGACCTTTTATATATCATGTGGGGTCTGAGTACAGCAAAGACGAGATAAAAGTACCCACTGGCTTCATAACGGACTTTGCAAGCTCTCCTCCACACATATGGATTGTTATACCACCTTGGGGAAAGTACGGCAAAGCGGCTGTTATACATGATTATCTATATCAGACTGCTTCACGCACAAGGAAGGAAGCGGATGATATATTCAAAGAAGGGATGCAGGTGTTAGGGGTAGATAAGGTAAGAGTGTTTCTTATGTACTGGGCGGTGAGGTTGTTTGGTATGTGGGCATATGGAGGAAAGGCAGGAAAGTGAACTGTGCTACTGAAAATAATTCAGGAAAAAAGCTCCCATGAAGGCGTTCCGTAGTGTTTTATTTTATGCTATAATGAAAGTAGAATATGAACAACACTAAAGAGCTCAACCAATTCACAGAATATATGACTGGACGTGTGAGTGATTCCACTCTGCGTGTGTATACACATGCGCTTAAGCAATTCTTTACAAGGGTAAATGGCAATGCACTGACACCAGAGCTCGCACAAACATATGTCGATTCGCTGACCAAATTAGGCAAATCACCAAGCACTGTTGGTCTAAGAGCACATGCCATTATGTCGTTTTTCAGGTGGAAGAAGACTGAGATACACCTTGATTGTCCCACTATAAAAGTGAGGAAGCCGGAATATCTAAAGCCATTTGAGATTGAGAGAACAATCGAAGCATGTCGCACACAACTTGAAAAGACGATTGTGGTTATGCTCTATGATACGGCTGTCCGTATAAGTGAGCTGCTTAACCTCACAACTGATGACATTGATTGGAATGCAAAGACAATAACTGTTGTTAGAAAAGGTGGCAGAATAACTGAAGTCAATGTATCCACCAAGGCGTTAAAAGAATTGAGAAACTGGTTGAATGTAAGGCAGAGTGCATCAAAAAGGGTATTTCTTGATCTTGACTACTTTACCGTATGGGGGATTATAAAAAATATAGGGAAGCGGGCAGGCTTTCCAAATGTACATCCACACGTCTTTAGACATTCGAGAGCCATCTCCATGTTGAAAAGTGGAGCAAAGCCCTATGTTGTGCAGCAACACCTTGGACACAGATCAATAGCTACAACCATGGATATTTATGGCGCCTTTCTTGCAACCGACCTTAGAGAAGAAATACCAGAGTGGTAATGATATGAACAAAAACGCTGACATAGCAAACTTAGTCGTCAATGAGCAGCTCAACAGAATGCTCGAACAAGAGCGAAAAAGGCTTGAGCTTCTTCCTATGCCTGAACTTGAACTTGAGCTTGGGCAGGAGCTTCCATCCTTCATCAAAGACGCAATGCTCGAGACGGCATTATATACAGGTGTAATGATGAAAATATCAATACTGGCAAGGTTAAATTAAGATGAACAGTGAAGTGGATGGGTGCAGACCCGCTGCTAGTGTTCTTAACGTGAGCAGTGTGAGCTGTGAAGAGTGTCCATTCCCCTTTTGTGTGAGTGAAGAAGCCCAGATCATACAGTCCGAGCTAAGGGAGCACATAACAAGGATTATGCGCAGGTTAGGAAATTCAATGGAAGAAACGGCAAAAGCCATGGATGTAAGTTTACGATCTGTGTATAGATATGCAGGTGCCTATGTAGACGTGGATTGTGTACAGTGCAACCTTATTCACTCCCAAAACGTGATGTGCAAGTCAAACGTGTACTCGGTTGTGTATAGGGATGGACAGTACACCGTTATATTAAACAAACATCGGCACGCAACAGCAGAAGAGCTGAAGCTCGTGGAATGTTTTGTTGAGTATGTATTTCCCTCCAGCATTACGGAGCAGAGCACCAATGGTCACGATCATTGGGTGATGAGCAGAGTGGAACTTGAGGAAGCAAAGAAGTTTCAGCAGATGTGTAATGCGTTGAATAGTTACACCCTGAGCTTGGGTAGGAGTGCAAAATGTCTACAAACAGCATAAATCCTCTAGCAATTGTCCGGCCACTATCAGATGGCATCATTGCAATGGCGGTGGTTTCTGCAATGACTTCAATGATGGCAATGGCAACATCAACAGTGGTGAGTGCCGCTGGTATATCTACAATGGGGTCGTTTATACCCTATACGGGAGGGGGCAAGAAGAGATACCCCAGTGAATCTTCCAATGAGCTTGATAGCTTGAACGAACGTATACGTAAGCTGAGTTATGTATTAGAGAATCAGAAAGAGGCAGTAAGGGGCACCCGTGAACACAAAGCGAAATTGATGCAGGAATATGGATTGACGTTATTACCAAGCGTGGTTGAGATGAGCAGATACCCAAAGCTGAAGATGACCGACCATTATCTACGGAAGGCAGAACAAGACCTTGATAGAATGGAGCTCTCTATGTTGAATCTGCAGAGAAGGCGAAAAGAACTGCAGACAAAGCTGGGTGTGAGAGCTGAAGAAGGCGGAGAAGTGAGAAGGGTTTATCCCGCAATGAAGAAGTTTCGACCGCCGCCAGGATTTGGAGATTAGAATAAGGAGGTACACATGACAACACAAGTATCCACACAGCAGGTTCTCGCGCAGGCAATGGTTGGCGCGATGGCAGTCAACATTATGGCATCTGCAATGTACGTGATGATGGGGACTATAAGCGCTAGCGAGTTTAAGGTACCAATGACAGAACTCAAAGGCACGCAGGCTGCGGTACATGAACTTAAGCTAGCGTTTGGTGCGGACGTGGTTGATAAGGCGGTGAAGAATGTTGGTACTGTCAGCATGGTAGCACTTGCACAAGAGGTTGAGAGAGTTATAGTCGAAGACATGACCTCAAAATACGGTGCGCAAGCAACAGAATCTGCACTTGCCGCTGCACCTCTTGGAGATGTAGCCACAGCAAGGCAAATAGCAAGTTTGCTAGCAGGTAGAGGTATTAAGCCTAAGGACATGGAAGCATGGCTTAGAGGTGCACCGGCGCAGCAGAAGGCACAGGTTGTTGAAGGCGCAAAAAAGAGGGTGAAGATGAAGGCAAAACCGGTGCTTGATACGAAGACCGGCATACAATACAAGTCAAAGAGTGCTGCTGGAATGACAGTTGCGGCAGAATACGGGCTTGACTCAACGAACACGTTTATCTGGTATGAGGTCATTAAGAAAGACCCTAACAGGTTCAAGGAAATTGGTATGCTGTCACCTAGTGCACCAATATCGCCTGCGTCTGCGTACACACCCCCAAAAGCACTTAGCCCTGCGCCTTCTAAATCGCTATCCATTCGAGAGGCAATGAAGAAGTATGAAGAAGAAGCAGCAGGGCCTTCAACAACATGGACAACAGCAGGCAAACAATCAATGATGGACAGGGTATTGCCTGAGTGGAAACAGGTACTCAACAATATGAGCATGATGGACATACCAGGCAACAAGCTTCTTAAACCAAGGAAGTTCATAGAGAAGATAACGATAATACCTACACCTGCAGGTTTCAACCCGAGTGCACAAGGTGACTACGCATACACACATTCATATTCATATACGGGAGGACGCCTCATCGAGGGGCCAAGCTACTCATATGAGAGTATGATGAATGTGGTCGGAAGTCCGTATGAGAGAACAGTTGATGTGCCAAAGGGTACACGTGTATGGGTATGCACATGGGATGGGCAATGGGGAGGATATTGGAGCAGGGTGGATGTGTATGTGAATCCAGATGACATGATTGGAAGTCCTGGGTTGAAACGACTGCAAGAAGGAAAGATGCATGGAGAGGCGTAGAAGGCATACATGACCAAAATATATGAGCTAGAATGTCCAAGGCATGGTCACCTTAAAATAGAGGTAGAGCGCCCACCACTAAAGTTCAGGTACTTTGCATATTGTCCCTTCTGTTTAGAGGCAATCAGAAAGCCAACAGAAGAGGACAAGAAAAAGTGGCAGCCAAATTTTGTTAATGAAGGAGTAAAAGCGTGAGCAACAACGGCACAGCCAATACCCGCTACAGTATAATCAGCTGCAATCTTGAAGCGGTTCAGCAAATGGGCGGAAAAAATATCCAAGTGGCTAGACACTCTGGTATTATTTTCGCAGACTTAACTGAAACAGAAGCAAACAATCTCCGCAACTCTGGCTGCATTGTTGAGCTTGTAGAGAAAGTGAAAACGGATGTTATTGCTCCGCCTGAGCCTATCCCCATCAGCTTACAGCCTCTTGTTACTCCAGTGTCTGTGTTGGAGATCACGGGGTTTGAAAAGCTTCGCGCGCTGACCTATCCCCCTCTATATGGGAAGGGGATGAAGGTTGCAATAATTGATACAGGTATTCGGGAAACACACGAGCAGTTGGCTGGCAGGGTAGTATATAGCAGAAACTACACAGCTGCACCAATGCGAGACGGTTACTCACACGGAACAGGGACCTCATCTATATTAGCGGCTGTTGCTCCAGAATGTAGTATCTTGAACCTCAAAGTCATGGACGATAAAGGAGAGGGAACCACGGAAGCCGTCGTACTGGCGATCGAGGACTGTATTGACTTACTAGACACACAGCCAGAAATTGCTCCATCTCTCATAAACATGAGTCTGGGGACAGAAGACACTGGTGACCCATTTGACGTCCTGAGGGTTGTCTGCCGTGCTGCAATTGCAAGAGGATTATGGCTAAATGCGGCGGCTGGAAACAGTGGGCCCTATGGTGGTACCGTCATGTCGCCAGCTTGTGAGAGGTATGTTCTTGCAACAGGGTCTGGGATACTTATTCCAAGAGACTCAACATTCAACTTCGAGGTGAGTGGCTTTAGCTCTCGTGGTCCAACAAGGGAAGGGCTGGTAAAACCTGACGCAATATTCTTTGGGGAGAATGTTCAAATGGCAAGCAGTGAGTCTGACGATGCGGTCACGGCGAAATCTGGTACAAGCTTTGCCACTTCATTCACGAGTGGAATTGCTGTATTGCTTCAGCAGGGGTTGATGCTCAATGACATAGACGCTAGAGAGCTTTTCCTAAAGTACGGTGAGGTTGCGCAGGCAGCAGAATTCACCACAAAGTCACTACAGATGCAGCAACTGATTGACCAGTATCTGCAGCGTGTTACCATAAAGCCACTGGGCGTGTCAAAGGGTAAAGATAACAACTTTGGTTATGGGGTACCATTCGGAGACTTGGTAGCACAGGTAGCTAGCGGGGAGCCTGCAGCGATGGACTTGAGTGCACTGATAGGCGGAGTTATGGTAATTGGCATGATCGGAATGATGATGAAGACGGCAACGGTGGGAGGAAATGGAAAAAGGTGAAGAAAAAGTTCAGCAGATACTCAGTAATTAGTGGCAATGGTGTAGATAGCAATGTCAACGCACTTTCTCGTCAGGTATCTGCAGTAGGTGGTGTTGATATTGTCTGTGCTGCCATGTCCCGCCAAGTATTCACATCATTGACAGATAATATGGTTACTAAGCTCAGACGTAGTGAGCTTTATGTCACACGCGTTCAAAGGGTGCTGACTGCTGTAGTGAACGTGCCACGCGAAATAGTGGGCACGGCTGAATACACACCAGGTGACATGCTTGACTTGTTAGGGCTCAATAGCTTCAAGTTCTCTATAGATCCACCTCTGCTAGGAGAGGGATACAACGTTGCAGTTATTGACACTGGCATTAGAATAAGCCATCAACTGCTTGAAGGCAAAGTTGTGTACAGCAAGAACTTCACAAGCGGACCAGATGGGGACGGATTCAATCATGGAACTGGTGTAGCCTCAATAATACATGCTGTAGTGCCGTATGCTGGCATCTTGGACATGAAGGCACTTGACAGCACAGGCAACGGCACGGAAGAAAATGTTGTACTCGCTCTGGAGGAATGTATTAGCTTACAGGATAGCAGGCCTGATATATCACCAAACATCATCAATATGAGCATTGGCAGTCCAGACGATAACAACCCCAATAATCCCATGAGAGTAGCGTGTAGAGCAGCAATGGATATAGGCATAGTCATAGTGGCGGCTGCTGGAAACAACGGAGCAGTTGAAGGTGCTATAACCTCTCCCGCATGTGAAGAGTACGTTACAGCAGTAGGTTCATTGTCAATTTCACCCCTTGTAGTGAATGAGTTCAGCTCGAGAGGCCCAACACGCGCTGGACTGGTAAAACCAGATGTTATATTCCTTGGTGAGAACATTATATTAGCCAGTTCTGTTGATGATACAGCCACAACATCAAAGTCCGGTACGAGCTTCTCAGCGCCGTTAACAACTGGCGTGATAGTCCTGACAATGGAAGGTGTTGTAGCAACACAGACCATACCACCAGAGCTGTTTGTTGGTAAGAATGTTATCACAAGTGCTGTTGTTATTGATGACATGCTACCTGTAGTATGTACAAAGCCAGAGGGCGTACCGGCAGGCAAAGATAACGACTATGGTTATGGTGTACCAGTAGGCAGCTTGATATATAACAGGAGTGTTGCAATTGGTTTGATAGATATGGATGCGACAATTAACCTGTTAATAATAATGATGATGATACAAATGATGGCTAGGTTGAGCATGGGGGTATAGGGGTAACATATGGCCTCAGTTGTTATTGATTGGCTAGAGTTTGAAGATAGTACAATGAATAAAATAAGAAGGGACCGAGGGTACTATAACGGCAGTGATTCAGGAGTAAAACGATGCCAGTTTTGGAAGTTACTACTACTAGCGGTGATGGGCACATTTTCGCTGAAAATCCGGACTATAACGTTGCTCATGCTGCCGCTGTAGGAACTCCCCAGAGTGCTCTAAACAATCTAGTAATTGGGCAAAGGTGGGTTCTACCAGGTCCTCCAGATGCTTATCGCATATGGCGTGCCGTCCTTATGTTCAATGCACACACAGTCTTACCTGTCGGAGCAGTGATAAGTGCTGCCACCATATTAATATATGGCTTTATTGACAGTTCGGAACAGGACTTTCTCATCTATGTTGTTGACGGAAGTGATGCACACCAACCTTTAGTGGCTGCTGATTACGGGGACTTACGTGATGCTACTACGTATCTTAGCAGTCCACTAACTACACTAGGCTTTTCTATTCTTAGCTATAGTGTCCTCACCCTTACTCAGGCTGGTATAAACCTTATAAGTACGGTAGCCCCTACTCTCTTTGCGTTAAGGAGTGATAGGGAAATAGATCAAACTGTTCCTACCGAATTGGAATGGGTTTCTATAAGGGATAAGAATACCGGGCTTGGGGCTATACTAACCATTACCTATACTACAGCACCTACCGCAGTCACCAATCCCGCCCTTAATATCACACAGGCCTCTGCCTCTCTAGCTGGCGAACTAACTAACGACGGTGGTGAAGCCTGCGATTGCGGCTTTGAGTGGGGAGAGACAGAGGGTTATGGTATTACCACTCTAACCGATAGTAAGGTGACAGGTGAGACCTTTGCTCAACCAATAACCGGACTTGGCCCGGGCAGGGCTTATCACTTCAGGGCATTTGCCACTAACTCGGCAGGGACAAGTTATGGTGCCGACAGAAGCTTCACCACCCCTATTCTTGTTGTGACTACTAGTCCAGCTCAAAACGTACTTAGATATAGCGCAACACTGAACGGCATACTAGTTAATGATGGTGGCACGGTATGTTCTGTTGGGTTTGAATGGGGGACAGACCCTTCAAACCTAGACTCATCCCTGATTGTAAGCAGAGGACTATCACCATTATCCTTCTCGGCTACAATCTGTTCATTCTTACCTAAAACCACATACTACTTTAGAGCATTCGCTACTAATGTTGTTGGTACTAGTTATGGAGCAATACTCTCATTCACTACAGGGGGTGTGCTGCCGCCGATATCAGGAATACCAGGAATACCTGGGGTACCAGGAGTACCAGGAACACCTAGCCCACCTAGCCCACCTGGTGGACCATTTCCACCAGATCCATCCCCACCATTTATACCTGTACCAATTCCACCGATAAAAACGACACTGAGGTTCATAAATATAGGGCTTGTTGCTGGTGGTAGTGCAGGTATTGCAATGATTCTTATGGGGGTAGGAAGAAAGAAGAGGAAAATACTTGATAATTGGACTGGTAGAATATATGAATCACGTGAGGCTTGTGTGAAAGACATTATAGAGGTTGAAAAGTTAAATAAGGTACGGCCTACGTATTATCAGCTTACTCAGAAGTACCCTGGTAGGTTTACAGAACTTAAGGAGACTGTAGCACTGAAGAAAAGATAGGAGCATAACATGTACATACAAGGTGAGAAATCCATCTACAAGGGGATCCTGATTGTTGAGTATCCAGAAGGGACATTCAACGCATATAGGAGCATCTACTATCTTGGTGCTGGGATTGCTGCTTACAGTGCTGGACATGGCTTGTCTGATGAAGCCATACGGGCATTTGTTGACGTTGCAGGTGACAGTGGCCACTTCACGCAGAAGCAGCTTGACGACATGAATATAGTAACAAATGGGCACAAAGTATAGGGAAAGCGTAGAATATGAGCAAGATAGTTGTTACTGGCGGAGCAGGCTTTATTGGCTCTCAACTCGCACGTAGGCTCATTGAGCAAGGCAATGAGGTACTTGTATATGACGACTTATCGACAGGGATACGATCAAACGTCTACAAAGATGCGAAATTCATTAAAGGCAACGTCTGCAATTTCGCGATGGTAAAGAAACATCTTCAAGGTGTTGATTACGTATTTCACCTCGCCGCCTTAGCGAGTGTCCCCAAAAGCGTGGACAATCCTAGACTCACTGAGGAGATAAACGTTGGGGGCACAGTAAACGTATTGGCTGCTTCAGTACAACAGGGTGTGAAGAAAGTATTTCTGGCATCATCGGGTTCAGTCTATGGTGATACACTAGCGCCTGTACAGGATGAAGAGACACCACTATCCCCATGCTCTCCTTATGCGTTAACCAAGGTGTCGGGGGAACTCTGGTGCAAACTATACTCAGAGGAATATAAGCTGCCAACCGTTGTTCTACGGTATTTTAACGTATATGGCCCATATGGTAGCAGCGTCTCTCAGTCAAGCTACTCTCTTGTTATCCCTAGATTCATACGGCTAGCCCACAAAGGCGAACCACTAACTATTTTCGGAGATGGCTATCAAACCAGGGATTACGTTCACGTTGATGATGTGGTTGACGCAACAATACTGTCTATGAGTTCAGACATGGTGGGTGTCTATAACGTGGGTACAGGCATTAAAACCTCTGTGAATGATATAGCAGACTACGTTAAGTCCGCGCTAGGCAGCATTTCATTGATAGTGCATGAAGACCCAAGACCGGGTGATCCAAAACATGCCTGTGCTGACATAAGGAAGATAGCGTCTATGGGATGGCAGCCAAAGCGTGAGTTAGCTGAGGAGATAAGGAGGATGTGCAATGGCACACAAAATTAAGGGTGGCCAAGGGACAGAAAACAGGCCAGAATTACACTTTATCAGCACTGGGCCTACTTTTCCTTATCCCTACTACCTTGCAGTTATGAGTGCATTAAAGACCCAGAATGTGTCTGCAACAAATATTTGGCTGACCACACCAGTAACAGGTAGGTTCTTTGACCTTATTAAGCATAAGGTCAACGTAATCAAGGTTGAGGCTCCTGTTTTCCGTGCTCTAAAAGGTGAGTCTGAACATGTAAGGAATGCTCATATAAAGGACTATCTGGCGTGGAAGATACTGTACGAGCGAGGTGGTCTCTATATGGACCTAGATGTTCTGTGTATGAAAGATGCTGCAAACTTACTGGATGGCAAAAAGGTTCATATATTTCCAGATAACCCAGAGCAGACAATAATCAATATCTCAGTAGTAGGAGCACAACCGAAAACAGACCTTATGAAAGCACTCTTGGATGATGCAATATATAAGCTCAACAATCAGGACAGTATTGAGTGGACAGAGATAGGAGCTAAGCTCTTGATGGAGCACATCAAGGAGCGACCAGGTGATGTAGCCATTGGTGGTTATGGTCTAGCGGGACACTGTGTTGGGGCTGGGGTAAAAGGAGTGTTTGGTGAGAGTGACTCCTTGTATAATCCTGACGCCCGGGTAGCTCACCTATTTGCTTCAGCTAGTGGGCACCTCTTTGATGAAGTAGATGAGAACTACATTGAGAGCCGAAGCACAATCTATGCACGATTGGTCAGGCAGGTGTTAACCAAGGAAGAGTGGGATACTAGGCCGTGGGAACTTGTTAAGGATATTGGTGGAGAAGAGAAGTTTATCTTTGAACCAGATGTTAACGGCTACCCTATGTTCTTACTCAGGAATGAGCCTTATCTTTCTGTTAGCTGCCGCTATAATCATGTGTGGGAAAAGATAACGACAGATTTTGTTAAGAGCAATCTTAAAGAGGGACAAACCTTCATAGATGTAGGAGCATCTATCGGATATTATACTGTGTTGGCGTCAAAGCTGGTTGGCAGTTCGGGTCATGTGATTGCTTTTGAGCCTTGCAGTCTAGTTTTCCCTCTGCTGAAAGCCAATCTTATGCTCAATAATTGCACAAATGTTCGGTTGATAGAGAAAGCTGCTACTGCCGGTAAGGGAACAGCTAAGCTTTTTTCGTGGGGTAAGGACTCTAACTACATACAATATAGCCTTACAAATGAGTCCAAGGTGTTTGAGGAGGTCGAAACTACTTCTTTGGACGAGGAGATTTCCTTATCTGAACCTCCCCAAATGATTAAGATTGATGTAGATGGGGGTGAGTCTTTAGTAATAGATGGAATGAATAGGTTGCTACAAGAAAGTGTACCAATCTTTATTATCATAGAGGATTATAGTAAGAAGACCGTAAGCCGTTTAAGTTCTGATTATGGAGTAATGCTCATGGGCGAAGAGAAACCAGCAGACAATTACCTAATGCTTAAGCCTGCGAAAAAAGAAAGTGTTCCATACAAGATAAGGAGTTCTTTTCTATCAGCCCCTTGGTATGAGAAGGTTATAGCAGATACTCTTGATATGTATAAGAGGGGGGAAGACCTTTCAAGCAGTCCAATGACAAAAATTGGGAGAATAGCATCATGGAAGGGCAAATGGCATTATACCTGCAATCACCCAAAGTCTATAGAGGAGTTAGAAGCCAACTTGCGTAAGAGGGAGGCTTCGCTCATTGACACATATGAGAGTATTAAGAAAAATGGGTATAACGGCTCTATAATAGCCGCCTGGTTTGACAAAGACGGACAGGTACATTTGTATGACGGCTTTCATCGCATAGCAGTAATGAAATATCTTGGTATTGAAACAGAGGTGAACGTAGAGACTATCTGGTCATGCAAAGATTATGACTTTCCTCTTGCTGATACGCTGGAAACACTACCACGTGTTGGCAAGTGCACATATTTGCCGGTATCGGATAGCAGGGTAAAGGACTTCCCTGTGGATAGAAAGGACAGTCAAGAAAGGCTGGATTATATACTAAAGAATCTTGTTGGGCAGACGGTACTTGACATAGGGTGTAGTGAGGGGTACTTTAGCATAGAGCTTGCAAAGAGAGGGTATAAAGTGACTGCTGTTGATTCAGACCCTGGCAAAGTAGCAGTCACTAGATACTTATCTATACTGAACAATGTGGATGTGGAGTGTATATGTGGTGAAGGTGAAAGAATACTTGAGGATGGCAGAAAGTACGACAACATCTTGTACCTGTCTGTGTTTCATAACACCATATACACGTTTGGTGTAGCTAAAGCGTTTATGCTTCTCCGAAAGCTACGAAATGCAGCAAATAGATTGTTCTTTGAAGTGCCTAATGGAGACTCTGAGGCACAATGGGTAGAGAGAAGTAAAGGCCCTCCGCTCTATTACTTTAATGGTAAGGACTTTGAGAAGATAATTACGGACGCACTTAACATGAAGGTGATTGAACTTCGCAAAATGTTCAGGCCAATGTACCTGTTAACAGGTGGTGGGGTTAAGAATACCCCAATATTCAAACCAATCAGTGATGAGAAGTGGGAAAAGGACAACCAATGGGAAAAGGCCTGGTGGAGGATGTGCATCAACACATATGGTGAACAGGTGTTACAAGATATGTATGCACGATATATGAAACTGTATGACCTTGCAAAGCCTGGATATTCATTTGACCTGGGTGGGATGTCTGTACTTGACGTTGGTGGTGGTCCTGTGAGTTTATTGTTAAGGTGCACGAACTTCAAGAGGGCGGTTGTTCTTGACCCATGTGACTACCCCAATTGGGTTGCGGAAAGATACAAGCTGGCGGGGATTGAGTGGGTGAAAGTACCAGCAGAGGATTTTATGCCAGAGGAGAAGTTCGACGAATGCTGGATTTATAACGTCTTACAGCATGTACGAGACCCTGCAAAGGTTGTTGAGTGTGCGAAGAAACACGCGCACAAGATAAGAGTATTCGAATCACTTGAAGTAGGAGTGCACCAAGGCCACCCACATAACCTGAGTAAAGAAGCACTTGACGAGGTGTTCGAGCGGAAAGGATTAGTCAATGAGCGAGGTGGTAACCCTGGGGAAATAGACTATTATGGAGTTTTTCGGTATGACTAAATATAATGGAAAAGGCAAACTTGGCTATCCTTTAACAGACCCTGGGAAGGAAGGGTTCTCCATTGGCGACCCAACAAAGATGAGATTCCATTTGTTGGGACTTGCACATACAAAGACGACCAAAGACTTCACGCATTGCGCCTACACGCAGAAGGTACTCAAAATGGGCAAAATGCTGACAGACCTTGGTCATACAGTCTATCATTACGGTGCAGAGGGTTCAAATCTTCAGTGCACTGAGCACATAACGTGTGTGACTGATGCAGAACAAGCATATTGCTATGAGAAGCGGGGCTGGCCATCTGTGTTCTTCGACTTTGATGCGAAGGATTTTGCATACCAGAAGTTGAATGAGCGTGCAATAAAGGCAATAAATGAGCGCAAACAGCCACACGATATATTGCTGTGTAGTATGGGGACTGCACAGAAAGAAATAGCAGACAAAACTGGTGTACTCGCAGTCGAGATGGGAATTGGCTATACAGGCGTGTTCGCACTGTATAGAGTGTTTGAGTCGTATGCGTGGATGTCATATGTGTATGGTATGCTGTATCCAAATAGTGGGTCGTGTGATGGGCATAATTATGATGCAGTCATCCCCAACTATTTCGACGTTGATGACTTCGAGTTCTCTGATAAGAAAGAGGACTATCTGCTCTATATAGGAAGACTCACACCACGCAAAGGTGTCAACGTTGCATATGAGATTGCAAAGAAAACAGGCATGAAGCTAAAGATTGCCGGCGCGGGTACGTTAAAGGATGCAGGAGTACCGGAAAATGACCCACTTATTGAATACGTTGGTATAGTAGGCACAAAAGACCGCAGTGATCTAATGAAGAGCGCACGAGCAGTATTGGTGCCCACAATATATCTGGAGCCGTTTGGGGGAGTTAACGTAGAGGCAATGTTCACAGGCACGCCGGCGATAACCACCGACTTTGGTGGATTTACTGAAACGGTCCTGCACGGCAAGACAGGATACCGATGTAGAACACTAGAGCAGTTCGTTTGGGCAGCTAAGAACGTGGATAAATTGGATCCTGCATATATACGAGAATATGCCATTAACAACTATTCGCTGGAAAGGGTCGGCAAGATGTACAACGAGTACTTCAATCAGGTGCAAGGATTATTTGGAAAAGGGTGGTATGAAGACAATCCAGCACGAACCGAGCTGGATTGGCTGAGGAAGTGGCGTTAGGTGTCAATACCAAGCATGGTTCTGCTAAGTGACTATTTATCGGACCATGTGGTAACACAAGTAGAAACTGAGAGTGTAATGGTCAGTGCATTTAATGCTATTCTTACTTTTGGTGTGCTAATGGGTATGGTAGTAGCTTTCAACAAAATGTATGCAGAGGTGGTAAAACAATGAAAGGTGTAATGGACACAGACAATAAACTCATAACATCACTCACTACGTCTATGATGATGGTGATTGGCAGTGTGTCGATACTGTACATACTTCAGCAGCTGCTTCCACAACAGCAAGTACAGATACAACCTGAGAGCTATGGCATGTGGTACTTTGGTCCAGCTGGCCACATCATGAACGTTGAGAATGGGCCGGATGAACAGCCTACGTATATGGGAGAAGCAGCTCCAGGCACATTGAATAGTGATGCTGGATGGAGAATATATAAATATGATTACGTGATAGACCCTGCAACTGGTGATATGTTAAGTGGAACGATACGGTATGCAGGCGGAAGTGCTGCATTTGACAAGGTGTGGGATTTGAGAGCAGAGTATGAGTATAGTTAAGGAGATACAACAGGCATTAGGTGGTATGACAGCGCTTATGCTAGCGAAGTTCATGCTGAATGATGTGCCACACGCTATGGGTGTTGTGGGAGGGTATCCAGGCTGGGACAAGTTGCTCAACTTTGCAAATAACTGGGGTCTAAGTCTTGCTGAAGCCGTACAGAGAGACCTTACCGACGCACAAGTAACACAAGCCGCTGTTCATAATTACAAAACAGTGATGGGTGGTTACTTCCTTATAGCTGGAGGTAAAGCATCAGATAGCGTAGTAGACAACGTATATAGTATTCTCAAAACGCACAGCATGTATGATATGAGTATCTCTTACGACATCTATCCAGAGGGGGGATACAGCATACATGAAGCCGTAAGAAAACTACGCAAAGAGGAAGGAATACCAGAAGATGCACCTATACTCCAGATGCCAACGTCAGTTGGCTACCTGCCAGCGCTTGAACGTGTACTATGGCTGAACTCATTCTTCAAGAACGGCACTAGAGCTGATAAGGTTATAGCTATAGATGCCGCGATGCATATGGTACATGACGAAGGTGCATATATAATAGTTGTTCTTGGACAAGACATAAGAGGTGGCGCAATAGAGGAGATAACACCCCATGTGTTGGAGGAGATGTTTCTAAGATGATACAAGAAGCCTTCAATGGCATGCTCACAATTATGTTGGCGAAGTTCATCCTGAATGATTTGCCTCATGCTGCTGGACTAATCGAGTACAATGTACCACCTCTAACCGACAAGTTGAGAAAGTTTTATCACGCTACACCTTGGTCTACATGGGAGCAACATGTGAGCAAGGAAGGTTTGAAGCTTCAGCCACTCAGCAGATGGAGGCCCGGCGACACAAGAGAAGGAGTATATCTAGGAACAACGAAAGAAGCAACCGTGTATTTCGTTGAGGCAAGCTGGTACCTGCCTTTTGAGATGACTGCGCTGCCGGAAGAGGAAGAAGCTTACATAGAAGCTCAAGAGGACTTTGCGCTGATTGAAGTATACTCGTTTGGAGACTTGTACCTTATGCCTGATACAGGTTTTATCCTAAGTGATGGCTCTTATGGTGCATATATATCACTGAGGCCTATACTAAGAGAAATGATACAGCTTGCTGGAAGAATTGTACCAGATCTCGAGAGAGGTAGAGCATGGGAGGATATGCTGCCATGATACAGCAAGCACTGAATGGTATGATTACACTCTTAATGGCGAAGTTCATCATGAATGACTTACCTCACGCAGCAGGATTGCTAGCAAATCCTGGGAAAACGCTAACAAAGGATGAATTTGAAAGCCTGCCTATTGCATACCATGGCTTTGACCCTACCAAGCCTGAAGTTGAGTTCATGCATGTTACACCAGATAAGAGCATAGCAGAGTCCCACGGGAAGTACCTTATGGTTGGAAGGGTTCCCCCAGGCAAACTCAAGCCTGACCCTGAGATTGAAGGCTTTGCGGCAAGAAGGCTGTCAGGGATTGAATCATTCAACCTTGGGTCTGCTATCATCCCAAGAGAATATTATTGGCCAGATAACTATGAGGTGTATCTTGGAGAAGTGCGTGCGAAGGAGCCCAGTCCCAGGAGAGAGACTCTTATACAGGAAGGTAAAAAGATTGCTGAACGACTTGGCAATGGTGTATACTGTGCCGGGCCGTGGTTACCATATGGTCCTGAGGGCAAATTTATGGGCCATTTTTTCGAAGACGATGCAGTAACTAGGACGTCTTTTGTTGCCATGAATTATGAAGAAGCCAAAGAGGAGCTCATCAATGTCAGGGAGAAATTTGGGGCTAAGCCGCCGGTGTTTGACAACCCTGGTGCGGGTGTTGAGGGAACCTGCTATGAGGATGCATGGCGCTTCCTTATCAAACAAGATGAGGGCTTCCTCATCCATGGTTCTGTCCAGCTAACTGAAGAAGGTAAAAGGATTAACCATGCCTGGGTTGAGCTAACTACTGGGTGGGTATGGGAACCCCAGACAAAGCAGTATTTTACGGTGGAGGACTTCAAGATGTTTGCACCCGCTGAAGATGCACGGTATAGCGCTGAAGAGGCAGCGATAATGGTTGCACAAGCTGGAAAACATGGACCGTGGAGTACAGAAGAACGACAAGAATACTTAGGGAGGTAAGAAAGTGGTATCTGGAATGCTCGAAGGTGTAATCAAGCAAATGGTCAATAATTTCCCGGGCGTCAGCGCGGATGATCTGATAGCTAACATGAAGAAGCAACCGCAAGCTGGCCAGCTCTTTGGGATGATGAAGAGCGTAGGGATTACTGAGGACAAGCTCAAGAAGATGATTAACGACGAAATAGTCAACAGGCAGAAATCATAAGGAGGACAACATGTATTATTACGAGATACAAGACGTGAATGGAGTCATCATTAAGCAGCCTACAACACCTTACAACACCGGCGACGACGCAGCGAACGCTGCCAAAGATGAGCTGGCAACCATGTATGTACCTAATTACCCTGTTGAGGTAAAGATATATGATGGGCCGCCTGACGATCTATATCGCTACTGTTCAAGCACACACTATATGGATGCTGAGATGGTAAGGCAGCACGCACTCAAGCGCATTGAGGAGGCGAACAGGCAGGAGTTCATCGACATCCTCGCCAAAGCACAAATAGAAAGCAACTCACTCAGCAAGCAATTCTCACTCGGGTATATGACGCCGTTAGACTATGCCAGACACCAAGATATGGTATGGGCAGCGGCGCTATTCGATATTGAGAGTAAGGGATAGGGAGGACAACATGTACCCAAACTACATTATGGAAAAAGTTCGTCAGCGTCTTGGTCTTGAATCGTATGACACCTCACGCGATGAGGAAATAAACCTCCTGCCACGCAATAACGTGCTTGACGCGTGTTTGGAGTGGGAAGGGATTATCGGATATGGATACACGATAAGGGACTGGATAAAGGATGTATATGGAGTAACGTTGGAGTAAGGAGAATCTATATGAGTTATCAAAATTATGGTATCAACCAAGAGATTACTGACGCGTATCGTAGAACCCTAATCTTCAACAATGACTTGCTGAAGGAGGAATACGATAAGAGGTACGCATTCAGGCTGAATGAACAGGTATATAAGATGCGCACCAGTAAGCAATTCTCAAGACCCTTCACTGAAGAAGAAATAGAGAAGTTCCAGCTCAAAGAAGCAAGATTACATGAAGCCCGCAAGCAAAGATACCTCAAGAAGCTGGATGATAATGTTGAACCATCCGTGCGTAGATATGCTGAAGGTATTAAAGGCTTGCTTGGAATCAGCTGAATAGAGATATACGGAGTAAGGAGGCAAGCGCAACGACATGTGCGTACTGCTGCAGTACATATATTTACTACCCAAGCAAACTTTCGTCTATAAGCACGCAGATACAGCCTTAAGACATTGGTGTGGATAATGAGACTTACGAGAAAACTTATACCAAAAGTCAGCCAAGTTAACTGTTTACTACCAGTGCTACATACACTACAATACAATATGCATGCAAATAAAGTGTTTATCTATACATTACTATTAGTAGTTTGCTGCTGCCCAAATTTGGAGATGGTATAATAATGGCATTACTTCGTGGCCGTGCCGCATCCCCAGTAAGGCCTGGCGCTATCGTAAAACAAGTGCTGTTGGGAGAGGCACCATTAGCAACCGGCGAACTTGTGTCTGAAGCCGCTATCACAGATCTCCATTCCGCATACAAGTTCGCACTATCTCGCTACAACGAACTTCGTCTCAAGAGCAAGCACATCAGGGGCATGACCATGCACTCCTTCTACACGATGTTCAAGTTTGCCCAACTGCTTGGTCTAGTAGAGTTCGTGCGCACAGAACCGATGCAGTTTCCCCCTCCTACTGGATCTCTTTATACCGTACAGAAGACCGACCGTGTGCGGGCTGTCAAGAGTATGCGTAGGATATTCAAGCTATCAAGTGTAGGTGCTGAAGACGAGCGTTCATGGCTGGACCTCACAAAAGCCTGGAAGGAACAGTGGAGCTCACCACAGAAGGTTGAACACTTCCCTACGTTAGCGGAAGCACTGGCTCCACCTGTAGTAAAGGAGATAAAAGAGGTAGTTGAAAAGGTAAAGGTAAAGGCAGTCAAGCCAAAGAAGATAGAACTTGTTCCTGAGGCACCAATACCCTCGTTCAAGTGGACCGCAACCCCTTCCAAGCGTCAATATACTCTGCTTCTTGACCATCTTGTAGACCTACAGAAGCTAAACCAGACACGCTCAGATGTCATCCAACACATATCAACTATGGAGACAAGGATAGGCGACTGGACAGTAGAGATAGAGTATAGGCGAGATACAGCTAAGGAAAGTGGTAAAGTAGCAGAAGTGGAGGCACTGACACACGAGGCCGTGCTTCTTAGTAGGTTGTTCGAGAGTATTATAGATGGTGACCTAGGTAGTGCTATTGAGGCAGTTAGGGAGCTGGTGTTGTTATGAGAGGCAAGAAAGGAGAATGAACGTGGTTAAAGAAGCAATGAAGATTTGGACAGCAGGGCTCTTTGATGGAGAAGGTCACGCAGCCGTTTCCTCTGTTACGCCCCGAGACAGTGTCTTTGATAATTACAAGCTGAACGTTTCAGTCACAATTACTGATGAGCACACTATCGATGTCTTAGAAGAGAACTGGGTATCTGATACACCTCCCCTTTTTGGCCCAGCTTCTTACAGACATTTCGTGCCAGGGAAGAACACAAGTGAGAAACATATGTGCGGGCACATTCTGCATTTCGGTCATTTCGATGCTTTCAATCTTCTTCTTAGTATATTCCCATATCTGATTACCAAACGAGAGGACGCAGAGATAACTCTTCGGGCCATCTCTGCTGTTCGTGATAAGTCAATGTGGGTCGCTGCCTGCGACGTGCTCCGACCGTTTTATCTGGAACATGTGGCCCTTAAGCTCAGAAGGAAAAAGCTCAGCGACGAGAGAGACGCTAGTCCGCGAGGTCCTTTCAAAGTCACTACCGCGTTCACAGTCGTCCAGAGAACTGGAAGGAAGAACGGGAGACGATCCAATAATGAGCTAGTCAAGACTGCTACTGCTTCTCTTAGGACCGCCGGTCCTAAGAGAAGAGACGAATATAGAAAGCCTTCCAAGAAGGAAACCCCGTACTTCCAACAGCTAAGAGACCGACTAGTAGCTTCTCCATCCTAAGACCCAATATTAGTGCATTATTATGATATTACTATATCACTTTAACAGTAATTACTGTTAAAGTTTAATAATAATTTTATTTACATTTGTTTCTTTTTATGTTATGATGATAATGTAAATAAAGAATGAAAATAAGGTTAATTCAGGAACATTCTTTATCGTACTTTAAAAATAGAATAGAATTTCAGGTGTTCAGTTCTGGGCATTCTGCACCATCCTCAATAAATGGAGGTATGAAAAATGACTATGGAAGCAGTAAAAACCCCAGAGAACATACAGGCGAGTGCTATGGATGTCATCGCTATGTTACTGAAGGAGAACAATGACCTTCGCAGAGGTATGTTGGAACTCCAAGTGAATGGTGGAGGCAATGGCACCACCAAGAAAGGCAGAGCACCCAAATCCGCAGTCCGCTGCATGGACACCAAGACAGGTAATGTCTACCACTCACATGCATCGGCTGGAATGGCGGTAGCACCTGAGTTCGGCCTGAAAGTCCACAACTTCGTATGGTACGAAGTTCTCGCGAAGGACAATACTCGCTTCACGGACATAAGCGAGGAAAAGTATCAGGCGGTACTCAAGGCGAATGCGGAGAAGCAGGAAGCGAAGGTAACCACTCCG
>Ga0307376_10001383_pt1 | contig 26295 bp, 34 predicted proteins | sample TR2MG_FD_202536 | JGI IMG/M metagenome (GOLD analysis project Ga0307376, IMG submission 202536) | Soil microbial communities from Risofladan, Vaasa, Finland - TR-2 | ecosystem: Environmental > Terrestrial > Soil > Coastal area > Acid sulfate soil | place: Finland: Risofladan, Vaasa | collected...
TTACCAGAAAGCCTTAGAAATTTGAGCACTTGTGGTGTGCTGAAAAAAAAGGTAACTAGTGTTGACAAAAGCAGAGCTATCGGGTATATTCAAATCCGTTAAGTCGCAAGACGAAAATAAAGCTAACCAGGAGAGTACAGAACATGGCTAATCAAACCCCAGAACCCAAGAAGCGTGGACGTAAGCCGGGTACCAAGAGCCCCCGCAACATCTTTTGCCTTTGTGTAGGCGTAGTTGATGCGGAGCTTCAGGTTGAGGAAGTTCACGTTGATGGCGACAAGAACAGTGATGACGAACTATTGGTTGCCCAGGCAACTGAGAAGTTCGAGGAGAAGCATGGCGAGGAACCGGAATTTGTGAGGGGTCCGTATTTCCAGCGCAAGGGTCAGCAGACCTATCAGCGCAAGCGTGACTCGGTTAAGATTCCGGTGGACGAGATTGTGTTCACCCGCGACAAGGGCGTGGCTGAATACAATGGTTGGGAGGTTGGTGTTCGTTACATCGAGAATCATCCCGATGCAGCTTACATTATCTTCAAGCGTCAGCTGGAAGATGACGACAAGAAGAAGGCTAAGCCCCCAGCGAAGACCGTCAACATCAAGGCGCTCAAGAACGTGCGCTCGGTGGACGAGGAGGCTTCTGCCTAATCGTTTAGAACGAAAAGCGAAGAACCCAGCTCTCAAAAAGAGCTGGGTTTTTTGTATTTAAAACCCTTCCTGTAGTCGAGGATGCCTATTCGACGACCTTGATATATAAATATTTTCACATAGCAAGGTCATGAAGAATAAAACAAAAGAATATAAGAAGTACTTCGTAGATAAACGTACGAAACTGCTGAATCAATTAAACATGGACAATTCTTTGGACACCGAAGGGGATGATGTGGATTTGATACAGGGAAAAATTTTAAGTTCCATCACAGAGAAGTTATCTATGCTAGAAATGGCTACTTTACGTAAAATTGATGCTGCTTTACTTAAAATCGAGCAGGGAAACTTCGGTGTGTGTGAAGAGTGTGGCGAGCAGATACCAGAAAAAAGATTAAAAGCACATCCCGAGGCAGATACCTGTATTGCTTGCGCAGAACACTTGGAAAAAATTGAAAGACAGTACGCAACCTCTTGAATTTAAAGAGGAAATCAAATTCTCTTTATGCTAATTACAGCATAAATAATCATTAGGTAGGTAAGGTATGAGCAAAAGTCACCAGTTTATCCATCCCATGATTTATGAAAGAACCAGGGATGGAGAAATGTTGTATGACATTTATTCCCGTCTGATTAAGGAGCGGATCGTTTTCTTAGCGGATGTTGTAGATGTCGAAGTAGCAACCACCACCGCGGCCACGTTTTTGTTTTTGGAAAGTCAAAGTAAAACTAAACCGATTTCTCTTTATATAAACTCGCCGGGCGGAACTCTTCACGATGGGCTGTTTACCATTTACGATGCTATTAATTATGTGGAATGTCCTATCAGAACGGTGTGTCTTGGGGAAGCAGCCTCTGCAGCTGCAACCATATTAGCAGCTGGCTCTCCAGGATTAAGATTAGCTACCCCTAATAGTTTAATCATGATCCACCAAATGCAAATATCCGAAATGTCTGGTTCCGGAACGGATATGATTAACGAAGCTGAGCGCATTAAAGAATGGAATGAAAGGTTATATGAAACCCTAGCTCGGCACTGTGGTCATACCGTCGAAGAAATAAGTAAAGTTTGTAAGGATGATACTTATTTCACCGCTGTCCAGGCAAAAGAGTTCGGGCTGATTGACGAAATCATACCACCAAAAAAGAAGATACCAGAATTAATAACCAAAGCCAAAGCCCAAGCCCAAGCCCAAGCTTCAAAAGCAAGAAGAAGGAAGGCTCCATAACGGATGCCTGAATGTATAATATACTTATTGACTTAAAATCTAGATTAAAACTTTATATTTCAAGACTGCGGTGTAGTATATGTTATGCTCCATATTCACCCCGATGTCCAATATATTTATGCGAGTCGGGTTCTGAGTTTGAACAAAATAAAATTAAATTTTCCATTCAGCGTAGACCGACGGCAAGCAACCCGTTGGCATTAATGCCGCGTTTTCCTATGCCATTCAATTTTAAATCTGGGACACATTTTTATACTAAATCATTTGAAGCAGTAAGGTTGATTGCTTATCCTGATAAGGAACGCGACACTCGCAGCGTATTGTACATGGAAATTTGTTGTTCAAAATGTAGCTACTTCAAAGAATTAGAAATTGATTTAGATGATTTCTTACCAAAACGGTATTCTCGCGCAAACGTTACAAGATCGTTGGAATTTCCAGATGAAGAGGAATAGAGATTTTTTAGGAAACCCTGCAAAGGTTTCTGATAAAGAGGTTAATCTTTTAAGGAATAGGGTTAGGTGTAGCCTTTGTGGTAAAAGATATTTTCGTATGGAGGTCACATATGCTACCGGCAACGTGACGGATTTTGTTTTACATTATAATTATAATTATTCTTTTCCTGAGGTGGAACCCCATTCGCGTCGTTGTATATATAGAAGTAGTTTGGTAGCAGATCCAGTTTCGTATCGTAAAATGATGCAAAGAAGGCGCTTCACAATAGAAGCTGGATCTCTTAGTTTGTATTCGCCATATGATAGAATGCCAGTAAGATTAGTGTGCAAGTGTGGAGGCTGGCGCTGTTTAGATGTAAAATTTAGATTAAAGCCTGTCCGATGGATTAGTAATGAGAAACCTTTTTGGGGTGTATAATATTGCCGCATACCAGTATGGCGGAACGGCTGGAAATCATTGCTAGAAAACGGTCTGAAGATTCCTCTCAAGAGAATATCAGAGAACGCAAAGCTCAGTGGAATAAGGAAGTAAAAACCCTTATTGCACAGCTAATTGCTTTTAAACGTGGAATTAATGGGCGGGGAGATCCACGCGCAGGTTTGCCAGCTAGTAACATTAAGTACCCTTTTCCTAACGAAATAGGACGTTACCTAGAGGAGATGGCAACTAGGTATCAGAAAGTTATTGATGAGGCTCGCCGGATAATTGATTCTCAAAAGGAGTATAGTAATACACGTCGCAAGGGTAAGAAAGATATGCCTATGCCAATTGCCGCCAGTTCTACGAATATGTTAGAGAAATTTGGTTCGTGGTGGGGCAGCAGGGCATGGACATGGATTACACAATATCCTATAATGGGAGGACAAGATGCCGATCGAGACAGGATTGCGTTATTAAACACTACCACATCATTGATTGACTATTTAGATGAGTTTGAAGTAAACTTATCTAGTAGTGATTCGGATTCAATTCCGGCGGCAGCATATAAACTATTAGCGATGCACAGCGTGTTTGATGATCGGTTTATAAAAATATTTAATCGCATGATGAAACGTCACAACGCTGTACTAAGCGAAGCGGCAACTGAAGGAAAATTGCCCCCGCTTCCAACCGCAGCACCAGCGGAGCCTACTCCGGCTCCACCTGTTCCTGATAATCCAGAAGAAGCGCTAAGGTTACTTAGGGATATTTTATTAATAGATATTCATCACGTTACTAAGTTGCTAGATATTACTAAGCAAATGAAAAAGATAACGCCGGATGAATATAAAATGTTATTTGATGATTACAAACTTATCAATAAGATTGGCGGGCAGGCGTTTGGAATGTTGACCGTAGCATTGAAGACGGAAGGATCTGAGGAGTCTATTGCAACTGCTATGAATTTATATCGTGATGTTCTAGTGCGTTACAATAAAGTTTTAAATGCATTTAAGAGGTGTTTAAATGTTGAGGGGAACAGATTCAAAACGTTATTAGAACAATCAGAAGAGATGTATAAAAAAGAATTAACAGCTTTGTATGGACCAGACATAGAAAAGTTGGCTCAGAAATCTTTACAACGCTGGTGGCGTCGCACTCGTTTGGGATTACTTCCAGATGAAAAAGATAGAATGAAACGCGATGTGGTTTTGAAAACTCAAGAAATAACCCGGCTGCTCGATCACACGCAGAATTTATTAGAAGATCGTCACACAACTGCAGCTCAGATGGTACAGTATGTAGCCGATGTATCTGAAGCACTGTCTTCTGTATTTGAAATGACGCGCGCTCTAGTTGAACATCATAATGCCACCGAGGCTGAGATTAAGTTAAAGAATAAAAAACGAAACGTAAACAAAATAGAGCGTGAAAACATAATTAAACTTGAAAGATATAAGAAATACTACGCTGAATTATCAAAAGTATTACGTAGCACTGAGGTTTCGGCAGGCTGATGGATATAATTATCTTAGGTGACCAAAAGTTAGAAACTTTAGTAGCAATCACTGAGGAAGAACAAATACGTGGATTAATGTACAAAGTTTGGCCACCACCCGTGATGTCTTTTCCATTTAAACGAGCCAAAGTAAGAAAGTTTTGGATGCGTAATACTATTTCACCACTAGATATTGTGTTTTGTAGAGACAATAAAGTAATTTCTATAGTCGATGGAGTCCCACTATCTTTAAATAGAGTAGGACCAGATGAGCCCAGCGATTTAGTTATAGAGTTACCGAAAGGTACGGCTAAAAAGATAAGTATTACTTCAGGAAGTGCTGTTGATTTAATTTTCTCTACCGATACGCTTGCTAAAAAATACTCCAAATTACTTTTGGAAAGTAAATATTAAACCAGCTTGACAACCTGTTGATCTTACGTTACTATTCGGTCATGGCTACACTCATGAAGTGTTTTGGAGCACTAGTTGCGTCAGGGAATGGCAATCGATGTGAAAGTTTACGTAGTTTACTTAGATCAAATCTATTAATTGTTGATAAGCACACGGGACAATCTAAAGTTTGGTTACATAAATTTGGTAGAAAAGATTATCCCAACTTTCATAAAATATTGCGCATGGAGCTGGCTGAGGAATTAGATCCTTTATATAGAGATGTGCCGCCAATTCTTTTGGAAAGAAAATTAAATCATGGTACTGCGTTAACAAACGATACTTCTTGGGAAAAAGAAATGGAACGCTGGCATTTTTCAGATATTTTAGAGAGTTCTATGAAAAAAGGAAAGTGGAACGGAACTGTCGGCACATCTTGACAAAACCACGCGGTTCAGTTATAATGATGCCATGAACGAGATTAATAATTTGAACGAAGTTCTGGCGGGATTTAAAATCAAAGCAACTTGCGAAAAAGTTAATCGTCGTAGACATTTGGCGATGTATGATGTTCGTTTGGAGCCAGGGTGTAGAATCCGACAGCTTGAGATTTACTCTCGTGAAATTGCGCTGGCACTGAAAAGCAAGAGCAACCCGGTAGTGCAATCGATTCCAGAAGAGGGTATTGTACGAATTACGGTTGCAGAGCGTGGGTCGGAGGTGTTATCTTTCAGGGAGCTGGCAGAGGAGGCGCAGCAACCGGAAGGGGTATTGCCGTTGTTGTTGGGAGAGTTGGACACGGGCGAGTTGCTGTGGACGAGGATGGAAAAGAACCCGCACATGATTGTGGCGGGCGAAACTGGTTCCGGTAAATCTACCTTGTTGCACACCATAATCGCAAACGTTATTGATCGTTCCGATGTGTGGTTGTATCTTGTTGATCCAAAACACGGACTGGAATTTGGTGATTATGAAACAAAAGCGTATGGCGTTGCCTACGATTATGACGCAGCGCTCCGCATGCTTGATGAGATTAGGCTTAACATGGAATTGCGAAGTCGCTTTTTAAATAGCATAGGACAGCGTAGCATTGAGGATAATCCAAGTGTACTTCCTAAGATGCTAGTTATTATTGACGAGATTGCATCGCTTATGTTGTGGGATTCGAATAAGAAGAATCCTAATCGCGGTCAGTTTGAAATGAAGTTAATTGAAATTGCACAGAAGTCACGAGCCGCTGGAATATATATAGTAATAGCAACTCAGCGTCCTTCTGTTGATGTTGTAACGGGTTTAATTAAAGCAAACTTTCCAGCCAGAATAGCTTGTCGTGTAAGTTCTGCGGTAGATTCTAAAGTTGTTTTGGATCAAACCGGAGCAGAAGCTTTGTTGGGCAGAGGAGATGCTATTATTAGTAGCCCGGAGTTTGGGTTTGCGAAATTTCAGGTAGCATTCACTACTCCTAAAGAAAATATTAAAGGCAGCATAGCTGCGTAATAAAGTACCTTATCGTCGAGAGCGCAGTGTGGTCTACCTGTTTTTAGGTTAAGGTTTATTTTTAACCTGGAAAAAAATGTAGAGAAGTTAATGCAAGAAACCTCCAGCGTAGTTGAGCAAATAAACGGAATTGCGCAATTTTTAGCAGAAGAAGATTTAGACGAGTGGGTTATCCCACAATTGCTTGGTTTTTATTCAAGCAAAATTAATACGCTGGCAGTTAAGGCGTATGGACAGTCTGCTTCTGCAAATAGCGAAGGTCCGTCTATTGCACAATTAGCCTTTAGAGAAAGGTCTAAATCTGAACTGCGTTCAGCGGTCTATACTTTTGTTTTCAAATCAGAACATTGGCGAAGCGGTAGGGATATAAATACTTATTTGTTAACGTGTTTGAATCGTTTGGCGGATAGAATTCGTTGGGACGCAAACAGTGTGCGAAAAACTAACACCCCAGTATGTCCAGCTGCCAAATTTTTGAACAGGAAAGAGTTTTTAAATCAAGAGGGGCGGCTTTTACGTTCGCAATTCTGTACCGAAGAGTTAGAGCGTGCCAAAGAAGAGATAGAAATCTTAAAGGTTAAAAAGGATAAAATCCCGCTCGAACATCAAATGTTAATGAAACTGGAGGCGCGCAGTCGATTGTTTCGTGCTTTCTCTTTACACTCTCGCCGGGGGTATCGTTGTCCTGAATGTAACAAATTTCTTCCCGAGTCTATAAACGGACCTTACGGCATCTCTTGTCCGTATGAAGATTGTATATTTAGCGGCACTCTGCCTATGCTCGAACGTATGGCACACCCCGTTGGATTAACTCAGAGAAACGATTTAAGTTTACAGACTCCAATTTCTGATGCAGATCGTGATAGTAAACAGATTCAGGACACGTTTGTTTCTGAAGTTATTGATGCGGATGTGCAGATGGAAGTTAGCGAAAATTTTCAACAGGAATACAGTGTATTATCAAAGGTCATTGACGAACAGGTGGAAGCTATTAAGCGCACCAATGCTGCCGGAACCATGATTCAAAAGCTTCGCATGTATGAGGCTTATGGAAATATGTTAAACAAATATCCTGAAGATATGGTTTCCTATCTAGTTCATCGCAAACAGAATGCGGATTTTCCAATCCAGTCTCGTATCTTCCAAGAATATGTAATGCTAATGCAGGACACGTTGCCATTCGAAATTAAAAGAGGTGACGATGTTTATGATGTATTATCATTAACCGATCCAAATATTTCTCTATTTTTAGGCGTCAGTGAATTCGATGCAACCGTACGTAGCGACTACACTATTCCCAACTGTACTACCGAAAGTTATATTGGCGGGAGGAAGTTTAAAGATTACGGACCGTGTTTCATAGGTATGATAATTGATGTGGTTAATCGTGATACGGGAGAGTCCCTGAAGGATTATGTTAATGAGTACAGCTTCGTTCAAATAAAGGTTCAGACTTGTGTAAAGGTGGGAACTCCTGTTAAGGTTACGCATTATAGGATGCCGTCCCATTATGAGATGGGATCCCTTGTGTACCTTCAACGTACCCGCCGGAGGATAGTAGACAGGATTTACTACAAAATTCACAAGAAAAAGCGCATTTCTGGAACGTAAGTTTAGTATATGAATTACCTGCCATAAGGGTGGAGGTAATTCATAATGAGTAGGCAAAAACCATATACTAACTATTTAGGTAAAAGATTTGGAAAATTAACAATACTGGAATTTGTTCCTGGATCTTATAAGAAAGGAGAGAAAAGCATTCGTACCAAAGCAAAATGTGAATGTGTATGTGGATTTGTGAAATATATTGATTGGGGACATTTAAAAGGTGGCGCTATAAATTCTTGTGGTTGTTTGAGAGATCCTTCGGTGCATGTTGGACAAAAATTTGGGGGATTTATAGTATTAGAGATTATTCCACACCATTATAACAAGCAGGGAAGAAGAATACTAACTAAGGTCAAGTGTGAATGTAAGTGTGGTACAGTGAAAATAGTAAATCTTAATAATTTACAGGCAGAAAATACAATTTCTTGTGGGTGCATCGGGAGAGAAAATATCAAAAAAGCCGCAACTAAACATGGACTATCATCCAACCCATTGTATACTCTTTGGGGACAGATAAACAAAAGGTGCTATAACACAAACATGTGTGGGTATGAAAACTATGGCGGCAGAGGAATTACAAACTATTGGAAAGATGACGTTGTTGGGTTTGTAAAATATATTTTACAAGAATTGGGACCTAAACCAAGTAAAAAACTTACTCTAGACCGGACAAACAACGATGGAAACTATGAGCCTGGTAATTTGCGGTGGGCCACATATAAACAGCAAGCAAACAATAAAACACATGCATTTCAACGTAGAATTGAATCGTTAGAACGCAGGATAAAGTTTCTTGAAAATGCTGATAGCAAATAAAATAATAAAACTTCAACCAATGCTGCTGCCCGAAGGTCTTATATTTTACTGGGATTTTACATACGGAAAGAAGCGGAAGGTGTTAATCTGTGCTTAGATGGAGAATACTTAAACTTAGACAAGTTGGATGTGGGATAAGTTATCCGATAAGTCTGAGACGAACGGTATTAATCTGTGCTTAGAATTATCAGCTTGCGAGTCCGTTTTCATTGGCTCCCAACCCCAGCTCACAAAGCTCACTGGCAAAGAGTTAGATCGGTATTAATCTGTGCCTAGCATTTATAAAGGTTTTGATTTATCTCATGGCGATTCTTTTTGTGGTTAAAAATCGTGGACCTTCCAAAAAACGAAGAGTCTTGATCTGTGCTTAACATTGTGGTATAATTGTAGAATGATTGGTGAAGTAGACCGCCGGTTCTGGAACCGGGAGAAAATGGTAGTCGGCTTTGATGAAGCTGGTCGGGGACCGATTGCTGGCGATATGTTTTTCTCCCTAGTCGAGTTATATCCTTTGAAAGATTTCCCATTCGAATTAAAAGATTCCAAGAAATATTCAGACAAAAAACGGTTTAAAATCGAAGAGGATATAAGAAACCTTGGACTAATTAAAAAATCTTTCGTAGGAACTGTACCTGTAACTGACATAAATGCTGGCAGCAACCTCAATTCTCTCTTACACAATGCGGTGTTTAATGGGCTTATGTGTATGTTGAATGGAATAAATATGCACAACGTTATGTTGTTGGTGGATGGTAATCAGCAGATTAGAAATATGAACTATTCTTTACAGTTTGTACAACCCAAGCTGGATGAAAACAGCTGGTCATGTGCAGTTGCTTCTATATTGGCAAAGAATTCTCAGGTACGAGTTATGCATGATTTAGATAAAAAATATCCTGAGTATGGTTTTACTTCTCACAAAGGATATGGAACCAAGAAGCATTACGAAGCAATTAGGAAATATGGAACGTGCGAAGTCCACAGAGTAGGTTGGATAAAATGAGAATCTTTTTAGTGCGCCACGGGGAGTCACAGGGCAATGTAGATAAATCTCTCCATAAAATTATCCCGGACCACGAGATTGCTTTAACCACCGGTGGTATGGAGCAAGCGCAAGTTGCTGGCAGGGTTCTGAAAAAATATTTCAAAGAAAACCCTACAACGACAATGGATTTTGGTACGGGTTTGTTAGATGGATTACTCACCAGTATGGGAAAGCAAAAGGGATTAAATAATGCTGCTCTTGCTCAGGTTAAAGATTTAATTCAGAAGCAAGCCTCTTCTGGAAACGTCGCGAAAGCTAGGCTGTGGCATTCACCGTATCGTCGCACCCGTGAGACAGCTCGTATCGTTACCGGCGTAGCCAACGAGGTAATCTCAGATGTGCGTGAACATATTTTGCTTTGCGAACAGCAGTTTGGATTATTTGACGGACTGACTAGAGAAGAATCGTTCTCGAAGTTTCCCGATGAATATGATAGCTTCCAACACGCCAAGAAATTTAATGGTAAGTTTTACGCTCGTTTTCCAATGGGCGAGTCTCCGTTCGACGCAGCCTGTCGTGTTCATCAGGCGTTTGGTACTTTCAAACGAGACGAAGAAGATAAAAATGTTAATGACATAATTATAATTTGTCACGGAGCAATCTCCAAACTGTTCACCATGATGTGGCTTCATAAAAGTCCTGAATGGTTTGAAGCCGAAGAGACGTGTGGCAATTGTGGCATTCGTTTAATCGAAGACCACAAGGATAAAGGATATATTTTTGGCGGACATTCTCGTGGCAAAGAGTGGAAGTACAATGGAAACAAATATGATTGAGCGTGTTGCTATAGCTATATGGCAAGCCAATCACGAAGAAAACGAAGCGGGGGATCCCGAATACGAGTTTAGAATATGGAAGCTTGAAGATCCCAACTGTTCTAGTTCCTGCGAGGTGCCGGAGTGGGAACGTGATGACTACCGAACGATGGCAAAGGCGGCAATAGTAGCCATGCTTGGAATAAATGACTAAAGTCTGTTGGCAAGAGTGGTTAGTATGTTTGTTGCCTGCCTTTATTGCTCGGTGGTTAATGTGGGGTTGGCTTCAATGGGTTCCTAGACCAGCATCATGGAACCCTTGGTTATTTGGGCGCATGATGGGACGGAGACCACACAAAATGCAATGCGAAGCATTTCTAGTTGCCACTATCGACACCACTAAAATTCCCTATGAGGTAGTTGGTGCCGACATTTATTCTGAAAGCGCTTTAAGTCTTACTCTTATTAGCAAAGGTTATTGTAATGTAGATGTATTTTCTGTGATTGGTGATAATTATGCCGACGCGAAGAAGAAACTAATAGATAACATAGTTCACGATAGTTATTTCAAATGGGTTGTCGATGTTCTACCAGAAACTACTCAAAGAGAAATAGCAATTAAAGATATAATTGAATGATATTGTGGCAGGGAGATTAGCGTTAGGAGAATGATATGCCGTTACCACCGGGCTCACGAAGCGGAAGATTGAATAATATTTTACCAGTGATGATTCACCCGTATACAGTTGTAGATTGCGACCGCAAATCGGTATATTTATTGGGAACAGTAGATATATCTCAGAACCCTCCCCAGATTGTCAGAACTTTTGTTGGAATAAAACCTGCTCATGAGTTAAAATTTAGTGGCAAATTTAGATTTTTTCAGATAATGCAAATGACCGGATACAGTTACAAAGATGCTAAAAAGAAAATGTTAAATGTTTTGTCGGACAATGAACACTTTTCTTGGACCATAAAGCTATCAAAAAATATCCAACACGATATTAATGCGTTAGTTGTTGAAGAGATTATTACTTGACAAATGTTTTCCACAGTATAAAGGGTTTGATATGAATTTTGAACTTGGTCCCCGTACAATTTTCCTAACTCTTGCCGGTTCAAGAGCTTATGGATTTGCGTCTCCAGATAGTGATTATGATTATCGTGGTGTGGCAGTGCCCCCGTTGGACACCTACATCGGAATTAAAGATAAATTCGAGCAGGCATCTGATGACAAAACTAAGCATGTTTGGACTCATTATAAAGGCATTGTTGAGCCTGAAGCAGACATGCAAGTGTACGAGGTTACAAAGTTTGTACGCCTCGCCGCCTCCTGTAACCCATCTATCATTGAAATCCTTTTTACTGATCCTAAAACTCAGTTGGTAAAACATCCGATTATGGATCGACTGTTAGATAACAAGCACCTATTTCTATCGAAGCAAGCAAAGCCACGTTTCTGCGGTTATGCTTTGAGTCAGCTTAAACGAATTCAACGGCACAAAAGATGGTTGGACCAACCTCCAGAGAAGTGTCCGGAACGGAAAGACTTCAAACTTTCTGATAAGAAATTAATTCCTTTAGATCAACTAGGTGCTGCTGACGCTCTTATACAGCGCGAGTTGGACTCTTTTATGGTGGAGCAAACCGACCTACCAGAGCATACCAAGATTGAATTTAAAGCTGAAATGCATAAAATTATGCGTGCCACTTGGCTGGCAATCAATGGCTCGACTCCGTATCCGGTAAATGAATTTGATGACGAAGCTGAGTGGAATTCTACCGAGCAATCATTGCGCGACATGGTTGCTAAATATGAGGGGTTTAGTGAAAATTTCCTTGAAATTCTGGGCAAAGAAAAGAAATATCGTAGAGCCAAACAAGAGTGGGATCAGTACCAGGGTTGGTTGAAGAACCGCAACCCTGATCGTGCCGAACTGGAAAAGAAGTTCGGATACGATTGCTACTCAGATGATACTGAGTTTTTAACTGAACTGGGTTGGAAAAAGTTTGAAGATGTTTCAGATGAAGATAGACTTGCCACTGTAAATATGTCTGATATTAGTGTGGAATATCAGCGTCCAATTGATAAATTTGCCGGAACAATTGATAGTGGTAACCTATATAATTTGCATGGAAATCATTTAGATTCTTTAGTAACGTCCAACCATCGCATGCTTTATCGTAAAATTGAGCGACGCAGCGAAAAAAAATACGATTTAAAATTAGAGGTAGCAGCTACGTTACCTGATACTTTTGAGGTTCTTAGAGCACCTTCACCTAAAAAAACAACCTATTCAAATACTGAGGCATTCGCTAGCCTTCCAGTTCCTCCGCGTGTGTATTTGAGGATTATGGGGTGGTATTTATCTGATGGTACAATGGCGTTTAAGCCGGGGCAGATACCAAAATGGGACAGTGAAGAGTTTACTTCTCGTGGACCAAAAGAAATTCGCGTGTCTCAGAAAAAAGGTGGACGTTTATGTTGGCACATAACGAGGTTTCAAAACAAATGGGGAAATAAAGTTAATAGTTCGTTGTATGAATATACAAATCCTCCCAACGGATTTCGTAAGAAAGCGATCCAAGAGAAGATTCTGTCCATCAGAAATAAAACTATAGTATGGCGCATGGTGAATGATTGTGGTTTTAAGAAGGGTAAAAGAATACCAAGGTGGGCATTTACTCTTTCCAAAAGGTTGATGGACATATTGTTGGAAGCTTTACATCGCGGTGACGGTACGGACAGACCGGATGGAGGTCAGATTTACTACAGTTCATTAAAAGGTTTGGCTGACGATGTGCAAGAACTAGCCCTAATGTGTGGTTATGAAACCTCCCTATATGGACCTTATAATGGGATATATCAAGTACACATCAACAAAACACGGGAGCAGTTTAAAAAATGTATTAGATCGCATAATGTTAAAAAAGTTCCGGTGGACTCTAACTATCGTGTCGTGTGTTTTACAGTTCCCAACGGCACTTTAATAACTCGTAGAAACGGGCATATTGGAATTCACGGTAATTCAAAGCACGCCTGCCATTTGGTAAGGCTTATCAGAATGGCTCGTGAGATTTTAGAATCGGGCGAGGTAAATGTGTACCGTCCAGACGCTGAGGAATTAAGAGACATTCGTGCAGGTGCGTGGACGTATGAACAAATTGTTGAATTTGCCGAAAAAGAAGACGTTACGCTTGTTGAGGTGGCGAAGAACTCAAAATTACCAAAAGTACCTGATATAAATATGATACATGAGTTAGTTCATGGAATTGTAGTGGATTTTAATGAAGAATTTAATGAAGAATTTAAAACAAAAAATAGCCCCAGCTTTAAATCAAAACAATAAGCAGTTGCAACAAAGTAATAAAGCATTACAGCAGGTATTTAATCAAATAAATAGCCTCGCCAATCAACTTCCGGCATCGGCTCAAGTTGTTAATAAAGCTAAAAAACCACCACCCCCTACGTCAGCAGCTATTCATAACGCAGTAGCTCAGCCTGCAAGTAATTTACCAGCGCCACCAAAGCCTTTTCATACTCGTCCGGGTAAGTCTAGGAGTATCAAAACTATTGAAGCTTCGCAAAGCGTTCCTACAGGTACTTCGGTTGCGACTGCAAAATATAAAGCGTTTTTAAATCGGGCTCTCAGCAGTTCTAATAAAAAAGATGAAGTTTCTACTGATGTTTTGCGAGAAAGATTAGGACTCCCCCCAGAAGAAAAAGAAGAAGTTAAGAATTTATATTTGATGGACAACCTTACAGATGCCGAGAAGTATATGCTTCTGCGGAATATGAAGGAGAAATTATCTGTTTATTTTGATGGGCTAAATCCAACTCGTAAATATAGTAATGATTCAACTTATATTAAAACCGGCGTGCCGGATAATGTTTGTTATCATACCGCTACGGCGTATCAATATATTCCTGAACCTAACTTTGATATTGAGGTGGGTCAGATTACAGAGCGTAAAGTAATAGACGCTTGTTTATTAATAACAGAATACCCAAGGCTCACCAATACCTCGGCGGAAAATGATTCTAATGCTGCTGAGGTTATTTCTAAAATTGATAAAGATAGATATGACGTCACAGGTGTATTAAAAAAGGTCGGCTCAAAAATTCTTAAAGAACTGTATAATAATTCCGGCGATATAGAGAAAGTAGAGGTTATGGAAGCTTTAGAACATTACAAAGAGCAGGGTAAGATTATTTCCGTACTTGAGGAATCTCAAAAGGCATATGCGGATATATTTAAATTGTCAGATAAATATTCGATTAGAATTGGAGACGGTGAAAGATTCGTAGCTTCAGATAATGTGAAGATTACATTCCGTGATCCGTCTGAGAATCCGGCGTGGGCTATTTGGTTTATGGATGCAGTGCCGTTAAATAACGTTCCTGACCGAACCTCCATGCTGTTTATGCCCAAAGATCAGTGGGCAAAACAATATCCAGAACCGTTAGAAAACCACCCCATTGTTTGTCACGCTTCATTATGGCAGCTGCCTGAGAACCAGACGGGTGTATTATTGCACACAGCTTGGCATAATTTAGCAGTAGCTTATAGGTGGCAAATAGATAAACCCCTAGATGTTGCTAGGATAATGTTTAAAGCTGTGTCACACCCGGCTCATATTGCCCGAAACTTTGGTTACGCACCACAAATTAGGGAGCCAGGAGAAGGTTGGTTCTAGACAGAGGATCTATAATGACAACGGAAGAATCGGTAGAATTACCGGTATATGGCACACAGTTCAATTTCTTTACCGGTTATCCCGTTGGGTATGGGATAGTTGGTAAAGTAGAAATTAACCAATTAATTGTTGTTGATGAAGGTCACCAAATTTTTCGTACCAAGAATGGTACGATTATTGGACGTAAGAATATCCGTAGCTGGCTGGGCAAGTTGTTTTTGAAACCTAAGTATCGTTATGTTCGTTTAATGATAAATGAATTAAATATTGACCAGAGGGCTTTGGCTAAATGTGTGGATAAGGTGTTGTAGTGAGTCGATGGCGACCTACAAACGCATGCACGTACGTAATTCCTGACATTCATGGGAAGTACGATTGCTTACGAGCCATCTGCAAGCGCATCCTTCCTCTGCGTGATTCGGATAAGATTATATTTCTTGGCGATTATATAGATCGTGGACCGGATTCTGCCAAGGTGGTGGAATATGTTATAACTTTAGTTAAGAAATTTGGCGACAGGGTTATACCTTTAATTGGTAATCATGAATGGTTAATGCTGGCGGCTATTGGAGAAATTGCTCACAATTGGGAGAAAGATTTACCTTCTCCTTTTGCCGTTTGGATGCAAGAAGGTGGTAGGAAAACTGTCGAGTCCTATGCCAAAACTACCAGTATAGATCTCAGCGATACGCTCTCTCTACCTCCAGAGAGAGTAAGCGATTTAATATCAAAACATCATATTGATTTTTTAAAGAATGAAACATATTTGTATTATGAGACCAACGATTGTATTTTTGTTCATGGAGGGTGTGATCCAACGCAACCGTTAGATCCATCGTGGATGGAAACTTTTATTTGGGATCGTTCTCTTTTTCAGATGGCTAAAAGTTTTGTATCTGCCGGCAAAGAAATTCCCTGGGACAAGACGGTTATTTGTGGACATAGCTCTAACGGTCCTTGGGTTAATGAAAAATTAATGATGTTAGACTGTTCTGCTTCCAAAAAACTAATGGTGCTGGAGCTTAGCTCAATGGAGGCTTTTACAGTGAGCCCTGGAAATGTTAGGCTGGAACGTTTGGATTTAAAAGAAGGTCAGAACCAAGTTAAAACAAAAATTCGCAAGTCTACATTTCGACGTGTGCAATGAAAAAGTTATTAAAATTGAAAAAGTTATTAAAATTAAATGCCGACGGGATACGAAAGTGGAGTCCGGAATTGGCAGACAATTTATTATCGCATAATTTTGTAAAGAAGACGGAACAATTTTTTAATAATAATGATTTTACTATTGACGTAGAATGCAATAGGTGTGGAGAAGAGGTAGCTTTAGGTACTGATAATAATAACAATACAGAATTTAAAACAGAAAGAGATGTAACATACGCTTGGGGAGAGCTACTCAGTTGTAAAGAAACTATTGTTAAAGAAATATTGGAATAGTTATGGCAAAAGATACACTTGTAATTGTAGAATCTCCTAATAAAATTAAAAAGATATCCAGTTATCTTGGTAAAGGATTTGTAGTCCGTGCCAGTGTTGGTCACATTATTGATCTAGTAACTGGGAACAAACAGTTTCCATTAGGAGTTGATTTAGAACACGATTATAAACCCAAGTATAGAATTTTACCAGACAAGAAGGACGTTGTACAGTCATTAATTGATGCTGCCACTGGAGCTAAAAATATATATTTAGCTACAGATATGGATCGTGAGGGTGAAGCAATTGCTTGGCATTTAAAAGATTGCTTGGAGTCTACCGGCAAGCCAATCAAACGTGTATTATTCAATGCAATAACCAAAGCCGCAATCAACAAAGCTGTTAGCAACCCCGGGGAATTAAATGAAGATTTATTTGATTCCCAACAGGCTCGCAGAGTGTTGGATAGAATTGTGGGCTTCATGGCAAGCGAACAGCTGCGCCACTTTTTTGGACCACATCTATCTGCGGGACGCGTCCAGTCAGTTGCGGTACGTATTATTGTGGACCGTGAGCGTGAGATAGAAAACTTTGTACCAGAAGAGTATTGGAATATCCACACCAGCTTAGCCAAGCCTGCAAATTTATCGGACAGTTTTGTAGCTAAGTATGGGAAAAAAGTAACCGATGAGAAAGTTGCAAAAAAGATTAAAGCAGATCTTGACAAAGATTCTTATGTGATTAAGGAGGTGATTTCGAAAGAGAAGAATCGCAATCCATTACCACCCTTAACTACTCCTAGTTTACAGAAGGCAGTGGGCGGCAGGTATGGCTTTTCAGTTTCAAAAACTATGCGAGCTGCTCAGTCGTTGTATGAATCTGGGCTTGTCACATATATTCGTACCGACTCTAGAAGAATAGAACCTGAAGCTCTCAAAGAGGTTAGAGATTATTTAACCAAAAAGAAGTACAAAGTCCCCACTAAACCTAATATTTATGGTAGCAAAGGGTCTGCTCAAGACGCGCACGAGTGTATACGACCGACTGATATTTTACAGGAACCCACGAAGGTTTTCCTTAGCGATGAACATCAAAAGGTGTACCGTGTCATTTGGGAAAGATTTGTTGCCTCTCAAATGGAACCAGCCATATATGACACTATGAGTGTTACGGTAGAATCATCAAGTGCTCATTTATTAAAAGCAAATGGGCGCACGTTAAAGTACGATGGTTGGCTTGCCATTGCAACTGATCATAAAAATCTTGGCAAAGATGATGTGCAACTACCTCCATTAGCAACTAAGGATAAAGTTGTTTTAGTACCACCCAAGGTAAAAGCGGAACAGAAGTTTACTCAACCACCGCCAAGATTCACCGAAGTTAGTTTGGTGGACGAGTTAGAGAAGAAAGGTATCGGACGCCCCTCCACCTATGGTTCTATCATTGATAAAATTCGCGGGCGTAATTACGTAGATATTATTAAAAAATCATATCATGCTACCGATTTAGGAAAAAAGGTAGTAGATTCTTTAACTAAACATTTCAAATTTATGGATTATCAATATACCGCATCAATGGAGACCAGGCTGGACAAGATAGCCGATGGGAAATTAGGATATGTTGAAATGTTGGATGAGTTTTTTATTCCATTTCAGAAGGAGTGTAAGCAGGCGGAGGCTCACGAATCTCCAGACTACGGCATTAAATGTCCTGCTTGTGAAGAAAAAACTATATTAAAACATGGTAGGTTTGGATTTTATTTAGCATGTATAAACCGTCCAGAATGTAAGGGAACTTTAAGTGTAGATGTAGTTGATGGTAAACCTGTTGTTAAAAAACCGTTTGAAAAGAAATTAGTAAAAGGTATTAAGTGTCCTAAATGTAATGGAGGTATGTGCCGTCGAGACGGACAGTTCGGACCTTTTTATTCTTGTGAAAACTTTCCCAAATGTAAAGGGTCGGCAAAGATACCGTTTGGAAAGAAGTGTTCTGATTGTGGTGAAGAGCTGTTCATGACGATATTTTATCGTAGCGGTGAAGGACAGAAAAAATTAGCATGCATGGGATATCCGAATTGCAAACATGTCGAGGATTTACCCGAGGATGCCATCAATGATTGGGTAGATCCAGTAAAGATTAGACCACCGAAGCGTAAGAAAGCAACTAAAAAAATTCTCAGCGCTTCAAGAAAGAAAAAGAAAAAAACTAAATGACAACTTTTAAAGCTGATTTTTATAGCGACTTAACTGAAGAAGAAGTAGAGAAACAGGAACATCTCAGTGAAGATCGTCTTAAAATATTTCAGCCAAAATATAAATGGGATCGGAAACTTACCGCTGGAGAACGTCCCCGCGAAGATTTAGTTGACTTAATGCATTGGGTTAAAAATACCTTTGCTAAAGATCTCAGGATTAAAGATACTGAATTATTAGGATGTTACATCCATAATAAGATCGTTATCGATGGCAGCTTCATGGAATTTTGTGAGCAACATAATGTACAAATAAGCTGTTTATATCGGGATTCTATTGCTTCATGGAAGAGTGATCATGATTTCGAGCACTTCATGGCTCAAGGTGTTTTTAAGATTAAGTATGGTCCGCTGACCTTTTTGCATGCTGCTTTGTTTCACAAAGGGAACCAAAACGAAGATGAGGTGTCATTTTTCGTAGTAGTTCCTCAGAAACATTTTCAGCGTTATGTAGATTTTAGGAATAAATTTGATAAGTGGCTCACAGAACGTGACCGAGATCATTTAGAGATTCATGTTGTGGGAGGTGATGGGTATCCTTATACTCGTGAATTAAAGTGGGAAGATTTATTTCTTCCTAGTGATTTAAAAAAGGATATCCGCAATTCAGTCGAAGGTTTTCTTTCTGCTAAAAAGATATATGAAACTGCCAAAGTTCCTTGGAAGAGGGGTATATTATTGTGGGGAAATGTAGGATGCGGGAAAACTACCGCCATTCGTACTATCATTTCTAATTACGATTTTAAACCAGTAACAGTACACACCAGCACGCAAACCACCGACGACACTATTACAGAGGCATTTGATTACGCACAGGAGCAGGAGCCTGGTCTTTTATATATTGAAGATTTAGATACACTATTGGGTTCTACTGTCAGTTTGTCTCATTTTTTAAACTTGATGGACGGTGTCCATTCTAATAACGGCATTTTAGTAATTGCTACCGCAAATGATTTGAGCAAGTTAAAAGAATCTATTACTGATCGTCCATCCAGGTTTGATAGGAAATGGGAAATCCCTTTGCCGAACGAGGAGATGTCGATTAAATATCTCAAGCGTTGGTTTGGTAATACTATTCGTCGCCGGGATTATGCTGAAATAGCTAAGGAAGGTGTTAGTCATAACTTTTCCTACGCTTATTTGAAGGAGCTTTATTTAACTTCGGTTTTCAATTCTATCCACGCTGGTAGGAACAAACCTACATTAACTGACATTAAAAAAGCTAAAGATCAACTGTTAGCTGACAAGGAGAAGGCTAAAGATGGTTTTGTGTCTGCACATCATGAACATATAGGTCTCGAATAATGTATAATAAAGATAAAAAATATGGTAGAAAACACAATTTATATGGAATTCAGGCTCAAGTTTCTCCAACCCAGGTTAGAATACGTGGGGAGTCCAGAGAAGAATTTGAATCTGCTTTTCGGGCATTTAAATCATTAGTGCAAAAAGAAAAAATAATCTCGCTATATAAAGAAAAGCAATCTTATGAAAAACCCTCCGACAAAAAACGTCGCAAACGCAAGGAATCCTGTGAGCGTCGTTTAGCATTTGCCGCTAAGCAACGCTTGATGGCTTCGGGGGAGTGGGACAAGAGAATGCGTAAAAAGCAAGAACAAAAGAATGATAGACAGCAACAGAGGCGGCAGCAGCAGAATGAGGACAAAACATGAGTGACGATGTATTATTTAAAAACCCTTACAGAGGTAGGAGAGTTGCCCATCCGGAACCTTATCAACCCGAACATGAACGCTTGGGTGCGCAGCCAGTTGAGTATCCAATGGATAAAGCTGAGGCGCACTCATTTGTAGAAAAGAATACTAAACATGAAATTCCTAAGCAAACCATTGTTCAGAGCGGCAACAATGAAGATATTATGTGGACAAAAGCGCTAGAAGAGCCAGAAACTCCTCGACCTCCAACCGTTGTACCTCAAACCGGACAGGAGATTGAGGATGATATAGGGCTTGATAAAGAGGAGGAAGGCTTTGGTTTGGACTCGCTTCAACCCGGCAACTGTGTTTTATTATACAATGATAATGTTATCTGTGCTGGCACAATAGAAATAATTAAAGAAACATTGGCAGACCTCTTGGCTGATGCGGAAAATGACGTGGAGGTTGATAACTTTATTGTATTGAAAAGATTAAAAGTTAACGTGGGGATTTTTATCGATGAGTAGAAAAGCATCTGAAGTTTTGCTCTCTCTAGAGCAACGTGTTAATCAGCAAGAACATTATTTTAAAAATATGGATATGCTGCTTAAGAAACTGGTTAATCAAGTTAGTGCGTTAGAGAAAGCTTTAACACAACCGATAACCGAAGAAGAAAAACAATATTACGCACAGACTCCTGGTGGTTTGCAGCATCAACAGATACCTGCGGGAATGAAGTCACCTCAACCTCAACCTCAACCTCAGCAAACTCCTCAACGAATACCAGGATTAAAACCTTCTGTAATATCGGCACCGGATGGTACCTTAAACAATGTAAGGGAAGAGGAAGAGGTTAATTTCGAACCATATCAGCCAGACGAAGGTTTGCAAGTCGAAAAGGCTCCGCAAGGAAAGCGGCGTGATGTTAGATACACTAACGATCCGGTTCAGCAAAAGAGGATTCCTGTTCAACAGAAAATAGTATATGAAGCAGATAATAGGAATGTTTGTCTAGCCAGTGTGGAGATTTTTGATTCACAGAATAAGCTGGTTGGATCATCTAAAACAAATAATACTGGCAAATGGACACAAATGCTTATTCCAGGAAAATACGCTGTTAGTATTTCAAAAAAAGGAACTGCCACCAAACAGCCGGTAGAGTGTTCTTATTTCATCGAAGTTCCTAATTCTAATGAAACTTCTGTTCAAGATACGGTAAAGGTATAATCCAGTGAAAATATATATGGCTTCCTATTTGCAACCCGAAAACCATGGTCCTGGTCGTAAAATTGCTATATCAAGCACTAAACCTGCTGATTTTAAAGTGGTTGGAGCCTGGTCGTTTGGTATTCCTGATGAAGAGTTGTTAACGGAATATCGAGCTAAACAATTGGAAGATCAAGCAGCGGCGCGAGAGTTATTTGTAAATGGGTATAAGCGCCAATTAGATAATGTTTTCGACAGCATACGTATAGATGCCGATAAAGAAGGTAAGAAACCTAGAGATATGTTGCCATTTGAAAATGGGGACACTCTTCTTTGTTGGGAGCGGGAAGGCTTTACCAATTATAGGAGTATTTTGGCAAGTTATTTAGAGAGCCTCGGTGTAGATATTATACTCAAATGACCAAAGATATTCCCAAAAAAAAACGCAAAAATCCTTGGCACAAACGAAGAGTTAATAAACGATATCGCGAATTGTGCGATAAAATTGAGCATGATCCAGACGTTGCAGATAAGTTTTACGCTACTCAGAAGATAGTTGGAGAGCTGAGGCAAAGCACTGAAACTGTAATTAAGTTGCGTGAAGGGTATGAGAAAATCATGACTCGGCATGTGCAGGGAGATCCTTTTCAAGGATTGCCTATCGAGAATTTAGAAGATTTGTATCAAATGGAACACGATGGTTATGTAAGCAAGCCGTCATTTAATGATTTAGTTAAAGCCAACGGTCTCAAAAAACAAGGACAGGATATTATCGAGCAGAAATTTTCGCTTAAAACTGATGCAAAGGTGTCTCAAATCGATCTTGTATTGGCACAGATTGATGTGATTTTAAAAGAAAGCGACGAAGATTAATAATGAAATATGATTTAATAGTAGCCGATCCTCCATTTCAGTTTCAGGATTCGTTAAAGATGAGTGACGTTAAGCGTAGCTCATCTTCACAATACAAAGTTCTTAAAACTAAAGATATTATTAATCTAGATGTAAAATCTATTGCTGCGGACAATTCTGTATTAGCTTTGTGGGTTCCGTCCGCAATGTTATCTGATGGACTTGAAACTATGAATGCTTGGGGATTTCAGCAGAAGCAGACTTGGATTTGGGTCAAGACTAAGGTTGACCCGCTGTACCCGTTAGTGAAAAGATTTCGTAAAGGTCTCTATAATTATCAGCGTCTATCTTTTAAAACCACTATTAATATAGTTAAAGAAATTGTGGAAGACTTCGATTTAAATAGTATTTTAAATTTCAACTTGGGAAGAACATTTAGGCAAACGCACGAGTTATGTTTGATTGGAACGCGAGGTAAGGTTAGCAAACTGCTTAAAAACAAATCTCAACGTTCAGTTTTTGTTGGTCCTGCCCTCCCAATTCATTCCGAAAAGCCGGAAGAGCTACAAGATCGTTTGGAAAAGATGTACCCGGGTGTTAAATCTTTGGAAATGTTTTCTCGCCGGCTGCGTCCTGGTTGGACTTGCGTAGGGTTAGAACTTCCTGGACCTAACAAGGGCGAAGATATAAGAGATTCTATAAAAAGATTACAGAAAAAGAAGTGAAAACTCTTTTATTAAACTCCACTTATCAACCTATATCCTTCGTCACGCCAGAGAAAGCTATTAAGCTTTTTGTAAAGGATAAGGTAGAGGTGTGCGCTGAGTGGGATGAAATAATTCGCTGGGGTTGCGGTTCAATGAAGTTACCAGCGGTAATTCGTTTGAAGTATTATGTTCGATGGATACCGCGTCGCATGCGTTATAACAGTATTGGTGTGTTTAGGCGTGACCGGTTTACCTGTCAGTTTTGTAGTAAATCTTTTAAAACTTCAAAATTAACCATTGATCACGTAATTCCGCGTGCTCGTGGTGGTAAGTCTACTTGGGTAAATTGCGTCACCTCTTGTTTTAATTGTAATAATAGAAAAGGTAATCGTACTCCGGAAGAGGCACGGATGCGTTTATTAAAAACGCCAAAGGTGCCTAATGTTAATTTAGCCAACGAGGTAATAGGAATACATCCACAGCATCCACAGTGGGATTATTTTCTTGGTATTAACTAATCGAGAGCCGCCAGCGTGGTGGTTTTCTATATTTGTATTGGAGAATTTTATGGGTGAAATGATTATTTTTGGAAGTCAAGAGTGTGTAATTGATATTCGCAAATATGAGAAAAAGGTTTGGGACTTTGCAGATCAAATTTGTTCCGACCAAGATTACATGAATTACATGCAACACCAGCGCCGAGCGGACCGCTGGAAAGTTAAACAAAACATAATTGATAGCAAACTGCCAGAGTGTGCTGTTAATGAGTTTTTAATTAGTCATGGGTGTCCGGACTTACCTACTAATCCAGATTTTAAAGTATATGGTAAGAAAGAAAAGAGTTGGGATCCAGATCTGAAGTATAACTTCAGCGCACCATGGAACTTGACTTACTCTTTGGATCGTAGTATTGTTGGCACTGGCACACAATTAGACGTGGCAGTCAAGAGTTGTACAAAAGAAACGGCTGACAAGTATGGAGCATCGTTTGTGTTTAACATTGGTACCGATTCTAAACCCAACACAATAGAGGGAGCAGTGTCTGGTAAGAAACATAGCGGATGTGACGATCTATTCATTAGTGGCAAAGATAGTGATGTTATAGCATTCGTCTTGTTTGACCGGGTAAAAATGGAGTGTGAGCTGCGTGGCTTTGCTAGCTGGGTGTCATTGAAAAATGATTATAAAAACGCTTTTGGGACTATGCGTTTGCCCAAATTTAGAACTATAAAAACAGCAGTTTACGATACTTATTTACAAGATGTACGCAAAAAATCGTGTGAGTACAGTAAAATGAATTCGTTTTTTGCCAGTTGTGGAGTTCAGGTTTGAATAATATAATCAATTTAATTCTTGGTGATTGGTCGCATGATGGTCATGGACGAGCTTCTATCACTACTATACGTAGTAATCTCACTAAACCTGAGATGGACGAGGCTTATATTGTAGGGACTAAAAAAGTTGGATTCTCTTTTATAGAGGAAGTGGGTGTAGATTTTGATGATTATAGTGGGTGCTCTATAGATCAGGAACAGACTGACATGTTAGAAGAGGCGGGAGTAGATACCTCTTGTATAGATTATTCTGATCATCGAATATATGAAGAAGGTTTTGTTGATATTTATTTAGATATCGTTAAATTAGGCGACGATACGTTCGAATGGGAGCGCGTTAGTCATGAAGAAAATCATATCCGAATAGGAGGGTACGGAATTTTTTAATGACTCCTTGGATTATAATTTATATAGTAGTATTTGTTGTACTGCTTATTTTAGGCGCCATGTGTGCTGGTGTCACTGAAAACCCATTAAGTAGAGTATTTATTAATGCTGCACTTTGGCCAATCGGCGCAGTCTTTTTAATTATATTGGTGCTCATTACAATATTAGGAGCGCTATTGGGCTAAGAATTCACCGTGACTAATCTCATATATGTATATGTGGGATAAGATAGATAGGCTAGCTTCTTTATTTGAAAAGGCTGCTAAGGCTCAGTCGATTTATTTATATCACGGTACTGCTGAGAATGTTTTACCCAGCATTTTTAGTCAAGGTCTTATCCCCGATCCAAAAGAAAGAGCGTGGGCAGAAGATTCTGACGCTAGCATATACATGCCATCGCGCCAATCATTGCAAAGCATATATTTGACTGGCAATTTGCTTACCGCTTTGGGAGCTGGCAATCGTAGAGGTAGTCTAGCCCGAATTTTGGTAATAGTATCTGTACAGCCTCAATCATTGGTAGCTGATGAAGATGCTTTATTGAGATTGAGAAATCCTCTTCCTTCTCATTTTTCTGACTTTTTAATTGGAGCTGCATATATTCAAGCTATCAGCAATCCGGACGAACGTACTAGAGAAATCAAAAAGGATTATATTGAAAATAATATAAATCATATTATTACAAGTTTAAAAAGTAAACCTCATCCTAACGTTATTAAACGAGTTAGGCAGCTTTTAAGTGATGGTTTTATAATAGCAGCAGCCCGGCAGGCGGCTTACGTTAGTGATTGGGATAGAGTTGCTGCTTATGATTTTGGTTTTGGCAAAGTTCCTCAACCTATTCGTGCCCAGGCAGAACAAGATTTTAAACAGTATCAGGATCAAATGACGCGCACTTTACATATACTAGCGCGTCCCGGGGAAGTATCGGATTTATTCAACTTCACTGCTCGTTCTAATGAACCCATAAGATTTAAGGGATCTAATAGAATAGTTGCTATCTTTAAAGAAATACCTAAACCAGATAGCATTCATAAGATGTTACAACTGGTCTATCCCACCTCTGTTAGTCAAATACCAGGTGAAGCTATAAATAAACTCCGTAGCGACTGGAACAAAAGTATATCTGAAGACTTTCGAATTAAAGAGTAATTAACAGCTCTACCTTGTTTCTTACCGTATTTATTGTGTACTTAAGTTTTATTTCTTTAATTGTTGCCCAACTATATAACTTACGTATCTCTGCGCAATCGTCGTAGGATAATACCCATCGGTGTTTTGTTTTGCGCAAATAATCAGCAAGCCTTTCATGGTCCTCAATGCTGAATCCATGCTGATACATCTCATTGCCCTTGATGAAATATGGAGGATCTAGGTACATAAATGCTGGGCAGTTGTCGTCCATAATTAATTCTTTAAAGT
>Ga0307376_10001386_pt1 | contig 26283 bp, 28 predicted proteins | sample TR2MG_FD_202536 | JGI IMG/M metagenome (GOLD analysis project Ga0307376, IMG submission 202536) | Soil microbial communities from Risofladan, Vaasa, Finland - TR-2 | ecosystem: Environmental > Terrestrial > Soil > Coastal area > Acid sulfate soil | place: Finland: Risofladan, Vaasa | collected...
ATGTCATGGGTAGAAGGTGCTGGATTCCAGATAAGTAACGAGCCTTTCGATCCATCAAAATCTAGCGTAGTTGTGGTATTGGGAGGGCTCGCCATGCCTAAGTTCGGTTGTTCTGTACAAGACGTGAATTCATTCATATCCATGATCGCAGGTCATCCAAAAACCATAGGGTTGGGATTTATGGATATCTTCCGTCGCTCGGGCTGGGATAAGGAGGTTCGTTTTGACATATCCATCAACGCGACCATGTCCGCGGAGTTGATCTGATCCAACACTAAAGTTACCTACGATCGAACATCGAACCGGAGAGCAGACCAAACGTAATCATGATCGCCAGCAGCACCGGGTGGATCAATTGAACCAATAAGGTCTGGCTTGACATATCTGATGGTTGACGATGGTCCTTTTCTTCATGAACAAGGTGATACGGCGGTTGGTGGAAGGTATGCCGCTGCATTTCCAGCCTTGGAACAGCTCCCCGCAATTGATGGTACGACCGTAATCGTTTATCCAGACATTGCCAGCTTCCATTCTTCTGGCCAAGGCCTCCCCTTTCAAGGGGTCCGATGTCCAAATGGTAGACCCCAGACCATAATCGCTATCATTGGCCAGCATGATCGCCTCCTCCTCGTCCTTGACCACCCTTATTGGGCACACCGGTCCGAACGTTTCCTCTTTGATTATCTCCAGGGAATCGTCACTGACCTTGAGCACGGTAGGCTCATAATAAAATCCGAGCCCGGGCATCTTATCTCCTCCTGTCAGGAGCTCACATCCTTGCTCGATCGCCTGGTGAACCTTGTGATAGACCCTGTCCCTAGCCTCCTCTCTGATCAGGGGACCTATCTGCTTCTCCACATCGATGTGAGATGTGACCTTGAGCAGCTCATCGATGAAAGGGTCGGCGATGTCCTCTACCACGTAAAGACGTTTGAGGCGTATGCATACCTGGCCGGCGTGTGAGAATGTCCCGCTGGCCACCCCTCTGGCAGTGGCTTTGATGTCGGCGTCTGCACAGACGATGCCGGGGTCGTTACCTGAAAGCTCCAGGACCATGGGCTTGATCCCGGCGCGACGCGTGATATCGAGACCGGTTCCCCGTCCCCCAGTGAACACCAGGGCATCGAAGGGGGCGGTCACCATGGCCTTGCCGATATCAGCCCCACCCACCAATACCTGGAAGACATCATCGGGAATACTGGTACCTTCCACCGCCTCCTTGATCTTCAGCCCTGTCATGGTGGTGTACTCGGAGGGTTTGAAGACCACGGCATTGCCGGTGAGCAAAGCCGGGATCAAACTGATCATGGTCTGCCAGAACGGATAGTTCCAGATGCCGATGTGGCTTATGACCCCGTGAGGGACCAGATTGATGGTGGCCTTTGTATCCGGCCATCCGGCAGGGTTGAGAGGAAAATCGTAATCGTCCACGGACTGGACCTCGGAGATATAATGATCGAACCCTTTGATCGCTCCGTTGAAAGTTCCGATGACGTCCCTTTGCGGAAATCCGCCTTCCAGCATCTCCGTGTGGACCATGTCCTCCTTCATGGAGGTCATGACTCCTTGAAGCTCCTTCAGCGCCTCGATGCGGTCGCCCTTGTCCCACTCAGTGTTCCATATCTTCTGAGCCTTCCTGCCTTTGTTCAGACATCGCAGGACATCATCTTCACTGGACGGCTTGAACTCCTTGATGACCTCACCGGTGCGGGGATTGATGGACCTGATGGTCATGATCAGTAGACGGTCTTCCGCTTAGATTAAATCATTGAGACCATAGATGTGTTTCAACCGCCGACCGTTGGAAAGGATGATAATAAAAATTAAAGGATCGGCCAATGGGCTTCATCCTTTCATTGAAAGTGATAATGTCAATTCCTGCGCCCACCTCTGAGCCCTTTCCAGCTCCCCCTCTTTCATCTGATATCCATCCTTCTTATCTACGACGTAGGCCATGAGCGGTGGTGATGCCAGTCCGAACCCTAACTTTTTCAGTTTAGCTTCCATCGTCTTGGTCGCATTACCGCTGATGATCAATTGGACCTGCGTATCAAAGGCGGCAGCGTATTTGCCCGAATAGGTCTTTCCGGCCAGTCCGTTGAGGAAGCTCAGAGTGGCCTTTGTCGGCTTCCATGCCATGGTGGGTGACCCGATCACCAGGCAATCATACTCCTCGACATTGATGTGTTTGACGTCCTCGATCGGAACTGAGATGATCTCCATTCCTTTTTCCTTCATAGCTCCAGCGATGGTATCGGCCACTCTGGCAGTCAATTTTGCTGGTGAGACCGAATCGTATACAACCAATATCTTCATGGGCCTTCCCTCTGGATCGATTGGGATGACAGATGATTGCGTTATTATAAAACTAGGCCCGGAAAGGGGTTCGAGCCACCATGATTACGAATGATGGGTACTTTCATCGGATCGACGTTTTGTTCTGTCAAAAATAAATAAAATGAAAGGATTTGGAAAATGGTTTTCGGTCCTGCCTATTTCTTTCGTATCAGGAGTATCGAGGCCACGACCACAACGACGATGATGCCGATGAGGATCAAGCCGAGATACGGCGCATCTAGGAAGAAGCCCGCGATGCCACCCTGGCCATCAGGACCGATGCTGCCCTGGTAGTCGGATATCTCGTTGATATTGTCCGCGGCCACGGCTGGGTCAACGGCCTCCATCCTGAATTCCTCGCTGGGCATCACTGCTACGTTCAGATCAAAAATGTCGTCCAGATCGTCAGAGTTCATCGAGAAGTAGGACATGAACCCTACATCGGGGGAATAATAGAACTCTAATGGCGTTCCTTGGGCCTCGATCTTGTAGACAGTGATCTCTCCCCAGTATTCGTCCTGAACGGTTATGACGCTGGTACACTTCAGGGTCATCTCTACGTCCTCAGAGACCTCCTCGAGCATCCCATCCTGGAACGGCCAATCACCGTCGTCCGAGTTCAATTGCTCGAAAATGATGGGGAAGTCGCTGAACCCGGTGCTTTCGATGAACTCATCGGTGAAGAGTTCATCGCTCATGTCCTGGGGAAGACCATTCACATCCAGCATCCCGGTCATGCTGCCGCTGATGGTGGCTTCGGAGTTCACGCTCCACTCGTCACGGTATTCCAACGGGAAGTCCCATATGTTCAAGGCGGGCTCGAACGAGATCTCCATTGCCAGGTTCGCTTCCATTTCGGCGCTGACATCGTAGTCATCATATGAGATGGTAGTGCTATAGTCCGTCCAGTTGGTTTCGCTGCTGGGTATGTTCTGGGCCGTGAAGGCGACCACACCGTCGAAATTGACGTTCATGGTGATCTCACTGATGGCCATGGTGTCGCGTTCAAAGGTGATGTCAACACCGACTACGAGCGCAAGGTCCACATTGGCCTCGATCTCGATGTCCATTGACTCTGTCTCCGGCTCTTGATCGTAACTATAGGTACCTGCCTTTTCCATCTCCGCGGTCACGGAGATCGAGGCATCAATTTGAAGTTTTACAGCGGCGTCCATGCTTAAAACGTAGATATCGCTGTTAGCTTCGGTGACCTCGAAAAGTATCCAGAAGCCGGAACTGCCGTCCAGTTCAAGTGTGTTGACCGTCCCTCCGGTCTCTCCCTCGAGGAGGTCCTTGACTTCCTGCAACTGAGCCCCGAAATCGGCTCCGACATCGTTTTCCATTCCATACGCCCACTTGTCCCCTTTTACCCACACTGGTGCTTCTGCAGACGTACTAATCGCCACCACGGCCGGAACGGCCAAGGAACACAGAAGAGCCAGGAGGGTTAGGGCACATATCAAGGTGCTAAGCATCTTTTTCATGATTCATCCCTTCTTGGAAATAATTAATGCTGAATTATCTGGGTCTCTATTAAAATTATTGTCCGTATGAATATCAAAATTAAAAATGAGAAAAGAGGTTTATGGGAAGGTGGTTGGGATGTTTACATCATCCCGGGCATGCCCATGCCGCCCATTCCACCCATGCCGCCCATTCCACCCATGCCGCCCGGGGGTCCCGACGGGCCCTTCTTGGAGGCGATGACATCGTCGATCCTCAGGATCATGTTAGCGACCTCTGCCGCAGACTTTACGGCCTGGGTCTTTACCCTTAAGGGCTCGATGATGTTAGACTTCAACATGTCTGCCGGCTTGCCGGCATCCAGGTCCAAGCCCATGTTCTTGGAGTTGGCGCCTTTCTTCTCATGAGCCGACTTCAGCTGGATGACCATGTCTATGGCGTCCAAGCCTGCGTTCTCGGCCAGGGCCCAGGGAATGATCTCCATGGCAGAGGCGAACGCCTCTATTGCCAACTGCTCGCGGCCACCGACGGTGGATGCGTAGTTGCCCAAGCGCAGGGACAGCTCTACTTCAGGGGCTCCGGCGCCCGGAACGATCTTACCGTCCTCCAAAGCGACCCCTACGACGCGCAGTGCGTCGTGCAGGGACCTCTCGACCTCATCAACAACGTGCTCGGTACCGCCGCGCACGATGACGCTTATGGCCTTGGGGTTCTTGCAGCCGGTGATGAATATCATATCGTTCTCGCCGACCTTCTTCTGCTCGACCATGTCTGCCAATCCAAGGTCGGTCTTGGCGATGTTGCTGATCTTCCCGACGATGGTTGCTCCAGTGGCCTTGGCGATCTTCTCCATGTCAGACTCCTTAAGCCTGCGGGCGGCGAATATTCCGGCCTTGGCCAGGTAGTGCTGAACTAGATCGTCCACTCCCTTCTGGCAGAACACTACGGTCGTGCCTACTGCGGCGATCTGGTCGACCATGCTCTTCAGGGTAGCCTCTTCCTCGTCCAGGAAGCGCTGCATCTGAGATGGTTCACGTATCTGGATCTTGGCGTCCACCTCGGTCTTCTTGACCTCCATGGGAACGCTGAGCAGGGCGATCTTGGCCTTCTTGACCTGTGTAGCCATGCGGGGGTGCACCCTCTCTTTATCGATGACGATGCCCTCGATGATCTCGGTCTCGGAGATAGATCCGCCGGTCCTCTTCTCCACCTTGATGTTGTCCACATCAACGGTGTAGTTCTTACCGCTCTTCTCGGCGACCGCCTTGACGGCCTTTACTGCGACCTCGGCCAGGAATTCTCCTTGGCCGCCTACGCTCTTGCCGGTCATTGCGGTCATTGCCACCATCTTCAACATCTCAGTGTCGGTGGGGGTAACGGACACAGCTATGGTGTCCAGTATCTTTATTGCCTCGGCAGCGGCCATCTTGTAGCCGTTTGCGATAATGGTGGGGTGGATGTTCTGCTCCACCAAGGCCTCCGCCTTCTTCAACAGCTCCCCGGCAATAATTACCGAGGAAGTTGTTCCGTCGCCGCACTCAGTGTCCTGGGTCTTGGCGATCTCCACGACCATCTTGGCTGCCGGATGCTGAACATCGATCTCCTTCAGGATCGTGACGCCATCGTTGGTGATGACGACATCCCCCATGGAGTCGACCAGCATCTTGTCCATCCCCTTGGGCCCCAAGGTCGACCGTACAGAGTCGGCGACCGCGCGGGCTGCGGCGATGTTGTTGTATTGCGCTTCCTTGTTCCTAGATCTCTCAGTACCTTCGCGAAGAACTATGATAGGCTGATTACCTTGTCCCATTCCGTAAGCCATAATGAGCCTCCTTACGGTCGGTATTTTATCGCTTCTATATAAAATTGTCGGATTCAGCGTTCCCTAAAACAGTATGCTGACACCCCTGGTAATGACCATGGAATATAAAATAATAGCTATAAATCAAAGGAAGAAACATTTTTCTCCGGGTATCTCGTAGTCCTGACCATGAACGGGGACCTGGATTCGTTCCGAGTGGACGAGGGTTATTGCAAGGCTTGCCTAGATATTCAGGGGGGACGAGAGCAAAGGGTCTACCGCTTCCCTAATGGTTACGGCGCCTCATTGATCTCCCTGCCCAAACTTGGTGGGGCACGCCTTTGGATCGTCGTCGCCCTGATGTTCAATGGGAATGAATACGAATCAGTGGAGCTGCCAGGGATAACCCACGGCATCACCCTTGACTGGGAACGATCCATGGAAGCCCTGAACATCATCAAGGACCATCCCCACTTTTGATCCGCCTTGGAAAACGGTCATATATCCATTCCTCGGTAGAACGTTCGTTCATGAGGACCCTGGGACCACAGCCGTTCGATGTATCACCGTTCCCAGAGACGAACGTCTCCAGCTCTAGCCCCTGCCACATATGCAAAGGGAGCAAGAACCTCTGCGGAAAGGACCGCTGTCCTTTGATGATCAAGTTCTACTCCCATTCCCGGACCAAGAAGCTCATAAATACCCAGGACCTGCACGGCAGCTCTCCCCCAGGGGTCTTTGTCGGTCGCTACGGTTATCCTAAGGTGGACATCGGCCCCCTGGTGCCACCGGACCTGGGTGACACCATGATCATGGACACTCCAGAGCAGTGGATGGGCAAATCGATCGAAGAGATCGTGGACTTCCGTTTCCGCCTGGTCCGGGGGAAACATTTGGTAGACGTTAAGAACTTCCAGAACGCAGGGCGCATCGTCGACTACACCAGGGAACTGGCGCTGGCCATAAATTCCGTGGACGTTGAGGCCAACTTCTCCAAGAAACCTACGGGACGCATCGTTCTTGATGACAACATCCAACCGTTCGGCCCCTCGGCCAAGCTGGAGAAGCTGCGCATATCCACCCCCAAGTACGACCACAGAGTGGAGAAGGCCTACTATGATACGGACCTGAAGGCCGCCGAGGCGGTCAAAGGATTGTACAAGGGCGAAGTGCTGATCTCCCGCATACAGAAAGCCTTCAGCGTCGGAGCTTTTGGCGTGGAGGATAACCGACGATTAGTGCCCACCCGTTGGAGCATCACTGCGGTCGACGACATCCTGGGCAAGGACATGCTGAGGACCACCAAGACCTTTCCGCTCATCAACGAGTTCCGAGTTTACGACTGGGACCAGCTGGACAATCGATGGAGCGTCATGCTCACACCGACCTCCTGGCGTTACGAGCTCATCGAGGCCTGGTATCCCAATACTGTGTGGAACCCCCTGGGGAAGCAGGTGGAGATCATCTCCTCGCATGAGTTCTTCGAAGGTAGGAAGGATTACGCGGAGATCGGCGGCTGCTACTACGCCGCGCGTCTGGCGGTCAATGAGCTCCTGCAAAGAGAGAGACGACAATCTGGAGCGATCATCTTCCGAGAGGCCCATCCTGGTTACCTTTTGCCGGTAGGGGTGTGGAACGTTAGGGAGAACGTGCGCATGGCCTTGACGCAGAGACCGAGGAAGTTCAACACCTTGGACCAGGCTATGGCGCATGTGCAGACCCGCATGGACATCCCCATACCTACCTGGACGAGTCACAGTGCGGTGCTGCAGGACCTCAAGCACCAGCGGAGGCTGGACGATTATGTCTAATCTGGATCTATTTCTGGCCATGGAGGAGGGGCGGCCGTTGCCCAGGGCTCCAAAGGTCTCGGAGGTACGTACGCGGGTGGCTTTGCCGCCATCTAGATTGCCGGGTCTGGATTATGCCCTGAACCCATATGTGGGATGCCAGCATGATTGCCTTTACTGCTATGCGCCCTATGTAACCAAACGTCCCCGTTCTGAATGGACCAACGTTCTGGCCCGGACCGATCTGCCGCTGGCATTGGCCAGGGAGATCAGGGGTAAGAAGGGGGTCATCGGTCTGGGAACGGTCACTGACCCTTATCAGGAGGTGGAGCGACATCTGCTCATCACCAGACGCTGCCTGATGGAGATCATACCACATGGCCTCAAGGTCAGCGTTCTCACCAAATCGGACCTGATACTGCGTGATCTGGAACTTTATCGCGAGCTGCCGGGAGAGGTCGGGCTTACCGTCACCTCGATCAGCGATGCCCTAAGCCGGGAGTTCGAACCCGGCGCCCCCCTGCCTCAAAAGCGCCTGGATGCCCTGAGGCAATTCTCCGATGTCGGTATCAACGCCTATGCTCTCGTCGGACCGCTGCTCCCGGTGCTGGAAGAGAAGGACGCCGCGGAACTCGTGGACGCCCTGGTCGACACCGGAATAAAATGGATCATGCTCGACCGTTTCCGACCCCGCCCCGGAATGTACCATGACATTCGTTCACGCTGCGGAGGGGAGATCGTCGGAGATCGTTTGGAGAGCGCCCACCTTGGGAAGGACTACAAAGGCCTGGAATCTTTCATCAGGAAGAGATGTTCTGAGGTCGGCCTACGATGCGTAGACGCCTTCTGATCAAGGTTCCAGTAGCTTGAACCCAGTGCGGGGGTCGGTGATCCGCTTGGAGCTCAGGCCCAACAGCTCTATCACTATCACTTCCTGTATGAGCCATGTCTTGACACCGGGGCGTACACAGCCGGTGACGCTCTTCTCCCCACGACCGCAGGAGGCGTGTAGGTGCAATGACGGCATTCCATCCTCGTCCGGGAACAGCGTGCCCACGCCGGCGATCTCCGATTCTCCGGCCAGCTCGGTCAGCACTGGCAATATATCTTCCTCCTGGCCGTCCTTGGGTCCTACCACCAAACGGCTTCCGCGATCGGCGCCACCTACCACCAGGACCGCCGCTCTTTGTATCTTACTTTCGAATGCGGCCCTCTCGACGCACTCGTGCAGTACGTCCCCGTCCTCCAGTCGTAGTACCAGCGCTCGGCCGATCCGTCCCTCGGAATACCTCATTCCTTCCCCTCCGTGGCCTTCTTTAGGCAACGGAAGGCGATGGAATTGCTGCGGTTCATGTTCATGAAGGAACCGATCAGCATCGCTTCCAGGATCGCATCCTCGCTAACGCCGATCTTGATGGCCTGAGGTATGTGCACTCCCAAGCAGTTCTCGCTGCCTAGTGCTGCACCGGCGGCTATGGCCGCCAGTTCGGCCGTGTGCCGGTCCATATACTTTGGTTTGAAGAACAGGTTACTGGAAATTTCAGAGTAGGGCAGGAAAATGTCCGGGCGACTGGACATGACCTCGGAGACCAGGGGGATGAAACCGTACTCCTCCCGGACCTTACGCAGCACCCACTCCAACCTTTTCTTCTGATCATCCTCATTAACTGTCATACGAGCCCATAATGGCCTGACAATCTAAATCAATTTTTCAGTATCATGAGAAGAAAAGCAAGAGGATGATCATGATGATCAGTAGAGCTACCCACACAAGTAGGGCGTATGAGACCGATTTCTTGGCCAGAGCCGCATGCCACCAGTGTGATGGCTTGACCCCCTGTGCCACGAAAACGGCCACTCCGGCCAGGTTGACGCAGATGAAGTTGGTCATGAAAAGCAACAGGGTCTCGTATGCCAGATTGAACTGTCCGGAACCCAGAAGCATGCCCATGACCACAAGGGGAGGGAGCAGGGCCACCGCCACCATCACCCCGACCAGAGCGGTGGAGGTACCGATGGTGAAGAAGAGCGCCCCGGCGGCTCCCGATGCCAGTGCGAGCACCACATCGCTAAGGTCGATGTTGGTGCGGTAAGCTATCTCCGGTACGGTGGGGTCCACCGTGAAGATCATCCCGATGATCACCGATAAGGAGAGGGCCAAGAATATGCCTGCCAACAAGGTCTTGGCAGACTTGGCTATCATCTTATTGTCCCCCAAAGATGTGGCCAGCGACATGGCCACGTTCGGACCTAGCAGAGGGGCGATGACCATGGCACCTATGACCACTGCCACATTATCCTTCAGCAGCCCTATGGCCGCCACCAGGACCGAGAGTATCACGGTTATCAGGTATACCAGGTTAAGGTCGCTGGAGTCCTCGACGTCTTCCTGCAGTTCCTCCCGGCTGATGCGCTTTATCCAACGGTTCTTCTCACCGTTCTTAGGCTCCTCCACGACCTCCAGGACCGGTTCTTCCTTCGGGGGCTCCTCCACCCGGGGGAGAGTGGCCTCCACTGGGAGGATCAACAGACGAAATATGACCAGTGAATCGAAAGCTTTTCCGAGGGCGTCCACCAAAGCCTCGCTGTTCTCAGCTTTGACCAATAGGTGGACCTCCAGGCGCTCCTTGGACGTCGCACCGCACCACATTTCCACCACGTCGATGTCCTTGACGGCGTCCCTTACGCTCTCCTCGTTCCCCGATTCCAGGATCACCTCTACGATGCGTAAGGCCATTGGATCGATCGCCCATTCATTTCGAAAGGGAAATACTTTTCATCACGAGATCGGCAAAAAGAAAATAAGGCAGGGTGGCATAGGGCATTCTGGAGAGTTAACGACATGGCCTACTGTCCCACGTGCGGCGCGTTGAACGAAGAACAGGCGACATTCTGTCTAAAGTGCGGCAACTCGCTATCATCGCCGCCGGCGCCCTCGTACACTGGTTACGCTCAGACCCAGTTCGACCGTTCCTTCAAAGGTGCCGGTCCGTTGCTGAAGGCTTTCCTGAGTTTCATATTGGTTCTGTTGATCGTCGAGGTGGTGAACGCGCTGTCGGGGGAATCGTCCTTCGCCAACCGGTTCGGCAATTTCCTCAACGACAACCTGTTGTTGATCTTCCTCATCTTGCTGTTGGCCGCCTATTCCGGTTATTCCTCGAGGCGATACGCCAAGGAGTACTCCGTGCTGTCGCCGCTCATCGCCGCCATCATAATCACCTTCGTCCTGTGGATTTTGGCGAACATCATGGACATGCTAGGCCGTTCCAATAACGTGAACGAACTGGAGACCATAGCCACGCTGCTTTTCTCCATCCTATACATCATATTTTTGCTGGTTCTGCTGATCGGCTATATAGGCGTGATAATGAGAGCAGATCGCCCCCAGCCACCCCAGGCGATACCTCCGACCGCTTCGGGACCTATCTACAACAATGGGGCCCAGCCCGATCAACCGTATTATCCGGCAAAAAGATTGGGACGGTCCAGTAGGGACAAGGTTTTCGCCGGTGTGTGCGGCGGCATGGCCGAGTACTTGAACTTGGACCCTTTCCTGATGAGGGTGTTGTGGGTCGTGGGAATACTGGTCTCCGCAGGCACGTTCCTGGTGGCCTACCTGGTCCTGGCCATAGTTCTGCCCAAGAACCCCTAACCTGACCAGGAGATGATGGAAGCCCGGTGGTTCTGAGGGAAATCGCCTTTGATCATACGCAGGTCCACCCCTTTCGGCAGGTAACCGACCCTCAATAACCGGGGGAGGAACAGACTGTCGCTCCTCAACAGGGTGAAGATGGAAATCGCGCCCCCCCTCATCATCTCGTTCTCGCTGTATCGGACCAATTTCATTGCCGATTCCATTCGTTCCTCGGAATCGCAAAGCAGCGATCTCAGATAGGATTTACCCGATCCAAGAATGGGGTCCTGGAGAAGCAGCGCTGCCACCCCTTCGAGGCCGAAGGACCGCCCTAGATCGCTCTTCACTGCCATTACGAACTCCGATGATGGATCGTAACCAGGAGAGACCGCGTTCCCCAGGCGTCCGATCTCCTTTTCTTTATGAGCGCGGGGGCGCGATCCAAAAATGAACCGATCCTTCCTCAATACCTTCTCCAGATAGAGCGTTTCCCCGTCATTGTGGTAGCCAGCTTTCTCATAGAAGGCCACATTTTTCGGCGAGTCCTTTATCGTCTCCAGACCGATGCATTGGCAACCACGTCCCCTCAGATGATCTTCCAGGGCGTTGAGGATGACCTTTCCAAGGCCCTGCCCCTGACATTCTGGCAATACTTCGATCGGCCCTATCCATCCGGATGTACCGCATTTGAGGGCGAAACCCGCCGCCAGCATCTTATCCCCGTCAAAAATGCATAAGCATCCTCCGGGTTCGACCTCCAGGCGTGATGAGTACCAATTGGACCGCCTGACCGGATATTCGATGTCCAGACCGGTGGATCGCTTCAGTTGCTCGGTCCAGGTCTTGACCATGAGGATCTGCGATCGTGGTATGTCCTCCATCCTCAATGGCCTGACATCCATCGATTCACCTCTCGCGCCGGCAACGCAGGCTGATCAGAGCAGCGGTGGCGCCAGCGGCGATGCCGTTGTCGATGTTGACCACCACCAGTCCGGGAGAGCAGGTCTGCAGCATGCCCATGAGCGCCGCCTCCCCTTTTCCCCCATAACCGTAGCCTACGGAAGTAGGCACACCTATGATAGGAACATCGGCGAGACCGGAGACGACCGTGGGAAGGGCCCCTTCCATACCGGCGATGACCACCAATGCGTCCACGCCCTGGTCCAGCATCTTGGCCAACGGTTCGAGGAAACGATGCAGGGCCGCCACACCGATGTCGTATTCAGTGAGCACCTGGCAACCCATGATCTCGGCCATGGCCTTGGCCTCCTCGGCCACCGCGATGTCCGAACTTCCGGCGGTCAATATGCCGATCATTCCGACCTTGGGCCGGTCTGGCCTTTTATCGACCACTATCATTCGAGAGCCTTCGATGAAACGGAGGTGGGCCGGGTCCACCACACCACGCAACGCCTCGAGCTGTTCGGTCGATGCCCGGGAGATCAGCACTGCGTCGCGGTCCTTAAGCACCGCCTGGACGATGTCCGCCACCATTGTAGGGGACTTGTTCTCCCCCCAAATGACCTCGGGGATGCCTCGTCGCGCCTCGCGAGCATGATCAAAAAGCGTGTGCTCGCCCACCCGTTCCAGAAAGTCCATACGCAGAAGCTGTTCCGCTCTTTGTAGATCGATCTTACCCAGGCGATATCTTTCCAAGATGTCCCGGACGTTCATCGTGTCTCCGAGGGCGGGAGGTATATTTTACCATTATGCGGGGCCTTCGAAGGATAATTTTATGTGTATGCACATTATTCACGGCGTTAATAAGATAATTTAGGTGAAAAAATGAAGGTATCAATACCAGTTATGAACCGCGATGGAATGTCGGCCACGGTCGGAGCCCACTTTGGAAAGGTACCGGCGTACGCCATAATCGATACCGAGACCCAGGAATTAACGTTCATCGATAACACCAGCGAGCACATGGGCGGTATAGGCCTGCCCCCGGAACTTTTGTCTAAGGTGGGTGTGCAGGTCATGCTCTGCTCCGGACTTGGTCCAAAGGCCGTGGACATGCTCGGCTCGTTCAATATCCAGGTATATGTAGGTGCCGAGGGAACGGTGCAGGAGACCATGGACGCTTGGCGAGAGGGGAAGATGTCAGCGGCCAACCATGCGAACGCCTGTTCCGAGCATCAGCATTAAGGGGGCCGCTCATGATCCTGACCGTCGCAAGTGGAAAAGGTGGCACCGGGAAGACCTCGGTAGCATGCGCCTTAGCACTATCACTTGACCGCCCGCTCACCTTTCTGGACTGCGATGTGGAGGGGGCTAACGCCCACCTTTTCCTTCACCCCGAGTTCCTTTCGCAAGCGGAGGTCAAAGTGCCCTACCCGGTCATAGACGCCGCCAAGTGCGATGCCTGTGGTAAGTGCGTTGAGAACTGCCAGTTCGGAGCTATGATACGTTTGGGAAAGAAGGTCAGGCTCATGTCAGGTCTCTGCCATGGCTGCGGGACATGTCGTCTGGTCTGCCCCCTCGACGCGATCACCATGTCCGGTCGGTCAGTGGGGACGGTACGCTACGGAACGGCCGGGCTCATGAAGTTCGCCTGCGGTGAACTGTTGACCGGTGAGGCCTTGTCGGTTCCCATCATCCGAAAGATCAAGGAAGAGAAGGATGACCTGGTCATCATCGACTGCCCTCCTGGCACCAGCTGTCCGGCGGTTGAGTCCATAGACGGAGCGAGCTTTGCCCTGTTGGTGACCGAGCCAACCCCTTTCGGGGAGCACGATCTGCGGGGCATGATCACCGTCTGCCGAAGACTGGAAGTGCCCTGTGGTGTGCTCATCAACCGCTCCAGCGGAGATGATGCTATCATCGAGCGCCTGTGTGAGATAACGAACGTTCCTATTCTGATGAGGATCCCCTTCGATAGACGGGTAGCGGAGTGCTACGCCCACGGCGGGACCCTGTTGGAAGCAATGCCGGGGATGGAAAGCAAGATGCTCGATCTCTTTCTGGAGATCAGGGGGTTGCAACGATGATCAAGATCGCCGTGATGAGCGGGAAGGGAGGGACTGGAAAGACCACCGCGGTGGCTTCCATGGCCTGGTACTCCCAGGGACTGGTATTGGCCGACTGTGACGTGGACGCGTCCAACCTGGCGTTGACCATGTCCAGCAGACTGCGCACCAAGAACGATTATGTAGGTGCTTTGAAGGCCAAGATAGACCACGAGCTGTGCATAGAATGCGGAAAATGCGAGGAGGTGTGCATATTCGGGGCCATCTCGGATTTCCAGATCAAAGAGATCCACTGCGAGGGATGCGGTGCCTGTCAGGTGGTATGTCCGGAAGGTGCGGTTAAGCTGGTCCGGCAGAAATCCGGCGAGATATTCGTCATGGACACTGACCGCGGGCCCATGGTCTATGCCGAACTACAGCCGGGAGAGTCCAACAGCGGCAAGCTGGTCACCGAGGTCAGGCACCTGGCGGAGGACATCGCTGAGTCGGACGGGATAGACACCGTGCTCATCGACGGGCCGCCGGGAACAGGTTGCCCGGCCATCGCCAGCATCACCGGGGTGGACTTGATATTGGCCATAACCGAACCCAGTCAATCGGGTGAGCATGATCTGATGCGCCTGATCGATCTTGCCAAACATTTCAACATCCCGGTGTGCGTGGCGGTCAACAAATGGGACCTGCACCCCGGAATGACCGAGTGCATTGAGGAGAGCTGTCGCCGCAACGGCGTGATGGTGGTGGGACGTGTTTCCTACGACCCTTCAGTACTGAAGGCGATCAAGGCCATGAAGCCGTTGCCGTCTCTCTTCCCGAACTCACTGGCCTCGTTAGAGTTCCATAAAATTTGGCAGGAAGTGAGCAAGCATGCCGTGGACCGTGGTGGTAGCGGCATACTGATGAAATTGGAATAAAAATAGGATCGAAGAGGGGGGTCAGAGACCCCTCTTCTTTGTAAAATCTTTTAGGACCTCGCCCACCATACCGGAAATTCCAGTGACCGCTTCCAGTTTGGTCTCGGCCAGCATGGCAGAGGCGTGCGGACCTATCCTTCCTGTGATGACCACATCGACACCTTTGTCGACCAGCATCTGCATGGCCTTGGTCCCGGCACCGCTGGACGCTTCGGCCGCAGTGTTCTGCAGGGACTCGATGTTCCCAGTGGCGGTGTCCAATATCACGAAGTATGGGCAGCGTCCCAGCCTGTCGTCCATCATGGATTCCGGACCCTGGCCGGCGGAGGTGACCGCGACCTTCATTGGGGATCAGGCTCCAGCTCTTGCATCCTACCCTTCAGGACCTTGAGCCTTCTCTCCAATAGTTCCGCCTCCATCTCCATGCTCCTCCGTACATCGGCCAGGGCCGGTTCTACATAAGCGTAGGTGGGAGCGACCGGCATTCCAGCGCCCCATCCCATGCCTCTGCCGCCCATGCGGCCGCCCGCTCTACAGGGACCTCTGCCCCTACCCATTTGCCCAGACCCATAAGGGCCGGTTCCATCTAAATATGGCATGATCAAATCTCCTTTGGCCGGTCTATCACCGACCATCATTATGTGCATAGACACGATATTATAAGTAATTTAGGTTAACCTAATCAATTGTTTCGATATCACTGTTCCCGGTGTCCTGACGGACCAGGAGCGGACGGCCCTCCACCAGCATGGCCGACAATTTGCGCCGCCCGCTGTCTACGCACCTCCATACCGTTCCCCGGGAAACTCCCATGGAAAGAGCTGCCTCCTCCTGGCTTTGCCCGAGATAATCCACCAAACGCAAGGCTTCGACCTCATCGTGCCCGATCAAAATTGGCACCCTGGCCTCACCCTCTTTGGGAAAGAAGCTATCGAAATCGATGATGCTCAATATGTTACGGGGTTTCATTGGTCGACCAGGTCCGCCCCCTCTCCGGCAGCATTGATTTCTTGGCATATGAACGTAAACGATGTTCGATTAAAAATAAATAATGTTGCGTGGCTTGTACCGTTGAACTACATGACCGATGCCAATGAAAAATATCAGAGATTGGTCGATCTCATACGGGGAATGGGCAAGGTCGCCGTTGCCTTCTCCGGGGGCGTTGACAGCACCCTGTTACTAAAGGCCGCCCTGGATTCCGGAGCGGATGTGACCACTTTCATGGCCATTGGGGACACGTTCTCTCTCAAGGTACAGAATAACGCATTGGAACTCGCGGAGAAGATGGGGGTCGAAGTGGTCCTGATCAAGACCGATCTTGTGAACGACGAATGTTTCAAACGTAACTGGGATGACCGTTGCTATATCTGCAAGAGCACCATCTTTCGAATGATCAAGAAGGCGAGCCAGGACGAAGAGATCACCCACATACTCGATGGGAGCCAGATGGATGATCTTAAAGAGGTGCGTCCTGGACGGGCGGCACTAATGGAGCTGAACGTCCGATCACCGCTGGTCGAAGTGAAATTGAACAAGGAGGATGTGCGTTCTCTCCTGAAACAGATGGAACTTCCCAATTGGAACGCCACGAGCAATACCTGTCTGGCCACCCGCATTCCTTACGATGTGCGTATCACCGAGGAGCAGTTAAAAAGGGTGAACAAGGCCGAAGCCTTGCTTGCCCCCTTTGATTTCAAACAGCTTCGCGTCCGGGACCACGGTTACTGGGCTCGCATCGAGGTGGCCCCGGAAGAGATACCTAGACTGTTCTCTGAAAGGGGAAAGGTGGTGGAGCTGTTACGCCCCTTGGGCTATCGACGGTTATCCATGGACATGGAAGGTTACGATCACTGAGAGGAGGCGGTGAACTGCACCTCGCTCACCAGCGCCGTCGGCGTTAGCGTAGGCGTCCCCACCTCCCACCATTTGATCCATTTCCGCTCTTTGCTCAGACCTTTCACCCTCTGAAGCATTTTGAGCACGTTGTCGCTGATGCGCAGCTCCTTCAAGGACGACACTACCCGACCGTCCTCGATCAGGAACATGGCGTCCCTGGGAATGGCGGAAAAATCCCCGGTGGCGTAGTTTTGATACCTCAGATACCAATCATTGGTGACGTATATCCCCCGATCGATCTGCGATATCAACTTCTCCGCGGAGACGTTGCCTGGACCTACCTGCAGGCAGAACGGCGCCGGAGCGATGAGACCGGCGTTAGCGGTGCTCTGGGTGCCGAACTTTTCCGCCGTGGCGCTGTTATGCAGGAAGGTCTTGAGCACCCCTTTTTCCAGTATGGCCTTTCGGCGGGTCGGTAACCCTTCGGCGTCGAACGGCGAAGCCCCATACGCATGCGGATCGGTGGCGTCCTCGATAAGTTCCATATTCTCGCTGGCCACCTGCATACCGATCTTACCGGTGAGAAAGGACATGCCAGCGTCCACATAGAAGGCGGAGGCGAATCGTCCTACCTGGCTGATGATGTCGGCAAAGACCATCGGTCCCAGGACCGCGTCCATTTTTCCAGGGGAGCCCTTCACCGGGTCCTTGGCCGCCTTGGCCAGCTCCCCCGCCTCCCGCCCCGCCTCGGCCGGGCCGAACCCGGCCTCGTCGGCTGATACTGACAATGAGTGGCCTGAAGCCAGACCATCCCCGAAAGCACGTATGGAGAGCTCCAAAGACGGCCGATACGCCAGACCACGAACATCGCCGCTGGTTGCCAGATGAGCGATGCTGTTCCTAGCGACCAGAGAACCGGCGGTGCGTAGGGCACCGGCCTTCCTCGCCGCGGCGATGGCCTCCTGGGCCCAGTGGACCGCCTGATCGGGACCGTTCGGCACCGTGGCCTTCTTCAACAGCTCAGGGTCATAATCGAACGGACCATGAGGCAGGGGTGCGTACAGGCTGGACTCAGGAGTGTTGGACGCCATTGCCACTGCTTCACGGCAGGCCTTCTCCAAACCTCGAACGCCGAGGTCCAATACATTGATGCCAGCCTTCCTCCGACCCATGCAAACGAAGATGTTGGCCGACACCTCGTCCAGAGAATTGACCACGGTCACCTGGTCATTGGAGAAGCGCACCATGCTCTCTTCATTGTTCGTCACGGAGACCACCACGTCGTTGGCTCCCAGCCGGCGGCAGATGCTCAGAGCGCTCTCGCAGACCTCCTGCGGTTTCACGACGATCCCTCCATGGTTATTCCTCGCAGACGGAGGTGCGGTCCACCGGTACCCACCGGTATCCCCTGCATGGGGTCGCCCTTGCCGCAATAGGCCGAGGAGAACTCCAGTTCATCGCCTACGGCGTCCACTGCCTTCCAGAGACCTGGCGTGGTTATTTCCAGAACAGGATTGCGGACCAGTGAGGTCAGTTCACCGTCCTTTATGCTGTAGGCTTCCAACCCCACGTACTTCTGGTTGTATCTGCGGTCGTCGATGTTCCATTCCATGAAGTTCTTGAGATAGATACCGGAGCGAACGTCCTCGAGCATTTCCTCCAGCGAATGGTCGCCCGGTTCCACGAAGGTGTTGGCCATGCGAACGATGGGCTCCCTATCGTAGGCCACTGATCGAGAGGAACCGTTGCTGGTCACCCCGAACTCGGCGGCCGTCTCCCGGTCGTGCAGAAACTCGTTGATGACGCCCCCTTTGATCAGATAGCGTCGCCTGGCCTTGACACCTTCCTCGTCGTAAAGATAGTATCCGAAGGAGTGGGGGATGGTAGGATCGTCCACGACGTTCACCAGGTCACTTCCCACCTTCAATCCCAGAGAGTCCTTCGAAAGATAGGTCTCCCCGGCCTGGGCCGCCTCTCTTCCGAGTATGCGGTCCCCCTCACCAGGGTGGCCGCTGGACTCGTGGCTCACCAGTCCTACGACCTCGGGACCGAGGATGACATCCATCTTGCCCCCCTTGAGGGGCTTGGCATCCCGCAGTATCTTTGACAGGGTCTTGGTCTCACGTCCGAAGACCGATGGCAGGTCCCACCGCTCCACTCCCTCCCATCCGGCAGACTCGCCGCGGGAGATGATGCGCTGCATCGTCCCCTTTTCAGAGTGCAGCGCCGTCAAAAAGACATGCATGGAAACGCGGGGCACGACGCTGTGCACTCGACCTCCGTCAGAATTGAGGATGGTCCGCTCCGTGGTCAACGCGTCCAGGCTGATGTATCGACCAGGTAGCTTAATGCCTGAGCGCTCGGCGGCCTCCAGTGCCGAGGAATCGGCATCCTTGAGAAGCTCCAATCTCGACTCCCAGGGAACGTTCTCAAAAGAAACGCGTGGTTTGAGCATATGGTCCGCCACGACCATTTCAGCCGGGGACATGATTATCGGGGTCCTTCTGGCGGAAGCGGCGGCAAAGGCGCCCTTCACAACCTTACTGACCAGGGAGTCGAGGGACCTCTTTCCCAGGACATTTGTCGCCCCGAAGCTCAAAGCCCCGTTCACCAGTACTCGGACCGATATGCCGCGCTGCGTATCCACCGACGTGGCCTCGGGCGTTCCGCTCTTCATCAGGATCGATTCATTACGATCGGATTGATATCTAGCCTCAGCATAGGATGCGCCATGAGACCTGGCCCGTTGCACCGCCCTCTCCAGAAGGTCTTCCATCAGATCACTCGAGCAGGTAATCGCTCAGGACTTAGATATAACCGCCCGGGTCAAAATAAATAATAAGGTGGTTCGACCTAGTTTCTACCATGCGGATCTCGGTTACAATCCTGCAGTACGACCACGGGATCGTCAGACAAGTACTGGATGTGGTAGGTGAACTGGTACGTACGCACCGAGCGCCACAACATATCCCCGAACTCCAGGAAGCCGTGGCCTTTCTGGAGCAGTTCCTGGACCGTTTCCATCATGCCAAGGAAGAGCTCTTCCTCTTCCCGGCGGCGGCCCGTGAGTGCCCCAAGATCGCCGAGACCTTGGAACATCTTAAGAAGGATCATGCCGAGGCACGTGAAATGATCAAGACCACCCTGAAAGTGATCAAGGCCGATGACGTCGAAACCATGGAGGAGGAGATACGAAAGCTGGTCGACCTCATGACCGTGCACATAGCCGAGGAGGAGAACCAGGTCTTTCCGATAATCGAGAACGAACTGCAGCTGGAGACGGACGCCAACATACACGCGCAATACGAGAAGTTCACGGACAAGGAGTTCGGCAAAGGCTATTATCAAGCGGCAGAGGAATTCGCCAGCGATATCCAAGAACGCTTGCTCGGTCCGGGGCACTTCAAAGGAATTGCCTGATGGCAAAGAAAAGAAGTGGCGCCAAGGAGGAGATTTGAACTCCCGAGACGTGAAGTCAGTAGCTGTCCCTTCGACCTGAAGGTCGATTCGAGGCTACCGCCTTACCGGACTAGGCTACCTTGGCCCAAGGGCGGAATGGAGTTTAATATTTTAAGGCTTGGCAATCAGATAAATAAATTCAGAGGAATGACCTGTCAAGGATGAACAGCGATGGAAGTGAAAGTTGCCTTTAACAAGAGGACCGAGGTCCTGTCGATCGGTGATGAGGAGACGGTCGCGGGTCTGCTCAGGGCCATGGACCTTTTTCCGGATTCACATATAGTCGTTCGCGGTAAGAGCCCCATACCTCTGACGGAGAGGATCAGGGAGGGTGACGAACTTCGTATCGTCAAGGTGGCATCGGGCGGATGACGTCTGTTTTTATATCCAGTATGATGTATAGATGATAGATGTGGAAGAGGGCTCTCAACCTATCATTGCTCATCGTTTCTGCGATAGCACTGTGGATAGCCGATCTTTATTATCCAGAACCCAACCTCAATAAAGGATTCCAGACATTGGTGGCTCTGGCGATCATCTACCTGGTTTTCTCGATATTGCTGACCAGCTTCGTATCTGGTAGGCTAAGCGACAAGAAGACCCGATACTCAGTGCGCAAGGTCTTCTCCATTCTCAGCCTGATATTCTCCATCGGTGCGATCATCACCGTTTGGGTCACCGACCCACAGACGTTGGTCGTCTCCTATGGATTGTTCGCAGCGGGACTTGCCATAGCCCTGCAGGACGTCTTCAAGAACTTGGCCGGGGGGTTCATCATCTTTATAGAATCTCCCTACAGGGTCGGGGACCGGGTCATGATGAAGGATGTGGTCGGCGATGTCATTGACATCGGCATCATGTACACCACGCTCCTGGAGCTGAGGGAGTGGGTCGACGGGGACCAGGCCACGGGAAGATTGGTGATCCTTCCCAATGGACATCTGTTATCCGGATCCATCTTCAATTACACCAAGGACAACAACTTCCTTTGGGACGAACTGGTCATCCCTATCTCCTATGACAACGATTGGAAGGCCGCCTCGGAACTGACGGTGGAGATCGTCAAGAGAGAGACCGCGACCGTAACGGCAAAGGCCGAGGCGGAGATCGCGATCATGATGGGGAAATATTATCTGACCAAGCGGGAGGTGGAATCGAAGGTGAACATAGTGCTTACGAGCAACTATATTGAATTCCACGTTCGATACATTTGCGAGACCAGGGGACGACGGGGAACTCGCAACACCTTATCACGCATACTCTTAGAGGAATATGAGAAGAACGGTGTCGCGGTCGGTTCGTCGACATTGGAGATCACCAAGTTCCCCGATTTGGATAAGTGATATCCTATCGTGGTCGTTATGACCTGAACGGATTTTCTCATCACAAAGTTTATAAGTTAAAGAAAAATTATGACATCGTCAATCAAGGCCTGGAAAAATTAGCTGGGCTTTCCTATATCATGATCACTATCATCCATAGATCATCTGACCGTGAGTGATGGTCATATGAAATGGTCAACGCGTGCCTGACCCAGAAGGGGTCAGGGGCGAGATATGAAACAGGTATTCGGGAGTTTATCTTCTTTTCCAGTCCAGAAGAGGTGAAACTATGAATATTGACCCAAGCACCACCAAGTATCTGGTCAAGGCCAAGCTGAACGCTGACGGCATTGTAGAAAAACCAGACGTGGTAGGAGCTATATTCGGACAGACCGAGGGTCTGTTGGGGGACGAGCTCGACCTGAGAGACCTGCAGAAAAGTGGCAGGATCGGCAGGATCGAGGTTGACGTTCACTCCAGACAAGGTAAGTCCGAAGGACAGATACTGATACCATCAAGCTTAGATCAAGTCGAGACCGTTATCTTAGCCTCGGCACTGGAGACCATCGACAGGGTGGGTCCGTGCAAGGCCAAGATCATCGTGGAGTCCATCGAGGACGTACGTGTCGTTAAACGTGAGAGGATCATCGAGAGGGCCAGGGAACTGCTGACCGAGCTGATCAAGCAGTCCAAGACCAGCGGGATCGATCTCACCGAAAGCGTGCGCCAGTCCGTTCAGGTGGAGGAGATAATCTACTTCGGCAAAGATAGGCTGCCGGCCGGACCGAACGTCCAGGAATCCGACGCCATCATCGTCGTTGAAGGTCGCTCCGACGTACTGAACCTGTTGAAATCTGGAATCAAGAACGCCATTGCGGTCGAGGGGACGAACGTTCCAAAGACCATCATGGACCTGAGCAAGGAAAGGGTCATCACCGCTTTCGTCGACGGCGACAGAGGCGGAGAGCTGATCCTGCGCGAGCTGTTCCAGGTGGCCGAGGTCGACTTCGTGGCACGGGCGCCCCGCGCTCATGAGGTAGAGGAACTGACCCAGAAACAGATCATGAAATGCCTGCGGAACAAGATCCCAGGAGACCAGTTCATTGAGATGTTCGGTCTGGAATCGGATTCCGGCAACGGTAACGGCAAGGACAAGACCCGAGGCGACAAGGTCGAACGTCTGGAACGCTTCGAGCAGGCCGAGAAGGCCGACCGGGAGAAGACCCCCGACAAGGATGATCGGGAAGAACCCGCCCCTCAGCCACGCGCTGACAAGGAGCAGAAATTCGACCGTGAGGAGAGGGAGCCCCGTGCAGGAAGGCATGACAGAAAGGAACGTCCCGAAAAGGAGCCTCGCTCGGAGAAGCCGGTCAAGACCGATCGCCGCGATCGCGAGGAACCCAAGGCGGAACATGCTGAGCCCCGACCCGAGAGGCACGAGCGCTTCGAGCGCCAGGAGAAGTCCTTCGGAGAGGAGAAGGAGTTGGAGGAGCGTAAGCCTAGCTCCCGCAAGCAGCTCTCCGCCGCACAGGAGAAGTATAAGGGAATGATCAACGAACTGTCATCCTCGTCCAAAGCGCGCATCATCGACGCCAAGGGCGGTGTCCTGAAAGAGGTGGCAGTGAAGGAGCTGGTCAACACCTTGAAGGAGGAGAAGGACCCGGTATCCGCGGTGGTCTTCGACGGGATCATCACCCAGAGGATATTGGACCTGGCCTCCGACCTGAAGATCGTCACCATAGTCGGCACCAAGATGGGCAACATCACCAAACAGCCGGCCGGTATCGATATCTGGTCCAAGGACGACCTGAACTGATATGAGCGACGAAGCCAAGGCGGACTGGTGCGGTGTCGATGACACCACCCAGGTGGCCATCCCCTCCGACCCCCTGAAAAGGGTGATCGGTCAGGACGAGGCCGTGACCTTGGCCCGCATCGCTGCAAAGCAGCGCCGGCACCTGTTGCTGGTCGGACCTCCCGGAACCGGGAAGTCCATGATCGCTCAGGCGCTAGCTCTGCACCTTTCCCGCCCCACCCAGGAGATAAGGGTGGTGCACAACCCGGAGAATCCGGAACGGCCGTTGGTGGAAGTTAAGAACAAGGATGAGGTCGGCAAGGAATCTCAATCCCGGGAGTTCGCCGAGGGTGAGCTCATCGAACCGATCAACGCCCCCATCAACGTCGCCGAGCGCTTAGGATATCGCTGCCGCAATTGCGGAGCTTACTCTTCTCCAAAAGAACGCACCTGCATCAAGTGTCAAAAGATCAAATCCGCTGAGGCGACCGTCAACAACAATCCCTTCGGGGACCTGGTCACCGGCCTGTTCGAACAGATGAACGTTCCCGGTCTGGCCAGCGCGGCCGGCAAGGAACGTGTCACCACCACCCGCACACGCTTCGGCAAGGAGGAGGTGGTGGTATTCGAAAAATGCGGGGAGATGATCAGGGTCCTGGACCAGGAGGCCTTGGAAAAGCGCCGCGATTGGGAACGCCAATCTCCGCGCAAGGTGCTGGTCCGCCTGGACCGCAACCCGTTCGTCCTAGCCACGGGCAGTTCCGAGACGGAACTGCTGGGTGACGTACGCCACGACCCCTACGGAGGGCACGCCCAGCTGGGTACCCAGCCCTATGACCGTGTCGTGCCAGGGGCCATACATGAGGCCCATGAGGGAGTGCTCTTCCTGGATGAACTACCGCACCTCGGCCATCTGCAGAGGTTCATACTTACCGCCATGCAGGAGCGTCGTTTCCCCATTTCCGGCCGCAACCCTCAGAGCGCTGGAGCGAGCGTCAAGGTCGAAAACGTCCCCTGCAACTTCATTTTTGTCGGTGCCTGCAACATCCAGGACCTGGAGCAGGTATTGTCGCCATTGCGTTCTCGGGTCTGCGGCAATGGATACGAAGTTCTGGTCAACACCGCCATGCCCGACACCCCCGATAACCGAAATTCACTTGTGCAGTTCATCGCTCAGGAGATCATCTCCGACGGGCGCATACCTCACGCCGACGCCTCGGCCATCAAGGCTATAATCAAGGAGGCCAAGGTGCGCGCCAATAAGGTGGACAACATCGGCTCCTCTCTGACACTGAGGTTGAGGGAGCTGGGCGGCCTGATCCGTGCCGCCGGTGATCTGGCAGTGGTCGAGGACGCGGAACTGATGAGCGCAGAGCACATCGCCAAGGCGGTGGTGCGCAGCAAGACCGCCGAGGAGCAGATAAAGGACCGTTACGGTTCCTACACCAAAGGCCTCGGTACGGACATTTCCTCGGCTCAGAAGGAGAAATCACCTTACTATTTCTGGAACGAGACCAAGGACTCCATGTTCCATTAGAGGTACCGCATCAGGAATATGCCGTCCTCGCCGTCCGAGTAATAGCACGATGCCATCCGTACGTTGAAGAAGCCGAGACGTTGATAGAAACGCATGGCCGAAAGATTGCTGACCCGGACCTCCAACGAGATCTGCCTTATGCCCCGCTTACCGCACTCGCGGAAGAACTCCTGGCAGAGCATGGTGCCCAACCCCGCCCCCCGGTAACGCTGGTTGACGGCCAACATGAGTATGCGAGCCTGCTGGTGCCCGCTCATGACCCCGAACACGAAACCGATCACCCGTCCCATGTCCTCGATGACTATGAGGCCTTCAGGCCAGAAGGGCACCAGCTGTAGGAAGAGACTGGGGTCGTACATCTCACGCAGAGAGGTCGAAGCGACCTGACAGATGTCGGTCAGGTCCCTGCCGAGGAAGTATCGGAGCTGCAACGGCGGCCAATATCACTGCCCATTACTAAATCCTTCTCTTGTTGCGCCGGATGAGCAGGAGCAGGGCGATGACCGGCAAGGGGGCGTACAGAAGAAGCCCGGGGATCGATGCCTGACCTTCAGATACCCTGACGGTCACGTTCTCGTATGCCATGTTCCCCACCGTGTCCGTGACCCGCAAGGTGACGTTATGCTCCCCGGGTATCAATGCGACGGCATGGATAGGTCCGAAAAGGTCCGATGCTCCGTCGCCATCCAGGTCCCAGGCGAACTCCGCTATGTTGGAGGTGTCATGACAGGCGGTGGCGTCCAGGAGCACGAGCTGTTGCTGGGACACCTCCAGAAAATGCCAGGGCAGGGATATCACCGGGGGAACGGCATCCCCTTTCCAGTCGTTCTCGAACAGACCGGTGAAATGATCCGCCAACTCCGTTGAACGTACCAAAAGGGCCATCTCCCGATTGCATCGCATGGAATTGTCCACCCAGTTGGCGCTGCCCACCAGAACCTGATCATCGATGATGACGCCCTTGTTGTGCAATCGTTCGAACGGAGAAGCCAGACCGGGCAGTCGGCACTCCAGGTCCCAGCCTCTTTCCGAAGCTTTGGCGTTCAAAGCTTCCGCGACCCTCTGGTTCGGTTCCTTGGTACCAAATCCGGAATCCAGGAGTATGCGCACGGTAACACCGCGGTCCGCCGCCCGGGACAAAGCGTCCATGATCTGGCCGCCATTCAACCAGTCCTCCTCGAAGTTCATCTGTTGCACCAGGATACGTTCCTGTGACCCACCCAGGGCGTTCACCAGCGTATCCTCGATCGTAAAAGGCGATGTTGATAGGAGGACGGAGGAGGTGACCTCCATGCGTACCTTCTGGCGATCGTAGTTGAGCATTCTCCCCGGACCTCCTTCGTGAAACGGAAGACTGATGTCGAGAGGGAATACGTCCAGACCCTTTCCCCCCAGGTCCTTCTGGAAGACCGTGAGCGCGTCCCG
>Ga0307376_10001387_pt1 | contig 26258 bp, 17 predicted proteins | sample TR2MG_FD_202536 | JGI IMG/M metagenome (GOLD analysis project Ga0307376, IMG submission 202536) | Soil microbial communities from Risofladan, Vaasa, Finland - TR-2 | ecosystem: Environmental > Terrestrial > Soil > Coastal area > Acid sulfate soil | place: Finland: Risofladan, Vaasa | collected...
GCGAGCATCGCTCGCCCTCGATTTAATCACTAGATATACTGAAGTATGCGTAGTTGTTGAGAAATATTGTTGTATCCACCGTCTAAAGACGGTGGAATTCATTTGTTGTTGGGACTTAAAATATTCTTGTTTGTTAGGCGATTGTGAAAAATAAAACGATCCGTCCCCATCAAAATATCCACGCATGTAATGATTAACCAATTTATGCTCAATTAACCATTCTGGAAAAGTATAAATTAAACTTTTACGTAATACAACGTTGAATCGCGCAAGATCATTAAACATTTGTTCTGATGTAATTTTTACTTCTGCCTTTTTTGTATCGTTCCATTTAGAATTTCGTTTACTGTTTTTTACTAAATAAATACCCATATGCGCTGTAGATTCTATAGCATTAATAAACTTTTCTATATGATTTTTATCTTTTATAGAAAGTGCTAAAGATATCTCCCTACATGAACCTCTACGCTTTCTTACATTACCATCGGCAGCTAAAAATCCAGCCCAATAAAATGAATTCTCATTATCTTCTGAAAAAAACTTATGATTTACTGAATGTCTTACTTGTTTATTAATCCGCAATCACGCTTCATTACCGTTAATACGCCTTCTTTAGATACACCTAACTTTTGCGCCACCGCAGCGCTAGATCCTAACTCATCATATAATTGTTGTAAATTTTCGTGATCTATAATTGGTTTTTGAGAACAATAATTTAACTTGTGACGTATAATGTGATGATCTAAAGCTAATTGTACCCTGTCCTTGTTTAATAGAAAAATGAATAATTTTTGTGAGAATGCAAACGTAGTTAACAGAGGCTCGGATAATCAAGAATGTATTCTGTTCAAACCCATTAAGCGTTGTAACTATCTATAATTGTTATATATTTTTTAAGTTCACATTTATTCTATATCCATTCTGGAGTGTTATATGACAGACGAGATAAAAGCAAGAGAAATAGCGGAGAAGTTTTTACTTTCTTTGGGGCATATTATTACTAATAATGATGCAGGCTGGCATTGTCAGAATTGTCAATACGTTTTTAGTTTAGGCAGTGTTTGTTTAATTGTAGACGGGGAAGAACAAAAGAAGTATTATTATATTGATGCGGATGATAACCAATATAGTAATCTTTTTCTCCCCAACTTTCCGGTACATTTTTTCAACCTCACAAGCATTCCCGAAGCCATAAAGACAACATTTATACATTTTCTCAAAACCACAAGCACAAGCATCCCCCAAGCCATAAAGACAACATTTAGGTGTGAAGAGATGGTGATCAGGGATATAATCACGTAGGGTGAAATGTTAGAACAAGACGCAGATGAAGATGAATTATTACGGGGGTTGGAAGAAAATTCCAGATATCTACAATTTAGAAGAGAAATGGGATTGTAGCGGGTATTGGTAAGTGTATTTCATGTGCAAAAATAATGCTTGACTATTTTGGTGTGTAGTGTTATGTTGGCGCATCAATGAAAGAAATTATTGCCAAATCTGACGGGACGACGTTGACACAACACTCTATTGATGTCAAAGCAGCTGGGAAATATCTTTTACAATATAAGAAGGAGTCTATAGCGAAATTATTTAAATTAAAAAAACGCCAACGTGAGCAGCTTGATAAATATGTAAACATTGTTTGTTTGTTACATGATTTGGGCAAGGCCAATTCTGAATTTGAATTATTTTGCCAAAATAAAATAGAACGTCAAGCGATTAGGCATGAGCACGTTTCTGCTTACATTATTGATCAATGTTTGCGAACCTGGCTAAAAAAACAAAGATACGATGTAGACATTATTATGCCAGTTATTTTGGGACATCATTTAAAATCTCCATCAGACACTAATGATAAGTATACAAAATATGGGGAAATTCATAATTTTTACAGAGAAGTTAAAGTTTATTTAAACAGCAAAGATGTTCATTTTATATTGAAAAATATACACAAAAACATACCATCATTATCTGATTTTATTTTAAAATCAAACTTTAAGGTTTCATATATTAGGGAATCGGAAGATAGAAATAAATTCATTTTAGCGCTTAAAATGATTTTAATATGGGCTGATACGTTGGGTTCGGCAATAATAGAGGGAGATTTAATTGATAAATGGATAGATGAAAGTCTTAGTACTTATATATCTCCAGAGGAATTTGCTCAATTTTTATCTACTATACGGCATTCTAAAGGAATAAAGAAACCAAATAATTTACAATTGAGCGTTGCTAAACTCGGTAAGTTAACTAATCGTTTTGCGATAGGATCTAATTGTGGTTCTGGCAAAACATTGGGAGAATTATATTTTGCCAAATCTAAAATAGACTCAAAACGGATATCGCGTTTGGTACATATTACACCAACTCGCCAACTGGTAAACGAAGCGTATTTGAAATATTTTATTCATGATAATGATTCAACCATTTTTCATGCTCAGAGATTATTTTCTTTAAAACAACTAAATTTACAGTTTAATGAGGAAAATCCTGATTATCAACAAGAACATGATATTGAATTGTCAATTTTAAACAGCCTAAATAAGAAATATTATAGTCTCACACCTGACCAAATTTTGTCTTTTCTTTTATATAATCGCAAAGGTATCATGTTATCGTTATTGTTTTTGGATTCGGTGGTTATATTTGATGAACTGCATTCTTATAGCGATAATATGCTTAAATTCTTTTCTTATTTTTGTAAACATTTTGATGTTCCAATAATTGTACTTTCTGCTACTATTACCCCCAAATTGCGAGAAGTTTTACAAGATTGTAAATTTACTATATTTCCAAAAAAAATATCTACCGAATCATTTTTAAAGAAGCGTTATGATATTAAGTATGAAAACAACATGTCATATCCCACTGGGCTTGAGTTCATTAAGCAACATGAATATGTGCGTTGTTTATGGGTGGTGAATACTGTAAACCGGGCACGAGCGATTGGTAAATGGCTGCAAGACGACGGTTATAATACCATAGTGTTTCATTCTCAATATACAGCAAAAGATCGTGGAGAGATATATGAGAAAATTTTAAACATTAAAGAGCCAACCATTATAGTTTCTACCCAAGTTATGGAACTTGGTTTAGACATTGATGCAGATTTATATTTAGGAGAAATAGCTCCCGTACCATCATTAATTCAGAGATTGGGTCGGGTTAATCGTGCTGAAAAAACTATCAAAATCGCTCCATGCTTGATATATATGCCACCTACTTTTTCAACGGTCCCTTATTTGCCGTATGATGAGAGCGAGATGGAATTATCAAAAAAGTTATTTAGCGCAATAAAGAAAGCTTCTTATGAAGATTTGTCTAAAGCTAATAATGCTGTTTCTAGTGGCGGTATATTTTTTGATAATCCAATTGTTGACAGAGACGTTTTGGTGTCTTATTCTAAGGAAGATCATTTTCGAGAAATTTCAGATCCTAAAATAGAATGTGTTTTGGATCGTGATTATTTTAATGTAATTAAAAGAATTGAGAATGAAAAACTGTTTGATGACTTTTTAGTTTCTGTAAGGTTGGGTGATTCCAAACATATTACATATGAGTATCAAGGCAGAAATGAATTTGTTCGTTTGAAGTTTTCACAAAAAAGGATGCGTATAGTGTATAAAGATAATTATGATGAGTTTGGAATAAATAACGAAAAAACGGTGGAGACATTCTGATGGCTTTTTTGGTACGAAGTATTAGGGGTAGGGTGTTTCCTTACAATCGTGTAGCAAAAGCTCGGGAAGATTATAACAAGTATGTGGCTTTGGATGCGTTTTATACACAACTTGTGCGTCATAATGAACGTATTATTGAGAAGAAACTTAAGGAGTGTAAATATAACGAGGTATTAAAGCATATTATTAAAAAATTTCCTAGAGTGCTTTTTCCTTATTTTTATGAAACCGATAAGAGTACAAAAAACGTCACAACCAAACATCTTCCAAAGGAAATAGAAAAATATCAATCTGTTATTCAAAAAACCGAAACTCTTTTAAAAAAAGGACCTAAAGAAATTAATCAAAAAGATGAAAACGAAGTTAAGAAAGAGTTCTTAAGTTTAGGTATTAAAGATAAAAGAATTAGCAACAAGCCCATTTCTGAATATCTTCAATATCTTGGAAATAAAATAAAAGAATTTGAATGTCATAATTTGTTATGTGAAACAAAATACACAAGAGAGAAAACCAGTAAGATACCCGACTTAAATACACATGATTTATATCGAGGTGCTTGGGATGAAGCTTTAAGTAACGTTTCTTCTCACTTAAGCAATCAACAAAATGATTCTGTTCTTAAAGAAGAGATTAAAAAAGAATGGATGTCCGTTAAAGAAGAAAAGTTGTTGGAATTTTGTATACTATATAGAATAGCTAAAAAATTAGATTCCAAAAGGTATAAAATTAATGTAAGAGATAACAAATTTCAAGAAATGCAAAAAGAAACGCAAAAAGAATATGATAAGACATTAATTGAAGAATATAATAAATTTTTTAGACGTATTATATGTGACAATAAACTAGATGATTATATTGATGATGTGTCTAAATTGAAAGAGAAATTAGAGTCTGGCAAGTGGAATATGAATATAAGACGTAATTTTACTTATTCGCATGTTCTTCATAATCCCCAACCATTTAGCATGGATATATTAGATAAGTCATCAAATAAAGTAAAAATTAATCCCATTGCACGTTATGGTTCTAGATTTTTATTGTCTATTTGGACAACAGGCGAAAAGATAGAGATTGCTTTTGATAATAGATTTAAAACAGAATTAAAAGCCGCCAAGAGCAAGAAAAAGAGCACCCCGGGTGTGGTAAAAAAAGAGCATTTTAATTCAACAAGTACGATCAATCATCACAAAAAAGAAATAGATGTAGCTTTTTCAGACATAAGGATTCATACCAACCGAAATAATATCCCCCACCATATTAAAAACAAAATTAAAAAGTATTGTAAAAACAAAATTGATATTAATGGATTTGATATTATTCAATATGATACATTTAAAGAAATGTATGAAAAAATTGATTTTCGTAACAATTGTTTAAATGCCACTATTACGTTTACATATGGTTATGGTCCGCGTTCTAAAAAAGAGTCCAGCAAATCTGAATGTAGTTATATGGGAATAGATTGGGGTCAAGATAGGATTGCTTATGCGATAGGATTTAAGACCGTAGATGATATTAAAGAAAAGTATGGTGTTATTAATATATGTGAAGTAAACAAAGTAAATAAAGTAAATAAATTCAAACACGAATTGGATAAAGCTTATAAGGGTCGTCAAGAATTTAAAAGTAGCTTTACAAACGATGAAAAACAAATATTCTTAAAAAAGATGGAAAAATTATATTTTCATCTTAAAAAAGAATATGCTGAAAATCGTTGTTCTGACGGAATAAGTGGTGCCAGGGAACAGGTGTTGGTTGACTATATTAGGTGGATCAAATCTTATAGAGGTTTTTGTGGCTATAGCGGGTGTAACAAATACTTAAAAACTCTAGAAGAAAAATTACTAAATTTTAGAGCGAATAAACGCAGATGGGTAGTCAGTAAAATTATTGAACTAGCTTCCAAAAATAACGTGATTGTTATATGTCGTGAGAATTTAGATTTTAGAGTTAGCAAGTTTAATAGCAAAAGATATAATCAATCTATCAGTTCGTGGTCCACTAAGTCCCAGTGGGAATTGATGAAAGAATATGCGGATATACATAAAATAATGCTACGGGATGTTAATCCTGTACTAACTTCTCGAATAAATAGTTCACTTGGTAAAGCTGGGATTAGATATATTATTATAGATTCAAAAATTAAAAAAGATAAGTTGGGTAATTATATTTTCTTTGATGATGGTCATTCTGAAGAAGATGCCGACATTAATGCGGCCAAAAATATACTTGGATTAGGACTTGCTGGTATTTTTGATCTTGGTAAGGATATTTATTATATTAAACCAACTAATACAAAAAATATTTTTTGCACCACAAACAAAAAAATGTCTTTTAAAAAAGAACACAACCATTACATTAAATTAAAAAGAAATGCAAAAAATATTATACCTTCCGGGCAATCATTTGGTATTTTCAAAACACCTGAAAATAATTATATTGAGTATAAAGAGGCGCATAAAGCGGCTGAGAAACGTTTTGAGGAGTGGCAAAAAAGGGCTTGACATTTTGTTGGGCTGGTTGTATAGTATTATCCACAGCAAACATAAATGACAAATTCCCCGCATAGTGGCTCTATAGCTGCTAAGAGCAGAGTATCGCCGGAACCTGCCAATCTATTCAAAGCTGGGAAACCAGTAGCTTAGTTGGTGGACAACGCGGAGGGTGTTTGTATTTGCTGCGTTGATGGAGAAACGGGAGATTGGTCTCCCGTTTCTTTTTTTTGTGTCGCCAAAAATTCGAGAGCCTTGGTGATGACGAAATGGCGGGCACCTCTCGCTTTCGTGGTTTGATTAATGATTACGGACGCTTAGCGTGACACTCAGCGTTGTTTAGGGCATCGTAAATGCGGGGGTTTTTCAGGGTTGCTGGACCTATCGAAAAGCGTCTGGTAAGTGTCGAATTTGGTTGATTTTCTGTTAGGTGCGTGGTAATATCTCACACATCAACGCAGCATAGTCATCTCTCCGACGAGCAGCGGGTCACAGCAATTGAAGGAGTGGTAATATCTCACACATCAACGCAGCATAGTCATCTGAAGAAGCACGGCATCGTGGTCTTCTACGATCCTCGTGGTAATATCTCACACATCAACGCAGCATAGTCATGTGCAGCTACGCCGCTCCAGAAATGGATCATATACAGTGGTAATATCTCACACATCAACGCAGCATAGTCATCTAGGACATTCGTCCGCGTACCCTTGCAGAGCACAGTGGTAATATCTCACACATCAACGCAGCATAGTCATTCCTGTATTCTGGAGCGCAGTATCTCTAGCTCCGGTGTGGTAATATCTCACACATCAACGCAGCATAGTCATCGCCAATCCGATGTTTCCACCGCGAGCGCTGGCAGCTCTGTGGTAATATCTCACACATCAACGCAGCATAGTCATTATACTGTCTCTGCCCGCTCTAGGAGCTTGCCCCGGGTGGTAATATCTCACACATCAACGCAGCATAGTCATAGATCTCTCATGTAGAGAGGCTCTTTTTGGCGGGGCGTGGTAATATCTCACACATCAACGCAGCATAGTCATAGACCGAAGCAGAGCGATGAAGCTATACATAGTGATACTAACAGTCGCGCTTTTAGCCTGCGGCGGCTTACCAGAATTTGTGCTTACCGTAAACGGATTGTAGTTATGTTTCAATGTAAACGCTAGTTATCAACCATTCATTCAAAACCCTTGTTAAAAGAGCTTGACAAAATTCGTTAGTACTCTCGGGTTCATATGAAAAACATACTAACTATTCTGCCAATAATTGCAGCGTTTTTACCTTCATGCTCCGCAGCTGAAGATGAAATTGGAAATTGTGCTCATATTACTAAGTAACTTTTCTAAACATTCATTCAAAAACAAATCAAGGCAGTCCTCAAAAAGGGCTGCCTTTTTGTTTTGCATATTTCCGTATATATATGTGACTTATCGCAAAATTCTCAAATTAGCCTCAATATTTGAACTTAGGGCGTCTTTTAATGTGGGCGAACAAGTATTGGTAGGCTCTAAATCAGGAACTGTCGTTGGCGTGAATGATAGCGGCTGTTTTCCCGATGGTTCCATAATCGTGAACATAGATGGACATCAAGAATATGTGGATCCTGAAAATGTAGTTAAAAAGCAAGCTGCTAAAAAAGGTGATTTATATCGTAAGCGTCCAGTAGTAGTTCATGCTTATCAAACAGATCATGATATGTATATAGACACTCTAGAAGTTAAACCAGACATTTTTGAAGAAACTTATGAGCGCGTTAATGACACTAATTGATAAAAAGCAACTAAAAGCTCAGCGTAGGCAAGCTAATACCGATCGGGTTCGAGCCATCGACAGAATGAAATATACCCATAAATGGAGCACGAATCTTAGACCTACCGGAGCCTACTCCTCTGGTAGAGTTCATGTTGATACTTATTGTAAGAAATGTGGAATGGGTATTTGGAACTTCAAAATGAAACCCATGACTTGCGATGAAGCTGTTGTTTACGATATTATTTCTAATACTTCACTACCAGGAGCAAAATAGTGCTATCTCGTCAGCAACAACTAGAAACTATCAATGTTCTTAAAAAGAAGATTAAGGACCATGAAGTACTGCGAGAAATGTTTGATGAGTATAATATAGATATAAATGAACTAGATCTAATTCCAGTGGCTTTTATGGATTTAGAAGTTTCTGCCAGAACCGATCATGGTGTCATTTACCTTAGTACTAAGCTTTTAAAGGACAGTACAATTCTTAATGATGATCATTATTTAGTACATGAAATAACCCATTGGCTACAACAAAGTACTGGAGACCACCCCACAACAGGTGGAGAAAAAGGTGAGGATTATGTATCTAATAAGTACGAAGTAGAGGGTTTTCAGAACCAGACTGAGTACATATCAGACGAATATGGAGACGATACAGCTGAAGAATATGTGGATAAGGTGCTAGATCATCATAAGCTGAAAGGAAAGAAGCGAGAAAATCGCAAGGAAAAGTTACTTCAACTAGCCTCTCGATTGGATACCAAGAATGCCCTGTGATATCGTTCCCCCAACATATATACCACCATACCAACGAGGATTACGTGTAGTCAATTCTGAAGGTGATGGGTATTCTATCCATGTATTTTGGTACCGGGCATATGCGTCATTAAACGATTTTTCCGTTGCATACAATATATACTACTCCAGCGAGCCTTATCCTGATGTATTCGATGAAGGTCCGAAGTATATGTCAACCAACGATTCTGGGTTAACTGCATTACTAAAGGATTTTTCTCCGGGAGAAACATATTACTTTGCAATCAGAGCGATGCAATATGATCCGGACTGGTTTGATCCGACAGCTTTACCTAGCGGGGGAGATGGGTATTTAAGAATTTATCCTGAGGCTTTGTTAACCGCAGATATTGCTAATAATGATACTACGATTCCCATTACTGACATAGCGTTATTTCCTAATTACGGGATAGTACAAATCGGAGCAGAGTGGATTAAGTACACCAACACAGACAGCAGCAATTTACTCAATGCTGTTCGTGGATATCTTGGTACCAACGCAAGGCTACACACGGTTGATGGTTATGATGGGTATATACAGCGCGATCCGATAGTGAAGTTTTTCCACGGATACGAGGACAATAATACATTTATTAACCAAGAGACGAGTTCATTTCAGAACTACAACATTTATACTGCTACAGACGGATACAAGGTAAGAGACTCGGTTGGTATATTAACTACAGATTTATCAGCTAGCGATGCCGATCGGGTAGATTTTCGTAGTTACGATTATGCGGGGTGGCACCGGACCGATCCTCGGCTTTTATTTCAGGGCAAGTGTTTAGACACTTACATTGGGGGAGAGCATTTTTGTGCTGATGGATACGAAGGAGTGGGACGGACTATTCGCAACCTTTCGCTTTCTGAACAAGCAGATATGCGAGAGGAGTACCTGATAGAGAACACGGGCGAACCGATGGTATTGGTGAGTCGTTTGTGGGAGGGGATTGTATGCAGTTGTTATGAGCCAGCGAGAGAGCGTCCAGAACACCGTTGCCCGTTCTGTACGGGCACAGGAATAATCGGTGGGTATCAGCAATATTTCAATCCACGTCGGAGTGATGGGCGTATTTTGGTTAGCATGCAACCGTATGTAGACGATTTAAAGTTAGAGGATGGCGGATTAGAATCACATGTTATTCTTGATGCTTGGACATTGAGCGTACCTACAATAAAGGACCGTGATTTTCTTATTCGTTTCAATATAGATGGGACGGAGGAGTTCAGGTACGAGATATTGGACGTAACCAGGAATAAGCTCTTCTATGGAGAGTCAGGGAAGCAGGCTTTTAAAGCCCAGCGGGTACGGAAGACTGATCCAATATATACTTGGCGTAGTGTTCGCAACACGGCTACGATGCCAACACAACTGACTACATTAGTTGGGCTTTTACGTGGACCTGCGGGGACGGTGATTCCGCATACGCATACAGTTGTAATAAATGAAAATATTACATCAGTATCACAGATCAGCCAAACCACGAGCCAGAACGCCAATCATTCACATCCCGTGGTTGCAGGGGTTTTGCAAGAAGTGTTGGGGCACTCGCACTCCCTAATTTTGTAGTAATTGTATCAGCGTACGCATGGTTTGGTATTGTAATGTATGTACGATTCTCTATTGAAATGTGCTGAATTATATCTAAAAGCTGCGTGGCGAGGCAGGAAGCAACGCGGGTATTATAATCCTTATAGATATGATCAAGTGGAAGAGCCCTGGTGGGCGCAGTTCATGGCAGAGAAGAGTTATTGGGGAAAGAAAGCCTCGGGTATGTTATTTATTTGTCGTGAGGATGGCACTATATTATTACTCAAGCGTTCCATGAGGGTAGAAGACCCGGGTACTTGGGGTATTCCTGGTGGAGCGGTAGGAGAAGGATTTCATGGCAAGGAGCATGGCGGAAAGGATCCTGATAATGAAACCTTTTTAAGTTCAGCGGTGAAGGAGACGTGGGAGGAGTTAGGGGTGGTTCCAAAGGTAGGAACGCTTTTGATTAGTACTTCATATCGGGATGGAAGTTTTACGTACAAGACTTATATCTACGATATACCGCTTTCTGAAAAAGAGCAGTTCAGCAAGCAGATTAGGTTAAACTGGGAGAATGATTATTGGTTCTGGTTTGATTATGAGGGTTTGCCCACGAACATGCATAAAGGCGTAATATTTGCTTTAAGAGAGTTGATTAAAGATCCAAAAAAACCAGAAAATGAACCAGAAGAACCAGAAGAAGATTAACTATTTAGGAAACAGCAATATCAAACAGGCGCTGTTAACCGAATCACTCATATAAGCCCCGCATAATCTTACATTTTATTGTTAGGAGATAGTATGTTTGATCAGATTTTGGATAGCACCCAGGCTGTTGTTTTTGCTATTGTTATTTATCTTGAAGTTTTACTTCTTCGTAAAGTGATAGAAGCCATAGCAAAGAAGGTAGCGTACATTTTCCCTGACAAATGGGAACCTTATTGGATTGAAGCTTGGCGCGAATGGTTGTTACCCGGAGCCCCAGTTGGACTTGGTGGTATAACAGCGTATTTGGTTCCTCAATATCCGTTTCCAGAAGTGTTTGCCGGTAGTGTTTCAGGAAGAGTATTTTGTGGTTTGGCTTTGGGTTTATCAGCGGCGTTTGTGTATCCTCGTGTAATGTTTTACTATAAAAAATTGTTACCTATAAATGTTGATGAAAAAGTTGAAGAGATTACGAAAGAGGATTAATGAAGGTAATTAAATGAGTGTTTATCCTTATGACATAGATGACGATTCCACAATCATACGTGTGGATGATAACATAACAGAGGTGGGCGGCGACGCAATAAACCAACTCCGCGATGCTGTGTTTAACATGCAAGTGGAGATGGGAATCAATCCGTCCGGCAGCATGAGTTCTATTACAGACAGGCTGAACACGTCTCTTGATGCCAGTGGCAATATCAAAGCTTCTGCTTTGACCGCAGTCGGGTTAGTTACATTACCTATAGATGACGATCAGGTTGGCACCAATGCTGGAATAAAGGAGTTTAAATTAGATTTAGACTTTTCTACCTCAAGTTTGCGGGCTCTTATTCAGAGTAATACTATCGTACTGAACGCCTGGGCCGCAACCTTAGCTGCGCTCAATACTAATTTTAGCGCCCATTTACTAGGCGGACCGGCTGATAATTTACGACACGTTGCAAGCCATATTGACATAAACACTATACCTACCGATACGCGTGACTCTTTCTTCTCTTGGAATGGTATTAGAGATAAAGATGGATACGTTTATGCTGCTGATAACGTAGCTGACGCCCTAGCAGAAATAGCCACCAATTTGGGCGATCACCAAAACCAAACCGACTCAGCACACCCCGCTTCCGCTATTTCTGTTGATACGACTAACTTTACTACTTTAGAAACTACTTCTGACACGGTTCAAAAAGCGTTAGATAACATTGATGATGTTGAAGAGCTGGAGCTAGGTAATCACCGATCCACCATGCACTCAGCTGGCGTTCCTCGCGATGCCCGTTCTGAATTATTGACTGTTGATGGTTATACATCAGCGGTAGTTTTACCCACTTTAGCGTATACATATTTGGCACACGATCCGCCCGGAACCGCTCCGGTAGACAACGTAACGGTAGGTGATGATCTGGTCAAGTTTAATCCGGGGTCAGGGGCAGCACAGTTTGCTTTTGAATCACAGTTTAGTCAGGTTCAGCCCGGTGATTTAATTACCATCAATTATGCCAACGGGGTTGAGGCGCAATATGAAGTTGATTCAACTAGATTTATTCCAAATTCCGAGTGGTATGTTAGACTAAATGGAACCAATTTATTTGAAGTTGATGGGTATGCTCTGGCGAGAATTGATCGTAAGAGACATGATGAAAACATATATGGTGTTTTATCTGTGGCATCCGCTAACGCCACTCCTGCTGCTATATTCCCAGACATTCGTGGTGGGCTTATTGTTGGCGATCCGAAGGGTGCTTGTGTATTAGGAATAGGGTTTGATCCTAACCAATTGGATCAAAACCATTATAAGCTGTATTTACAAATATATCCAACTGGTGATCCGTCCGAAAAGGTTTTTACTTTACCATATGTGGATGTTACTGGAAACGCAGGAATTACTACAGGACAGTACACTTTAGAGAGTGTAGTTCAAGCTACGAACAACAAGTTCCGTGAGGCTGGATATAACTATCGATTTATTGCCTTTGCATACGAGGGCAATTTTGGAATAATGCTAGCGGACTCTATTGATGGCGCGAGTTTCTCGATTGTGAGTGGCACCAATAATGCCGGAACCCTAATAGAAGGTGCGTACGTTTTTAACGTGGTTGGCGATGCAAACCCAGATCTGAAAGAGTTTGATGCTTTAGGGTTAGGAGCAAACGGGGCTGCTGTAGCCAGTCCAGCGTATCAATCTTCATTTGTTGATTCTACTGCTGCGTTATTGCCCACCAAAATATTTGTACCAAAGCGTAGGCGATACTATGTGGTTAATGGTTATCGTTATGATGAATTGGCAGCTGCACCTAAATCTAATACTAGCCGATATTGGCCAGCCAACCTGACCGGACGTACGCCAACCGCTTCTACGGTAGAGGTAACATATACTGTTGATTTAGACTTAAGAGATGCGGAGTTGATGCCCGGAAAGTCTATTGTAGTATTACCAGCGGTAGAGTTTGACGACGCAACATATGATGATGTAGATTATGGTAGGTTTATCATCAAAGAAGTTACGTTTAGTGCTTGTGTTGGACCGCAATCAGCCGAGATTACTGTAATTAATGGCATTTACGGAACTGGTTCTGCTACCAGCGCTTCCAGCAGTCCTACTTTACCTGTACGATTATATTTCTCAGAAGATTCGGTATGGTTTAATCGTAATAATGTAATTGACGCAGCGCCTTCGGGAGATTATCACCGGTTACATGAGATTTACGTAACTGATACCAAGAAGACTTTTGCTCACGAGCGGGCAAAGATGCCTGCCAATCAACCAGAGAGTCCCACTGTATTAGCGACTGTTAACTGGAGAATACACAACGTATCTCCAAAACTGCGTGGTTACAGAGATACTGGAGGAACAGATTTTAAGAAGTGGTTAAGGTTTTATGTTATTAGTTATGATGCTACTAGCGGGGAATATGATGGATATATTGGGCAGAGAATTCCCGGAGATGTAGGAACACTTAGAGCTGGACCGATTATAACTGGACGAAAGAATGTAAGTACACGTTTTTATGATGAGTCTAATGTTGATTATATTGATTTAGAGTTTTTAGAACCCTTTAATACCACTCCAGGCACGGCTATAATTACCGATCCTGATCCACGTTACGTAGATATTGAGGTATTTACATCATTACAGGAGGACGATGAACTTACTTTATTAAGCACATGCGAGGTAAGTTGGGAACCAACTGTGGGTGATGTAGTTGATTTAGTTAAAGATGCTCGCCAGGTAGGATCTATAAGTGAGAAAGAGTTTACGCAATCAGCGAAAGATTTCATATCGGCAGCTGATCGGCACTTAACTGCCAATGGTATAATTCGTGGATTTGATTATACGGGGCAGAACCCTTATGATGACCGAGAGTTTTATTTTGACGGTGGTGTAGCTATTGTGAACGGGGCGGTAGTTACAGCCAACCAGGGCAGCGTAACTATTCCTGAAGTTTATGAGAAATCAGCGGGGACTCCCGACACGTTAGATTGGGCAATTTGTGTTAACGAAAGTGGGGATTTTATTCCTATAATTCTTACTAGTTCCAAAACACAATTTTATGCTCAAGACAATGTTAGCGGTCAATCTTATTATTTACCAAGCGTTACGTTTACTGAGCTAGTAACTGTTCGTAAAGACTTAACGATCATTTATATTATAAATGTTACTATTAGTTCATTTGCATTTAATTCGGCAACTGATGCGCGGCGATACATAGAGAATGAGAATTTAAATATTCCATTTACGTTAACCATGCCAGAACCTTATGGTGGCGAGGAAAGGATGGTAGGTTGTTTTAAGTCTTTTGAACAACTATTAACCTGGCAGTCACGGTATGGCGTTCAAACGGGTAATAGTTTAGTTAAGGTTAGGGGGACTTTTTCAGATGATATTGTTACATTGAACACGACAGGGTTAATAATCGAAGGGGATAATTCGTATGGAGTTGCACAATTAGAGATAAGCACTTTATTAACCATTACCACAAGTGTAACGTTTAGAAATTTGGCTATTATATTAGAGGCTGGGGCTTATATTGACGCTACAGCTGGGCAACCTACATTTGATAGCTGTAACATTGCTATTAGAGGAACTGATAGTGCAATTCTTTTTAGCAGTTTATTAACGGTTAAAGACTGTATTGTTAGTTATATTCCGGCTAGCCCACCCGCTCCAGGAGCAGATTTTATTAATTCTGGAGGAGGGGCATTTTATTGTGATGTCGCAAGTGCATCAAATTCTATTCTTATAGAGAATACGGAGTTTTATTGTACTGTAAATCGTTTTCCGTTTATAAACGTAGAGCTTGATAGGGGAAAGACGCTAGACAAGTTTATAGTACGAGGATGCACTTTCTATGATACCAACGCTAACGGTAAATATGGTGCAGCAATTGCTATTATTGGTACTAATAGCGGGTCCGGAGCGAAGCCGGTAGTATTTAATGCGTTAATTGAGAACAACGTTTGTGCAAATTACCAAGGTATTTATCTAACTAGTTATGCTTTAACCAGCGCTGATTATCCATTATCAGCAGTTGCGTGTAGAATTATAAATAATAGTTGTGGAGCAATTGGTTATTGGACAGGTGCGTACACGGGTTGGGGCACATCGTTATACGGTGAAGATGGTAACAAGATGGGTTCGCTTGCTATTATAGGCAATACAGCAGGAGTGGTTGGTACTTGTAATTCTACAGGAGGATTAGTAGGAGTAAGTACAGGTGAGTCGGGCAATGTAGTTATTGAAAGTAATTTTACTCATATTATTTATACTAGATTTGGCTCTACCGAATCTGACAAGTATGGAAAAATACATATTTTAGACAACACAGTAGAAGCTAGTGATATTTCTAATTATTCGCCAGCGTTTGCGTCGTTAACTGACGGTATTTACGTTTCGGTTCCTACCGCTATACCCGATAGTTCTGATGTTGTTGTTAACGGAAATACCGTGCGTTCTGGTTATGTTGACTCAACCCAATATACATTTGCTTCGGGTATTAGATCTTCGTCACCCGCAACTATTAGTAATAATTATGTGTTTGAGTGGACATCATGGGGTATTTATCTAACTGAGTCAGCAATCGGCGGATCTCTTATAACTAACAACCGTTTATTTAGGAACGGTTCGTCAGTTACTGGTTACATAATTGTTGGCAGTAGCCCTGCTGGAAATACAATTATCGCGGACAACTTTTTTGATAGCTCTACAATTGATGGACTTGTTTCCAGTACCGTATCGGGCGTGGATAGTAGTGTAATCTGTCGGGACAACGTTAACCAGCATGTAACAATAGATGTAGCAATGTCGGCTGCTAGGATATTAACGGTAAATGCAGTTTCTACAACTCAAGACTCTATGTACGTGGATCGCCCCAGTCCTTCCACCTTTGCCGAAGCATCCAGTCTTTGGAGAAGAGGTTGGGCTTCTATGGTTTATTCGGATGGAGGCTCTGATCCACATTCGTTAAGAGCGGAATTTAATTTGGCTCAAATTATTCCGTTAGGCAGCAGATTAGTAAGTGCCACATTGACTTTTCAATATACTAATGCCATACCTTCAGGTGCTAAAACGGTTAGAATAGAATTGCATGATTTAAGTGATGTTTCTGACGCACCAGCTAGCGATAAAACAGTTACTATATTAACAGATGATACTATTTCCATAATCGAGTCTGATTTAACTAATAAACCAGCGTGGTTAGCCTTGCCAGAAAACAATTTAGTGTGTACAGCAGTTTGTTCGGACGATACTGCCGCAAGTATTTTTATTTATTTGAAAAAAGTGGCTGTTACTTATCGGTGGTGATTACCAATTTTGATAATCCGGGCAACACCAAATATAACCAGTATAACCAGGAGCAACTTGAGCGCCCGGCGTGCAGTCTGGGTGCGGCGGTAAATCTTTTATTGAGCAACTAAAAGGTAGTTCATTTATTGCACAAGATCCGCCAACATGTATTCTATCTTCTTGGCACTGTGGATTACAGGAATTAGGGTCTGCTGTTCCTGGTGTCACAGATAGTTCGTCTAGAATCGGGGGCGCAATTCCGCAGTAGTGTTCCAATGTTGCATTAGCAAACGTATATGATACATGTGTAACATCATCGCATCCACCACAATCAATGTATTGCCCAGTACACGGATCCTGAACCAATCCACATATTTCCGGTACTAGTTCGCCAGAGCTTGAATCCCAACCGAACCGATCGATAGCTAGGTTGGTACAATCCCAGGGTTCACACCCGCCACCAACGTTACCAGACCCTCCAGTAGTATCGCCACCTTCTCCACCAGAATCTGAACCTCCCGTTTCTTGTGCGCCTCCTGTTGCAGTAGCTCCAGCCGCATCAGATCCACCTATGTTGGTAACGCTTCCAGCTGAGCCGTTAATGCCTCCGGTAGATCCGCCGGTACCACCAGTAACGTTACTTGTGTATCCTCCAGTATCTCCAACCGTTCCGCCCGTACTGTCAACCGCATCTAATCCGCCTTCACCACCATCCTCCTCAAAAGAAGGTGTCTGGCGAGAGTTGCTAGAACCGCAACCAACAAGCAAAGAGAATAGAACAAAAATAGGTAGGTTTTTCATCGTATCACCTCGGTCTTTCATTGTGGCACTACAGTAACATAGAAAGTTTGTGTTGTCAACTACTAAATAACTGAAGCTTAGATTTTGCAATATATCAGAGTGATGACCGAATGTCAACATTCATTTTATAGCAATAATTTCGTAATAGATCGTGGCAACCGGGTTCAATCATATTACTGACCTATACGACGAATTCAATACCGTACAAAATACTATAATTCGTTATCCAAAGGAAGTAATTATTTTTACGCTTCGTGAGGTTTTTTCAAAAGATTCGTACTATAATTACGTTCACGATGAGTGGGGATATCCTTATACTCCAGACCAGACCGATCTAGATCCAAAAGCTGGAATATTTGATAATGGTACTACACCTATATATATAGGGGAGCAGTTTAGAGGGGATGTTATTTATTATCCATCAGTTCTAGTAAAGTCTGGTGGCTTTCGTTCCGTTCCTATTTCTTTAAACAGAAACCAAAATGTAGTTCGTTATAAAACTGTAAGATTTTATGACGACGACAATGAGCGGCTGGTCCAGCAACCGGATAAATTTGTTTTATCTGGCGCTTGGGACACGTCCATAATCATTGAAGTATCAGCCCGAGGGCTTAGAGCAAGAGATGATTTAGTAGAAATAATCTCGCTTTTGTTTAAGGACTGGAAGTGGAATGAATTAAACCGGGCAGGTATATCTATTAAACCTACCATCAGTGGTAGCGCCCCCAGTGAATCTGAAGACCGAAATGACAAATTGTATCGTCAGACTATAACTCTGGAGTTACGAACAGAATGGAGGAGAGAAATCCCTATAACAGATGTTTTAGATATGATCAATATCTGTGTAGATATAGGGCACACAGAAGACGGCGTTTTTATAGCCGCTCCGAATTTAACCATCAATACTAACATAGAGCTTTTGGAGGCTTTCCAGCCTTCTTAGGCTTTAAAGTCCCAACAACAAATGAATTCCACCGTCTTTAGACGGTGGATACAACAATATTTCTCAACAATTGCGCATACTTCAGTATATATATTCAGTGATCAAATCTTTCAAATTTAGAATCTATCCTACCGGTTCTCAAGAACGTAAAATTAGGAATATTCTACAGCTATGTCAAAGCCTATATAACGGCGCTCTGGAAGAGCGCCGTAATGCTTGGTCAAAAGAAAAACGCTCTGTAAAATAAGCTCCCGTCCTTTAGACGGGGAGAGCGTTCACAAAAAGCTTTATGGTGATGGGAATAATATAGTATCTTAAGAGAATGGACTAACTTATCAACGTTAGAGGATTAATCGATGCCAAACTTTCCGGGCTCAGACCAAGCACTTCCTGGCGTATATACCCAGCCAATTACATTATCTAAAGGCGTTTCCATCCCTGGCGGCCAGCGATTAGCAGCGCTGATGGGAGAGGGTTCTAGAGTAGAAACGCTGGTTGCTTCAGCAAACGGTGGCGGACAAGATGGACTGAACTCAACCTTTACCAGCACTACAGGACGTGATGGTCGGCACTTCCAACTTAGCAACGCTCCCATAATTAGTAATCGTACCTCCCTGTATAAGAATGGTGTCGAACTAGTCGGTACTGAAGGAACCAACAACGGATCTTCGTTTAGTTCAGAGTACGAATACAGAGTAGAAATTGCTGATGGAACGATTGAGCTGCAAGCTGCGGCTCTCGTTGATCAGGGCGGCGAATATTACTCTGCTAGCGCATTAAATGTTGGTAATGGTACTATTGAAGACTTAACACTTGTCGATGTTAATGCTCCGTCTGAGAGTTGGACTGTGCGTTGTACTTCAGTACGACGTGATGGATATGGCGATCCTATTGATGGTTATGCCAAGTTCGTAGTTCAAGGTACGGTTAGCGGTACAGTATTAGATGGTTATGGTAATCAAATCTTTTGGCAATCCAATGATACCATTGTTAGTAACGGTATTTTAAGTTTCTCTATTTCAGAAGGTAGCACCGCGTTTGTTGAGGGAGATCGGTTTACTATTGAAGTAAAGGGAGGCGTTTTGCTAGCTGGTGATAGTTTGACAGCAACATATATTGCTGTAACAGATATTAACGCACCCGAATTCTTTGCTGATATTAACTTGCTAACCACCAAGCACGGGTCTCCTAGTTTAACTAACAGATTATCATTAGGCGCGCAAATAGCATTTTCTAATACTCCTCCTGGAGTGTGGGCAGTACAGGCAGCTCCCAGCGTACCTCGTCGGGTATCGTATACTCTTGAAGAGTCGGCGTCTGGTGGGTCATTAGAAGATGATTTGACATTTGCTCTTCCGGTCAATGTTAGACCAGATACAGATACTAACATTAATTTCTTTGTTACTGATCCAGTAACTGGTGTGGAATCACAAGTAATCCCTAATAAGGTTGATTTTTATGATGCCACAATTACCGCCAATCCGAACTCTTTCATTTTCGGCGCTGGGTATGTGTTCTCGTATACAGTAATTTTAGATGATACCGAAGGTGTGGTTAAAGAAGGTAATGATGGAGTACTCACTTCATTAGGTACCGATCTGGCTACAATCAGCAGTGACGAGGTTGATTTCGGAGTAGACGATTTAAGTGCCACTCGTTCGTTGAAGATTTTCAATGATGTGGCAGCAAACAACGGAACACACACTATTGTATCAATTACCGATGGTGTAATGACAATCCAGCACGAAACCGGTGGAACGTTTACCAACGCGACTGCTGTTGAATTACAGGTTATTGATTCCTCAATTGAAGGTGCTAAGATTCTTTGGACTGATGATCTGGCGATGACTTTAGGACAGTCTTTAAGAGCTACTATTGTTGATACCCGCGATGCTGACTTCTTTGATGTGGGCTGGGTTTCTGCTTATGAAGCGTTAGAGGTTATTGAAACTGACATTGTAGTTCCGCTTCCGTCTCAGACTATTTCTGCTATTTTCCAAAACGGCAAGTCTCACGTAGAGGCGATGAGTAATATTAAGAACCGTAAAGAGCGAGTATTGTTCATTGGCGCCATTCAGGGATTAGAGCCAGCCAACGTATTAGGCACGCAGAATGCAGCAGTGGAAGATATTGGCATTTTGGAAGGAATTCAAGGCGATTCTGTAGCAGAGATTCTCGCTGGAGACATTGAGGATTTGGCGAATTACGGTGTACAGAATGCGTATGGAACAACTTATCGTGTAGTTTACTTCTACCCAGATGAGATTGTGGTTCAGATAGGTGCGGACAGAACATTGGTTGACGGATTCTTCTTAGCAGCTGCGGCAGCTGGTTATCTAACATCTTTGACCAACATTGCAATTCCGCTTACCAACAAGACCATGAGTGGATTCACCATTCTCAGTGACAAGCAATACCGACCCATTATTTTGGAGCAATTAACTGCTGCTGGTATTACGGTAGTACAGCCGGTCACGGGTGGTGGTCGAGTTGTTCGTGGACAGACTACTACTAATAGTGGATATCTGGAAGAAATTGAAATTAGCATCGTCTTTATTCGTGACCGTATTGCCAAGAATATGCGGCAGGCTTTCCAGGGCTTTATTGGAACTGCCGAATCCAGTCTTTTAAAGGGATCGTTAGTTTCGCGTGCCACCGGCATGTTGAATGGTTTTGTCAATCAAGGATACATTACTGCATGGACTAATTTAAAGATTGATAGAGATGAAGTTGATCCGACCCAATGGAACATTCGGGTACATGTACAACCTACATATCCAGTTAACTTTATTTATATCGAATTCACAGTTGGTATTCTTTAATCAAACTAAAGAGGATATAAATGCCAGTTAGAATAGAAGGACCGGGTAAAACCAGGATCAACTCGGTAGAAGGCGACGCGGCTAGAACTGCTACCCACCTATCTACTAATATATATATTTCAGTTAATGGAACATCGGTTGGTGCCGTACAATCTTTACAAGTTTCTGAAGAGCGTGGTGGTATAAAATTCATTGACGAGGTGGGAACTGATGGACACATTGATAGTGCGCCTAACGCTTCGACCAACATTACCGGATCTTGTAAGCGTGTAAGGTTTGATGGGCAGAGAATTGCCGAGGCATTTATGCGTGGATTCGTTCACGTTCATGCGCAGCGAATTCCATTTGATATTGTTATTCATGATAATTTTAGTGGTGCTGACGAGGCTTCTATTGTTATTACTACCATTCGTAACGTATGGATAAAAGGTATTAGTTATGATTATCAGTCGGGCGATTTCGTAATTGTTGAAGATATGAGATGGGAAGCTGAAGGAATCGAAAGTACGTTACAGGGTGCTCCAGGAGAATCGGTAGTTGGTACAACTAGCAACAATGCCGGTATTCCTCTAAGTGGTGATAGCGCATCCAACCCGTATGAAGTTTCGGCTGATACAGGCGATTATCGTGGTGCTCTTGATGCGCCTGGATTGCTTGAAGCCTTCAACGCTGCGGGCGGCAGAACCCGTTAATTTGTTGGGTTTGCCCGTTATATATCCTTCATGAGCTAAAGCTAATTTTTAGCCATATACAATAGGAGTGTAAGCATGAGTAACGGGAAAAGGGTAAGAGGTATTTCCAGCCCGATGGGCAGATTAGCGTTTGCGCAACAAAAAGAACAAAAAGTCTTAACCGTAGATGATCCGACCGAACCAGTGGAACCAACCGAGGAAGATGTGGCGGAAGATGCGGAAAGAGCACTAATTGAAACCGTAGAAGCTGCTCGCCGAGAAAAGCGTGAAGCTCAGTTAAAAGCTTCTCCTAACGCTATTCGCAGATTAGAGATTTTGACTGGTATTGGTAGGTTAGGAGCTGAGGTAGATATTGATGGGGTGGTTTTTTCCATACGATCGCTTAAAGGCAGGGAAATGCGTGATGTTATGGTGGCAATATCACAGGTAGATAATGCAATTGAGCAAATATTTGAGGTGCGGGCTCAGACTATTGCTAGAGCAATTTCTAAAATAGATAATCAGCCTTTTGATCTTGTATTAGGTTCTAGCGATTTGGATGATAAAATTCTATTCGTACAAGAGTTAGATGAAAATGTATTAGTAAAATTGCATAATGAATATACCGCAATGGTTAATGCTAGTAATAAAAAAGTAGAAGAAGATTTAGGTACTACCGCTGAGGAGGTCGTAGAAAGCGTAAAAAAATCGTAAACGACATAGAACACAGATTCATATGGGATTTATGTAAATTATATAAGAAATTACCAGATGATCCGTGGTTTGAAGACATTGATGAATTTCAATGGCTTTGGATGTTCTATTCGTGGATAGCCGACAAGCAAGAGCGGCACGATATGTATCACGATTATGGAACTTTTGTGGGATCATTTTCCAACCCCGAGATGGCACAGAGGATTTGGGATTCTAAAAACCCCAAATTCGTATCTACTGATGAAGAATTTGAGGAATCAACTAAAAATGTTATGGAGATTGGTAAACAATTGGCAGCAAGTCAACCTAAACATCGTAGGCATCGCAGAAGGAAAGTGCTTAATAAATAGGATGTTAAATGGCTGATACTATTACAGACTTGTCAGCTGACGCTATTCAAGCAATTAAAGATAAAGTTAATTCTTTAAATGAAACTGTTGATGGTTTTACTCAACACGTTGATACTGCAATTACTCATTTTAAAGATCTTGCCGGTGTGGTGGGTTCTATCACTGATAGCGCCCAAAAATTTAGTGGCATATTAAAAAAGGGGTTTGATGGGTTTGTTGACGGAGCTAAAGAGGCTAAAGAGGGTGTTGAAAAGTTAACCTCTCTGGTGGGAGAGGGAGGGGCAGCCTTTACTAAATTTTGGAATGAAATAAACAACCCAAGAGCCGCCAAAGAAGCAACCGATGGTATTAGAGATTATGCTCAAATAATAGGCACTAGCGCTGTGGTACGAGGGCTAACCGGAATTGTTGGTGCTGCTGTTCCCGCAACTGCCAGCATGCTTCTTTTAGGAGAAAGCGCCAAAGATAGTACCGGCTCTATTGCTAAATCTGCTGCGAATATTAAACTTTTAACTGGTGCTATTCCAGGTTTGGGTGAAGTTTTGGGTGGACTGACAGAGGGTTTTTTTCAAAACTGGGAAGCAGTACGTGATGCTGAGAATGGTTTAAGACGCATGTTGGCAGCTTCTGGCGATTTTAATTCAGTGTTTGGAAAATCTACTGATATTACCGATAATTTAGGAACATCTTTACAGCAGTATTATACATATTTATACGACGTAGGTAATCGAACCGGAGAAACCACCGATCAAGTTGCCAAATATCAAAATGAGCTTGGTAAAATTACTAGTGCATATACAACGATGGTTGATTTAGAGCCAAACAAACCGGTTCAATTATTAGATGCCGCAATTAGAACAGCTAAAGGTACTGGTCATGGCTTTAACGAAGTATTTAAGGTTATGAATGACCAGTTCCGTCGGTTTGGACAAGTAGGTAAAGAGCCGTTAGGGTTGTTTGCCCAGATGCATTATGCGGCACAAAATTTGGGTATCAGATTAGAATTCTTGACTCAAAATGTTGACACAATTTCTAATAGTTTCAGAGCTTATGGAGATATGACTCAAGGCGCATTAAAACTTACTGAACATTTTTATGATGCGTTTAAAGGTGTAGAGGGGTTAGGACCGGAAACTATTCAAAATATAATAAAGGGAGTTTCCGGGTCAATAGAACAACTTAATGTGGCTCAAAAAGCTTTCTTATCTGCTCAAACTGGTGGTGCTGGCGGGTTGCGCGGTGCATACGAAATAGAAATGAAGTTGAAAGAGGGTAATATTCAAGAAGTTTATGGCTTAATGGAACAAGCCTTAAAACAGCAGTTTGGTGGAAGAATTACTACATTAGAAGAGGGGGCTCAGAGCGATACGGCGGCTGCCGAATTAACTCGTGAAGTAGCGTTTTTAAGGCAAGGACCATTCGGTGCCATGGTGAAGAATGATGCCGAAGCATATCGTTTATTAGAATCATTTAAAGCTGGAGAGACTCCCGAGGGCATTAGTCCAAAAGAAGCTTTTCAAAGTGCCATGACTGAAAGCGAAAGTATACAACAGCGGCATACCACAATACTTACTGGTATTGAAAACCAAGTTACTACAACCGCCAATTATGCTAAACAAATCAGTATCGAATTGGGCAGACCTTTCGTTGGTGTTGGTGCTAGTTCTTTGTTTGGTTCATTTGACGAAAGATTAAGGAGCAAACCAGCCTCTCCAATGGGGGTTGTAGAGCAACCATTAGACGTAGATACTGCTATGCAAAACATGAGTATTCAACTAGTTGATTCTATAAAAGATATTAAACACGCAGCAGTTGCTGGTTCGGCAAATATTCTACCAGAGCTGGCTAATACTTTTGGTATAGATCTCGAAAAAATACGCGCGAAGTTTGAAGCATATTCCGATAAAATGAAAGATAAAGAAGGTTTTGAGAAAGTGCTGGCTTTTGCTGGTGATTTTTTAAAGGATACGCTTGGTACGCGTGAGATAAGTAAACAAGAAGAAATACGTAAAGCACCACAAGCATTACCACAAACAAAACCACAAGCAACAGAAGTCCAAGGTGCAGAAACAACTGTTCGTGGGCAAAATCAAGTTCTACACCAGCGTATTCATGTTACTTTCAAGCTTGATCCTAATAAGTCAGACTCAGGCGAGACAACTTTTGAGAACTCTACCGAATTTCCTAACCCATCAGCTCCAGCCTCTGCTATTTCTCCGTCAGAAGTTTCTGTTAAAACCTCTGATACAGGATATTAATTATGCCTTTTCCATTTTCACCTACTGATGCATTTGAAGCTGGCGCCTTATTAGGAACCGGGAAAGCACAAGAGATAGGTACCGGTTTTGGCTTTGCAGCAGATGTTCCGCCCACCCCTAGTGGTTTGGGATCCAGACAAAGCCGAGTTCTCAACAACAGGGTTGGCATATCCCGGCGCAAATTAATGCGTTGGATGGTTCCTGAACAGCCTATTGTTCAAATGTATATGAATCCGCAGCAAGTAGTGTCTCAGTACCGTAAGCAAATTTCAGAAACCAGAACTAAGGGTGGTTATGTTTTGCAATACTGGGGTGAAGAGATTACGGGCTTAAATATTAATGGTACTACTGGTAGCTCTGGTATTGAAGGAATAAACGTATTGTACGATATTTATCGTAATGAACAGCTTATGTTTGATCCATACGCTTTGTTTTTACAAGCCGAACAGGAAAAAGCAGAGGACGAGGATTTTACTGATTTCTTAGGGTTAGGATTTATAAATGATGCAAACTCAATACTTAATCCTTCATCTCAATCATCCAAGCCATCTACAAGAAATAAGCCAACTTTAGCCTCAATAGCTTTTACTGTAGAACTTTATTGGTCTGGTGAAGTATATCGTGGATATTTTAAGGACTTTACTGTAACAGAGAGCGCCCAGAATATTGGGCTGTTTGATTATGTGATGTCATTTCGTGTTACGCAGAAGCGCGGATTTCGTACCAATTTCTTCCCTTGGCATCGCAGTGCCACTGATGGACCTAGCGATTCGCGTATGGATGGGACGCCGCACAGTTTCAGAACTACGGCTATTAAACAAGCTACTGCTAGTAGGAATGCTATTGATCAACCGTCATTGGGAAGATCTTTCGTAGATGCGCGAGGTCAATCTGGTAGAAGGACTAAGAGGATAGGGCAAAGCGGGCTAGATCCTTTTGAGGTG
>Ga0307376_10001391_pt1 | contig 26209 bp, 30 predicted proteins | sample TR2MG_FD_202536 | JGI IMG/M metagenome (GOLD analysis project Ga0307376, IMG submission 202536) | Soil microbial communities from Risofladan, Vaasa, Finland - TR-2 | ecosystem: Environmental > Terrestrial > Soil > Coastal area > Acid sulfate soil | place: Finland: Risofladan, Vaasa | collected...
GCCTCTTGTAAAAACTTCGTAAATTCTCTCGATGAGCATGATCCTAGACGGAGAAATTGGGAGTGTGTTTTTGAGATTTCCCCCCGCGTTTTACTCGTCCACATATGGCAAAGGAGGTTCATCCAAATACCCTTAGAGCAAGGGCTTGCACTTTGAAGTTCGGTGTCACCTAACCAGTCTTTAAAATACCATTGATCCGCAGGCGCCTTCCCCATTACTATTTCCCCTTCCCGATTATGTGATTCATCGAACCATCGTAATTGTCTGATAAGTCACAGGTAGGGCAGCCGTCCTTGATTCCCAAACGTGTCTCATCACCATCCATACCAACCAATGCCCAACATCCCATGGTGCCTATTAGTTCCTTTGGATAGTGGCACCAACTCGGCTGTTTAAAGCGCTTCATCGCATATCCCCATGTACGTTTCTCGCCTATAAGAACCCGTACTTCTTCCTTGGATAACTCATGGTAAAAGCGTTTATCAGCCATCTATCCTCCTAAGCTCGTACACCCATGCCCACAGGCTGCTCTCCCAGGGGTGTTTTTTTGCGTAGATTGAGTCCCAAAACTCAGCATAAACTTTCCATGGGTCAGGATATTCTTTTACGCTGTCAGGATTCCATCTAGGCACCACAACCCCTTCTGCCCTTATATCTTCCTCACTTATTTCTTGAAGCTGTTCTACCCTCACCCCCGTCACTTCTAGCCATAGCCGTGCTATACATTTTGGCATATGGATTGATGCGCGCCATTTATACCCGTCTGCTGGTTTTCCCGATCCATCAGCCTTATAAACCACACTACCCATTACACCGACACTCACAGCCCATGTCTCCTTCACCCATAGACGATCACCTACTTGGTAGGGAGATCTTGCCTCAAACCGGCACCCATCGTTATCCTGCCATACGGCACAAGACCCGATTAAGATAGGCTGTATTTCATCTAGGTGATCTGGAGGCTGCGGATTAATCGGCCTTCTCGTCTGTGTCTTTCTGCTATCAAGGGTAGCCCTCACCATTTCACCGTTAAATATCATCCCTTTGTCAGCCATCTATTCACCCCCATTGGTATAAACGTTTCAAATTGGGTTTTAGCCGCACGTCCATAAATGTTTGCAGTGTTGTCACTAGGTCGTGGATTTTCTCTGGTGATGGCTCGGGAAGTCTTGTTTTTTTACTGTCTGCTCCGATAGTCACAAAGTCGGGCGAAATATGTGTGATGATCTCTATAAGGGTGTTTATGTCAAAATCAAGGATTGGCTCGATACTAATAAAAATCTGTGGCTTGCCAAGACAGTGACCACATAAATGGCGAAGGTCTGAAACGCGGACGGCAATGCAAGGGGCTTGTGATATCTCATAATCTCGATTTGATTCTAACGTCACACCCAATACATAGTCACCCTCGTGGACCCATCCGGTAAATCCGTATGGATTTTTTGTTTGAAATACATAGTGGTTCCCGCTGTTCTCGACAATGCGCATCATTACCTCGTTTATCCATATCCTCGGTACTTCATCCGCCCACATATCCGTGCTACTCCCAACAAATATCGTTCGGTCACTACCCAGGTCGTCATTCAGGGCTTTTCCATCAAGCCTTAACTCTCCCACCGGCTTATGCCGCATGTAACAATACGTGCATTGGTGCGGGCACCTACCTTTAATTGGATTCCAGGTGTGCGTTATCCACGGGTACATATTGCCCTTGCTTTTATTTAGTGCCATCTATTCTCTCCCCTCATGGCCCTATCATCTGATGGTAGAATACCGCCCCGAGCACAGCCAGTGCCCATAGCGCGAGGATTATTATGCGGACGATGTGTTTCATCTATTGCCACCGATATGGTATTTGGGGGCGCTTCTCTGTATAAAAGACATGCAAGCCGTCTTTGTCCGCCTTCAAAACTGTGTCATACCCAAGCTTTCCCCCGGCCTGCACATGGTAATAAAGATCGAGCAGGGCATAACCATCCCCGTTTTCGAGAACTTTTTTAGAATAAAACCACCCAATATCTATCGTTTTTGGATGTTGTACCTTCAAACAAAATTTCTTTACATCATCTAACAGCCGTTGGTATGGATTGATTGTTTTCATCTACGTCATCCTGTATTTTTATCGTTTTGGCCCCTAAATATGACTACTGCTCCGCCACTCCCCGCTCAATATTTTGGCTTTCTTTCCTTTACAAATTGTGCCTCAACCTCTCTCCATAAAGCAATAGTTTCTCTTTTTAATTTTCGTATCATCAAATTTTCGTATTCAACCATGCTGATTGCATCATCAATGGATCTTCCTAATTTCAAATCACCAATAACAAATTCAGAATGCTTTCTTATCTGCTTAATGAACTTTAGATTTTGTCGTATATCATCAATTCCATAATCAAAAATAATTGATATAGGGGCAGAATGGTATGGTACCCACACAGATGATTTGTAAACATGCACGAATACGTCTATACCAATAACCCTTTTTAGTTCTTTCCCCCCAATCATTCTTGTTCTTTTTATTTTTGTAGGGTTGCTGCACTGAAGACGTAAAGAGGAATAGAAACCAATCCCAAGTCCCCCAGGACTACCTTGTTTTTGTTCATATCGACCAGCATCAATTATTGTTCGAACTTGGTTTGAGCATACCATCAAAAAGTTTTTCTTAGTAATGGCCCGACAAGTTTTCCGTAATTCTTCACTGAATTCTTTTGCCCTTCTCATCCCATATTGGTCTTTATCATCCAACTCCATTTCAGTGGATAGTGCAGCAAGGGAATCGGTAAAAATACCATGTACCTTATCTTCTGGTTTTGGGTTCCATGCTCGTACTGGTTTAAATACTTCTGGCACTGTATTTGGATTTTCATATTCAATCGTATCTACATCCAGATTAAATAACCTTGCAAATTGTTTATTAAGACGAGCCTCTGGATCCTTAAACATTATTTGTCCGCCCTGTTTTTGGACTCGGCCTGCAATTTCACTTAGGAGAACAGTTTTTCCTGATCCACTGGGGCCAAATATCTCTACCAAAATCCCACTAGGAATCCCTCCATGTCTAAAACGTCCCCCAGAAATTGCTAAATCAAGCAAGGTAGAGCCTGTGCTAATAGTGATAGTACCACCATCATATTCCAAGGTGGGTTTTACTTTTAGCTTCACATGGTTTTTAACTTGAGTACTTAATTTACTGTTTTTAGTCCTCTTCATATTTTATCTCTATGATTTATGTAAATAATCTATATATCCATTGATACCAATACAGCATTAACTCCTGTTCCTGATTCTTTAAAACAGCCTTCTGGTAGACGTTCTGTGTAACCATTATGCTGATGTATTAAATCCCTAAATTCTACTGTTTTTTTATTTTTTCTAAACAGAATACTGGCCGACATAATTGCAACCAATCTTCCCCCAGGCATGAGAAAATTAAGGGCATGGGAAACATGATCAATATCTTGTTGACGTTCGAATGGAGGGTTCATTACCACACGATGGTATATAGGGGATGGTTCTACTGCAAGAAAATTCGCCTGCTGTGCCTGGTAGCCTTTTTTCTCAAGTATTGCCACGTTGTCTGATAAAAGTTCTATACAATCAATTCTACAATCTTTTGGGATAAGATCTGCAATCCCACCTTGTCCAGCAGATGGTTCTAATACCGACATATCACGTTCTATTTTTGCCAATTCGATCAGTTTTATTGATATAGTTGCCGGTGTCGGGAAATACCCATATTTTTTAGGCAATGTAATTTTCCCCGTAAGCAAGACATATTCTAGTTTTTCTGTTGGATCTTCGGTAAAGATATGGCTTTTGCTTTTTCTGTCCCATTTTCCTCCCATATTTTCGAGTACTTCATTAACAGCTAGGTATTGTTTTCTATCCAATTGTTTACAGGAAAGAAAGATTTTGTTTTCTTTAATTTCTACATTACTTAAAATTGCTAAAATTGCTTCATCAATGGTTTTCCGTTTACTGCTTTTGGTCCTCTTCATGTTTTTCCTCTATGGTTTTGATAATTAATGAAATTGTTGTAGACAAAAGTCCCCTTCGTAAAAGAAATTCTTTAATCCCTTCCAGATACTTTTCAAATTTCAAATTGGTCTTTTTGCTTTTTTGTGGAAGAAGGTTACTTTTCCATTCTAGCAAAGCTCTTTCTGCAAGTGAGTCTATTATGAATTCAACGTCTTCCTCTTTGGATATTTCTTTGCGGATTAAATCCGTCACCATTTTCGTTTTTGTTTTCCCATAGAACAAGGAAAGTAAAGTGAATCGTTCTACCAAGTCCATAGGGACATAGGCCCCTATGAACTGGTAGTTTTTTTCTCCTTTCTTTTCTGATGGAATACTGAATGGGTTTTTCATAAGGATTTTTCCCTAATCATCTTCTTTTTTAATGATACATGCATCCCACAATTCACAATCGTCACATTCATCATATTCTTCTGTATCTATTCCGAATTTGTGTCCATGCGGACATTTTGATTCTTTATTTTCCCGTTTAGTACGACGGGTGATCCCTGGTTCTTTTTCCTCCTCTTTGTTTTCTGTTCCTTTCACTTCTTTTTCTTCTCTTTGTTCCAGTTCTCCCTTCTCCTCTCCCCCTTCCTCGCCTTCAAGCTCAAAGAAAATCGTTTCGAGTTCTTTATAGCTCAAAACTTTGAGGGCTTCATCCAAATTAGGAACATCGTCCAGAATCCCTTCTTCATATCCATTGTCTCTTTCTACAAAATCGATCCTTTTCGCTTCGGCAAACTCCGGTCCCTTCCCAATACGCTTTGTGTCAAACCTGATTTTGAGAGTTAGCCCTTCTTCAAGATCCGGGAATACTTCATACTCTTCGTTTTCCTCCAGCTCTTCTGTTAAGAGGTTTTGAAAAAGCCATTCACTCATATCCCAAATGTGGGGCTCTTCTTTGAATTCACGATGGTTTTTAGGTACTACTACATACAGAACTCGGTATGATGCTTTCGTTTGTGCCAATTCATCTTTATTGGCTCCTTCCTTTATCTGCTTTGCTCGATAATCACATATGGGACACTTCTTCCCAATTGATGTGGGACAAACATAAGCGTCATTATTGATTCCAACATTTCTATGGATTTTGAAGGGTCGTTTGTACCAAAGATCTCCCACACGGGCAATTTCTCTTTCATCATCATGATCCATATGTTTTGGGTCAGTGACTTCATACGGCAAGATGTCCAGACTTACCCTTTTTCCTGGTTCTTCTTGGAATTCGAGTACTCCCTTGGGAAGTATTAAATACCCGAATTGTGCCATCCTCTTCTTCTTTGTTTGGGCGTTGTAGTTTACCTTACCTTTGAATCTACTTCTCTTTCTTTCTCTTGGCATTGTGATCTCCTTCTTCGTTTATTAACTGTTTAAGTGCAGTTATCCATCCTAACATTTGTGCCTTACTAACCACAAATACTAAATATGGGACTATGATTACTACTATGATGATTATTATAATAATCATCGATTGCATAGTTTACTCAGATCTTTTCTTTCGTGACATTGTGTTGGATAAAGCTGAAGCAACGCCGGTATCTACTTTTCTTTGTCTTTCTTCTCGTTTTTCACGTTCTTGTGGAAGATTCCTGGGCATGCTGGGGCCGGAAAAATATTGTTGTCCATGAAGGATCACAAGGTTTTCAAGGGCTTGTCTGCGGGTGAATACAATTTCATTTTTGGCAAGTTCGGCAAATTCTGATTCATATTGTACTTCGATCAATTCATCAGCGATTTTTTTGTGCCTTTCGTGGTTCCGATAATACGCTTCAATATCGGCGGCGTTTGGTTTTTCTTTTCCACAAGACTCCTCTGGAAATTGATTTGCTTCAAGAATCAATTCTGAACGCATCGTTTTTTTACGCTCTTCCAGTTTAGCAACTTGTTTGTGTAAATCAGCAAGATGCTTTCCATATTTTAAAGCAAGGGCTCCTTGATCAAGCCATTCAACATCTAACGCCGTTTCATCTATTCTCATATCTTCTTCATAGTCTAATTTCATTTTTCTCTCCTAGCATGATTTTAGAAGTTATGTCCCCCATATTAGGATTCAGCCATGCTTTTTCCCCTCCGCTGCTGCGACTATTTGTTTGGCAATGCGGGTGACGTAGGCAAGGCCGAATTGGCCACAGGGGCAACAGTAATCGTTGCAGAGGTTGTTGGTTATTGGTTCTTTACTCTTATATGGTTTGAGTTTTGGGAATAATGCCTTACATTTACGACCGTTGTGGTGGTCTCCATAGAATGGGCAACCACCATTGTTGTGAATCCACGGTTTAATCCGCCCCAACACTTCCTCATCCACCACCGACAAATCGCGCTTCATTTCACTTCCTCCATCTTCCCCCCGCAGCACGGGCAGGGGCTGTCATACCGCCCAAAACGAGGGCAGCGGCAAACCCCGCACTTGACGCAACAGAAAAGATTCTTTTCCTCGGCAGGTTTTTTCATGACTCCACCCCTAGACTTATTTCTTTTAGGTCTTTCTCCCCAACGATCTTACATTTAGACACCCGGAACTTACCGTCGGTTGCCGTGGGTATTGCTGCGATATCTTTCGCGGTAAACTCTGCAATCAAAATCCGATAGCCCTTTTGCCAATTATTCATGCACCAATCCATCGTAGCCAGATTAATACCGGCCCCGCACTTTACGTCAATTTGCATGTCAGCATCGGATACAGTGTAGGTTCCGCCGATTTTATAGATAATGCCGCCGTTGTATGGTCCCTCGCTGTTCCCGTTGACTAATTTATAAGCGCGTATTTTCCCCGGTTGATCCAACAACACAAGCAGGGGGGTGCATCTATATGGATTAACCCCACTGGCTTCGTACAGGTCGGCTCTGAACAGGTAGGCTCTGAACAGGTTGGCTCTGAACAGGTTGGCTCCGTACAGGTTGGCTCCGTACAGGTTGGCTCCGGACCTAACCGCTGCCTCCACACACAGTTTCATGTTTTCTGTTTCTAGCGAAAACAGCACGTCACCGGAAAGTCTATGCTTTATTTCAAACTTCATAACTCCTTCCTACAAAATTAAAAACGTTAAGTAGATGATCCGGGAACGCCTTTTTTGGGGTTCGACAATTCGCGTTTCATGATTGCTTCTTCCTCCTATTATATTATACTAGACAAGACCTGTTTTATTTAAGGGCACTTTTATTCACCCTCTTTAATTACTGAATAGCAAGCGAAAATCAAGCCAGGTATCCCAGAATTATAAAAAGGATTGATAAACTCCTCCATTACCATTGCTGCATAATCATTTTCACCTTTCAATAAAATTGCTTGACAATATCCAAGGACCGCACGACGTATTTTTTCTGGGTCTTCCCCTTTCAATTCGTTTAAAAGAAAAGCCGTTTTTTTCCAGGAAGCCTTCCCTAATAAAGCTCTGCAAAGTTCAATTGATTTGGTTTGTTTTTCCGTTAGTTCTTTTGATATCACCATTTGCTTTTCAGGATCTATAAATAAGAGCTGGTCAAGTATTTGTATAGCGTCCCTGGGTCTTCCAAGACTGTTTTCTATTATTTGGTCATACATCGATTTTCTTAACTGTCCCCCTTCAGCCTTCACTATTTTTCGTAATAACAACATCATTTGATCTTCATTAAGGGGAGTAACTGGGTATTGGCTACATCTTCCCTTAATTGTTGATAGAAGCTTTTCTGGATCTGTAGTACATAGTATAAAATGGACATGGGTAGGAGGATCTTCTAAGGCTTTTAATAAAGCGTTTTGGGCGTCATTCGTGAGCTTGTGACACTCATCAAGCAACCATATTTGTGTGTCTCCTTCCAATGGTTTAAATTGAATGTATTCTCGTATTTCTCGAATTGTATCAATGCCTCGGAAATCAGCAGAATCAATTTCACGAAAATCCCATCCTTTACAGGATAATTCTGAAGCAATGATTCTTCCCAATGTCGTTTTTCCACATCCCGTAGGACCATAAAAGAGAAAGGCGCAAGGAGGGTGTTCCTTTTTTAGATCAGCCTTTAGCATTTCTAAAGTACTTTCATTCCCAAATACTTCATCGAATGTTTTTGGACGGTATTTATGATATAAGGCCATTTCGTTTTCCTTTCATGGAAAGAAACCCCTCTTCGGTTTCTTCTCTGGATGTTGTTCAATAAAAGTAGCAAGGCTCAATCTTTTTGCAGCTATCTCGCAGTATTTTTCTTCTATCTCTATGCCGATGGCCTTGCGGCCCAGATCTTTGGCAGCTCGCAAGGTGGTGCCGGAACCCATGAAGGGGTCGAGAACTGATGCAGTTGACAGCAACCTTATTGCTCGTGCCATTATTCTGTATGGCGTATATCCTGGGTGGCCATAAGTTTCTTCACGAAAAAAATAGCCCTCTCCCTTTAACCGAATATCTTCCCACAAATCTTTTTCACAGTAATTTGGCTTTCCTACGGCCCATGCCACCTCAAACTGGTCGCTCCACCCTCCTCTAAAGGGGCCCCTAGCACCACGACGGATGGTTATTAAATGCCCATCTGTGAATAACGACGACCAAAATTGCATTTGGTATCGAGGGGCAACCCAAAACTGATTTTTTGCAACAACACGCGATAAAGACACAATTCTTGTCATAGAATCTTGGTACTTGTTTGTTGGGAGATTATCTTTATATGCACCATAATCTTTGCCAGCATTATACGGCGGATCCGTCAGTACCAGGTCGATCTTCGGCAGGTGTGGTAGGATGTCTCGACAATCCCCGTGGTAGATCGTGCAGTAGTCGTCTTGATAGTATGGTGCCGGTGCTTTACCCATCAATCCTCCTAAATTCATCTACCTCTACCCAGGGGTTGCTATCCCAGGGGTATTTTTTGCCGTAGAGGGATTGCCAAATTTTTTCGTAAGCTTCTAGCATTTCTTATGCCCTCTTGTATTTCTTTAGTCAAAATTTTATTCCCTCTATAGGTTTATATTGCTTTTGTAGTGATCGTTTATTCTCAGTCTTATTTTACCCTGTCAATAACCTGTTTAGCCTAAATTATATGCTTCCTTTGTTGACCACGGTTGGTCAACCCCACAAACATCTGCTTCAACTTCTAATGGGACAATAATCCAAGGCCACGCTTTAGGTAATGCTTCGCACATAATCCTTTGTGCTGTTTCTAAAGTATAATCGAATTCTTTTGGTAAAACATCTAATAAAATGGCATCGTGAATTTGCCCAACTAATCGACTACCCCAGTCTTCTTTTAAACTCAGTTCATCTATTTCAATAAAGGACCATAATAGGCAATGGAAGGCAGAGCCTTGTATTGGTCGGTTTATGGCTTCGTTTTTTCGCATAACCCCACCGCAACGGAAGCCTGTTAACATATCTAAGCACCCTGTTTTTTGGTACAATTCCCACCACTCTTCCTTCCAATCTCGGTATACAGGAAAACGGACGTTCCAAAATTTTTCCTCTACCTTTCGTACATGCTCTTCAAATTCAGCATATGAATTGATACCATTCATGATAAAATGATCAGACAAATACCCTAATGGCATTTTAAGCCCTTCACCCCTTCTCCATTTTTTCTTTGATAGCCCTCCCCATTGGCAGGCCAATCCATCAGCACAGTGAACGTAGTAATCACCATAAAATTGCGGAAAAACAAACCCACTCTTTGCAGCATTTCGTAGTGTTTTATGTATGGGATCCTTTTTGTTTATAGATTGTAGTAGGAATAGCTCTTTTGCCATATCCAAATGCATGTCCAAACTTGGGTCTTTCATTTCTGCAATCATATTTGGATCTTTGTGATAGCAGGAGGCTACCTTAACTTCAATTCTTGAATAATCAAGCTCGACTAATTGATGTCCTGGTCTCGGGAAAACCGCTCTTCTACAAATCTTCATTGCTTCTTCATCTCGAATAGGGATGTTTTGGAAGTTTGGATGATCAACGCTTGAGCGGTATGTAACAGTAGTATGTAAATTAGAAAAAGGATGAATGTACCCCCCTATCTGTTCCCTAGCGAAAGCTTCTAGATACGTATCTCGTATTTTTTTCAATTGTTTTATTTTCAATAGATCTTGAATTTCAGGAATTCCTAACTGCGATAATGTTTTTTCATCTGTTGATCCTTGCTTTTCAGAAGAAGTGAGTTTTGGAGGAACAACCCCCCTTAAATCATAAAGTAGATGTGCAAGTTGGGTGCCGGAATTAAAATTAGTAGAAGCACCATATGCTTTTCTCCATTCTTTAAATAATTCAGAATCAGATAATTGCTTTTCTAGTCGATCAATTTTACGAGTTAAATGGGCTTTTTTTCTTTTACAATACTCTACATCAATCCGTATCCCCATAACACCCGCCCGCCCAAAGGATAACACTCCTTTATGGAGGAGTTCATAGGCTTCTTTTGTAGTGGCTTGCATCATCCGTAAATCTCTTTCTTCTGTTTGATCACCAATTTGTGGTGGAATATATTGTCCAATCCACAATAGGTTAACAATTGGGTCCTCTTTTCTTTTGTCTTTAATAATTCTGTAATTCGGTTTATTGAATTGGCGTTTTTTGGGTCTATTCCTTGTAGATACCCTTCAATTTCACTACTATAATCAACGACACCAAAATTTACATATGTTTGAAATTTTAGCCCGGTGATGTCTGGTCGGTTATCTAGTACATGAGCGGCAATCATTGAGTCCCAATACCATACTTGTATATCATATCCAAGAAAATGGTGAATCCACGTATGTTCAAAACTCATATTGTGGGCACTTTTTCTCATCTTCGATTGTAGAACGGTCTTTAACAAAGCCAAGTTTTCTTTTTGTTTTGGTAACATAAATACATATGCTTGGTCTTTGCGGTGGGAAAGGGATAAGCAAATAATTCGGTGTCCCTCTGCGTGTGGTTTAAGCCCCGTTGTTTCTATATCTAAAGAAAGCAACCCACTACGATGTTGGTGAGTGGTTGCTTCAATTTCTACAAGGATTTTTGTTAGCTCATTAGGGGATTCTATTATTTGTACTTGCTCTCCTTCATTGCAATAATCTGGTAAGGGAATATTTACCATTCCAAGAGCCCGTTCAAGATCCTGTAACCAAATAGTGGTTACATGTTCTTCTTCTCTGGCAACGTAACTTGGATGGAAGATGGGACATACCCAAGCATTAAAATCTCGGTCGGGAATAGTCCAACCCCGCCATTTAAATATCCCACCCAAGTCCTTTTTCCATCGATGTCCTAGAAAAGAAAAAACAGCAGATCCACCAAGTAAAATGATTACTTTGGGGTGGTATTCTTCTATTGTTTTCATTACTCGACTTCTACAACAAGCTATTTCCTGGGGGGTGGGGGTCCTGTTATTCCCATTCTTGGTAGTTGGCCGACAATTGACTGAATTGATATTAAGACAATCTTCGAACAAATCGATACCCAATCTTCTATATGTTTTTTTGAGTAATCTGCCAACCGTGCCTTGCCATTGTTTTCCCCTTTCGTCTTCTGTAGCTCCTGGGGCTTCTCCTATATTAAGGATTCCTTTTCTGAAATTACCAAAAGGCTCCATTCGAGGGGAGATTACTTCACGATATAAACCACAGGAAGCACAGGAAAGGATCTTTCCATTCGGCCTAGAAATTGATTCCGTTTCTTTTTTGGTAAAAAAGCCTTCCATTAATTTCTCTGTAAAGCTATAACATGTTCCCAATTATTGCCAGTAAATTTCACTTGGTTTTCTCCAAGAATACAAGTACCAGCTTGCTCAACAATTTCCTTTAAAAAAGTTGGGTTGATGGAAAATGTAATTGGATCTTCCCTATACTTGATATGAGATGTTTCTTCAAACCACGCACCATCCATTTTTGCACAAATTTTCATTTGTTCATCACTAAGCGTTATTTTAATTGATTCATTCAAAAACTGTTCTTGCTTTGAGAAAACGCTAGCACGATCCAACGATTCTCCAATAGATTTTGGTAGGACAATCTCTTTTCCTTTGACTTCGAGGATAGGGGAAGTGTCTGGAAAACGATCCTCAAATATTCTACATGAAAATAGGGTTTTTTCCTCTGTTTTGAAGTGAACCCATCCCCGTCCTTCTGCTATTTTGACTATCGGATATTTTACAAGTTCCCTTATGGATGATACAGGTGTGAGAAAGGTATTGGTTGGCATTGCTTCTTTTTGTTGATACCTGGTCACGCGAAAATTATCTGTGGATTCTACAATTCCATCCTTTCTGACATTCACACAGGTCAATACCGGTCTACTCATATCCTTTGAGCAACTGAACATGCAAAATTTAAGTGCTTTTATAAATCCATCAGGAAGCGTCTTCCATTTCTCGTGTTCTCCGATTTCTTCAAGAGGTAGTTTTATTTCGGATTGAAGGGTGAGTCCGGCAGATACTTTCCCTGATTTAAGAATGATTTCGGATTCACTGCATTCCAGTTCAACTTCATCTTGTTCAAGCTTAGATAGGAGTTTATAAAGTTCTTCTGCTCTGATTGCCCCTTCAATTTTAAGTTCTGGGACTGGATGGGAAATGCTTACTTCATTATTATATGTAAGAACACGCCCCTTTATGAAAGCAAAAGAAGTTGATTGAGAAATAAGTTCCTTGTTTGCAAGTCCTGGTTTTACTATCTCAAGTGCTTTTAAAAGAGATTGTCTTTTCATTTTGTTTCTCCTTCATAGAGTTTCTTACGCTCCATTTTATATTTATCATAAAATCCAAAACCACAATCTTCCTGCCGCAGTTGTTTTGATGGATCAAACTCTTCAAATTTCATTTTATGGAATTCTCTATGCATCCAATACGCCCGAAACCGATTTAACTCATAATTAGTCCAGCCATTATTTGTTGCTATGTACATATTTTTCTTAACAGCATTTAAAGGTTGATATCGCATTGGATATATTAGCACTTTCAATGATTGTAGTATTTTTGCTCTATATAATGCATCGCTTGGGGTGTCTTTAAATCCAAACAACAAATAACATCCTATATTCTTAAATCCTTTTGTTTGTGCTAATTTTATAGCGTCAACCACAGCATTTTCCATACTAATATGATCAAATGCAAATCTTAATTGAACCTGTTTTAATTCACATAATCTGTTAGCAACGTGCTTTTTGAATAACCGGGCATCTAATCCTTGATTAAAGTCTATAAATGGTAGTGGCTTTAGTTTATCTATGACCTTATTAAAATGACTTTTACTAGAAGCCAGAAAATTATTATCACATACGATTGGTCTGGGAGAAAAGTCTTTAATTTCTTTAAAGCCCCCTTCTATTATGGGAACGGCACAAAATGGACATTTATTAATGCACCCTCTTGTTGTAAACGTGGCAAGGGGATTATGAAACAAAACGGGTTCTAATGGGTTTAAATTATTTTTTATTTCTGCAATCCCATCAAATTTTTCTTTCATTAACATAGCACCCGGTCCTCCAACAATCACCTTAAATTTATTTTTCCGTACACCATTTGTAATGGTTCCGTAGGGAGTCCCCAGCTCATTTTGACGTTTGTTAATCATCTCAATGGCGGGGTTTACATCCCATGTGAATACGACGGAGCAATATAGAGTTTTATGTAGTTGCCAGAGGACCGGACCACTATGCCATTTCATTTTTATGTTTCCTCGCTGAGTAATGTATACTTTCCATCTTCGGTGGTTGAAATGATCCCAAGCAATTCAAGAGATGGTAGAACGTATTGAAGTAACGCTTTTGCAACTTGTTCTTTGTCTGCTCCATTATGTTCTACATAAAGCTTGTTGGCTACACCAATCATCTCTTCTTTGGTTCCGCCCACTTTTAAAGCGTCTACAAGGGCGTGTGAACGGGTGTATTTTTCGTGCTTTTCTTTTACTACAATTGGTTTTTTCTCTTCATTTTTCTGATCTTTCTTAGTGGTCTGTTCTGTTTCTTTTTTCTTTTCCTTTGGTTTTTCCTCCTTCTTTCCTTTTTCTGATGCTTGATTTTCTTTCTCTTCCTGCTCTTCCTTCTCCTCCTCTTTTTCCTCTTCCTCCTCGTTTTGCGGTTTCAAGGCCTCTAAAGTTTTCATGATTTCCGGAGTGATGTATGCTTCGTCTTCATCTTCGCTTGGTTTCAAATCTGCGGGTTCGATCATCCCTTTAGCCAAGAGAAGGAGTCTTATCAATTCCTCCTCTTCCAGATCTTCTGTTTTGATTACCGGATCGAGGCCCAATACCTCGTTTAAAACCTCTGCTGCGTTAATCATTTCTTTTACTGTTGGTTCTGCCATGGTTGGTACTCCTTTTTCTTTTAATGTTTGTCCTACAATATCTCTTGTAAGGCGTCTTTCTGGATTTACCAATGAACCAGCTACCCCAAAACCTCTCAAGAGGCCGAGCCCTTCCTGGGCTAATACCTGGTTGTAGATTTTTTGTAGAAGGGCACTCTTTTTTTTTGGAACAAAATTGCACTGCTTTTCCATAGAGGTTGCAAACCTGGTTAATTGTGCCTTTGTCACTCCTTTCTTTGTTTTCCTTTCTTCTAAAGATCTTTCAATGATCATTCCAATAATGCTTTTATACCAAGTTTGTATTGCCTCCTTCGATCGATATACTAAATCAGGGGTAAAATCAAGGGCGGTTGTCAAAAAAGACTTTACGTTGGATGGGATTTGAATACCATCTACGGTCCAATAAAGCTCTTCCTCTATCGTTTTATCCATTGTCCTTATCATTGTCTTTTCCTGGCTTCTTTTTAATGCGCGTTTGACATGCTTCTTTCCCATTTATCTGAAACCCGCAAGAAGCATTAAAACAATAATGATTGCTCCAATACCTAGTCCAGTAATAAAGATCCATCTATCCTCGGAATATTGTTTTTCCTTTTTCTTTTTTGCTACATAACGTGTTGCTGAGAGAATTTCTTTTTGCCGTTGTTCTGGATCTGCCTTGGTTATTATCCCTCGTATTTCCATCGTTTTTCCTCCTCTTATTATATTATACAAGAAACCACGCATTTCATTTAAAGCTGCCTAAAAAAGGACGTCCTATTTGTAGTCGTTGAAGGACTTTTATGGTTTGTTTACTATCAAAATCAGCATCTCTAACAACCATTTCATTGAGTCGCATAATTCCAATCTTTTTTTCTTCTGATGTTTGGTTTAGTCCATACATTGCTGTTACATGGGCAAATTTTCTTTTGTCTTCTGAAAAGTCAGACAATCGCAGAAGATTATGATCATAACTGCTTGCTGCTGCTTGGGTGGCAGTAACAACCAGGCATTTTTGCTCCTGTGATAAATTACGGAGACGCTGCCAAATTTTATTTGTCTGATTCCTAAACTCCAACCGGGTACAATCAGGATCCGGAGCCATTATATCTGCATAGTCAATTATGATTAAATCTGGTACAAACCCTTCTTCTTTTTCCCAGATTCGGAGAAGGGATTTTATTTCAGATATGCGCAGTGTTTCGTTTGCGTGTGTGGATAGTTTGAATCTTGCATTGTGTTTTTTTTGGAATTCTCGAAATGCACGGTACGCTTCGGTCCACTTAAGAACAGGGACCTCCTCTCTCCATTTGAGCCAAGGAACCCCACTTATTTTGTCACAATTATGGCACGCAACATAGTCTTTATTTTCTCGGTATAAGTTGGATAATATTTCTAATCCCGCACCTTTTACATCATCTTCTGGTTTAAATATACCAAAATCACATTCTCGCATTTCCTCATTACACGTGTCTATTTGATTGTATAGGCAGTCTATTGTAGGAAGGAACATGCCTTTACAATAGCGTGGTTGGTCAGATCTTTTTGTCAGGTACACCCCGAGCCTTCGTATTTGTTGCTCTTCTGTCATATCTCCTGCTTGGAAGAACACAACATTACATTTTGATTTAATTGCCCGTATTGCAATTTCAATAAGAACAAAAGTTTTTCCTTTCTTTTCCATCCCCAATATAGCCACAAAAGCACCTCGCACAAACTCAGATCCCCAAAAATCCCCTAAAACTTTTGGAAAATATATTAGGGGGGTTTCCCGTTCTTTGAAAGCTTTTTTAACTATGGGTCGGGCCTCTTTAGAAAAAGGGTTAATTGACGCTTGTTCTTCTTTCAATATAGATGAATATGAATATGCCTCCTTTTCAGCTTCTATCAATTCATTGTTCTCTAAAGCCCCTTTTATAGTATCGATATAATCCCATAGGCTTCGTTCTTGAAAATATTTTCTGGTTTGATCTATAAGGTAGGGGGTATTAAAATTATCTCTTTCATATTCTTTGCTCAGGTTGTCTAAAATCCCTTCAATCCACTCCGCCTCCTCTTGGGACAATCCTTCCTTTAATTTGGTATTATATATGGATTGAATGTCTTTGTTTGGGGCCTTGTGGTATTGGTCAAAGTAATCTATACACCACCCCGCAATTGTTCTTGCCGTGCCGGCTTCTAAAAGTTTTGAATCCCAAATACCCCGTATCTTTTGAATATACTCGGTAGAAATGATAAGCCCGATTACAATCCTTCTTTCTATAAATTCCTCTGTCATTTAGTTATGTCCTTTCCAGTAAAAAAATTAACGTCCAGACGCTTTTGCTCGAGATCTAGGAACTGCTTGAAGATTTTATGCTCTGGTTTTATCATATCTGCGGAATATGTGGTAATCCACAATTGGTCTTGTAACCAGCTTACATATCTTGTTAATAAAGCAGAGGCCGTTGGTATTACATTAACCCACCTAGCAAATATGCCTTGTTCGAATAGTTGATTTGATAAATGATATTTTTTTAATTCTTCGTCGGTTGGCTTCTTTTGTTTTTGAACATACCAAGAAGCCAAAGCAATTATATTCTGTGCTAATTTTCTTTCTACTCCATTATTATCTTCCTCGGTTGGTAATGCATTGAGGAGAGGTTGGAAGCAATCATAAATAATCTTTGCAGAATTAAATTCTTTTATTAAGATTGTTTGAGGAGATTCCCCTCCTTTTTTTGGAACCCCCTTTTCAATTGATGCACAAATATTAGTGAACTTCGTTTCCCCATTCCTTGCTAAAGTCCTTAGCTTGGAAAAAGAAAGTACTTGTCTACTCCAAAACGTGTGATTTGGAACTTGTTCTAAAATAGGCTTAACTTCTTCCTCAAAATCATAACCATCAATCCGGCACAGTTTTTCAATGGTATCTAGGCTTGATAAAACTCTTGGATGATTTGGGGTAATGACTCCTGTAATAAGTTTTGGGTAATTCTTTTGTTGTTCTTTGAGAAACCATTTGGTGAATTGTACTTGAGTGGATCCATATTTTTGGAGTAACTCTTTCCAAGAAAAAACAGTAGTGCGGTATAGTCTTTCTTCTTTAACATCTTCTTTAACATCTTTACTTGTGAAAAAACAATAGGGGTCTTGTGATTTATCAATAGGGGTCTTGTGATTTTTCAATAGGGGTATAGAAAATGTATTATACCATTCTTCTACTGCTTTACGATATATTATGGGGTACCTTGGGTTAATGTAGATTCGTCGTATTTGTATTCCATTTTGTTTCTGTTCATATCTGGTGGTAATGTATTCATTGTTAGTCAGATTGGTGATTGCTTGTGATATTGTCCATCCTTTTTTGTATAGTAATTTACCAAGGTATTTGTTACTGGCCCAGCAACCATCTTTAGTTTGTGATAAGTTACGCAGGAACCCAAAAAGCATTTTTTCTGTTTCTGTTAACTTTGGATTAAATAATACTTCTGCTGGTATTCCTATGTCAGGAATTCCAAACTGTATCTCTTCTTTTTCTTTTATTGCTTTTATTGGTGGAAGTGTTCGTATCATTTGTTTCTCCATTTAACTCTTGCCGATGATGGTTTTGACTAAATAATCCGCTTCTTTTTGTTTCATTGCTCCTGGGTCTCCTGAAATTAGAATTTGAAAGGATTCAACTCCATAAAATTTCAGGTCCGTTACTAGTTTTTTGGCTTTGAGTTGTGCTTGTGGTTCATCATCAAAAACTACGGCAACCCTCTTAAACGTTTTCATGATTACATTTCTTTGTATACGGGTATAGTCAATGCCGAAGGTGGCAAAGGCATTAAAGCCAAACCTCCATACATCAAAAATCCCTTCTACACAAATACCAGTATTTCCCCATTTTTCCTGCTTGCCGTAAAGTATGTGTTTATGGTGAATGGACTCCCTGATTTTTGGGCATGCTTTATATTTTAATTGGGCGTTTTTTGCTATTGCCCGTGCTTGGAAGGAGACTGGTTTTCCTTCCCAATAAATTGGTATAATTACTCTATGTTTGTAATCTTGTATATTAGATCCCGTTCCTAAGATGCTTATAGGTCCTGTGCCTAATATTCCCCAGTCAACCACTAGTTTATCGGGATCAAACCCCCTATTTGTGAGGTATTGTTTGTGGTTATCTGTTAGGGGGTTTGCGTTGCTGGGGAACTTAAAGGGGAAGAGCTTTATGGCCGGTTCCCTCTGTTGTATAAATCTCCTATGCCCCTCGTATTGTTTAATGATAGAAGGTAGTTGATTTAAGGGTAAAAGGGTAAGTTTTGAAAGGGTGGGAAGCGTTTTCTGGAAGCCACATCTCCAGCAACGGAAGTAATTACCAGCTAAAGAATACCCTAAGTGCAATCCTGGGTTTCCTGTACAGAAGGGGCATGGGGTATTTACCCATCCAGGGCGACAGTGTTTGTGCCCCTCTGTTTGGAAGGGAATGTTATAATCTTGGTAAAGACGGATGATGTCCATCTTTACCGTTTTGTCGTCACGACAATAACATTTGACGATATTGGCTTAATCACAAGCCTAGTTGTACCCGTTGCTGAAATTCGCAGTTCGCTAGGATCGTCTATAGCTGAATTGCTGAACAAACTGATACCATCGCGTTTTTCGCAGTTAATCCAAAAGACTACATCGCTATTGTTGGGGAGATTGTATTCCTCGGAAATATCAACGGTAACATTTGAACCAGCCTTTCCCTTGCCGATCATTTCTGCGACTTGGTTCTTGTAATATTTCTTGTTAGCTTCTAAAGTTGTGATTCTCTGCTGCGCCCATTTAGGCAGCTTTGCCAGTTCTTCCTCTGTAAAATACTCATTCATTTTTGTTTCCTCCTTTTATTATTATACGACTACATAACAAGTTCATTTAAGATTTGTTTTATTTCGTTAAAACTAGACCAGATTCTAGGCCAGCTCCATCCTTGTTTTCGTAATAGTCTGTACAATTCTCCTCGAACGAGTTTCGGGGGACCCACTTCTAAAAAGTCAATGGGGCTTGTAAAAATAAGTTTGCAGATACTTTGAGAATCCAAGGACATTTTTTGTAGGGCTTCTTTAAAAATCAAGGATTTGTCTGGAGGGGGTTCGTTTCCTTCTATTCCTTCAAGTTGGCCCTCTCCTAGAGAAGGAAAGCATTTTTTGTATCTTTGTGTGGCAGAAAGATATGTGATTAGATGATTTTTCATAATAGTAACAGCCCATGTACTGAGTTTTCCTTTTTCTGGATCATGCGTTTCCAGGGATTTTATATACCCAAGGTACGCTTCGTTGAACAGCTCTCTTATATCAATCCCGGTGGATTTATGAAAACCCCAAGCAATTTTTAGGATTAGTTTTATGTCTTTTTTTACGTGGTTCATTTGTTTTCCTTTTTTGAAGTAAGAGAGTCCATTAGTTCAGAAAAGAGGGAGGCGGTTTCTGTCTTCTTTCCATCTAATACCACGTCGATTACTTTTCGTTTTTTATCAATTAACCGTATAATTTTCTCTTCAATTGTGTTTGCCGCTATTAGGTAATATGCGTTTATGCTTGTAGCTGTTTGTCCTATACGGTGGATTCGGTCTTCTGCTTGATCGTGCTCTCCTGGGGTCCACCCCAACTCTAAAAAAGCAACATTCGAGGCTGCCGTTAATGTAATTCCAATTCCGGCAGCCTTAATATTACCTATGAATAGGCGGGTGGAATCTTCATTTTGGAAACGATCAATTGCTATCTGTCTTTCTGGTAAGGGTACGGAGCCATCAATTTTTACAGCCACGTTCCCAAACTCTTGCATTAGTTTGTCTATTGTGGTTTTATGGACTCCAAACAACACCAATTTTCCATTCGTTTCTAGAAAATTACGGATCCATTCAATTGCTTGTTTCATCTTTCCTTTGACAGCAAGTTGTTTAAGAACTTCAATTTCTACTAGGGCTTCTGCGGTGGAGGCGTTTTCACTAGCGGTTTGCCCCATGTGCTTATTAACCCATGTGATTAGATCCTTACTTGCCTTTGCGTATTCTTTTTTATTATCTAATTCTATGGGGATCACGGTTCTGGTTTTTGGTGGAAGTTCTTGCAGCACGTCTTTCTTTAGGCGTCTCAGCATTACAGTTTGGGTAAGTATTTGATGCAGTTCTTCAGTATTAGTAGCTCCCGAGAAGTCCCATCCAAATGCTCCTTGATATGCTCCACAATACCGTTTAGCATATTCGAAGAAATTTCCAACAACGGTGTCGTCAATGAGTTTTAGAATGTTGTATAGTTCTATGGGTCGATTGATGAATGGGGTTCCTGATAAGCCAATTATATGGGGGGTTCGTTTTCCTAGACGTTTACAGGTTTTTGTTCTAAGCGCACTATTGTTTTTGATGTAGTGGCATTCATCAATGATGAGCACGCTCGGGCGTAATTCCTCTAGTTTTTTACCCCATTTGTGGAGGATGTCATAATTGATAATTATGATGTCCTCTGTTATTGTTTCATTAGAAGGGGTTCCAAAAAGAATACGAACTTTGGGTTTGGGCATCCACATTGCAATTTCATTGGCCCAGTTAAGTTTTACGTTTGCCGGGCAAATAATTATGGCTGGGCGTTTGTTGGGGTGGAGTTGGAGCCATGCAAGGGCTTGTGCCGTTTTACCAAGACCCATTTCATCTCCAAGCAAGGCCCGCCCTTTTCTTGATTCAATGAACGAAACACCGTGCTTTTGGAATGGAAACAGCCTCATTTTCAGCCCAGGGATTTTTATTGGGGGTGTGTTTTGTGGGTCTAACTGCTTTTTCCCTTTTTGTAGAAATTCTGTTAGGAAAGAATCTAAAGGAAACCCCCAAAATTGTAGGGCTTCAATTGTTTGTGTATTGCATGGGCATGTCCAATAACGGATGATTTCATTTCCATGATAGATTCTATTTGGAAGTGTTTTTATATTGGTAATATCTTTTTGATTGAATGGAAAAGTGATTTTGATTAGGGGACGCCCAGTTTCTGGACAATCAATGTAAATGGCTTGACGGGGAGGGGCTATGCTGGTTTTCTTTATATGTTCTTCTGGTATGTGTATTTCTTCTTCACTATCGGAGATTTTCCTAATACACATTTTTGGGAACCAATTATCAACAATCGTTGCAGCTGTTGAGCATTTACCATATATATAAACAGCTTTTGTGGTCTCGATAAGAATTTTGCCTATAAAATTGTTGGTTATGTTATGGCGCTGTGCAAATCCATTGGATATCTGAAAATGTTTTGTTGTTCTTGGCAGCTCCATGTTTTCCATGGTATTATGCCTCCTGTGTTTTTGGTGTACTAGAATTTTGTCCGTTTAAGGATGGGGGCCTTTTTGTTGTTCCCCGGATAAAACGGCCACGCAATAAATTCCCCCACCACGTTGTCGAAGTGAGAAGTACATACATAGCCATCCTCTTTAAACTCCTTCTGATATGTTTCTAACAGTGTGGGAGTAAATCGAGATTTTTTATAATACCTTTCCAGGTAGTCCTTGACTGATTTTGCTTCAACTATTCTTACCATTATGTTGCTTCCCCCCTCTTTCTTTTTTACCCATACAATAATTCATCAAGATAATCTGGTTCAAGACCAAACCACTCTGCACAGATATCAAAGGGCATTTCATCATCTGATAGTCTTTCATGAAGATTTGTTCTAGCCTGTGTTATTAAAGCATCTGCTTTTTCTTCGGTCATTCCATCACGTCTCATTAATATTGTTTTTATTGGTTCTATCATGTTGCCCCCTTTCTTGTTTTTATGGATCGTATTACTTTCTGGCCAAACAGCGATCACAAACAAACGCGCCCCCTTCTGATCCATCATGAGGGAAAATATTACCACAAATATCACACATTAGACTTTCCCCCTTATGTTGCTCTTTTCGTAGGTGAGTTTCTATTAGGGTGATGATGTCGCTCGGGGCCTTGTATATGGTTTCGGTGTATTTAACTAGCCGTCGTTTTAAAATGTCTAGGTGATAGGGAACAAGAAAGAACTTTGTTCCATAGTCAAGTATGGGTATTTCATAGTTAACGATTGTTCCCTTGCTGTTATACCCTCGTAATGTAATTGCTTTCATTTCTTCCTCCTATCTATGTTTTCCATTTCTTTTCTCTTCTATCTATATTATATGTTTATTTTTTTTAAAAGGCAAGCTTTTTTTAAAGATTTTTTAAATTTTTTTATTCAATGATATTAAGGTGTTAAAAAGTAACTAGAAAAAAGCTTCATAAATTTTAGTTTACTTGGTCTTTATACCCCATCTATTTTATAATGACAATACTAATATTTTCAACGAAGAGAAGTTTGTAAAAATGAGGGTGTTGGGTGGAAAGAACAAAAGTAAATGGTAATGGTAATAAAGGGGGTAGGCCGTCAATCTATAATGATAGTATACCAGATAGGGCCTACCGCCTTTGTCTATTAGGATTAATAGATACAGAGCTTGCAATCGCTTTTGATGTAGATGTTAGTACGATTGATAATTGGAAGAAAGTTCATCCTGAATTTTCAAAGGCCTTAAAAAAAGGGAAAAAGGATGCAGATGCAAAAGTGGCGGTTTCTTTATTTCAGAGAGCTAATGGTTATTCTCACCCTAGCGAGCATATTACTACTCGTAAAGTTGTGAATGATGGTATGGAAGAGATAGAGATTATTAAAACACCAATTATTAAACACTACGCCCCAGACACTACAGCATGTATCTTTTGGTTAAAGAATCGGCAAAAGGAATTATGGAGGGATGTAAACCGAAATGAGATCACTGGAGCAGACGGTGCCCCTCTTGTATTAGAGCATAAGGCTGACTTGTCAGAATTTAGCGATGATGAACTGAAGTTGGCTGTGAAATTGGGTTTTAGAAAGAAAGCATTGGCTGGTAAAAAGAAGGAAGAGGATTGATGCAAGGGAATTTAGCCATTGACTTAATTAGAACTCGTAGTAAGGGGAAGACCGAGCGGTTTCAGGAAGCTGTTAATTCCCCTAGACAAGCCATGGCTGAATTATGTCGGCGTAATTTCTTCTACTTCATGAATGTCTTTTGGGATGTTGTTTCCCCGGAAGAGCCAAAATGGAATTGGCATATTGAGTATCTTACCAAAGAATTGGAAATTGTGGCTCGTAGGGTAGCTGCCGGTTTGCCTAGAGAATATGACCTTATTATTAACATTCCACCTGGCACAACCAAATCAATTACCTGTTCAATAATGTTTCCGGTATGGTGTTGGATTAACTGGGCTTGGATGCGGTTTATTGTTGCAAGTTATTCGGGGGCCTTGTCCTTAGAGCATGCAGAATATAGCAGGGACCTTGTGCGTTCAGATAAATTTAAATGGCTTTTCCCAGAACTTGAAATTAAGCAGGATAAAGATACCAAGTCGAATTTTCGAATACAGACAAAAGCTTTTGATAAGTATGGAAGAATTATTCAGCGGATCCCTGGGGGAAATCGTTTTAGTACTTCTGTGGGAGGGACCCTTACTGGATTTCACGCTCATATTGCATTAGTAGATGATGCCCTAGATCCAAACAGGGCCGTTAGCGATACTGAGTTAAAATCCACTAATAGATGGATTGATCAAACCCTTAGTACCCGTAAAATTGATAAAGCAGTAACGGTTACTGTATTAATCATGCAACGATTGCATCAGAATGATCCTGTAGGACACATCCTTGATAAGAAGAAAGCCAATGTTAAACATATTTGTCTTCCTGGAGAAATTAAGAATTATGAAAAAGAAGTAAAGCCCCCAGAGCTGATAGAAAATTATGTAGAGCAATTACTCGATCCAGTGCGTATGGATTGGACAGTAATGAAGGATTTAGAAGCAGATCTTGGTCAGTATGGGTATGCTGGCCAAGTGGGGCAGTTGCCTACTCCTCCTGGTGGGGGTATGTTTAAGGTTGATCATTTTCATAATATAGATATGATGCCTGCCCCTATAAATATTATCCAAACAGTACGGTATTGGGATAAAGCAGGAACGGATGATGGTGGGGCTTATACAGTAGGTACCAAGATGCATAAATTGAGGAACGGCAAATTCCTTATCTCTGATGTTAAGCGTTTTCGTAAATCGAGTGAAGAGCGGGAAGCACTAATCAAAGAAACAGCAGAAGCCGATGGACGGGAAGTGGTAATATATATGGAGCAGGAGCCCGGGTCAAGTGGGAAAGACTCGGTTAATGCTTCAATACGGAATCTATCAGGCTTTGCGGCATACCCAGATAGTCCTACAGGGGATAAAGTGTATCGAGCAGACCCATTTAGTGTGCAGGTGAATGGAGGAAGCGTGTTGTTATTGACGGCTGATTGGAATAGGGATTTTCTGGACGAGTATCGTTTCTTTCCTTTTTCTACTTATAAGGATCAGGTGGATTCAGGGGCAGGGGCTTTTAATAAGTTGGCTGGTAAAAGAGAGGTACGAGTGCTAACCAAAAGGGGATGAGGAAAAATATTGTGACTCGTATTTTAATGGCCATTTGGATTACTTGTCTTATTATAGGGGGGATTGGTCTTTTGTACTTAACATTCTCTCCAGCTACAATTCCAACAAATCAAACCATTGGAGGAGTGTTGCTTTGCTTTCTACTTTTTGGTATGGCCTTGTTGGCAGAATATATTGACTCTTCTTTAGGTATGGGATATGGGACGGTGCTTTGTCCGGTGCTTCTTATATTTGGGTATACTCCATTACAGATCGTTCCGGCCTTGCTGTTTTCTGAGTTTTTGTCCGGTGTTGCCGCAGGAGGGTACCATCATCGGGTAGGTAACGTAGATCTCCGAATAGGTACGTTGACTGGGAAAACGGCTTTGATAATCGCGGCTTGTTCTTTAGTAGGTACCGTTATGGCTGTTTTTGTTGCAATCTCGATTCCAACACTATTTGTAAAGGTTTATATTGGCTCCATGATTTTATGTATTGGCCTATTTATTATTTTAAGTAAAAGCTCCCTTTTAAAGTTTTCATGGAGCAAAATTGTAGGACTGGGTTTAGTGGCTGCATTTAATAAAGGGGTTTCGGGGGGAGGATATGGGCCTTTGGTAACTGGTGGGCAAGTGATGTTAGGGGTCCCGAGCAAAAGCGCGGTTGGGATTACATCATTAGCAGAAGGACTATCCTGCTTTGTTGGATTGGTTTTGTATGTGATCTTCCGGGGGGCTTTGGATTGGACCCTCGCGGTTCCCCTAGCTCTTGGGGCATTCCTTTCTATACCTGTGGCAGTATGGACGGTTAAGTTAGTTCCTGAGCATCGGATAAGGGGATTGATTGGATATGTAACAGTATTTTTAGGGGCCTTAACGTTGATTAAGATTATAGGAGCGTAAAGTGGCTGCATCTAAAAAAGAAAGGATACATCCAAGACTTCAAGCATTAGGGGCGTTAATATCCAGGGCCAGCTTGATGTCAAAACTTGGGTTCTCTTATAATGATGAGCGGAATTTGTATCAAGCCCTGGGATGGCCTACTGTTCTTACCTACAATGATTATGCAGCTCATTTTGCACGGCAAGATATAGCCAAAGCCATAATAGATAGACCAGTAAACGCAACATGGCGCGGGAAGGTGGATTTACTGGAATCAGATGATGACGATGAAACGGCATTGGAAAAGGCATGGAAGGATCTTTATACAGATTTAGATCTCAAGTCAAGATTTATTCGCTTGGACCGATTGGTTGGTTTAGGCAAGTATGGTGTTTTGTTCTTGGGTTTTAATGATACTTCAGAGCGAGAAGGGCTTGCTTTACCGGTGTCTTCAGGGAGGCATAAGTTAATGTATGTAAAACCGTTAGGAGAAGAGAGTGCACAGATCTCAACTTGGGTGACCAATCCATCTGATGAGCGTTATGGTAAACCATTACTATATGACTGTTCTATACAAAACCTTTCGGGAGGTGAGACTGCTGTTCAATTGAAGGTGCATTATACTAGGGTTTTGCATGTAGCTGATGGATTGATGGAATCAGAAA
>Ga0307376_10001392_pt1 | contig 26193 bp, 43 predicted proteins | sample TR2MG_FD_202536 | JGI IMG/M metagenome (GOLD analysis project Ga0307376, IMG submission 202536) | Soil microbial communities from Risofladan, Vaasa, Finland - TR-2 | ecosystem: Environmental > Terrestrial > Soil > Coastal area > Acid sulfate soil | place: Finland: Risofladan, Vaasa | collected...
TCTCCCGCATCATCAGGGCAGCAGTATCCTCATTCCTCATACTATGCAATAACTTGGCAGACATTTGGGGCGATTCATTCGATTGACCGAGTGCATCAGGGTTTCCTTCATTGTAAACTGCTGAAGGTACTGTTGCTTGTATGAATGATGGGTAATGTGGCGGGTAGCTGAAGTTAAATGTTTTGTCTGGAACAATATAATCGGTGGGTTTGGGATTATCGCTGAGAAGCCCCGATGGGGGTACTACAATCTTACCCTCAACCCTACACAGGGCATCTACGCGGGAATTTGTATAGGTCTGGAAAGTAGAATATTGATGCCCGATAACCGCCTTTTGAAACTTGTCCCGCAGATAGAGAATATAGGCACCACCAAGTAAAATCATACCGAGTATTACGAAGACATAGATTGATGTCATATTTATTTTATCCTCCTCCGAGTAAATGTTTTTATCTTATCAAGCAGTTTTGGCTCATCCGCTAGCTCATTATCCCAGATTATCAGGGTGGAAAAGCCATACTGCTTATAGTGTTCAGTTCTTTGAGCTCCATCAAACAGGGGATGCCAGTATGTTCCAAAACACTCAATTACTTGTTTCTTGCCATTAACATTGATGAAATCAGGATTGTGGTTTCCAAGCCAAATTTCTCCACCTCCGACATACTTGAAGGGGAGATTACTATTTTGTATGAGTTTTATAAGGGTTTTTTCTGGTTTGTTAGGGGACTGATTATATGCACCATGCTTACGGTAATATACTATTCTACAACTGCAAGAGCAGAATTTACCTCCACCATATTTTATCTGACTTGGTTGTACTTCAAATTCCTGTTCACAATTAAGGCAAACTCGCTTTACCTTCCCCCCTTTCCAAGCACGGCTCTTTTCTCCGAACTGTCCAGTAAGAGCCTTTGACTTGTTTCTACGACACTCTTCGGTACTATAGACATACCTAAATGCTCCTTGCTTACTACAACTGTGAGAACAGAATTTGCCTCCAGAGTGTTTTACTTGGCTGAGATATATTTCAAATTCCTGCCCGCAGTTGAGACAAACCCGTTTTACTTTTCCGCCTTTCCAAGCAGGATTCTTTTCTCCAGATTGTTCTCTGACCCGTCCTCCAAGTCGCTTATTACGGCACAGAGAACAATATAATGTTTCAGGTTTACCTTTTATAAGTCGTGTCCATCTTCCCTTCCCACAATCTAGACAGTCATGCCAAATAAATTTATGCGTGCCTCCACGACCTAATTCTTTTCCAGTTCGGATTTCACCAATCGCTACCACTTAATCCTCGCATGACCTCCTTTTTACCCTACTAATCATAGGTTGTTATTTACCTCACTATACCACAAGTGTACTCCAAAAACAAACTAACTCTACCCCTTGCGTTTCTTCTTGCCTTTTTTTCTCTTAGCCATCGGTTACCTCCTTTCTTTATTTTAGCCGGCGGAAAACTGAAAACTTACCGCCTTCAGATATTACTCTTACCTGAGAACCCCTGGGATGTTTCCTTTCGCGATTTGCCTTTTTCTGAGCTTCCCCTTTTGTGAGATTATGCGCAATTCTTAGGTAGAGCTTCCCATTGATGTTTCTTGCGTGTGGTAATGCCATCTTCGCCTCCTTTCTTTATTTACGCCTTGCCCAAATGTTGTACCTTGTTATTGCCCCCGGAGCATCTTTATACCTTCGCTGCTTTTGTTTAGTAATCCGGACTAAGTATCCATCGCCCCGGAAACGCTTAATGTCCTTGTCCCTCTGCTTTGCGGTATAGCAGACAGACTTCAGGTGATACTTTTCCCCGTTAAAGACTCTAATACCTTTCATTAAACTCCCCCCTTAAAATTCGTTAAATCCTGCACCTTCAACACCTTGTTGCTTCAACAATACAATCTCAGCCTCTAGCAATGTTATTCGTTGCTCTAGTTGTTTAATTCTTGTTTCGTGCCCATCATATAATCCTTGTTGGTAACCATCCTGATAGCCTTTGTTGTGTTCTATGAGATGACTTCCACTTGTAGTTAGCTCCAAGTTCTCAAGGCAGTTATCATCTCTTATCCCGTTCTTATGGTGAACCCATTCCCAGTATTGAAGACAGCGACCTAGATGTTCTGCTATAACGAGGCGATGTTCCAGAACATAGCCCTTTTTGTTGGCCATAGAGTAAAAGAAATCATTTGAAGGGAGCCAGATTTCTATGTAACCTTCCCTTGTTTTGTTTCGCCCACCTTTCCAGCCATGAGCTTTTGCCCCGATGAGATGAGGCTTCAATTTACAAGCACAAGAATTACATCTCACATCTACAGGTTTCCCTTTTATGAGTATCACCCATCGTACCTTACTACAATCTACGCAGGCGTGCCAAATATATCTAGCTGATGTTTTATATCCTATCTCGGTTCCCTTTTTAATTTCACCTATTCGCCCACCTTCCAAAATAGGAGACTTTGCCACTTTGATACCACAAGAATGACATCGCAAACTTACAGGCTTTCCATTTGTGAGTTGCACCCAGCGTTCTTTACCACAGTCAACACAGGCATGCCAAATTAGTTTATATATCCCTTTGTAACCTAATTCCTTCGCTGTTTTAATTTCGCTTATTACTGGCATTTTTACCTCAAATCGTGTGCCTCATACGCCGGAGCGAAGTTGCAAGGTCACCACCATCAGACCTCAGTATCTTGTGGCGCAACATTTGTGTCGCCTTGCTCCTGTCCCGCGTTGGCATCTGCACGACCTCATAGGCGGTGTTAATTTTCTCAACCGCCACTTCTTCTGCCTCTCGCTCATCATTATAGGGACCGAGTAAAACCATTCTGCCGTCCTGCTTTGTAACGATGTAGTAAAAGTCTCTCCCGATATGAGGGATAGTGGGCCGGCGGCTTTTAACCCTTTCCGTCAGCTCCTGTGCTGTTAGTATCCTCTTGTGTCTTCTCATCTTATTACTTCTTTTCTCTTAAACTCCAAGTAAGCCATAATCACTCCGCATATAATTGCTATTGGAAGTGCTATCTCCAGCTTATAAACACTGATTGAGGCGAGAATAAAAATATAGAGTGTTATTGCCTGCGATACTCTGACCATTACCTTCTCAGTCATTGAGGTTTATTCTCATCCTCATTATGCTTCACTACCAACGCCACTATCACGGCAACCCCCACAAAGACAATAAGTATTATCGGCATTAACCGCCAGGTGCTTACCTCAAATTGGGTAACATCTGTCGTGTTATTTATCATAGGTAGCAAAGTGTTGTACAGCACATCGTTAATTGGGGATAGCAATGCCAGTCCTATAAGTATTATGACTCCTGCTATTACTATTCTATCAGCCACTTGATACTCCGCGCAACGCCATTACAATGGCGAATATTAGCCCGACACTTATCGGCCAGAAGATGGCGTATTTTATTATCACCCAATACCCTTGAAAGAAGGCGTAGTCCCACCAGAAGGCAGCCCAGAGTGCCTTAATCATATTCCACCCTACTGACAGAAAAGTAAAAGGGGCAGTTATCGGATTGTTGAGCGTGGTGATCTTGGGTGCTTCAAGGATATTCTGTAATACACCCGTTTGCCCCGACCCTAGATACTGCATCTCAATAATGCCGGACAGCAGTGTTAGAAACACGAAAGCCGTCATTAAAGCTATAATCCACTTAATTGAGATATGCCACCTCCATTATGCTCTACTCCAGGCAAATGTTATCCCTATTACCATAACTAAAACGACCAAAAGCATCCACATAGGAAGCAATCCAGCTAGACTCATCACAACAATAGCGACTGCCAGAATAAGCCCACTCGTCAGGGCGTTGTGCGTCAAAGAATAGACGAGTATCCCTATCAGTATTAAAATAAATATGGTTACTAATAAACAGCCCGTACACTCGGGCAAGTCGTAGCTTGCAAACAATGTCGTCATAAGCCCGAACACCGGTGTCTGGTTGTAGGCAGCACAACTAGGATTCTGAAACCACCATGGTGGCATCGGCGCGGTTGCTTCGTCTCCTCCCCCAGCACCCATAAAGGTTGTGGCCAAATCCTCTGCGTAGTCTTCAGAATAGCCACCGCCGAGTCTGCCCCAGGCTCGGTAATAATAAGTGGTGCCAGCATCAAGATTGTTGTTGGTCGCTGATAACGCACTGCCCTCATAAACCAGTGTGGCATAGGGGTCGTTGTATGCAGAAGGCCAGCCACCAGTCTTTGCCATCACTCTTGTTGAGGTGGTGTTTACTCCCATATCCCAGGACAGGGCTATCTCGGAACTGGAGAGGGGAATGGCGAGCAGATTAGTAGGAACATAGTCCTCACCTGGCCACGGCGGTGCATACCCACCATAGCCAAAATAAGGGTAGCCATCGTTGGTGATGCCGTCTATTGCCCAGATGCTGTAGAAATCCCAACCTGTGAAGGTGGATTGCGTTTTCATCTGGGCTGTAGTCTTGCCAGTTCCAGTTATGCTTGTAGTTTGATTTGAAGTTTGGTTATCCCAAAAGCAGGGAGCTATTTCCTCTGTCCCCCCATCATTCCCGTGTAGCCCACCAACATCAGTGTTCCCTGTTACTTTACCAGTAGAATATATATTAATGATTGTGCCATCATAAAAACTGCCTAATGCACCCCCGACGGCTTGATTCCCTGTTACATCACCTCTAGCATAACAATCTGTTATTGAACCTCCATCCCCCATATTATCTCCTATAATACCTCCTGCGCCCCAAGTGGCGGATATAATGTTACCTGTTGAAAAGCACTGTGCAATTGTGGCGACTCCACTTCCCCCTGAACTTCCAACAATTCCTCCAATATAGCTTTTTCCTGTTACTGAACACATAGAGTAGGAAAACTCAATAGTACCCGTAGCAGCATTTTGACCAACAATGCCTCCAACGGAAACTCCATTGGCAGCAGCAGATACCACTGTACCACTGGTATGACATCCACTTATCACTATAATGCCTTTTGCATATCCAATAAGCCCACCTGCTTGTCCTGTGCTGGTGCTTGTTATATCCCCCTCAATATGGCAACCAGACACTAGAGTATTATTTGCCCAAGCAATAAGCCCTCCTACAGTATGTTCCCCAGTTATATTGATATTGGTAAGAGCCACATTCTGTATCACTGCCCCTTCAACCAAACTAAATAACCCGATATAGTTGGTAGTTGGGCGGTTAATAAACAGGTTATTTATAGTATAGCCCCTTCCATTGAAAGAGCCAGTAAAAGAGGCAGCGGTGCCAATGGGTAGAAATCCTGCCCCAGTATTCCAGCTACTTGTTCCGCTAGCATCAATATCACACCACAGTTCGTAATAAGCACTCAGACTGGTATTCTCTATTTCCTGCAACTGCTCTACATGAGTGATAAGATAAGGATGAAAGGAAGTTCCGTCACCGCCGAAGAAAGGCAGTAAGGCATCCACCGGCTTACTGAAGGTGAAGGGCGAGAGTATAGCCAGCAGAATGATACTTACCATCAAAACCTGCAGACATTTTCTTCTCATTAAGTCCCCCTCAAATATACAATCCAAATCACCGCCATCAAACTTATTGCTGCCATAATCATTATAAGAGCCAGCGGTATCAGCCCGAGCCAGCCCCCGGTTACTAAAATGGGCGTTCCGACAACAACAGCCCAAGGAACACTCCCAATAATGCGCAACGCCACTCCGACAACCGCAATGTAAACTATGAAGACTATCACCATCCCTATATTGTTACCGCTCAGGTTAATCACCGCCCCGATAGCGTTGAGCGTTGTCGGTATCTGCCCGGCACTACCTATCGTGCTGGTCTGGTTAATCCAGTTGAGCGTATTCTGGTAAGTGTTGGTGAATGTTCCATTGGTGTATTGAGGCTGCCAGTAGATAACATAGAACCTCTCGGGGCACAGGTTCTCTATACCGGGAATTCCTGTCATATATATGCTACCCCCGACCTCATTCAGAATTGTGTACGGCAGAGTATCATTCCCTATCGTGTCCATTGTCAAGTTGATGCCATAGTAATCCTCAATCACTTGAGCGGTGCTTATCAGCCACTCGCCCAGCCAGAATGTCTCACTCCCGACATACTCAGACGGCGTTAATGTATGTGTAACACTCGGCGTAGGTGCAGCGAACTTGCTGGCACTACCGTTCATTGTTATGTTATATGCCCCGTACCAGGTGAGGTTGCCACCGCTGACAGTTGCACCTGACATATAAATACTCCCAGGCTTGTAACCCCAGGCTGGCATCTTACCCTGCCCGATAAGTGTTGTGTTATCATAAAACTGCAGGTTAAAATACTCCTCTGGACTTTCGTACTGGTAATACGGTGCATAGTTATTCAGGTACAGGAACACCGTGAGCCAATCGCCATCCTCGGCCATACTGGAGAAAACGCTTGCATTGGCTATTGACATACACGGGTTGCCATAAACTTTGAATAATAGGTCGTAGTCTTCGCTTGTCCACGAGCTCCCGCTGTTATTGGATACCTCATAGCCATAGTCATAGCTAGAGGCACCTGTTGTATTCCACCGCCAGAATATGCAGTTATCCACATCGCCAGCCACAGCCCGCACAGTGATAGAATAGTTCCTGCCAGTTTCCAGCGAAAATTCGGGTGTCATATTTATGGTGTACCAATCCCCAGCAGCATTTTCTGTGAAGGTACTACCGTTAATTGTGCCCGCCGTTAAGTCTGCCCCTGTAGGATGCCCGCTGGCAGTTGACATCCTCAAGCTGACTGTTACTGTTTCGGGCAAGCCTGTGCGGTTGAGCAGTAGTGAAAAGCTGGTTACAGTGTGTGCTGTGCCGGTTGAGAAGTCCCGTGCCGTCCAGTTGGCATCATAGATAGCAGTAGCATTATCATCATCTGTAGTGTAGTTCTCGTATAATGTCTGGGCGCTGACAGGCAAAGGTATCGCAGCAAACAGTAACATCAGCACCATTAGCAGCGGTGTTAATATCCTTATAAATTTCATCCTAGCATCCCCATTTTAATTCCAGGTGGCATACCTTCAGCATACCCGAGCTTTGTCTTTTGTTTGATGTCCCGTTTGAAGGTAATCTTCTGCCCCTTGCCACTGATAATTACATCCATAAAACCCATATCCTGAAGTATTTTCTCAGGCACCTGAAAACCCAGCTTGGTGATGGTCTTGTAGGCACTTCTTGGTCCTGTTACTATCGTAGCACCTCTTGGGGGATAACGGGTATAAAGAACATTGTCTTTTCTATAAGGTGGGTAAATTGTAACCCAGAACAGCCCTTGGCGGCGGGTTACTGAACCCAGCGGGAGCTTTTTGCCTTTTCTACCTGTAATCTCTTCAGTTGGTATTATAGGAACTTTTGGTACTTTGGGTATCCTTGGAATTTTAGGTATTTTGGGTATTCTTGGTATTTCAGGAATTCGTGGGATACCCGGTACTCTCCCTACTCCAGGAACGCGCTCTACTCTGGCTACTCTACTTACTCTTGGCACTTCGACCCTTCGTGGAACTCTGGGTACTCTAGCCTCTCCGGGTGCTCGTTCTACCCTGGGTGCTCTAGCTATTCTCTCTACTGCAGCCAATCGTGCTACTCTAGCGATGCGTGGTGCAACAGGTATTCTCTCTACTTTACCTGCTCTCCTGGCTATGTCGGTAGCCTTCTCCAGCAACCTGATGTACCTCCCATCGGTAGTGTCTATCAGCATTGGTACAGCCTGCCTGCGGTATATTTCCTCGGCTTCTTTGGCCAGTTCCTTCTGTGTACCTTTAAGAATATCAATCTCTTTAGCTACTCTAGCAGACTTTGCGGTATCTATATGCTTAAGCCTGTTAACATACTTGGCATCTCGTATTGTGTATAGTTCTCGTGCTACTTTCGGGTGGAGTCTTAATTTAGTAACATCAATCTTGATAATTCCCTTCTCATTAAGAGCAACTAAAATATCCCTTGTTGATGGCGAGACTTGAATCTCTGTCTTACCATTCCACCAAGTGGCCTTCCTGATTTCAGTCGGCTTGCCCTTCGGCTGGTATCTACGAAGATTGATTTTAGTGCTTTTAGGATTAGCATAGACAACATAACTACCTGGTAATGAGTGGGGATTAATTTTACCTCTATACGCAGGTAAGCCAACAGGGTCTTTAATACCAAAGCCTACTTCCGATTTAACCTGTCCGTGTAATGCTCCCTCAATACTTATTCCTTCCTGCCCAGGTGTTCTGCCAAACTTACCCTTTGGGTCAATCTGTCCCCCAGGCAAGTCAAAATATCCTCTTGGTTGTACTTTGTCATTTACTAATAGTATGTTTCCTTTATCGTCTACTATAATGCCAGTTACCCTACGCCTGACTAATCCGCCTTTGGGGTGGGTAAAACCTTTGGCTGTTTGGGTAATGTTTCCTCGTTTGTTAAAAACATCGCCTTTCAGCATCCCCTTGTATTCTACTGCATAGCTTTTTGTGTTTAGCACTTCTATCCTTCGGTTTATAATAGCTATCTTTTCTGTAATATTAGTTTGCTTGGCGGTTAGTTTCAGTGGGCGGCTGAATATCTGCTTGAATGTTTCCACCGGTGCAATGAACTTTAATTTAGCTAACTCCCTTGCGGTGAATGGCTCACCAATAATCAGGAGTGTTAGTTTCTCGCCACCTAGTGACCGTGTGAAAAGAATCTGACTAGGCGGTGGTAGCTTGTACCCTGCTTTCAATACTGCCTGTAATTCAGCCATTCCCAAGTATAGTTGTTTAGGATGCACCCCACCGATAGTTAGAGCTTTGAGTATCTTCTCATCGGTTATAACCAATGCGCCTTTAATACCCTCTTCAACTATTGTGCCTCCACTGGTACCGTGAGCAAACCGCTCATAGAAAGTCGGGCCAGTAAAGAGGTCAGGGCCAATTGTTGTGCCCTTTAGAAAAGGTCTAATGTCTGGCGAAGCAGCCACAACACAAGGTTTTATTCTACCTAGGGTTGTTGGTTTCATAAGAGCTTCAAGTTCCTTACCATAAAACATACCTGGTTCGCCCATTATGACCTGTGATACTATCTGGTTTCTTGCCTTAATTGCCTCTTCTGCTGATATACTAAGTTGTTCTACCCCTCTTCCTTTAGTAAGATTACTGGGAATCTTTATAGTATGATAGCTCTGTGACATTGATTCTATAGGAACTTTGCTCCCCCTGATTAAGGTTTCTAGTGGCTCAGCAACAAACTTGATAGCCCTAATAGGATGTGCTAGTGCCTTGACAGGTGTGATAAACTCTGCAACAGCGACAGCTTTGCTAATTCTAGCAATGCGAGCTATTCTAGTTGCTCCTACAGCACCTCTAGCTACACCTGCAGCTATTCTGGCTGGCGGTATTAACCACAATAAGTCAATGCCAATGTTTAATGCTCGTTCCCAGTTTGCACTCGTACCCCATGACTTGGCAGTGTAGTAGACTGGAATTTGTGATATACCTATTTCTTTGGCTATTTGTCCTTTTGTTAGTGGTGGATGCAACTCATTAAATTTTTCTACACTACCGCATCCTATCAGCTCTTTCTGCTGTGCAGGTGTTAACTTGTCAAAGGCATCTTTGGGAATTAGCTCGCCTGATTTGAGTTTAATGGTGTTAGCATCAACCCACTTATTGTAACCATCAACGCCAAGCAACTTTATCTTTGCCATAGCGTCGGCATACTGAGTATCATAGATAGCCTTTGGTACTTTTCCTAGACTAAGGATATAAGGCATAGTTATAGAGGGACTTATAGGTTTAGCTTCTTTCCATCCCTTTTGCAAGGCCAGTATTTCTTTGCTACCGAACAACTTGACAGCGTTCTCATAACTTAATAGGGGGTCATTGACTTGTTGCCATTTGTCAATACCGTACTTGTAGAGGAAGGCCTGCTCCCCTTTAGATAAGGCATCGTAGAAAACTCTTGGTACTAATTCCCCTGTCTTCAGTTTAGCCAGCCCACCTGCAAGTGCAACAACACCTATTGATTCTTTGGTAGGGTAATAGAGTTTAATATTAGCCCCCATATCATACTTAGCAACACCCTGCCCAGCAAACCCCTTGACCGCTGCTATATTCGCCTCATTTGTGCCTGTACTAGCCCACTTTGTGCCAGTCCAGACATACCTCCCACTGTCAGACAGTTTCCCGATGCTCCAATGTTCTGACATAAACTCCATATCTGTTGTGCCAAGTTTAGGATTGTCAGGGTTGAAGTAAAACTTGCCGGTTGAACCTACCAGATATTGTTGTTGGAGTTTAGGTGCAGGTGTAATTATGGAAGGGAGAGCGTACCAGTCAGGATGCTCCCGGATGGCTTTCAGAGCAGTGGAGATGCTAACAGTTTCGCCAATCTTGGCATACCGGGCAACTACTTCCTCTGCCTTCTTGCGATATAATTCCTCAATTAGTTCTTTGCTAGTTTTCTGTTTAGCCTGCTGTGCAGTTTGTTCCCTTTTAAGCCTGGCTAGCTTTTCCTCCCATTGTTCCTTAGTCACGCCAACCTGCTGAACAACCTCCCTTTCTGCTTCCTTTATAGCAACATTGAGTTCCTTGATTGCTTCAGCACTAGCCACGCCAATTTTCTTCTCAGCACTAACCCTGAGTTTCTTGGCAATAGTTGCCTGTCTGCTATACCATGCTGGGCTGTGCAGAGGCAAATCCCCCAACTTCCGATATTGGGCAGTGGCTCCCCTTGCCTGGGCAAGTGCTTCCTGTGTCTGCCTTTCTATGTCAGCCCTAGCTTGCCTAGACTGCTCCTGGAGTGTACCCGCATAAGCTGGTGTTGTCACCGGGCTTGTCTGCGCCTGCCTAGCTATATCTATCCGTTGAGATGTATGAGGCATAATTTCTCACTTCTTCTTTTTCTTATAGAGGGCATAGAAATACTGTGCATCAGCATGGGATTTTCGCCGAGTCTCGGTATCAGTCGTAACATTGCTTAATGACTGCAGTGAGCGGGCGGTAGACAATAAGTTTCCCTTATGGCTCACCAATACCACCCTTCTCCGCTGTGTCTGCGTATCCTCTTTCCGCCACCCTGTTGTTTTCCCCGGCTTAAACCATTTAACAACTCGTTTCGCCATAATTACCTCCTTTAGAAACAGAGGGGACAACCATTATCTTCCAGGCCAGTTATCCCCCCATTATTACTCCCACCTAACCTCTTCTCAAATCCTTCCCATATCTCTTCCGCTTAGTGCGTACTGCTTTCTTGGCAGCCTTCACATAAGAGGCATGACTTCTCTTCGCCATATTTTCACCTTCCTTACATTATTTCCCTTATTAGTTAAAGGGGGCGAGCTTTTAACCCGCCCCCAGGACGCAGTATTAAGCGCCCTCTACGCGGGTCAAGCCCATGAATAACCCGGCAACTACCATTATAGCAATGGCTAGAGGCAGAATATCATGAATCATGAGCTCGCCGGCACTGGCGTTTGAGGAATTGTAGGCACTATTTCCCCCGGGATCATAGATGCTAGCGCCCACCATAGCCTTAACGGCTATGAAAGCAACAGCACCCACCACGGAGGCGATTAGCCCGTTGATTACTTGATTAACCATATTCGTTTACTCCTTCATTATGCCATATCAGCATATCTATTATCACTTTTAATTAAGCCCCTTTTACCCTGGTAAGACCCATAAACAGCCCCGCTACCACCATAATCGCTATCGCCAGCGGGAGGATGTCATGTATCATCAACTCACCCGCTGTTGCGGTGGAGGAGTTATAGGCAGCGTTACTGTTTACCCCATAAATAGACCCGCCCACCATCGCCTTCACGGCGATGAAGGCCACAGCACCGATAACCGAGGCAATAAGCCCATTTACAACCTGATTAACCATATTATTTTGTTCTCTCCTTATGCCAAATGCCAAATCAGCATATTTTATTACTTCGTTATTATGCTCCCTTTACCCTGGTAAGCCCGATGAACAGACCGGCAATTACCATAATGGCGATGGCCAAAGGTAAGATGTCGTGAATCATAAGCTCACCGGCAGAGGGACTAAACAATGTGGTGCAGTTAGAAGCATTAGCTGGTACTGGACCACTGCCGCCTGCTAAGAGACAGTCACACCAGCTATATGTATGGTTGCTCAAAGGTCCATAAACAGAGCCACCGACTAGAGCCTTAACTGCAATGTAGGCCACCGCCCCGACTACCCCTGCTATTAAAGCATTGACAATTTGATTGACCATAGATTCGATAATCCTTATTATGCCAAATCAGCATATTGTTGTTGCTAAACTTGCTCAAATTCAAATCCACTCTTCATCTCCTCCAGTTTCAGATACTTTTTGAGAAGGAAGCAATTTAACAGAGATTGTATCATAGTCTCCAAGATTACTCAACCCATCAATCCAGCCAGACTTTTCCTCATTAGCAGTTACAAGGAAAGAGTCTGTGTGGAAGGTAATAGACGAACATTCCCAATCGCTAAGGGTAACAGTAGTGTTATAGCAGATAGGAGTTTCAAAGGTAAGAGAGCCTTTATAGGTCTCATTATCAACAACCCAAGTGGCATCGGTGACATTGACAGTGTAGTTAGCCCAAGTAGTAGTAGTATAAGGGATAGAATGGTAAGGTATGAGGTTTGGAGTATAGTCTCTACCAGTTCCAATATTATCCTCATCGTAGAAAGCTGAGAGTGCTTGCTCATAGGTGGTATTACTAAAATCATCAAGCTGAATAGGGTCATCATAGAATACGGTAACTTCAGCGACAAATCTCATATCTTTTGCTGAAAGAATATGCAACTGAATGTCGTCATCATCCTTATCTTTTGTTAGCCAATAATCAAGGCTACTTGCTATATTAAAATCTGTCCAGTTTGCTACTTCCGCCGATAAACTGCTGATATTAGCCTGCAGACTATTAAGGTCTGCTTTAGTAACATCGGGGGTAGACAGCCCGCTTACCGTTGACTCAAGATTAGCCAGCCTTCCGCTAACTCCATCCAAGCTAGTAGTGAGAGTGGCGATTGAGCTCTGCAACTGCGGTATGGTAGGTATCGTTGTTGGGGTAGGGCCGGCATTTGTATCAGGGTTCCCGCCCCTGCCACTGGTAAACATCACTATCCCGGCGATAACCAAGATAGCTATTGCCGCGGGAATAATATAAGAACCAATACCTCGCTTTTTGCGGGGAGTTATCCCACCTGCATCATCTGGCTCTGCCATTAATTCACCTCCAAGTTGTTAATCCAGTCATAGTATTATTTTAATAACCATAACATACCCATATTTTAATGTCAAATAATGGTGGCTAGGTGATACAAAATAGCGATTTTCTGCGATATTATGTAAGCTACCTACTTGACAGGGTTTACAACAGGGTATATGATGGTAGTTAGTGGCTAAAGATGGCTAGAGATAAAGGAAATGGCAAGATACTTTAGGCTCGAAGATATTAAACTAAAACACCGAACTTCTATTCCTATACCATTACCTAAACAGAAACAAACATACTATTGCGACAAATGTGAAAAGTATCACAGAGTATATAGCAATATCGGTAATGAACATAGGGATTACAAGAATGAATGTGGACACATAGAATGTTGAGAGGTTAAGGAAAGGAGATAAACAAATGGCAAAAGCGGTAGCGACAAAAATGGGCTTCTGGAAATGGTATCTGGGGAAGATTAAAGGGGCTGTAAAGCGGCTGAGGGCTAAACCTATTGTATTCGCCCTCGCCTTAATGGGCGCCGTAATCCTCATAGTTGAGTTCCCCTTTTGTCTCTTCCTTATACCGGTGCTAATCACATTGATCGCTTATTACGCCTGGGCAAAGAATGTTAGGGATTTAAAAGGAGGCAAGTAGATGATAAAGGCAGAAGACATAGAGCAGACCTTGACCGATGTTGCTGGGCTGAATCCCGCCGACACCCGCCAGTGGGTCGCCGAACACATATACGATATGCCTTGCCTGCTGGCATACTTACTAGGTGCCACCGGCATTAAGGTTAAAGAGAACACCTTGAATGTCCTGGTATTACCCGCCTGCGACCTATGCGGGCGAGTAGCGGGATACCGGGCAAAAGACCATGACGGGCAATGGAAGGATATGTGTGAGCGGTGCTTCCCGATTCATGGCACTGGGCTGGGCAGAGATGAGAATGGGGTGTACACAGGCAGGAAACTGGAGTTGGTGAAACTATGAAACAGCAGACAACCAAGGAAACAAGGGCAGACAGACACATAATTTTTACCCTGGCAACAGTACAGAAGCTGGAGACATACCTGAGCAAATACTACAAAAACCATAGAGCTATGTCAATGATAGTAGACAAGGCAGTTGAGGAATACCTTGACCGCCACAAGAAAGACGGGGAGTTATGAGAGAGATAAAGTTCAGGGCTTGGAACAAAATAGAAAAACGAATGATAACAAATGCCAATGTTATGGGAGCCAATAAGCCAGATGTTCAAGCAGAATGGGAATTTATGCAATACACAGGCTTAAAGGACAAGAACGGCAGAGAGATTTATGAGGGGGATATACTACAGACTACTCGTTTTAACTGGAAAGAGTTAGGGCATCCATCTCATAAAACTAATCTGACTAATATCTGCTATGTATTCTGGGATGAAGAGAGACTTGCTTTTAGAGCTGATGGTAAATTCAAGGGTGGTGGTGGTTTCGGTTGGGGCTTCCCCATCGCTGACGATAGAGCGGACAAAACTGAGATTGAAGTCATCGGCGATATCTATTCAAGCCCAGAGTTAATGGAGGTAGGATGAAAGTCAGGCTATCAATACTGAACACTAGACAGCCCAAATGCTACACCGGGAATGGGCTCTTGATTAGGTCAGGACACAAGGAAGCCGAGTTTGACTACCTGGAGCTCGCGGTAATAGTAAGGGCATTATCTGAGGTTGGGATGCTCCAGCCCGAGTACCTGCAGAAGCTAAAGATACACATGGATAAGGAGGGGATATCATGGTAATGGAATACACAAAAGGGGAATGGATAGCCGAAGATAATAAAATCACAGTTTATCAGAGAGGCATCATTGCTTTATGTCCTAGACCTAATCACGAAGGTGTATTTGAATTTCAAGCCAATGCCAACCTCATAGCAGCCAGTCCAGATATGTATGAGGCGTGTTTGTTATTTCTGAGAGAACGCTCTATGAATGATCCTGCTTATCAAGCAATAATTGAGGCACTCGCAAAAGCAGAGGGAGGCAAGTAATGAAATATACAGAAGGGGAATGGAAGGTTATAAGGGGGGCGGCTTTTGTCAAAGAGAAACATATCTTCGCGGGCAAAGAACACATAGCCACGGTATTTGGTGAGAATAACACTGCCAACGCCAACCTTATGGCAGCCAGCAAAGACTTATATGACGAATTAGTTGAGGCTGATGAAACCATTTGTCAACTATGTAAGAGGCTTAATCCACAGCACGAAAACTGCACTTCCTGTGGGGAAAGAGAGAACCGCAGGAAGGCAATCGCCAAAACAGAGAGCAATAGGGCTGAGGAAATGGAGAAGGAGGAAGGCAAAGGAGTCATAAATGGCTAAAGAGAGACTGATGACAATTACTGAGGTGGCACAGATGTTGCGTGTCTGCACCAACACAATAAGGGAGTGGAACAATAAAGGGCTATTTTGCGCCTGCCACCTGGGACCGAGGGGTGATCGCCGGTTCAAACGAGAGGATATAGACAACTTTATAGAGAGGGGGAAACGATGAGTAAAACTTTAATTGAGTGGGTAAAGAACCCCGATGGCACACAGGGCTATACGCTTAATGATAAAACGGGCTGTCGTAATCACACGCCTGAAGGTTTATGTTTGGGAGGTATGTTCCCTTGTTATGCTTTTAAGCTGGCTAATGGGCGGTTGAAGCAGAGGTATCTGAACCACCAAATATTTCCAGTTGGTGTTTTTGATGATGAATTTTATAGTGCACAGCCACTTACTGACCCTTTCTATCCTCGCTGGTGGTCTGGGAGGCTGAAAGAACCTTACCAGATTAAAAAGCCTGCCGGCTTCTTCCTTGATGATATGAGTGACTGGATGGGAGATTATTGGCCTAAAGAATGGACAGAGCAAGAGCTTCAAATGATGCGTGATAATCCCCAGCACAGAATCTACACCTTAACCAAGCAGCCACAGAACCTAATCAAGTTCTCACCATTCCCTGATAATTGCTGGGTGGGAGTAACGGCTACTGAACAATATCAATTTGTTCGGGCAGTATCAGAATTGCGTTTTATTGAAGCACCTATTAAATATCTGAGTTTTGAACCTCTGTTAGCTCATATTCCAATGTTACCAGAAGCTCTTACCTTAGCTGGTATCAATTGGGTCATCATCGGTGCTGTGACGGGGAATTTAGAGGATATTAAAAAGATGCTGGGGCGTACGCCCCAGCTTACTCCGATGCCCTTTGGTAAAAGGTGGACTTTGCAGCCGAAGATTGAATGGGTAGAGGAGATTGTAAGGGCATGTGGTAAGGCTGGAATACCGGTGTTTTTGAAAGATAATCTGAAGCCTCTGTTTAAGATGGGTGAAACTTATTCTTGGGCTACCAGTACTTTGGGGTTTTTAAGGCAGGAGATGCCGAAATGATAACCCATATAGATTATGCACCAATGCCAAATTGTAAGAATCTCGCTGAGACCTATGGCGAAATATGTGTCAAGTGTAATAAGTGCCATAGGTTCAATCCTGATTGGCGATGTCTTAATTGTGGGAAGCGCACCAGGGCTATGAAAAGTTTTGAAACCTGGAAAGCCGTTGAACTCTATGATGTTTTTCGTGCACCAGTATGCCCAGATTGCCAGAAATATTTTACTGATGGGGAAATGGCTATCGGCAGAGAATGGTGGAATAGAGATGTACTCTCAGTAAGGTATAGAGATTTTAAGAGAAGGCAGGAGATTCCAAGTTAATAATGAAAATTGTAATTTTTAAAAACCTTCCCTTCTTAATATCTTCTCTTAGGATAAGATATTAATATAATATAAGAAGATAAGATAAGAGAGATTTGTTAATAGAATCACGATAATTATGGCTATTTAATGTTAAAAGGTATTGCCTTCCTTTGTTAAAAGGTATATGATTATAACAACAATAAATTGTGAAGGAGGCATATATGGTTATAGCTAGGAAGAAGGAGGGGAAATACCACAACCGCACCCGGCTCAATGTCTTGATAATGTCCGCACAGTATGAGGAGATGAGGCGCATTGTCGAGGTGTGCGATATGAGTATTACCGATGCGGTGGGCGAGGCGTTACAGGTCTGGATAAACAAACAGCGAGAGATGGGAGTCTAACCATGGGCTACGAGTGGTTCAAGATGTACAGCAAAGGGTGGCTGGATGGCTCTATCAGGCAACAATTGACATTAGAGGAGCGTTCAGTATTCGCCGATTTACTAGCCTTCGCCAACGAATGCCGGGAGCGCGGTGTTATCGCCAGAGCACAGGACATACCGTTTACCAGAGAATATCTTGCAGCAAGATTTGATGTGCCAGTGGATCTGCTGAACTCCACCATCCTAAAATGCCAGAATGATGCTAACGATACTAGGAAGGGTATGCCGGAAGGACACAGGCTGGAGGTCCTGGAGAATGGGACAATAGTTGTTACTAATTGGGAACAGTACCAAGCTATGCCACCCCCTAAGATAAAAGAGACACCGGGAGAATCTAAAAAGGGAATTGGCCCCGAGAAATATTCTGAAGGGAGATATGGGCATCTTGTTCAGCGATGAGCGATCCCAACTGCATCAAGTGTATATATATGGGCGATGACATTTTCATTGTTCTTGATGGATCATATCGCGGGAAACTCCCGCCGGGCAGTATTGTTTACACTCTTTTGGAGGCGCAGTTGTTAGCTTATCAGCCCGAGGAAGTGAGGAGGACTGCTCATGAGGCAAAGAAACTCGGCGGAGTAATTACATCTTCAATGAAAAGGATAAAAGGAGGGCAATATGTATGAGTTAGTAAACAAGAAACTGGCAGAGTGGGCAGGATTCGTAGACACACATAGAAAGTTTTCATCTCAAAGTAGTTATAGAGGAGATGCTTGGTTACATCCAGATGGTAACGAAAAGCCTCTGCCCAACTTTACCGAATCCCTTGATGCCTGCTTTAAGTGGCTAGTGCCGAACATACGATACTCTCTAGCTAAACGAATAGACAATAGGCATGAATCTTGGGTTAATGAGCTAGGACATGACATATTAACTTATTACGCTGTTGCAGATACTCCTGCCCTTGCTCTCTGTCTAGCCATTGAGAAACTGATAGATAAGGAGGGCAAATGAGTTTTCTTATTGATAAAGTTGGAATAATCAAGGCAGGTGAGCGACACTTCTGCCGTGTTTGTCGCAAACTACTTCGTGAAGGCGAACAATATAGAGTACAGGAAGAGCCAAAACCTTTCAGGCGAGAGACTGATTATATTTATACACATTATCCAAATTGTCCAGTAAAAGAGATAAAGAAGGGGGAATGAAGGGTGTTTAACAACGAAGAGGATAGGCTGATCAGGGATATCATTGAGGTTGCCCACCTCTATGGCTGGCTGGTAGCCCATTTTCGTAAGGCTATGACAAAGAGGGGGAAGTGGGTTACGCCGGTATCAGGAGACGGGAAAGGATTTCCTGATTTGGTATTGGTCCACCTTTCTTTGGGGCAGGTTATCTTTGTGGAGTGTAAGTCTAACAAAGGGAGGCTGACACCAGAGCAGAAGATGTGGATTGAGGCGGTAAAAGGCTATGTCTGGCGCCCTCAGATGTGGGATGAAATTGTAGAGAGGCTGAAATGCGCCAGGTAAGTAGCAAAAGAGCAGTGGTATTGAGGGAGGAAAGGAAATTGGCGCAGAAATTATTACAAAGGTGCCATGGGTTTTGCGAGGAATGTCATAAATTGCCCGATTTTCGGGGACTGAGAAAGCATGAGATAAAAATGCGTAGCCAAGGTGGAGACCCAACAGACCCAGAAAACTGCTTAATGGTTTGCGGAAGGTGCCACAGCAAATTTCACGGGATAGAGGAAATATGCCACGATTAAAGACAGGCTACAAGCCCCAGCAAGCCCAGTTACCCGACAAGGCGGAGTCCGCCGGCGAGATTAAAGTCCAGAAGCTGGGGTTGCTGCTCGACCAATGCAGTTGGGAAGGGATACTGGACCACCAGGCGCTGTTAAGTAAAAATGACTGCCCGTTTTGCCCCTCTCGGGAGCTATGTGACAAAGTATGGGATGAGTGTATAGACTACACCAATGGTTTGGAATATGATGAGGCAAAGGTTAAACTGGAGGCAGTTTTCGCCGAGAAGCGGGAATTTGCTGGCGGGAATGGTCACCGCGGGAAGTATAATCGGGCGCAGAGGGAAAATATCAAGCAGGTGGCAAGGTTCTGGCGCCGACCTGGGATGTCCCAGCTTAAACAGTACCAGATTGCTGCGCAGATAGGCGTATCATTGAGGACTGTAGTCAGGTGTGTGGCAATACTTAAACAGGAGGGTGGTAATGGCAAATAATTGGGATGATGCTGCAGTAAATTTCTTTGACAATATCCAGAGAAGTATGCTGGAGATTGGGGGCAAGAATATGGCCAAGAGGCTGATAGTTAGCTTTCTTGAACAGAGCAATCGTGCAACGCCGAGTCTGCTCGCCACGATGGTGGGCTTGCCGGTGGAAATAGTAAACAAACTCTTGGAGGAACTAGGACATGAGAACTGCGTTTATCGCCAGAAGTGGCATAATCTTGAACTGTGGAGGGTATTGTAAATGGGAATAGAGGAAGCAATGTCCTGGAACTGTGGGATGATAGCGGGGATAATATAAATGATTAAGTTTAAGCGGGACACAGCCTTTCGTAAGCAGTTCTTTGTGCCTGACTCATTCGCTCACCCCGCGAAGATGGATGCTCAGCTTTGCCTATGGATAACCGAAAGATACACGAAAGTCGGGGAAACGATTTTAGACCCGATGGCTGGAATGGGAACACAGATGCTTGCCTGTGGGCTGGGAAGGAATGTCATCTTGGTCGAACTCGAGGAGAAGTTTTGTAAGATGATGTTTGATAATTGGGAGATAGTTAAGATGCACCCGCAGTTGGGATATGAGATGGGGGCTTGCCAGATAATACAGGGTGATGCTAGGAACTTAGAGGGATTGCTGGTTGATAAAATTATAACTTCACCGCCTTATGCTGAGACGGGGGCAAGCGGTAAAAGTCGTAGTCCCTTCTGGGAGCGATTAGCAGATGACCCGACCTCAGCAAGATATGGCAGAGAAAAACATCCAAGTGTTGGTGAGGAATATTCTGCGGACCCAAATAATATAGGCAATCTTCCCTATGGTCAGATAGACAAGATTGTTACCTCACCACCTTATGAAGAGGCAATGGGGGAGAAGCATCATAGTCCCAGGGCTGATAAGTTGGCACAAGAAAAGGGCAATCCCGTTACTTATACCGACAGGGTAGACAAGATAATCACCAGCCCGCCGTATGAGGCTTCTGTAAAAAGGGGCGATGAATCCCCATCTGCTTGTGGTAAAGATAGACCTACCTATGAGGAGAGGTTAGTAAATTCTAGGGTCTATAGTAATTCGGATAATAATATCGGCAACCTCAAATCACAATCCTACCTGGAAGCAATGCTCCAAGTCTATCAAAAATGCCACAAAGTATTAAAGCCCGAAGGCGGGCTTTTAATTTTGGTAACTAAAAACTTCATCCGCAACAAAGCGGTAGTAAGGCTTGACCTTGACACGATTAAGCTCTGCGAGCAAGCGGGGTTTAAGTTACTAGAAAGGCATTACAGGAAATTACCAGCTCAATCCTTCTGGAGAACAATTTATGCTCAGAAGCACCCTGAAGTCGGGCTAATAGATACTGAGGATATTTTGGTGTTTGAGAGGTGAATAAATGGTGAAAAAGAAGGTAACTAGGCAAGCCAAATTGCCACGAGGCACAAAAGAGGAGCGCACAGAATACGCCAGGTCGCTGTTTATAGCTAACCCAGCGTATGGGAAAAACAGGGTAAACGATTTGGTTCGGAAGAGATACCGGGTAGGTCTGCGGCGGATTGAGGTTGCCAGGTTGAAGGAGGAAACGCTAGTCGGTAGGCCGAAGGCTCGGACAGGAATGGTGTCAGTGTCCAGGATGATTAGAGAGATGTTGCCCCCGGAGGATATTACCAGGGAGCAAGTTATTGTAATCGGTTTCGATGAAGCGTACATGAAACTCAGGGCCGCAGGTTTTATCACCCCCGAGATACGCCACATATTCACCGCGGAGAATGTGCCTGGTCTTTTTAGCTCCGAACCTTTTAAAGCACAGTTGAGAACGAGGTGGAGGTGGTTTCGGGATAGGCAAAAAGAGGGTTGGACTAAAAGGCAAATAGTTGACGCTATCAAGAGATATTATGCCCCCGAAAAGGGTAAAAGCCCGTTTGACTTTCTGAAAGCGGAATACCTACCCCCCTTGAGAATTGATTTTGACCCAGGGGAGGAGCGCAAGCGAAAGGTAGCGGCACGGAAGACAAAGGCTCTAGGTGGTACTTACCGATGATAGGATATTATATCACAGAAGAGTTAATAGCCACCAGTGAGGGTAAAATCTGTAGGGAGCCACCCTACCTAGACTTTCTGCTCGGTGATAACTCCGATGGTATCAAGATTTTCTACGATCTCGATGCTAATGTAGCTTCGCTGCTCCGGCTGATTCAGATAACCGAGGCTGAAGGCAAGAAGCTACGGGACAAAGAGCAACTTTATCTCAGCCCTTACAAATTGACTTATTTTCCCGGAGTATTCTTTGGCATTGACTCCAACTCACCCGCTGGGGAGTCCTACGCAAACTTCAGCGGGGCTAATCAATACACAGACACACACTTTGCCCCGGACAACAGCCCTGAGTATGCCATTGCGAAGGCGAAAGAGGCACAGAAGGTAGGGCTGGAAGTTCAACAAGCCTTTGCGTATCTGGGGTTGCCAACTGACAAACTTACTTCGCCAATAGCAGCCTTCAAAAAGCAACTGGAGACACTAGACATTCCTGACTATCTAACTATGCCAGACGAAGCATCAGTTTGGGCTTATGATGCGATGAAGGGTAACCTTGTCCAAGCATTTCAAATGGGATACTGGCCACAGGCTTTTGATTATGATATCAATGCAAGTTACCCCTATGAGCTTTCAAAACTGTTGGATTTACGCCGGGGCCGATGGGTAAAGAGGAAGCACCCACTGGAGCAAGCAGCCTACGGATTCGCCCAGGGCATTATCACCACCAATGCCAAGTTTCACCCGTTCCTTTACAGAAAAGGGGCGGGAATGATTTACACTCCGGTGGGGCAATGGGAAACCTGCCTTACCTTGCAGGAGTATGACTTTCTATATGACTACAAGCTCGGGGAGTTTGAACCGACTGAGGGCTGGTGGCTCTGGTTGCCAACTGAGCCCGGTTATCGCTTATATGAGGGAGTGGTTCGCTGGCTATACGATAAGAGGGAAGGCACTACTGGATTAACCCGGTTAGTAATTCGCAGAATCAGTGCAGCTCTCTGGGGGAAGTTGTCTGAGACAAGGCGCGGAAAGCCGGGCCCACACCTTCAGCCCTGCTATGCAGCGGTGGGTGAGGCAAACGCCAGGATACACCTTGCAAAGACCTGTCTGGATTGCGGGGTAGAACACATTCTACATTGCGCAGTAGATGGGTTTATCAGCGACAAGAAACTGCCGCTAAAGACTGGACAAGAGCTCGGAGACTGGAGACTAACAGGCGAAGGTAAATGTCTGATAAGTGGCACAGGTGTGGTAGCTTTTGAAGGACACGATGGAGCAGGAGACTTCTCATTGAAGTTTAGTTGGCTGAATGATCAGATTAAGGCTCACCCCCGGGCTAGAAGCTACACTATGGAGAAACACAGCGTCATAGGGCTAGGGCTTGCTCTCGCCACTGATTTTAACTGTCTGGGCAAGGTAGTTCGCAAACCGAGGTCTGTGAAAGTTGGGGAGGACACTAAGAGATTCTGGATAGCACGACCTAACACCGGTGGACAACTATTGAGCGGGCAGAAGTGGGTTAGCGAACCGCTAGAGTATAGCCTTATCGCAGACTTGGTAAATAACAACAATGAAGGGGGTTAAGTAATGACAAGAATAGCAATAGATTGGTCTCACACAAAAGGGCTTACCACCTTTGACGGAAAGAAAGTAAGGACTGAGGACAGGGAGGCACTTTTATTAAGGCTACAAAAGAGTAGCAGGGATGGCGAGGAATCTAGGTTGACGGTAAAATCTATGATAAAGCTCCACTCGCCAGCCCTTCCCATGGACACAGGTAGGGAGGAATCTAATACTTCCTTAAAATCTAACATAATGCTCCACTCCCTATCTGTAATTCTTGAAGAAGGCTGCCCAACCTCGCTGCTATATGATTTAACAAGAATAGGTTGCCAGGTTCAACTTATCAGCAACAGGGCTACCCAAGACTATCGGGTGGCTCGGGGTATTGAGAAAACAGACGAGAACGATGCTAAGATTATCTGGGAACTTTCAAACAATGGGGCAAAACTGAAGACAGTTGATCTTAATGACAGATTGCTACAACTGCACTCGCTATACAACCAATATTGTCGTTATCAGAAGGCAAGGGTGGCAATGCAGAATCAAAAGAAAGCGTATCTCAGACACTTCGGGGATGGTGAATCTAACTTCGAAATAAAATCTAAAGTAAGTTTTCAACCATCCCCCGATGCCTTCGATACAGCCATAGACGCACTCAAAACAAAAGAGAAGAGTCTATTGGCAAAGCTAAAGCCTTTGGTAGCTGGGGGCGAATCTAATTCCAGAGTTCAATCTATAGTGAACCTCCAACCTCCAGCTGTTAAAGGTCTTGGTGACCGTATCTGGGCTGGGATTATAGTTACCGCTAACCCTACTCAATTCAAGTGTCTATCGGCTTACTTGCGATTCTGTGGGCTGACTTCGGATGCTGTCGAAAGCCATAAATACAATCGCCATGCAAGGATGTTATACCATATGTTAGCCGAGGAAACTATGAAGTTAAAAGACCTAACCTTTCGACCAATATATGATAAGTGTAAAGCGGACATTACTGGTAAGCACCCCGATTATACCAAAGCACATATTCACAACGGTGCATTAAATAGAACGGCTACAATGCTGGCTAAAGCTATATTCAATCATTGTAATAGTGATAAAGGAGTGGTATAACAGAGAATGCCATATAGTAACCCTGATACACAGCGAGTCTATATGCGAGACCTTATGCGTAAGCGCCGAACTCAAAAGGTTGATATTGCCGAACCGCTTGTTATACCCCCTAATCCCCCGGCGCAGGTACAAAGACCGCCGGTGCTACTGTGGGTTGCTTTGGCAGTGGCCATTGTGTTCTTTGCTCTGGCAGTGATTAGTGTCTATTACTAAAGGGAGAATGAGATGAGCGAGCCTTATTATCAGGACAAGTGGGTAACAATCTATCATGGTGATTGCAGAGAGATATTGCCTCAGCTTGATATGAAGGTGGACTTGGTGGTGACCGACCCACCGTATGGGGTTACACAAAATAAACAGGATAAAGTGGTGGATTTATCACGAATAATAATTTATCCTACAGTAATTTTTTCCCAGCAACCTTATACAACCCAACTTATTAACCGTTACGAGAAATTATTTAGATATGACTTGATATGGGATAAGGTACTTACTTCGGGGTTCTTAAATGCCAATAAGATGCCATTACGAAGGCACGAAGTAATACTTGTATTCGGTGATGTGCGATATAAGCCAATTAAGGTAATGGGGGAGAAAAGCCATAGTAAGGGTAAGCCCAAAGAAAACCGCAATGAGAATTATGGTGCTTATAATTTCGTTGATAATACAGACGAATTAGGATACCTCAAGCATCCTACAAGCATATTGCGGTATGAAAAACCCCATCCGTCAATAGCATTACATAGAACCGAAAAGCCAACAGAACTAATATCTTGGTTACTTGAAAGTTACTCAATGCCTGATAACCTAATCCTTGACCCCTTTCTCGGTTCAGGCACGACTTGTTACTGTGCAAAGGCGTTAAACCGCTATTCAATCGGCATAGAGATAGAGGAGAAATACTGTGAGATAGCAGCCAAGCGGTGCAGTCAAGAGGTTATGGAGCTAAGGGTTTGACATTTCCTCTACTTCCGTAGTACAACCCCCTGATTATTAAGAAAATGCCTTGATCCTTTACCGGGTTGAGTGTTCTCCTTCAGCCAGGCTTAATGTGTGCTTGTAACCAGAATATACTAGGTCTATAAAGGGGGCTTGACAAACTTCCCCGAAGGTGCTACACTAAGGTAAGTATGAAGATAGAAATGCAGAAACTCCATTGTAAGCGCTGCGGGCATAGTTGGTATCCTAAGCAACCGGAAGTAAGGATTTGCCCGAAATGTAAGTCTGCCTATTGGGATAAAGAGAGAATTAAAGGAGGTAAGGGATATGTTAGACAGGATTAAGGAACATTTTGGCTATGGCGAAACCGAAGGCTTAACCGTTGACCAATATTTTGCTCAGGCTACAATCGTATTAGTAATAGGTTGTCTCATTGCGACTGGAGTGATTCTCATAGCTCATTATTTTGGTTGGTTCTAGATGTACCTTAGAAATTGAATAATGCTAGGCTACCCCCAACCCGCAAGGCGGGGGCTAGAGTGAGTAGGGCAAGGACGAGTCTACACTGAGCTCTGTATGGATGAAGTAATGTAAGCTGGCTTTGGGTGTGCACAACCCTCGTCATGTGTTCGGGCTCGGTATCCACTCCGAGTGAACCAGCATAAAGGCTGACATTACAGTACAGATGATGTTCAAGAGAGCTACCTTGATAGCCAGGGTAGAGGGATGAGCGAGCCTTATTATCAGGCATTTGACATTTCCTCTCCTTCCGTAGTATCATAAACAACTGAGAGTTCTATTCGCATAAGCCCGGGAGTTGGTATTTTAGGATATTAACCCCGGGCTATTTTATTATCCCCCCTGGGGCTGGACCTCAACCGGCGAGCAGCACCGTTTCCCCTTATCAGTATAGCCTTCCATAGCTAAACACCCCTTTTCCCCTTAAAATCCCCCTATATCTCCGTCTTCTATGCTTTCACCTAGTATATCCTATACCAAGACCTAATAATGCACTCTAGCCCAATAATCAGCCAGTAAGGGGTGGT
>Ga0307376_10001393_pt1 | contig 26179 bp, 24 predicted proteins | sample TR2MG_FD_202536 | JGI IMG/M metagenome (GOLD analysis project Ga0307376, IMG submission 202536) | Soil microbial communities from Risofladan, Vaasa, Finland - TR-2 | ecosystem: Environmental > Terrestrial > Soil > Coastal area > Acid sulfate soil | place: Finland: Risofladan, Vaasa | collected...
GAGCAGTGTCTGGTCGTGCATGACGATCTGGACCTGCCCGCGGGTGACGTGCGCATCAAGTTCGATGGCGGCCATGGTGGTCAGAACGGTCTGCGCGACATCATGGCGCATCTCGGTCACGGCAAGTTTTACCGGCTGCGGGTCGGCATCGGTCATCCCGGTCATCGCGACCAGGTCACCCCCTGGGTGCTGGGCCGGCCTCGTGCACCGGATGAGGACGCGATCCTCGACGGTATCGCCCGCGCCATGGACGTGCTGCCGCTGGCCGTCGACGGCCAGTTCGACAAGGCGATGCAACAACTGCATACGAGCAGGGACCGGGGGCCGGGGGCAGGGGACCGGAAAGGCGTGTAGCTCCACGCCCGCGCCGAAGCTCAATGATTTTCAACTTGCACGGGAATGATGGCAGTTCGCCCCTTTTCCGGTCCCCGGTCCCCGTCCCCCGCAAATTTCAGGAGTTCCTAGTTCATGGGCATTAAATGCGGCATCGTCGGCCTGCCCAATGTGGGCAAGTCCACCCTGTTCAACGCACTGACCAAGGCCGGCATCGCCGCGGCCAATTTTCCGTTCTGCACGATCGAGCCGAATGTCGGCATCGTACCGGTGCCGGACCTGCGCCTGGCGCAGCTTGCCGAGATCGTCAAGCCGCAACGGGTCGTTCCCACCACGATGGAGTTTGTCGATATCGCCGGTCTGGTGGCGGGGGCGTCGAAGGGCGAGGGGTTGGGCAACAAGTTCCTGGCGCACATCCGCGAAGTCGATGCGATTGCCCATGTGGTGCGCTGCTTCGAGGGCGACGTGATCCACGTGGCTGGCAAGGTCGATCCAATCTCCGACATCGAAACCATCGATACCGAACTGGCGCTGGCCGACCTGGAGTCAGTGGAGAAGGCATTGAACCGCGCCGAGCGTTCGGCCAAGGCCAACGACAAGGAGGCCCTGGCCCGGCTGCCGGTGCTGCAGAAGCTGGCGGCTGCGCTCGATACCGGCAAGGCGGCTCGTGCAGCGGGCCTCGATGCCGAGGAGCAGGCCCTGGTGCGGGACATGTTCCTGCTCACCCTGAAGCCGTTGATGTATATCGCCAACGTGGCCGAGGACGGTTTCGAGAACAATCCGCTGCTGGATGCCGTCCGCGCACGCGCCGTCACCGAAGGCGCCGAAGTGGTGCCGGTGTGCGCCGCCATCGAAGAGGAAATGGCCCAACTCGAAGACGCCGACCGCGATGAATTCCTCCAGCACATGGGCCTGGACGAACCGGGGCTGAACCGGGTCATCCGTGCCGGCTACAAGCTGCTTGGCCTGCAGACCTATTTCACCGCCGGCGTGAAGGAAGTGCGGGCGTGGCAGGTCAAGGCCGGTTCCACCGCGCCGCAGGCCGCCGCGGTGATCCATACCGACTTCGAGCGCGGATTCATCCGGGCCGAGACCGTCGCGTTCGATGATTTCATCAAGTACCGCGGCGAAGCCGGCGCCAAGGAAGCCGGTCGTCTGCGGCTGGAAGGCAAGGACTACCTCGTGCGGGAGGCCGACATCCTGCATTTTCGCTTCAACGTGTGACCTCGCGCGGCATTTGATGGATCGGGCGTACCTGTCCGGAGGTGGCCGCAGGGCACCTCGGAACAACCCCGATTTGGAGCGCGCCATGTGCGCGAATACCCTTGTGGGGCTTCAGCCGCGATGCTTTTGCTCTGTCCAAGCCAGGAGCATCGCGGCTGAAGCCGCTCCCACAGGGTGCGCTACAAGCGCCAACAATCAGGTCATTCGGGATTCCCGGCAGGCATAATGCGCCGATAGAACCGCGTCCCCTCCGGAGTTCCCATGCCAGGCAAGCAACATGAAGTGAAGTTCCGTTTCCTCGCGCAACCGACCGACGTCAATTTTGGCGGCAAGGTGCATGGCGGAATGGCGATGAAGTGGATCGATCAGGCTGGCTACGCCTGCGCAGTGAGCTGGAGCGGAGCGTATTGCGTCACCGTATCGGTGAGTGGCATCCAGTTCGTTGCGCCCATCCTGATCGGCGATCTCGTCACGGTGCGGGCGCGGCTGATTCATACCGGCACTTCAAGCATGCATCTGGCGGTCGACGTGCTGGCGCGCGACATGCGCTCGGGCGAACAGCGGCTGGCCACCAGTTGCGTGATGGTCTTCGTGGCGCTCGACAGCCCGGACGGCAAGCCCACGCCGGTGCCCCGCTGGGAACCGCACGACGACAACGAGCGTCAGTTGCAGGCGCAAGCCAAACGTCTGCTGGAGCTGTCCAGGGGGATGGAGCAATTGGTCGATGTACCTTTCACGCAAAAAGGCTGACATCACCGTCTGACAGCCGACAAACCCTCGCTGAAATGCCCCATCACGCCGGATATGGGTGTTGACAGTTCAAGGCCCGGTCCACACAATACGCGTTCTTTGTTGGAGGGATACCCAAGCGGCCAACGGGGCAGACTGTAAATCTGCTGGCTTACGCCTTCGGTGGTTCGACTGAAATTGTCTGGAACAATTTTGAACGTACCGCGCAGCGGTACGGCCCGAAGGGCGAAGGGCAGGATGCCCGAAGCCATCCACCTCCCGGACGCAGGCGTCACGCAACAAGTAAGGTTTGTAAAAAAGATTCTGGAGGGATACCCAAGCGGCCAACGGGGGCAGACTGTAAATCTGCTGGCTTACGCCTTCGGTGGTTCGAATCCACCTCCCTCCACCAATTGTTACAAGTGGCAACACGCGACGCGAAAGCAGCGCGATAAGCAAGAGTTCCGCGCAGGGCGGGAGTAGTTCAATGGTAGAACATCAGTTTTCCAAACTGATTACGCGGGTTCGATTCCCGCCTTCCGCTCCATTGCGCTGCATCTGCCAATCAGGTTGACCGGTGCAGGCGATGCAGAAGTCGACGTTTTTTTGAAGGGTCCGGCAGGATGCCGGTCTGTCTTTTGCCGTCAGGGAGGATGGCTGAAATACACCAGATTCCGCTCATGTAGCTCAGTCGGTAGAGCACTTCCTTGGTAAGGAAGAGGTCACAGGTTCGATTCCTGTCATGAGCACCATCATTGCGGCCGCAAGGCCAACGTCCCGCAAGGGCCAGTTTCTTTCAACTGATTGACTCCATCGGGGTTTAGCGCGCATGGCAAAGGGAAAATTCGAACGGACCAAGCCGCACGTCAACGTCGGCACGATTGGTCACGTGGATCACGGCAAGACGACGCTGACGGCGGCGCTGACGAAGGTCGGTGCAGAGCGATTCGGCGGCGAGTTCAAGGCCTATGACGCGATCGACGCGGCGCCGGAAGAAAAGGCACGCGGGATCACGATCTCGACGGCGCACGTGGAGTACGAATCGCCGAAACGGCACTATGCGCACGTGGACTGCCCGGGCCATGCCGATTACGTGAAGAACATGATCACGGGTGCGGCGCAGATGGATGGCGCGATCCTGGTGTGCTCGGCCGCGGACGGCCCGATGCCGCAGACGCGCGAGCACATTCTGCTGTCGCGCCAGGTGGGTGTGCCGTATATCGTGGTGTACCTGAACAAGGCGGACATGGTCGACGACGCCGAGCTGCTCGAGCTGGTCGAGATGGAAGTGCGCGAGCTGCTGTCGAAGTACGACTTCCCGGGCGACGACACGCCGATCATCCACGGTTCGGCGCTGAAGGCGCTGGAAGGCGACCAGAGCGAGATTGGCGTGCCGTCGATCGTGAAGCTGGTGGATGCGCTGGACAGCTACATTCCGGAGCCGGTGCGGGTGATCGACAAGCCGTTCCTGATGCCGGTGGAAGACGTGTTCTCGATTTCCGGCCGCGGCACGGTGGTGACCGGACGTATCGAGCGCGGCGTGATCAAGGTGGGTGACGAAATCGAAGTGGTGGGCATTCGTCCGACGCAGAAGACCGTGGTGACCGGCGTGGAGATGTTCCGCAAGCTGCTGGACCAGGGTCAGGCGGGCGACAACGCGGGCTTGCTGCTGCGCGGTCTGAAGCGCGACGACGTGGAGCGCGGCCAGGTGCTGGCCAAGCCCGGTTCGATCACCCCGCACACGGACTTCGAGGCGGAGGTGTATGTGCTGTCGAAGGACGAGGGTGGCCGTCACACGCCGTTCTTCAAGGGTTACCGTCCGCAGTTCTATTTCCGCACCACCGACGTGACCGGCGCGGTGACGTTGCCGGAAGGCGTGGAGATGGTGATGCCGGGTGACAACGTGAAGATGGTGGTGAGCCTGATCCACCCGATCGCGATGGACGAAGGCCTGCGCTTCGCGATCCGCGAAGGCGGCCGTACCGTCGGCGCCGGTGTGGTGGCCAAGGTCATCAAGTAAGCTATAGAGGTATCGTGCCTTGGCATGACACTTCAAGGTCGCGAGGCGAGCGGGTTCAAACCGCTCGCCGTCGCGTTTCAAGTTCGAGCCATGTACGCCAGTAGCTCAATTGGCAGAGCAGCGGTCTCCAAAACCGCAGGTTGGGGGTTCAAGTCCCTCCTGGCGTGCCACTCATCGAGGAACCCTGACGGGTGACGATGGCAAGGTCGGCCGCAAGGCCCGGCATGCTGCTGACATCCGATCACTGTGCATGAATACCAAGGCAGAGCAGTCCAAGGGCGCAAGCGCCGCCGACATCGGCAAGCTGGTACTGGCGGGGCTGGTGCTGGTTACCGGTATCGTCGCCTATTCCTTTTTCGGCAACGACGGCAACATTCCGTCCTCCGTGCGTTTGCTCGGTGTGCTGGCCGCGCTGGTGCTTTCGCTGGCCATCGCCGCATTCACCGCGTTGGGGCGACGGGTCAGGAATTTCATCGCCGAGTCGCAGTTCGAAATGCGCAAGGTGGTCTGGCCGACTCGCGACGAGACGCTCAAGACCACTGGCATCATCATCGTGGTGGTGATCATCCTGTCGCTGTTGCTGGGATTGATCGACTTGATCCTGAAGTCGGTCATTCTCGACTGGCTGCTGAAGTTGGGTTCCTGAGGTGGTGAGCATGAGCAAGCGTTGGTATGTGGTACACGCCTATTCGGGATTCGAGAACCAGGTGAAGCGCTCGCTCGAGGAGCGGATCCGGCGTACCGGCATGGAAGACAGGTTCGGTGAAGTGCTGGTGCCGACCGAGGAAGTGATCGAAATGCGCGGCGGCCAGAAGCGCCGCAGCGAACGCAAGTTCTTCCCGGGCTACGTGCTGGTGCAGATCGAGACCAATACCGAGGGCAAGTCGCCGCGGATCGACGACGAGTGCTGGCACCTCATCAAGGAAACCCCGAAGGTAATGGGTTTCATCGGCGGTACCGCCGATCGGCCGTTGCCGATCCACGACAGCGAGGCCGAGGCGATCCTCAGCCGTGTCCGCGAGGGCGTCGAGAAGCCCCGGCCCAAGGTGCTGTTCGAGCCCGGCGAGATGGTGCGTGTCACCGAGGGGCCGTTCAACGATTTCAACGGCGTGGTCGAGGAAGTCAACTACGAAAAGAGCCGTCTGCGGGTCGCGGTGTTGATCTTCGGCCGGTCAACGCCCGTAGAATTGGAGTTCGGCCAGGTCGAAAAAGCCTGAGTCCAGGGAGAAGGTCGCCCGGAGCGATCCCGCTCGGCACCTTCGCCCTCTCCCCCGCGTGCGGGGGAGAGTTGGAGAGGGGGAGCCCCGGCTGGCCAGATCCATTTGTCTTTGATTCTCACCCTGGTGCCCTAACTGGCACGGGGCTTGCTGTTGATGCAATGAATCTCTATACTGCGCGGTTCACGCTGGATCTTTTCTGATCCGGCGTGCCTGCGTTTCAGGATCCGCATGAGGCGGATCCGTTCCTTCCATCCACGGAAAGGTGAACAGCGAGGAGCCGCAAGGCGCCTGGACTCGCGAGGAAAATCCCATGGCAAAGAAAGTCGTCGGTTACATCAAGCTGCAGGTCAAGGCCGGTCAGGCCAACCCGTCCCCGCCGGTTGGACCGGCGCTGGGCCAGCGCGGCCTGAACATCATGGAATTCTGCAAGGCGTTCAATGCCGCCACGCAGAAGCTGGAGCCCGGTCTGCCGATTCCGGTGATCATCACCGCGTACTCCGACCGCAGCTTCACCTTCATCACCAAGACCCCACCCGCCACCATTCTGCTCAAGAAGGCCACCGGCGTTGCCAAGGGTTCGTCCAAGCCGAATACCGACAAGGTCGGCAAGGTCACCCGCAAGCAGCTGGAAGACGTTGCGAAGCAGAAGGAGCCGGATCTGACGGCTGCGGATCTGGACGCTGCAGTGCGCACCATTGCCGGTAGCGCGCGCAGCATGGGCCTGGTAGTGGAGGGTTAAGACATGGCAAAGCTCACGAAACGCATGAAGTCCGCGCGCGCCGCCGTGCAGCCGGGCAAGTTCTATGGCTTGGAAGAAGCCCTCAAGATCGTCAAGGACAACGCCAAGGCGAAGTTCGCCGAGTCGGTGGACGTGGCGGTGCGTCTGGGTATCGATGCGAAGAAGTCGGACCAGGGCGTGCGCGGCTCCTCGCTGCTGCCTCACGGCACCGGCAAGACCGTCAAGGTGGCAGTGTTCTGCCCGCCTGGTGAGAAGGCCGAGGCGGCCAAGGCCGCCGGCGCCGATGCGGTCGGCATGGACGACCTGGCTGAGCGCATGCAGGGCGGGGATCTGGACTTCGGTCGCGTGATCGCCACGCCGGACGCGATGCGCGTGGTCGGCAAGCTCGGCCAGTTGCTCGGTCCCCGCGGCCTGATGCCGAATCCGAAGGACGGCTCGGTTACCGCCGATGTCGCCACCGCCGTGAAGAACGCCAAGGCCGGCCAGGTGAAGTTCCGCAACGACAAGGCGGGCATCATCCACGCCACCATCGGCAAGGCCAGCTTCGAGGCGGCGCAGCTTGCCGACAACCTCAATGCGCTGATTGCCGACGTGCTCAAGGCCAAGCCGTCAACGGCGAAAGGTCAGTTTCTGCAAAAGGTCGCGTTGTCCAGCACGATGGGCGTCGGCGTTGTCGTCGATACCTCCTCGCTGAACACCGGCGCGAAGTAAGTATCAAGTCCCGCATTGGCGAAATGCCGGTGCGGGCAAGTTTTTGAGGGCAGTCCCGACTTCACCGGAAGGCAGGGGCGGCCGTCAAAGACCGCGGGCGCGATCAGCGCGCGACGACGACGGGCAGGGAGCTCGTGAATGGCAGGGAATCGCCGTCGCCGCCAGCGGGACCGCTTAATCGGATCTTTGTCGATCCGGCCTGCGCAGATGGTGCTGCCCGTTCTGGAATGTTCGATGTGTTCTGGAAAGGCCGACACCCGGGGCATTCGTGTCCCCGACGTCATGGACGGCGTCGCCCAGGACCGCAAGCGGCAGGAGCCGTGAGCGGAGTTCATTTGGAGGAGTGCAATGGCTCTCAATCTGTCACAAAAGAAAGAAGTAGTCGCCGAACTGGCAGAGGTTGCCGCGAAGGCCCACTCCCTGGTCGCTGCCGAGTATGCGGGCACCACGGTCGAACAGATGACCGCGATGCGCAAGAAGGCTCGCGAAACCGGCGTGTACTTGAGGGTTGTCAAGAACACGCTCGCTTCGCGCGCCGTGGCTGGAACCGGGTTCGAGGTCGTCAAGGACGCCTTGGTCGGTCCGCTGCTCTACGCATTCTCGACGGAGGATCCCGGTGCTGCCGGGCGTCTGATCAAGGAATTTGCCAAGGGCAACGACAAGCTGAAGGCGAAGATCGTCTCGGTGGAAGGCAAACTGCTTCCTGCCGGGCATGTCGATGTGCTGGCTTCGCTGCCGACCCGCGAACAGGCGCTGGCCATGCTGGCCCGCCTGCTGGCCGAGCCCGCTTCGATGTTCGCACGCGCCGTCAAGGCCGTGGCCGACAAGCAGGGTGACGGCGAAGTCGCTGCCGAAGCCCCGGCCGAAGCAGAGCCCGCCTGAGTTCGTCGTCTCACAAACTGAATCCATTTCCAGAGGTAAATAACATGTCCCTGTCCAACGAACAGATCGTTGAAGCCGTCGCCGCCAAGTCGCTGATGGAAGTGATGGACCTGGTGAAGGCCATCGAAGAGAAGTTTGGCGTGTCCGCCGCTGCCCCGGTTGCCGCGGCTGCCGGTCCGGCCGCCGCCGCGCCGGTTGCCGAGGCGCAGACCGAGTTCGACGTCATCCTGAAGAACTGCGGCGCCAAGAAGGTCGACGTGATCAAGGCCGTCCGCGCCATCACCGGCCTGGGCCTGAAGGAAGCCAAGGATCTCACCGAGGCCGGTGGCGTCCTGAAGGAAGCCGTTTCGAAGGAAGATGCCGAGAAGTTCAAGAAGGACCTCGAAGCCGCCGGCGCCACTGTCGAATTGAAGTAATCGGCGTTTGCGCGCCGCTGCTTCGACTTGACGTCAAGCTAGCCTGGGGGCGCGAGCCCCCGGGCTTTGCCCGTTGCAGACGAAGTTGACGTGCCCGGTACACCGGGTCGCATGCAGCAAGATTTCAGCCACAGATGCTCAGAGGTCAGTACTGAAAGATCGTCGATGTCGATGCTCGATCTTTGATTCATGCCTTTTGACGTTCCGGCGGGCAGAACATCGTCATCCGGCCACTGACGGCATCCATAGTTCCTACCATTCAGCCGGTGTGTGCACCACCGGCGTCACTGCGAACCGAGGCGGTACCCACCATGGCTTACTCGTTTACCGAGAAGAAGCGCATCCGCAAGGATTTTGGCAAGCGTCCCCCCGTACTGGGCGTGCCCAACCTGCTGACCATCCAGACTGATTCCTACCGGGAGTTCCTGCAGGAACATGTCGCGCCCAAGCAGCGCGGCGAAAAAGGTCTGCATGCGGCGTTGAAGTCGGTGTTCCCGATTTCCAGCTATTCGGGCAACGCAGCACTCGAGTATGTCGACTATCGCCTCGGCGAGCCGGCATTCGACGAGCGCGAGTGCCGCAACCGCGGCATGACCTACGGTGCGCCGTTGCGAACCACCGTGCGCCTGGTCATCTACGACAAGGACAGCCCGGCCTCGAAGAAGGTGGTCAAGTACATCAAGGAGCAGGAGGTCTACATGGGCGAGATTCCGCTCATGACCGACACCGGCACCTTCATCATCAACGGCACTGAGCGGGTGATCGTCTCGCAGCTGCATCGTTCGCCGGGCGTGTTCTTCGACCATGATCGCGGCAAGACGCACAGCTCGGGCAAGCTGCTGTTCTCGGCTCGTGTCATCCCCTACCGCGGTTCGTGGCTCGATTTCGAGTTCGACCCGAAAGACGCGCTGTTCACCCGTATCGACCGCCGCCGCAAGCTGCCGGTGACGGTGCTGTTGCGTGCGCTCGGCTATAACAACGAGGAGATGCTGGGCATCTTCTTCGAACACAACGTGTTCCACCTGGGCAAGAAAGGCGCGACCACCCTGGAGCTGGTGGCCGAGCGCCTGCGCGGCGAGACGCTCAGCTTCGATCTGGCAATCGGCGGCAAGGTACTGGTGGAAGCGGGCAAGCGCATCACCGCGCGCCACGTGCGCCAGCTGGCGGCCGAGAACATCACCGCGCTGGAGGTGCCGGAGGACTATCCGGTCGGTCGCATCCTCGCCATCGACATCGTCGACGCGAAGACCGGCGAGCTGCTGGCCTCAGCCAACGACGAGATCACCGCCGAGCAGCTCGAAGCCTTCCGCAAGGCAGGTATCGAAACCGTGCCGACGCTGTACGTCAACGACCTCGATCGCGGCGCCTACATCTCGCATACGCTGCGCATCGACAACACCAAGACGCCGCTGGAGGCGCTGGTCGAGATCTACCGCATGATGCGCCCGGGCGAGCCGCCGACCAAGGATGCCGCGCAGAACCTTTTCTTCAACCTGTTCTTCACTTTCGACCGCTACGACCTGTCGGCGGTTGGCCGCATGAAGTTCAATCGCCGCGTGGGCCGCAAGGAGATCCTCGGCTCGGGCGTGCTGTACGACCACAAGTACTTCAGCGAGCGCAAGGAAGAGGCATGCCAGCGGTTGCTCAAGGAGCAGGGCGAGACGTCCGACATCCTCGACGTGCTGAAGGTGCTGATCGACATCAAGAACGGTCACGGCACGGTCGATGACATCGATCACCTGGGCAACCGTCGCGTGCGTTCGGTCGGCGAAATGGCCGAGAACACTTTCCGCATCGGCCTGGTGCGCGTCGAGCGCGCGGTGCGCGAGCGGCTATCGCTGGCCGAGGCCGATGGCCTGACCCCGCAGGATCTGATCAACGCCAAGCCGGTGGCGGCGGCGGTGAAGGAGTTCTTCGGCTCCTCGCAGCTGTCCCAGTTCATGGATCAGAACAACCCCTTGTCGGAAGTGACGCACAAGCGCCGCGTCTCCGCGCTCGGGCCGGGTGGCCTGACCCGCGAGCGGGCCGGCTTCGAGGTGCGCGACGTGCATCCGACCCATTACGGCCGCGTCTGCACCATCGAAACGCCGGAAGGTCCGAACATCGGCCTGATCAACTCGCTGGCCGTGTATGCACGCACCAACTCGTATGGCTTCCTGGAGACGCCATACCGCAAGGTGGCCGGCGGCAAGGTGACCGACAAGGTCGATTACCTGTCGGCCATCGAGGAAGGCGATCACGTGATCGCCCAGGCGAACTCGCCGCTGGACAAGCACGGCAGCTTCATCGAGGACTTCGTGTCCTGCCGCTTCCGTGGCGAGTCCGAACTGCGTCCGGCGGCCGAAGTCGACTACATGGACGTCTCGCCGATGCAGACCGTGTCGGTCGCGGCGGCGCTGGTGCCGTTCCTGGAGCACGACGATGCGAACCGCGCACTGATGGGCGCGAACATGCAGCGCCAGGCCGTGCCGACGCTGCGCTCGCAGACCCCGCTGGTGGGCACCGGCATCGAGCGCGCCGTGGCGCGCGACTCGGGCGTCATCGTCAGTGCCAAGCGCGGCGGCGTGATCGACCAGGTCGACGCGGCACGCATCGTGGTGCGCGTGAACGAGGAGGAGGTCGGCGACAATGACGCCGGCGTCGACATCTACACGCTGACCAAGTACACCCGTTCCAACCAGAACACCAACCTCAACCAGCGTCCGCTGGTGAACGTGGGTGACGTGGTGGCCAAGGGCGACACGCTGGCCGACGGTTCGTCGACCGACCTGGGCGAGCTCGCGCTCGGCCAGAACATGCTGATCGCCTTCATGCCGTGGAACGGCTACAACTTCGAAGACTCGATCCTGCTGTCCGAGCGCGTCGTGCAGGAAGACCGCTACACCTCGATCCACATCGAGGAGCTGACCTGCCAGGCACGCGACACCAAGCTGGGTGCCGAGGAAATCACTGCCGACATCCCGAACGTGGGCGAACAGGCGCTGGCGCGCCTGGATGAGTCGGGCATCGTCTACATCGGTGCCGAGGTGAAGGCCGGCGACATCATGGTCGGCAAGGTCACGCCCAAGGGCGAGAGTCAGCTGACCCCGGAAGAGAAACTGCTGCGCGCGATCTTCGGCGAGAAGGCGTCCGACGTGAAGGACAGCTCGCTGCGGGTACCGCCGGGCATGGATGGCACCGTGATCGACGTGCAGGTGTTCACCCGCGACGGCATCGAGAAGGACAAGCGCGCCAAGCAGATCGAGGAAACGGAGGTCAAGCGCGTTCGAAAGGATCTGGACGACCAGTTCCGCATCCTCGAAGGCGCGATCTACAGCCGCATGCGCACCCAGCTGGTCGGCAAGTCGGCGATGAGCGGTCCGGGCGGTCTGAAGCGCGGTACCGAGATCACCGATGCCTACCTGGATGGCCTGAAGAAGGACGATTGGTTCAAGATCAACGTCAAGGACGAGGACGTCACCGAATTTCTTGAGCGCGCGGCCGACCAGGTCAAGCGCCACAAGGAGGAGTTCGACAAGCGCTTCAAGGAAAAGCAGGGCAAGATCACCCAAGGCGACGATCTGGCACCGGGCGTGCTGAAGATGGTCAAGGTGTTCCTGGCCGTGAAGCGCCGCATCCAGCCGGGCGACAAGATGGCGGGCCGCCACGGCAACAAGGGCGTGGTGTCCAATGTGGTGCCGGTGGAGGACATGCCGTACTCCGCCGACGGCGTGCCGGTCGACATCGTGCTGAACCCGCTGGGCGTGCCTTCGCGCATGAACATCGGGCAGATTCTGGAAGTTCATCTGGGCTGGGCCGCCAAGGGCCTGGGCAAGAAGATCCAGAAGATGCTCGAGGCACAGGAGAAGGTCGCCAAGATCCGCGAGTTCCTCGACCAGATCTACAACCACCATGTGTCCGGTGCGGTCCAGCATGTCGATCTGAAGTCGCTCACCGACAAGGAGATCTTTGCCCTCGCGATGAATCTGCAAGAAGGCGTGCCGATGGCGACGCCGGTGTTCGACGGTGCCGAGGAAAGCGAGATCAAGGCGATGCTGAAGCTGGCGGATCTGCCCGAGTCCGGCCAGACCACGCTGTTCGACGGCCGTACCGGCGAGGCGTTCGATCGCCCGGTGACCGTGGGCTACATGCATTACCTGAAGCTCAACCACCTGGTCGACGACAAGATGCACGCACGTTCCACCGGCCCGTACTCGCTGGTGACCCAGCAGCCGCTGGGCGGCAAGGCGCAATTCGGCGGCCAGCGCTTCGGCGAGATGGAAGTGTGGGCGCTGGAAGCCTACGGCGCGGCCTACACCCTGCAGGAAATGCTGACGGTGAAGTCCGACGACGTGCAGGGACGCAACCAGATGTACAAGAACATTGTCGATGGCAACCACGAAATGTCCGCGGGTATGCCGGAATCCTTCAACGTGCTGGTGAAGGAGATCCGTTCGCTCTGTATCGACATCGATCTGGAAGAGGTGAAGTGACGATGGGGACCAGGGACCGGGGAGCGGGGACCGGTAAAAGCGCGAGGTATCTCGCTGCTTTCCGGTCCCTGGTCCCCGGTCCCCGGTTCCTGCTCAACGCCTCCCGCCCGTTCAAGAATCTGCTCCGCCTCGGAGAAACCCAATGAAAGACCTGCTCAACCTTTTCAATCAACAGCGCGCCACCCCGGATTTCGACGCGATCAAGATCGCGCTGGCGTCACCGGAGCTGATCCGTTCGTGGTCGTACGGCGAAGTGAAGAAACCGGAAACCATCAACTACCGCACCTTCAAGCCGGAGCGTGACGGCCTGTTCTGCGCCGCGATCTTCGGGCCGGTGAAGGACTACGAGTGCCTGTGCGGCAAGTACAAGCGCATGAAGCATCGCGGCGTGGTGTGCGAGAAGTGCGGCACCGAGGTCACCCTGGCCAAGGTGCGGCGCGAGCGCATGGGCCACATCGAGCTGGCCAGCCCGACTGCGCACATCTGGTTCCTCAAGTCGCTGCCCTCGCGCATCGGCCTGATGCTGGACATGACGCTGCGCGACATCGAGCGCATCCTGTACTTCGAGGCGTTCGTGGTGATCGATCCGGGCCTGACCGCGCTGGAGCGCGGCCAACTGCTCAGCGAAGACCAGTACCTGGAAGCGACTGAAGAGCACGGCGACGAGTTCGACGCGCGAATGGGCGCCGAAGCAGTGTTTCACCTGCTGAAATCGCTCGACCTGCCGGGCGAAGTGATTCGCCTGAAGGAAGAGATCGGTTCGACCAATTCCGAGACCAAGCTCAAGCGCCTCACCAAGCGCGTGAAGCTGATCGAGGCGTTCCTGGAGTCGGGCAACAAGCCCGAGTGGATGGTGCTGACCGTGTTGCCGGTGCTGCCGCCGGACCTGCGTCCGCTGGTGCCGCTGGATGGTGGCCGTTTCGCGACCTCCGACCTGAACGACCTGTATCGCCGCGTCATCAACCGCAACAACCGCCTCAAGCGGCTGCTCGAACTCAATGCGCCGGACATCATCGTGCGCAACGAGAAGCGCATGCTGCAGGAGTCGGTCGATGCGCTGCTCGACAATGGCCGCCGCGGCCGTGCCATCACCGGCACGAACAAGCGCGCGCTGAAGTCGCTGGCCGACATGATCAAGGGCAAGCAGGGCCGGTTCCGTCAGAACCTGCTCGGCAAGCGCGTGGACTACTCCGGTCGTTCGGTGATCGTGGTCGGTCCGACTCTGCGCCTGCATCAGTGCGGCCTGCCCAAGAAGATGGCGCTAGAGCTGTTCAAGCCGTTCATCTTCGCCAAGCTGCAGGCCCGCGGTGAAGCCACTACGATCAAGGCCGCCAAGAAGCTGGTCGAGCGCGAGGAAGCCCAGGTATGGGACATCCTTGAGGACGTGATCCGCGAGCATCCGGTTCTGCTGAACCGCGCGCCGACCCTGCATCGTCTGGGTATCCAGGCGTTCGAGCCGGTGCTGATCGAAGGCAAGGCGATCCAGCTGCATCCGCTGGTGTGTACTGCCTTCAACGCCGACTTCGACGGCGATCAGATGGCCGTGCACGTGCCGCTATCGATCGAGGCACAGCTCGAGGCGCGCGCGCTGATGATGTCGTCCAACAACATCCTCAGCCCCGCCAACGGCGAGCCGATCATCGTGCCGACCCAGGACGTCGTGCTGGGCCTGTACTACATGACCCGCGAGCTGATCAACGTCAAGGGCAGCGGCATGGTGTTCTCCGGCATCGGCGAAGTGCGTCGTGCCTACGACAACCGTGCCGTCGAGTTGCATGCCAAGGTCAAGGTTCGCCTGAAGCTGGTACACATCGACGAAGAAGGCACGCGCAGCAAGACCGTGTCACTGGTGGATACGACGGTGGGTCGCGCGCTGCTTGCGGAAATCCTGCCGGAAGGCCTTCCGTTCGAACTGGCCAACACGGAGTTGACCAAGAAGAACATTTCGCGCCTGATCAACTCCAGCTATCGCCTGCTTGGCCTGAAGGAAACCGTGGTCTTCGCCGACAAGCTGATGTACACCGGTTTTCGTTTCGCGACGCGCGCCGGCATTTCGATCGGCATCGACGACATGCTCATCCCGGCCGAGAAGAAGCCGATTCTGGAAGAGTCGGAAAAGGAGGTCGTCGAGATCCAGCAGCAGTACCAGTCGGGTCTGGTCACCGCCGGCGAGCGTTACAACAAGGTGGTCGACATCTGGTCGCGCACCAGCGAACTGGTGGCGAAAGCCATGATCGACGGCATCGGTACCGAGAAGGTAATGGATGTCGACGGCAAGATGGTCAACCAGAAGTCGATGAACTCGCTGTACATCATGGCCGACTCCGGCGCCCGCGGCTCGGTGGCGCAGATTCGCCAGCTGGCCGGCATGCGCGGTCTGATGGCGCGTCCGGACGGCTCGATTATCGAGACCCCGATCAAGGCCAACTTCCGCGAAGGCCTCAACGTGCTGCAGTACTTCAACTCCACCCACGGTGCTCGTAAGGGTCTGGCGGATACGGCGTTGAAGACGGCGAACTCGGGTTACCTGACCCGCCGCCTGGTCGACGTGGCGCAGGACGTGGTGATCACCATGGACGACTGCGGCACCGAGGACGGCGTGATCATGCAGCCGATCGTCGAAGGTGGCGATGTGGTCGAGCCGCTGCGCGAGCGCGTGCTTGGCCGCGTGGTGGTCGAGGACGTGTATGCGCCGGGCAACGACGATCAGCCGATCGTCACCCGTGACACGTTGCTTAATGAAGCACTCGTCGAAAAGCTCGACAAGGCCGGCGTGCAGATACTGAAGGTGCGTTCGCCGATCACCTGCGAAGCCGCGCACGGCGTATGCAAGTTCTGCTACGGCCGCGATCTGGCCCGCGGTCATCTGGTCAACATGGGCGAGGCCGTGGGCGTGGTCGCCGCGCAGTCGATCGGTGAACCGGGTACCCAGTTGACCATGCGTACGTTCCACATCGGCGGCGCCGCTTCGCGTGCGGCGGCAGTGGACAACGTGACGGTGAAGACCACCGGCTCGCTGAAGTTCAACAACCTCAAGTCGGTGCAGCACAAGCAGGGTCATCTGGTGGCGGTGTCGCGTTCGGGCGAAGTCAGCGTGATCGACTCCAACGGACGCGAGCGCGAACGCTACAAGGTGCCTTACGGCGCCACCATCGCGGTCAAGGACGGCGCGCCAGTGAAGACGGGCCAGACCGTGGCCAACTGGGATCCGCATACGCATCCGATCGTGACCGAAGTGGCCGGCGTGGTGCGTTTCATCGACTTCCTCGATGGCGTCACCGTGCAGAGCCAGACCGACGAACTGACCGGTCTGGAGTCAGCGGTGGTCACCGATCCGAAGCGTCGCGGCGCACAGGCGAAGGATCTGCGCCCGATCGTGCGGCTGGAAGACAGCAAGGGCCGCGAGCTCAAACTGCCGGGCACCGACATCGCCGCGCAGTACATGTTGCCGGCCGGTGCCATCGTGTCGATCCAGAACGGTGCCGAAGTGGGCGTGGGCGACGTGGTGGCACGTATCCCGCAGGAGACTTCGAAGACCCGCGACATCACCGGTGGTCTGCCACGCGTGGCCGATCTGTTCGAGGCGCGCAAGCCGAAGGAGCCGGCAATTCTCGCCGAGCGCTCGGGCATCATCAGCTTCGGCAAGGACACCAAGGGCAAGCAGCGCCTGATCATCAAGGACGTTGACGGCAACGAGCACGAGGAGCTGATTCCCAAGTGGCGTCAGGTCATCGTGTTCGAGGGCGAGCATGTGGAGAAGGGCGAAACCGTCGTCGACGGCGAGCCGAGCCCGCATGACATCCTGCGCCTGCTGGGCGTGGAGCCGCTGGCCTCGTACCTGGTGAAGGAGATCCAGGACGTGTATCGCCTGCAGGGTGTGAAGATCAACGACAAGCACATCGAGGCGATCATTCGCCAGATGCTGCGCAAGGTCGAGATCACCGAGGCAGGCGACAGCCATTACCTGCGCGGCGAGCAGGTCGAGCGCGTGCGCATCAATGGCGAAAACGACCGCGCGATCGCCAAGGGCGAACGTCCGGCGGAGTACCAGTCGGTGCTGTTGGGCATCACCAAGGCCTCGTTGGCGACCGAATCGTTCATTTCGGCGGCATCGTTCCAGGAAACCACCCGGGTGCTGACCGAGGCTGCGGTTCGAGGTACGCGTGATACCTTGCGCGGGCTGAAGGAAAACGTTATAGTCGGACGTCTTATCCCGGCAGGTACGGGGCTGGCATATCATGCCGCTCGCCGCCGTCGTGGCGGCTTGACCGCCTCGGAGCTGGAGACGCTCTCCAGTCCCGCTCCCGCAGGCTTTTTCGCCGAGGCAGCGGCCGGTAGTGACAATGGTGTCGAGTAGGCCCGTCCAGGGTTCTGCTTGCTGAAATACGAAATGAGGTGCATGGATGCACCTCGTGTTCGGGTCAGGGACGGCAGGGCGCCGGCTTGCCTATGGCAAGCTGCCCATGTTAAATTCCCGCTTCTTGGCAGACCGAGTTTGATCGGGCTGCCTTTATGTTTTCAGGAACAGCTTCGCATGACGACAGTCAACCAATTGGTGCGCAAATCCCGCAGCCCGAAGACGTACAAGAGTGCGTCACCGGCCTTGCAGAGCAGTCCGCAGCGTCGTGGTGTCTGCACGCGCGTCTACACGACCACCCCGAAAAAGCCGAACTCGGCCTTGCGCAAGGTTGCCAAGGTGCGCCTGACCAATGGCTTCGAGATCATCAGCTACATCGGCGGTGAAGGCCACAATCTGCAGGAGCACTCGGTGGTGCTGATCCGCGGCGGTCGCGTCAAGGATCTCCCGGGCGTGCGCTACCATACGGTGCGCGGCAGCCTCGACTGCGCTGGCGTCACCAAGCGCCGTCAATCGCGTTCGAAGTACGGCGCCAAGCGCCCGAAGAAGTAAAGCCCCATTGATAGCGTGCGGCCATGGATGGCTGCTCTTGCTCCGCAGGCAGGGACGCCTGCAAAAATACACCAGTGCGGCAAGGACGGCCGCTTTTCCTGTGGGCAGGGATGCCTGCAAAAAAACAACGGACAAAAAACATGTCGCGTAAAGGTTCACATCCCGCCCGTCTGATCCTGCCGGATCCGAAGCATGGTAGCCAGCTGATTGCCCGTTTCATCAACATGGTGATGAAAAGCGGCAAGAAGTCGGTCGCCGAAAGCATTGTCTACGGTGCGTTGCAGCACATTGGCGAAAAGAACGCCGAGCCAGTGGCCCTGGTCGAGAAGGCGCTGAACAACATCGCTCCGGCGGTCGAGGTGAAGTCGCGTCGCGTTGGCGGCGCCACCTACCAGGTGCCGGTGGAAGTGCGTCCGGGTCGTCGCATGGCACTGGCGATGCGCTGGGTTATCGATGCTGCCCGCAAGCGTGGCGAGACTTCGATGCCGCGCAAGCTTGCAGCTGAGTTGCTTGAGGCTTCGGAAAGCCGTGGCGGCGCGGCCAAGAAGCGCGAAGAAACCCATCGCATGGCCGAAGCCAACAAGGCCTTTTCCCACTACCGTTGGTAGTAGTGTTTGTTTTTGCCGTCTTCCCTGGCGGCAAAGAGCAGCCGGCCATCCATGGCGGACTTTGATTTGATACAGGCCGTCTTCCATGACGGCAAAGAGCAGCCGGCCATCCATGGCGGACTTTGATTTGATACAGGCCGTCTTCCATGACGGCAAAGAACAACCCGCCATCCATGGCGGACTTTTCAATTAAGAGCTGCGGCCCGGATGGCTGCTTTGAATCAGGGCAAGGTAGCTCGGCATAGGTAAACCCATGGCACGCACCACTCCCATCGATCGCTACCGCAATTTCGGCATCATGGCCCACATCGATGCCGGCAAGACCACGACCACGGAGCGCATCCTGTTCTATACCGGCGTCAGTCACAAGATTGGCGAGGTCCATGACGGTGCGGCGACGATGGACTGGATGGAGCAGGAGCAGGAGCGCGGCATAACCATTACGTCGGCGGCAACCACGGCGTTCTGGAAAGGCATGGATCGTTCCATGCCCGAGCACCGCTTCAATATCATCGATACCCCGGGACACGTCGATTTCACGATCGAAGTGGAGCGTTCGCTGCGTGTGCTCGACGGTGCGGTATTCGTGCTGTGTGCCGTCGGTGGCGTGCAGCCGCAATCCGAAACCGTTTGGCGCCAAGCCAACAAGTATTCAGTTCCGCGTCTCGCCTTCGTCAACAAGATGGACCGCACGGGTGCCGATTTCGACAAGGTGGTCGGTCAGCTGAAGTCGCGTCTGGGCGCTCATCCGGTGCCGATGCAGGTGCCGATCGGTGCCGAGGAAGCCTTCGAAGGCGTGATCGACCTGATCAAGATGAAAGCAGTCACCTGGGATATGGAATCCCAGGGCATGAAGTTCGAGTACCAGGACATTCCCACCGGCCTCGCGGTCAAGGCGGCCGAGGCGCGCAGCTTCATGGTCGAGTCGGCCGCGGAAGCGAACGAAAACCTGATGAACAAGTATCTCGAGGAGGGCGATCTCAGCGAGGGCGAGATCATCGACGGGCTTCGTCAGCGCACGCTCGCCAATGAGATCATTCCCGTTTATTGCGGTACGGCATTCAAGAACAAGGGCGTTCAGGCGATGCTTGACGCCGTGGTGCACCTGCTGCCGTCGCCGGCCGATCGTCCGCCGGTTGCCGGCGTCGACGAGGACGAGCAGGAAATCACCCGCAAGGCCGACGACTCCGCGCCGTTCTCCGCGCTGGCCTTCAAGATCATGACTGATCCGTTTGTCGGTTCGCTGACGTTCTTCCGCGTCTATTCAGGCACGCTGAACTCGGGCGATGCCGTGTACAACCCGGTCAAGAGCAGGAAGGAGCGCATCGGCCGCATCCTGCAGATGCACGCGAACGAGCGTCAGGAGCTGAAGGAAGTCCATGCAGGCGACATCGCCGCGGCGGTCGGTCTGAAGGATGTGACGACCGGCGACACGCTGTGCGCACAGGATCACGTGATCACGCTCGAGCGCATGACGTTCCCGGAGCCGGTGATCTCGATGGCGGTCGAGCCGAAGACCAAGTCGGACCAGGAAAAGATGGGTATCGCGCTGGGCCGTCTGGCGGCGGAAGATCCATCGTTTCGCGTCCGCACGGACGAGGAGTCCGGTCAGACGATCATTTCGGGCATGGGCGAGTTGCACCTGGATATTTTGGTCGATCGCATGCGCCGCGAGTTCAACGTGGAGGCCAACGTGGGCAAGCCCCAGGTGGCCTATCGCGAGACGATCCGCAAGAAGGATGTCAAGTCGGACTACAAGCACGCCAAGCAGTCGGGCGGCAAGGGCCAGTACGGCCACGTGGTGATCGAGTTGTCGCCGATGACCGAAGAGGATCGCAAGAGCGCGGACGTCAAGGACGATTTCCTGTTCATCAACGACATCACCGGTGGAGTGATCCCGAAGGAATTCATCCCGTCGGTCGAGAAGGGCCTGCGCGAGACCATCACCGGCGGTCCACTGGCCGGCTTCCCGGTCGTGGGCGTCAAGGTAAAGCTTGTGTTCGGTTCGTACCATGACGTCGACTCGTCCGAAATGGCGTTCAAGCTTGCCGCGTCGATGGCCTTCAAGGAAGGCTTCCGCAAGGCCGATCCGGTCCTGCTTGAGCCGATCATGAAGGTCGAGGTCGTTACGCCGGAAGATTACGTCGGTGACGTGATGGGCGATTTGAGCCGCCGCCGTGGCCTGCTCCAGGGGCAGGACGACACGCCGTCGGGCAAGACCATCAACGCGATGGTTCCGCTGGGCGAGATGTTCGGCTACGCGACGACCATTCGGTCGCTGACCCAGGGGCGCGCCACCTTCACGATGGAATTCGACCATTACGCCGAGGCGCCCAACAACGTTGCCGAGCAGGTCATGAAGAAGGCCTGACAGGGGCATCGATCCTTGATCGCGAAGATCAAAAGGCGGCCATTCATGACCGCACTCTCAAATTAGGTTGATAAACAAGTTTCTTTAAGAGGTTCAGGCCATGGCAAAGGGAAAATTCGAACGGACCAAGCCGCACGTCAACGTCGGCACGATTGGTCACGTGGATCACGGCAAGACGACGCTGACGGCGGCGCTGACGAAGGTCGGTGCAGAGCGATTCGGCGGTGAGTTCAAGGCCTATGACGCGATCGACGCGGCGCCGGAAGAAAAGGCACGCGGGATCACGATCTCGACGGCGCACGTGGAGTACGAATCGCCGAAACGGCACTATGCGCACGTGGACTGCCCGGGCCATGCCGATTACGTGAAGAACATGATCACGGGTGCGGCGCAGATGGATGGCGCGATCCTGGTGTGCTCGGCCGCGGACGGCCCGATGCCGCAGACGCGCGAGCACATTCTGCTGTCGCGCCAGGTGGGTGTGCCGTATATCGTGGTGTACCTGAACAAGGCGGACATGGTCGACGACGCCGAGCTGCTCGAGCTGGTCGAGATGGAAGTGCGCGAGCTGCTGTCGAAGTACGACTTCCCGGGCGACGACACGCCGATCATCCACGGTTCGGCGCTGAAGGCGCTGGAAGGCGACCAGAGCGAGATTGGCGTGCCGTCGATCGTGAAGCTGGTGGATGCGCTGGACAGCTACATTCCGGAGCCGGTGCGGGTGATCGACAAGCCGTTCCTGATGCCGGTGGAAGACGTGTTCTCGATTTCCGGCCGCGGCACGGTGGTGACCGGACGTATCGAGCGCGGCGTGATCAAGGTGGGTGACGAAATCGAAGTGGTGGGCATTCGTCCGACGCAGAAGACCGTGGTGACCGGCGTGGAGATGTTCCGCAAGCTGCTGGACCAGGGTCAGGCGGGCGACAACGCGGGCTTGCTGCTGCGCGGTCTGAAGCGCGACGACGTGGAGCGCGGCCAGGTGCTGGCCAAGCCCGGTTCGATCACCCCGCACACGGACTTCGAGGCGGAGGTGTATGTGCTGTCGAAGGACGAGGGTGGCCGTCACACGCCGTTCTTCAAGGGTTACCGTCCGCAGTTCTATTTCCGCACCACCGACGTGACCGGCGCGGTGACGTTGCCGGAAGGCGTGGAGATGGTGATGCCGGGCGACAACGTGAAGATGGTGGTGAGCCTGATCCACCCGATCGCGATGGACGAAGGCCTGCGCTTCGCGATCCGCGAGGGCGGCCGTACCGTCGGCGCCGGTGTGGTGGCCAAGGTCATCAAGTAAGACCTGTTATCCCGGCAGCGAGCTGCCGGGATAACTTCCGCCGTTGATCCGGCCCGAGAGGCCGGATAACGCCGGAAAAGCGGCGCGACTGGTTTCATGACAGGACCGCTTCCCTAAGGTGGAATTAGCAGGTATACTTCGCAGCTCACTTGTCGGACAGGCGTGTTCTGGACGACCAACCGCGAAATGAGGCACAGGATGTGCTTCGAGTTCGCTGGCCGGATGGCCCTCGCAACTCAGTGTAGTCACGGGGTACGCCCTGTTGATCATGGTGGTTTGCGCGATCGGCAAATATTGTCCAGGCGAGCCGTTTTGTGCTCGCTTGGCGTTTTCGAGTTCGGATTGCGCAGTTTGTCTGCGGCTTCCGATCTGGTGGCAAAGGGTTGTGCGAGGCGGTGAGAAGCCGTTTCGTTTCACATTACGTTCTTTCGACAACAGGACACGGTTATGGCGAACCAGAAGATTCGGATTCGGCTCAAGGCGTACGATCATCGTTTGATCGACCGTTCGGCCAGCGAGATCGTCGAGACGGCCAAGCGCACAGGCGCGACGGTGCTCGGTCCGATTCCGCTCCCGACGAAAATCGAGCGTTACACCATCTTGACGTCGCCACATGTCGACAAGGATGCACGCGACCAGTACGAGACCCGTACGCACAAGCGCGTGCTCGACATCATCGACCCGAACGACAAAACCGTGGACGCGCTCATGAAACTTGATCTCGCCGCCGGCGTAGATGTCCAGATCAAGCTCGGTTGAGCGACAGACAGGATACGAACATGAGTATCGGATTGGTAGGCCGCAAATGCGGCATGAGCCGACTCTTCACTGAAGATGGTCGTTCGATTCCGGTGACGCTGATTGAAGCGACGCCGAACCGGGTGACTCAGCTGAAGACGGACGACAACGATGGCTACAGTGCCGTCCAGGTTGCGGTGGGTACCAAGCGTGCCAACCTGCTGACCCAGCCGTTGAAAGGTCATTACGCAAAGGCAAAGGTCGAGCCGGGCCGCGGCCTGTGGGAATTCCGGGTATCTGCCGACGACCTGGGCAAGTATGCCGTGGGTACCGAGATCAAGGCTGACGACGTGTTCGCCGTCGGTCAGATCGTCGACGTCGCCGGTGTGTCGAAAGGCAAGGGTTTCCAGGGCACGATCAAGCGCTGGAACTTCAAGATGGGTGACGCTACCCACGGCAACTCGCTGTCGCATCGTGCGCCGGGTTCCATCGGTCAGCGCCAGACCCCGGGGCGCGTGTTCCCGGGCAAAAAGATGTCAGGTCACATGGGTGCCGTGCGCCGTTCGGCGCAAGGACTGGAAGTGGTCAAGGTCGACGCCGAGCGTCACCTGATCGCGGTGAAGGGCGCGGTGCCGGGTGCAACCGGTGGCGACGTCATCATTCGCCCGACGGCCAAGGGTTGAGGAGAGTCGCCATGGAATTGAATGTCATTGGCGCCAAGCCACTCAGTGTGTCGGACGAAGTGTTCGGTGCCGAGTACAAGCAGGCCCTGATCCACCAGGTTGTGGTTGCCTATCAGGCAGGTGGCCGTGCCGGGACCCAGTCGCAGCTGACGCGCGGCGAAATGTCCGGTACCACCAAAAAGTTCAAGAAGCAAAAGGGCGGCGGTGCCCGCCACGGCGATTATCGTGCGCCGATTTTCGTGGGTGGCGGTCGCGCTTTCGCCGCGAAACCGCGCAGCTACGAGCAGAAAGTCAATCGCAAGTCCTATCGCGTCGCGATCCGCTCGATTCTCGCCGAGCTCAATCGTGCCGGCCGTCTGAAGGTCGTCGAAAGTTTCGGCGTTGACAACCCCAAGACATCGACCATGGTGGCCAAGCTGGCGGAGCTCGATGTGTCCGGTCGCGTGTTGCTGGTGTCGGAAGATGCGTCCGAGGCGGTATTTCTGGGTGCTCGCAACATTCCGTATATCAATGTTCTGGATGCGCTGGCACTGAACCCGGTCAGCCTGGTCGGCTCCGATCATGTGGTGATGACGGTTGACGCAGTGAAGAAGATCGAGGAGTGGCTGGCATGAATACTGAACGCATTCTCGATACGCTGCGCGCACCGCACATTTCCGAGAAGTCGGCGCGTCTGGCCGAACATAACCAGTACGTGTTCGTTGTTGCCCCCGCCGCAACCAAGGCCGATGTCCGCGCTGCGGTGGAGAAGTTGTTCGACGTGAAGGTCGAGCAGGTGAACCTCGTCAACACCAAGGGCAAGGTCAAGTCTTTCCGTTTGCGCGCCGGTAGCCGTCAGGGCAAGCGCAAGGCCTATGTGCGTCTGGCCGAAGGCCAGACCATTGACGTGTCCGCCAAGGCCTGAGCCAGGAGTTTCGTGAGATGGCATTGATCAATCATAAGCCGACATCGCCGGGCCGCCGTGACGCCGTAAGCGTCCGCACGGAAGGGCTGCACAAGGGCGCGCCGTATGCGGCGTTGACCGAGTCGCAGTCCAAGACCGGTGGCCGCAATCATCACGGTCGCATCACCGTGCGTCACCGTGGCGGCGGTCACAAGCAGAATTACCGAATCATCGATTTCAAACGCGACAAGGAAGGCATCGCCGCCCGCGTCGAGCGCATCGAATACGATCCGAACCGGACCGCACACATCGCATTGCTTTGCTACGCCGATGGCGAGCGTCGCTACATCATCGCGCCGAAGGGCGTGGCAGTGGGCGATCGACTGGTCTCCGGCCAGGATGCCCCGATCAAGGCCGGCAACTGCCTGCAGTTGCGCAGCATTCCGATGGGCAGCACCATCCATTGCATCGAACTGCGCCCGGGCAAAGGGGCGCAGATCGCCCGCAGTGCAGGTGCTTCAGTGCAGCTCGTGGCGCGCGAGTCCGGCTACGTCACGCTGCGTCTTCGCTCCGGCGAAATGCGCCGCGTGCCGGTCGAATGCCGCGCCACCATCGGTGAAGTCGGCAACGGCGAGCACAGCCTCAAGAAGCTGGGCAAGGCCGGCGCCAAGCGCTGGCTGGGTATTCGCCCGACCGTTCGCGGCGTGGTGATGAACCCGGTCGACCATCCGCATGGTGGTGGTGAGGGCAAGACTTCTGGTGGACGTCATCCGGTCAGCCCGTGGGGCACGCCGGCCAAGGGCTACAAGACCCGTAACAACAAGCGCACGCAGCAGTTCATCGTGCGTCGTCGTACCAAGTAACAGGAAGCCGACATGCCGCGTTCTCTGAAGAAAGGTCCGTTCGTCGACCTTCACCTCGTAAAGAAGGTGGAAGCTGCGGTTTCCGCCAACAACAAGCGCCCGATCAAGACCTGGTCGCGTCGCTCGATGATCCTGCCGGAAATGGTCGGCTTGACCATCGCCATCCACAACGGCCGCCAGCACGTGCCCGTTCTGATCAACGAGAACATGGTCGGGCACAAGCTCGGCGAATTCGCGGTGACCCGGACGTTCAAGGGTCATGTCGGCGACAAGAAGGGCAAGTGATGAGCACTGAAGCCAAAGCGATCCTGCGTGGCGCCCGCATCTCGGCGCAAAAGGCACGCCTGGTGGCTGATCTGGTACGCGGGCTTCCCGTGGGCCGGGCCAGCGACGTGCTCACCTTTACCAACAAGAAAGCTGCGCTCCTTGTCCGCAAGGTGTTGCTGTCCGCCGTCGCCAACGCCGAGAACAACCTGGGCGCCGACGTCGATGAGCTGAAAGTGGCCAGCATTTTCGTCGACGAAGGTCCGGCGATGAAGCGCATGCATGCCAGGGCCAAAGGTCGTGGTTCGCGCATCCTGAAACGCACCAGCCACATCACTGTGGTTGTCGGCAACTGACTGGGGACAAGAGACGATGGGTCATAAAGTTCATCCCACCGGTATCCGCCTCGGCATTGCCAAGGACTGGAACTCGAAGTGGTTCGCCAACAAGCGTGATTACGCCACCTATCTCGTGGCCGACATCAAAGTCCGCGACATGCTGAAAAAGAAGCTGGCGCAGGCAGGTATCTCGCGAATCCAGATCGAGCGTCCGGCGAAAACCGCGCGCGTGACGATCCACACCGCCCGTCCGGGCGTGGTGATCGGCAAGAAGGGCGAGGATATCGAGAAGCTGCGCAAGGAAGTCAGCGACATGATGGGCGTCCCGACGCACATCAACGTCAATGAAGTGCGCAAGCCCGAGCTCGATGCGCAGTTGGTGGCCGAGTCGATCGCCCAGCAGCTGGAGCGTCGCATCATGTTCCGCCGTGCGATGAAGCGCTCGGTCGGCAATGCGATGCGTCTCGGTGCGCTGGGCATCAAGA
>Ga0307376_10001395_pt1 | contig 26158 bp, 10 predicted proteins | sample TR2MG_FD_202536 | JGI IMG/M metagenome (GOLD analysis project Ga0307376, IMG submission 202536) | Soil microbial communities from Risofladan, Vaasa, Finland - TR-2 | ecosystem: Environmental > Terrestrial > Soil > Coastal area > Acid sulfate soil | place: Finland: Risofladan, Vaasa | collected...
ATCGTGTAGAATGCTTCACTTGAAAGGCCTCCTTGCCGGCGGGTGTTGTTTTCTATCAAACTACAGTATACCGCCGCTTGAAGGCCTTTTCCTGTGCGAAACGCGATCGGAGATCGCTTATTCTGGGCCTAGCCTTGACGGCATCGTTCGCGCCGTTCGACGCCTTCGTGTACCTATGGTTCACCCGCTCTCGTGCAACGACATCCGGCACGTACACGCGACTCGCCTGCTTCACCAACTTTGACAGCTCGCCCGACTCGAGGCTCTCAGGAAGAGAATCGAGCACGTTCGTGTCCAGAAACACGGCGAGCGGCCACTCGACGCGGGCGCTTCTCTCGTCGGTTTCCTTCGCCATAAGGTCAACCTCATCAGAAACTCAAGGGACGCCGAGCAGCGATGTTCGCCAAGAATCGCTACTTGGACACATGCAGTGTACAGCGCCTGATCGCCCGGCTCCAGGTCCCAGCGCAGCCCACCCCCAAGACCATATCAGGCATAGGTTGGGTGTTTTCTGCTGGGTTCCAGGGCTCCGCGGGTGCGACATCTTTGCGTCAAGATGCAGGGCGTCTCCCGAATGAGCGGCACGCTCCCGCACAGCAAGGCCGTCAACTCGTGCGCACCAGCCACCCTCCGGCAAACCGCGCCAGGCGTTCCCCTCTACCGCAGCCAGCCGAAGGTCGTGAATCGCCCCGCAAGGTGCGACGGATGCGCCACACGCAATCGTGCCCGCAGATCGAAAACGATCTGTGCCAACCGGTTCTCGCGTCAACGCGCGACGCGCAAAAACAACCGCAGCCGGGACTGGGCTTGCCAACCGCCGGCTGCGAATCGCTCTTGCTCTGCTTTGGACGTCGGGCTCGAGCCTCGATTGGGGCTCACACCCGCGGGCTAGTACATGCCGCCCATGCCACCCATGCCGCCCGGGCCACCGGGGCCGCCCGGCGGGGCCTTCTTGTCTTGCTTCTCCTTGATCTCGCTGACCACCGCGTCGGTTGTCAGCAGCAGCGACGCGATCGAGGCCGCGTTCTGAAGCGCCACGCGCTCCACCTTGGTCGGCACGAGCACGCCCATCTTGATCATGTCGCCATACTGACCGGTCAACGCGTTGTAGCCGTAGTTGCCGCCCTCTTCGCTCTCGAAGATCTTCTGGGCCACCACCGCGCCGTCGAGCCCGGCGTTGGCGGCGATCTGGCGAATCGGCGCCCACAGCGCCCGCCGTACGATGTCCACGCCGGTCTTCTGATCGCCCTTGACCTTCTTGGCGGCTGCATCGAGCGCCTTGACCGCCCGCAGCATGGCCACGCCGCCGCCGGCCAGAATGCCCTCTTCCACCGCCGCGCGACAGGCGTGCAGCGCGTCTTCCACGCGGGCCTTCTTCTCTTTCATCTCGGCCTCGGTGGCCGCACCTACGTTGATCTGCGCCACGCCGCCGGCCAGCTTGGCCAGACGCTCTTCCAGCTTCTCGCGATCGTAATCGCTGGTGGTTGCGTCGATCTCGTGCTTGATCTGATCGATGCGGCCCTTGATCGCACTGCTCGTGCCGGCGCCCTCGATGATCGTGGTGTTCTCCTTGTCGACCACGACCTTCTTGGCCTGACCGAGGTCGGTCAGCTCCAGGTGCTCGAGGTTGATGCCCAGGTCCTCGAAGATCGCCCGGCCACCGGTCATGATCGCGATGTCGTCCAGCATCGCCTTGCGCCGATCGCCGAAGCCGGGCGCCTTGACCGCACAGCACTGCAAAATGCCGCGCAGCTTGTTGACCACCAGCGTGGCCAGCGCTTCGCCCTCGACGTCCTCGGCGATGATCAGCAGCGGTCGACCCGCCTTGGCCACCTTCTCCAACACCGGTACCAGATCCTTGACGGCCGACACCTTCTTCTCGTGGATCAGCACGTAGGGCTTGTCCAGCTCGACTTCCATGTCCTGCATGTTGTTAATGAAGTGCGGCGAGAGGTAACCCTTGTCGAACTGCATGCCCTCGACCAGCTCGACGGTGGTGTCGATGCTCTTGCCTTCCTCGACGGTGATCACGCCGTCCTTGCCCACCTTCTCCATGGCCTGGGCGATGTTCTTGCCGATCTGCTCGTCCTGGTTGGCCGCACATGTGCCCACCTGGGAGATCTGCTCGCTGCCGGTCACCTCGATGCTGGCCTTCTTGAGGGCCTCAACCACTGCGGCGACGGCTGCGTCGATCCCGCGCCTCAGCTCCATCGCGTTGGCGCCGGCGGCGACGTTCTTGAGACCCTCGTCGTAGAGGGCCTCCGCCAGCAGCGTTGCGGTGGTCGTCCCGTCGCCAGCGACGTCCGACGTCCTGCTGGCCACCTCTTTGACCATCTGGGCGCCCATGTTCTCGTTCGGATCGCCCAGCTCGATCTCCTTGGCCACCGTCACGCCGTCCTTGGTCACCGTGGGCGAGCCGAAGCTCTTCTCCAGGACCACATTTCGGCCGCAAGGCCCGAGGGTGATCTTGACCGCCCTGCTCAACTTCTTGACGCCGCGCCGGATCGCCTCGCGGGCATCCATATCAAACGCAATCTGTTTGGCTGCCATCGTATCTCGCTCCTGCTTGCTGATATCGTATTTTGCAGGCTACCTCATCTGGGCCTGGCCCACTGCGGCGCCCCCCGGGCGCGGCAGGCGACCTGGTGCCCGAGCCCTGCCTACTTCTCCACGACCGCGAGGATGTCCGACTCATCCATGATCAACAGCTCCTCGCCGTTGACCTTCACCTCGGTGCCGGCGTAGCTGGTGAAGATCACCTCGTCGCCCTTCTTGACCTGCGGCTTGGACCGCTCGCCGCTGTCGAGCAGTTTGCCTCCGCCCACCGCCTGTATGGTGCCCCGCTTGGGCTTTTCCTTGGCCGTGTCGGGCAGCACGATGCCGCCGGTCGTCTTCTCCTCGGCCTCAAGACGCTTGACAAGTACTTTGTCTCCCAGGGGACGAATCTTCAGCTTGGCCATCCCGCACTCCTTTTGAACGCCACGTTTGCCTGACCCACAAGGCTTCAAAACCATCTGTCGCCGTCGGCGAGCCCACACCGAACGGCCTGGGGGCGCGTATTCCGCCCGCACCCTCCGCTAACTGCAAAGCATGTGCCACTGTCCTATGTCGGGCGATGCGCCTTCGATGTGAGGCCGTAACCTACGCTTATAAAGCATCTTATCGGCGCTTAAGCAAACCGCCCTTTTCCGTGTTGCACTCACGGCCGCCTGCCAAAAAGTGCGGGCAGGCCGCGCGGGCCACCTGTCAGTTTGGCAGCACGGCCGACCGCCCTGCCCACGCCGCCGCCCGGCGGCCGCTCGTTGCGGCCCGACCTACGCCGCCGGCGGAGGCGGGGATAAACGTCTTGTCCGGCCGCCCGCCAGAGCCTAGACTCACGGGCACATTGGGCATCTGTGCGGGTTTCAAGTCGTGTGTGGCAGGACTGGTGGCGGCCGCGTCGCTGCTGGCGGTGGGTTGCGCCGAGCTTTGGCACACAAACACGACAGCTACAGTGGGGGATTCGCCCGAGACCCGCACGGAGCTCTACTTCGTCGGCGTGCTCAAAAGCTCCTATTTCTATCCGGTACGCGACCTGTTCGAGCCGCTCCTGGTCAAAGGCGAGACGGGCGAGCGCGGCGCGTGGAACGTCGAGTCGGGCGGCTCGGTGCCGGACGGATCCTTTTACACCAACCGGAAGATCGCGTCGCTGAGCCCGGACGAGATGGCCGCCGGCCCGTGCACGCAGTCGCCCCCCAAACCGCCGTTTACGGTCAAAGCCTTCAGGCGTCGGGGGTTGCGGCCCACGTTCTTCGGAACGGACGCATTCGGGCGGAAATACTTCTTCAAGGTCGACCACGCCGATTGGCCCGAGTTAGCCACCGGCACCGAGATCATCGGCACGCGAATCCTCTGGACGATGGGCTACCACGTGCCCGCCAACTATCTGGTGACGCTCGAAGGCACCGGCCGCGGCGATCTGGACGGGCGCCGGGCGGTGGCCTCGTCGCTGGTGCCCGGAAGGGTTGCCGGCCGATGGAAGCTCGACTGGTTCCGCTACCGGCGCGAAATGAGGGCGTTGCGTGTGGCCTGCGCGTGGCTGAACGACGTGGACCGCGTGGACGGCAACAACCTGGTCGCCGTCGCGCACGACGTAGCCACCTACTACCTGCTGGACTTCGACAGTGCACTGGGCGCCTGGCAGGGCAAGCCCAAACCGCCCTGGCGGGGTTGGCGGCACGTGTGGGACGTGCAGTGGCAGTTCCGCACCGTGGTGAGCCTTGGGCGAGACAATCCCGGATACGACCCGAACCAGCCGATCGTCTCTCGCGGGGTGGGCCGATTCGACTCCCGCTTCGATCCGATCGAATGGAGGCCGCAGCTTCCCAACTCAGCCTTCCGTCACATGACCGAAGACGACGCGGCGTGGATGGCCCGCAAGATCGCAGCGCTGACCGGTCCACAACTCGAGGCGATTGTAAACGAGGCCCAGTTCAGCCACCCGCAAGACAGTCAATACGTACTGGAGACACTGTTGGCGCGGCGTGAGGTGATCCTGCAAGCCTGGCTTCCGGGTGAGGATACAACGGTCGAGCTGGCCAGCGATGGGCAAGGTGCCGCCGGCCGGCCACAACCGGCTTGCTCCCAATCGGCAGGTCCGTAGCGTGGGCTGCCCGGAAGGTCCTCAGCACCGCGCCACCTGAAACGCAAACATGGGGATGATAGTCAACTACGTTCGATTGCTTCGCCCACCACAGTGGGTCAAGAATGTCTTCGTGTTCGCCGGGCCGGTGTTCGCGCGCCAGGTCTTCGATTCGGGGGTCCTGGGCAGGACGCTGCTGACCTTTGCGGCTTTTTGCCTGCTGTCCAGCGTGGTGTACGTCGTAAACGACGTCGTGGACCGCGAGGAGGACCGCCTGCATCCACGCAAGCGCAATCGACCAATCGCCTCGGGTGCGGTGGGTCCGGTCTCGGCCGTCGTCGTCGCCCTCGTGCTGTTGGCGACATGCGTGGCAATGCTGCTTGCCGTTTCGTCGGCCGTACTGGTCGTGGGCCTGACGTACTTCGCCCTGATGATGCTCTACTCGTTCGTACTGAAGCGCAGGATGCTGCTCGACGTAATCGCCATCAGCGCGGGCTTCGTACTGCGGGCGCTGGCAGGGGCGGTGGCCGTGCCCGTGGTGGTGTCGCCGTGGCTGATCACCTGCACGTTTACGCTTTGCCTGTTCCTGGGCTTCAGCAAGCGACGGTGCGAGTTGGCGGCCTTTGCCGATGCGGCTGAGGCCGGCCTGCATCGCAAGACGCTGCTGCGCTATACACCTGAGTTGCTCAACCATCTTCTGAGCGTGACGGCCGGCATTGCCGTGGTGACGTTCCTCTTGTACTGCATGGACGACCGAACGGTAGCCGAGCTGGGCACGAACTACCTGATCTATACCGGTCCGCTCGTGGTCTACGGCATCTTCCGCTACGCGATGCTGGTCGAGTCGGGTCGGGCCAGTGGGCCTACCGACGTGGTCCTGAGTGACCTGCCGTTCATCGCCACGGTGGTGCTGTGGTCCGTGCTGGCGGTGACGATCGTCTACCTCGGCCCGGACGTCCGAGTCTGGGCCCATCACTGGCTCTTCGGGGCCTAACGCATACGACGCAAGAGTGTCCACGAAACGAACGCGCATGTCGGCAGCCCGGCTGTATGCCCCATTCAAACGCACCGCAGACGTGGTGACCGCCGCCGGCATTCTGGTGATTCTCAGCCCCTTATTGCTGCTGGCGTCGTTGGCGATCAAGTTCACCAGTCGCGGGACGCTGCTGTTTACTCAGGACCGGGCCGGGCGCGGCGGCCGACGGTTTCGCGTGCTGAAGTTTCGCACCATGCGCGGCGGGCGTCAGCCCGATCCGCAGGAGTTGGTGCCCCTCGACCATCCCGAGATCACGCCGGTAGGCCGCGTGTTGCGCAGGACGAAGATCGACGAGCTGCCGCAGCTTCTCAACGTGCTGGTTGGCGATATGTCGGTTGTGGGTCCGCGGCCCACGTTGGGCGAGCAGGTCGAACAGTACGACGATTTCGAGCGCCGTCGATTGGAGGTTCGGCCGGGCTGCACGGGGCTGGCGCAGGTCAACGGCAACACCGCCCTGCCCTGGCCCGAACGGATCAAGTGGGACGTATTCTACGTCGACCGCTGCTCGCCCTGGCTGGATGCCTGGATTCTGCTCAAGACCGTCGCCGTGATCATCGCCGGCGAGGGCCGGTTTGTCCGCCGACTCGACGACTCACGCGCACCTGGCCCGACCGACGACGAGGATCGGCCGCATTGAAGGCGACTACTTGAGGCCCCCAAGCATCGCCAAACGATCAACGGTCCTTGAAGGTCATGATCCTGTCGAAGGAGAAGTCCGGCAAGACCGACAACAGCAATAAGGAGGTTCGCATCGTGCCTCAGGAACCGACCAGATCGTGACAGGCGGTGCAGCTGCCGAGCTGCGGTCGTAAGCCATACTTTTCGGGGAAGTACCTCGTTTCAACGTCATTATCAGGATCCATGACTCTCTCGATCTGCTCCAGTTGCGACTTGCTGAGAAAAGGCATCCCGACCATGCCGTCGGGCACGTCCGACCCGTCGGCCATCGGGTAGCCGTAGCTCATGACGTTCAGGTGTATTGTGTCCGGCGTCGAGCCGGGCCTGGAGAAAGCTCGAACAACGCGGTCCCCCGTGCAGAAGTCCTCGGCCGGGCAGACGCAGTCGCTGAAATCGCCTTCCGCGCCTTGGCAGCCCGCTGCCACCGTCAGCGCCAGCTTTACAGACTGGGCGGCCTGCCCACAACAAGCCTGCGTCTTGCGGTACAGGCGTCCGTTTGACCACTCCTGAATGGGTTGAAGGTCGGCCTCGTACTGCGCAGCCTCTTCCCTGCTGTCAAAGAAGATCTGATATACCCCTGTATCCATGGTGCCCGGGATGCACGTCGGAACGAAGAACATATCCCAGAAGAGCGAAAGCTCGGCCGGCAGGCCCGTCTCGGGGTTGATGAGATGCTCATGTGTCGTGTAAAACCTTCTCTGGTTGGTGGGCGGGTCATCACCATGTTCGGGACAGTTTATCATTTGCGCCAGATCGTAGTCCATCGAGTAACGAGTGTGATTGGGGAACGTATGGGGAAGACCAAAGTAGTGTCCCAGCTCGTGGGCGAATACGAATTTGCTGCGATTTGAGTTGGCCCGGGCCATGTGACCAGACGTCATGCCGATAATCCTAGAGTACCACGGATACTGGCCGCCGTTGGACTTGCCCTGGTTTATGTAAACCAGAATCTCGCCCTCGGGACAGCAGTACGTTCCAGCCCTCATCTGAGCCCAGTACCGCGTCTCGGTATTGCCCGCCGGACGCACAAAGTCCGGGCACGACACCCAATGCGGAAAGTGGATACCTCTGATCGGCGGCGCCCACCTCAGATCGTCCGGCCAGGTGTAATATTCGTGCTGCATGTTGTTGGCATCATCCAGAATGTATTCGCCGTTCGCATCCCGAAGATAGAGGTCCTCGAACTGGGAAGTCGAGATAACGTTGTCCTCGCGGAGAAAGAAACGCATTCTGGCAGGAAAGAAAATTTGATTCGCCAAAGCGATATTGTACTGCAGCCTCTGCTCGTCCAGCACCTGCGAGGACCTCGTGACGAACTGGACAAATCGGATGGGAATGTAGTGTCGATAGTATCCCAATCCGACCACAGCCATCCCCTGTTCCAGAATGCTCTGGATGTCCTCGAGGCCCTCGCGAAACTCCGGCGGCGCCAGGTTCGCCGGCACAGAGGCCAGGAAGTCGTCTATGGCCTCGGCGATGCCTCCAGCGGTAATCTGGACACCTCTAAGAGCATCGGCCGCCGGCTGGATGGGCTGGGCCGAATCTCTGAGATGGGCGTCAACGACCTCATCCATCGCGTAACCCGCCCGCTTGTCGAGGTCGGCAAGCTCGTCGCCTATGGCATGGATCGCGTTGGTAGCATCTTTCAGGTCTGCTGCCGGCGTGTCAGGTCCAGGGGGGCGGGCCAGGATTTGATCCAGCAGGCTTCGGCAAAACTTGAGTCTGGACTCGATAGCCCTCAGTGCGTCGATCTGGGGCTGAAACGGACTATTACATCCGGCCACGAGGAGCAAGGCGCCGATCACAGTGGTTCCTGCATTTTTCTTGTGCATGGCGTTTTCCTTTATGCTAAGCCGCATCAGCCGTGAGGAACTTAGGGACGTCGTCACTGCTGTATCGTTTGACGACGGACTCCAGCATCGAACGCCAATCATCGGCGCTGTGCACGTTGCCATGGCGCAAAACCGCCCGCGCCAGGTCGCCGTCTTGGTTGAAGATGAACAGCGGATGGGAGCAAGCGCAGCCGATGTCACCCTTGTACGCCGACCCCTCCTGTTGGCCGCAGGTCTCCCTGACCGAACCGTCCATCTCGAGGATCAACTTGCCCAAGACGCGGCGTTTGCGAACGCGATCAACCCACGTGTCTGGCAAATCCATCAGTGCCTTCAGGTTCCTCTTGGGCGTCAGGATCACTGTTTCGAATCGGCCCATCCGGCTCGTAGATGCGGCTTGGCGGTCCTTGGCCCGATCACCCACTACCTGACGCATCGCCGGATCAACCGCAAGTCGTTCCGCGGCGTTTGCATCCTCGTGACCCGGCAGAGGACTGCACACGGATTGCCGCAGTAAGACCGCCAAGTCGTGCTGTGTGTACTTGCCCCGGCGAAGATCACGGGACATGTCGTCGGCCATCGCCGTCGGCCTCAGCGCTTCATCGTGTTCGCGATACGCGACCAATCCCTCATCAGAGGTAACGGTCGCGCCGTGGAACTCCAGCTTGATGGGGTTGTCGAACTCGACCCGCAACGCCTGCTGGCGTGCGTCACCCTTTGCATTCTCCGGATTTCAGCGGCCTGAGGTCCACCTTCGCCTGTATTCATATGAGAAACTGTCGTTTCATTATACACCACCACAAGCGTCATCTGGAAAATCCGGGCTTAAAACTGAAATCTTGCCGCCGCGGGAGGAGGATAAGTGATGCCAAAAAAGGCAGTTACGAGCGTTTGGCGCCCAGTTTAACGGCTTCGCCGATCCGTAATCGGCAATGGATCGCCAACAAGGCCGCCCTGGCTCAATAGTCCAGTCGCGCTGATCACGGCAAAGGTGTCTGCCTGGTGGTGGGCAGGGCGGTGTGGGGGGCACTGGGGGAGGGGCGCCAGGCTGTGGTGCTAAAGGGGCCCAGGCGGAAAGGGCAGCAGTACAGCCATGAGCCCCGAGTCGTTACGCCTTACGGCAACTTGACGAACCTGCGTGGCCATCGAATCGGGGCTTAGAGGGATGGAAGTTCTTTACGCACCCTCAATCCACGTGTAGAATTCCCCGCGCTCGGCCTCTGAATGGATCGGCCGTAGGAGAGCGTGCGCGAGCAGGTTTCGTCGCTCCCCCTTGCCGGGCGGGGTAGCCGAAACGTCCTGAAGTCCCTCATCCACGCGGTCAAACAGGCCGCATAAGTGCGAAAGTCGAACTTAGATCAGCGTGCCTTCTTCGACGATCTGGCCATGCTGTTGGAATCGGCCATGATGCTGGCGCGGGTGCGATCCAACCTGCCTCCGCCGGCCTTCGCCCAGGCTCGTGGCAGCCTCGAACAACGCGCTGCCGCTCTATTACTGCGCCACCGCCTCGACCCGGACGAGGAGCGGGTGGCCAGTCGGCTTCGCAAACGCCGTCAATGGCTCTTTACCTTCCTGCATCATCCAGAGGTCGAGGCGACGAACAATCGAGCTGAACGAGCCTTGCGTCCGGCGGTGGTCGCACGCAAGCTCTCGTGCGGCAGCAAAACCGAAAGAGGCAAACGTACCTGGGAGATTCTCACCAGCCTCGGCGCCACCTGCCACCAACGCGGCGCCGACTTCGTCGACTACCTCCGCCCGCTACTTACGCCTGCTCCCACCGCTCAAGCACGCTAAACACGTACGCGCCGGGACCTGTCCCTGTCTTGTGCAGCCGCAATTTCGGACGGAAACTGCGCTGCGCCCGATCGGGTGCGCACCACACGGTTGCGATGCAAGCATGCCCACGCGTAGAGCATGGATGAGGAACCCATCGCTCTTCAGATGTTACTGCGGAAGAACGCGTGAACACGTGCGCGCAGCCCATGGCGATGTAGGTCCACGTCCGGGGCGGAAAATCTCCGCCGTTGGCCGGCCAAGACTGCGGGCAGACAAATTGGCCGGCTGACTTCGACGCACGCGCGGCGAGTGGAGCTGGTAAGCCGCAATTCGTTTCCTGCTCTGCCTTTAGGGTGAAGATCCCGCACAAGGCTTGGGCCTCGGGCTCGCTGCTACGCGCGCAGGAGTGGCCCAGCCGCGACCCGCGCCGGCCGGCGTGGTCAGGTCTTTTTTTCGGGATTCCGCTTGACAGAGCGTTGCGATGATATATCCTTCTTGATGCATATCGCAAATTAGTACCTTGTAGTTTGGTCGGTGGGCAAAGAGGCAGGCGTACGGAGCGGGCTGTGCACGGAGCCGTGTCATGTCGTTGCCGCAAAGCAAAAGGTTTGAGCTACTTGAGGCGAGCGGCGCCAAACCGATTTCCGTGCTCGGTGATTCAGCCCGCGCGGGGCGATATGTGAGAATCTTGCGTGGCGATCCAGGTTAGCTAGGGCTCGGAGGAGCGTTTCCAAAACTAAAGGGGCCAGGGATTTCGAAAGGCGGCGTCAGCCAGCCGGGTTCTGAGTGTGCGCATTTCGCTTCGCGGCGCCTTTGTGTCGCAGATCAGGTGTTTCCGAGGCGCGCCGTGAGGTTGGGTCGCTAGCGGTGTTGGGAGTCTGCTGGTGACAGCGTATGTTTTTCAGCACGAGAGGAATGAATATCGGCTGGCAGGCCCAGCCGGTTGGGCAGCCGGAGTTCAGAGCGCCCGCTTGGGGGGGCGCTGGGCGTGTCTGCCCTTCCTGACGGGTACGGGAACAGGGCGACCGGTGTCTGCGCATTGGCCTGCTGTAGCGTTCGGGATGCCGTTTCCGCGTCGTGCTACTGTTTCGGCGGCTTGCGAAGCGAGCGATGGCAACCCTATCGGCCAATCCTTTCGACATAACTGTCTTCCAAGAAAGGGAAGGTGTCTGATGAACGCCAAAGTTCTAGTGGGACTGGTGACTTTTGCTGCCGTGGTCGGCGCGGCGCCGGCTGCAATGTCTGATGTATCGCCGGTCACGGTGCAGAACCCGTGGGTCGTCAACGACCGGATTGCTGACTGTCGCACAATTACCACCATAGCCAACACCTTCGTCAACTCTTACCAGCCCGACGGTGTGACCCCGCCGTCTAGCGACGAAGAGCGGGCCATTAATTGTTATAACAACTACAAGCGACGCGTGTACCACTGGGCCGATCAGCCGCCTGACATGTGGGACACGGTTACGGTGGTAAATCTGTTCGGGACCGTGTTGTGCGGCCGTCACGCGGCCCATAACAACACCATTTTGGACAATGTCCCCGAGGTAGGACACCGCTTGATCAGCCTGCCGGGCCACTGGATTTACGAGGCCTATTACGACGGTGCCTGGCATGCCTTGGACACCATGTGCACCATGTACGCTTATAACCGGGCCACCCCTCCGGCGCTTGCCAGTTGCGAGGAGCTGAAGCAGGACGGCACTTTGCTCAGCACCGCTGTGGCCGAGGGCCGGGCCTGTCCGGGCTTCCTGCTCTGTGGCGATAGTGTCGAAGGGTACAACGGCATGCTGCAAAGCTGGGGCGATGGCGGTTCGGGTGTGCAGCCCACCGATCACTCGATGGGCATGGGCCTGCGACTGGGCGAGTTGGTCGATCGCACCTGGCAGGCCTGGCCGAACCAGCATCCGCCGGCCATCACCGACGCCGATGGGATTCCCGGGGCTGACCCGCCGTACCACCACGAAGCCCAGCACGATTGGAAGGACTACGTCAACTGGCCGTACTGGGAGCCGTACGGATTGGTCGACCCGAATATTGCGGGGACCAAGACCACATTCCGTCGCTGGGCCAACGGCACGATGGTGCTGGAGCCTGATTTCCGCACCGCCGGCTACCAGGCGTGCGTGGAAGACAGCAGCAACATCGCCACGTACAACGACGACGGGCTCACGCCCGATCTGCACCTGGCGGCGACCGGCTCAGCCTACGTGGTGTTCAAGATCGACTGCCCGTTCTATCTGACCGACGGCACGATCGACGGCACGTTCGTCCGCAACGACAGCGGCGACGCCAACCGCATCTACTTCTCGACCGACGGCGTGGGCTGGACGCTGATCTGGGACAACACCGCCACGGGTACGACCCAGCTTGATGGCCTGAGCCTGCGCAACTACGTCTACCAGCGGTTCCGCGACTACTGGATCAAGATCGAACTCGACGCCGACGGCTCGATCACCGACGCCGGCGTGAGCGATCTGGCAATCAATACCATCTTCCAGCACAACAAGCACTCGATGGCTGCTCTGGACAAGGGCACCAACAACCTGACGGTGACCTTCGACAACCCGACCGAACTCCAGGCCAGCGGCGCGTCGTTTAAGGTTGTCTATAGTTGGAAGGAGTACGACGGGGCGGACTGGACCATCGCCAAGAGCTACGAGACATACATTACCGGCAGTCCGACGAACTTCCAGATAACCACCGGCGGCAGCAAGGTGCCGCGTACCGAGTCGATCGTGCTGGGGGTCACCCCACCGCCGATACCTGATGGTGTGCCGCCGGCAGCGATTACAGACCTGGACGCGCTGAATCCCGACTCGACGACCATCGACCTGACCTGGACGGCCACCGGTGACGACGGGACTGTCGGTCGGGCGATGTATTACGACCTTCGCTACAGGACCAGCACCATCAGCGAAGCCAACTGGGATACTTGTACGGAGGTGCAGGGCGAGCTATCGCCGCAGGACGCCGGCAGCACCGAATACTTCACGGTTACCGGCCTGAACTCGTCCACGACCTACTACTTTGCCATCAAGGCGTACGATGAGGGCGGCCAGGGCTCCGATCTGTCGAACGTTACCAGCGAGACTACGCTTGCTCCGGACGTGACGGCCCCGGCGGCGATAACGGACCTATTCGCGGCCTCGGCGGTTTCGCCTTCCGCGGCGGTGGACCTGAGCTGGACGGCTCCCGGTGACGACGGCAGCACCGGTACAGCCGCCAGTTACGACATTCGTTACTCGACCTCGTCGATCGACGAGGGCAACTGGGCCAGTGCCACGGAAGTTACCGGCGAGCCGGCGCCGCAGGCCGGCGGTTCGGCCGAGTCGTTTACCATCACCGGCCTGACGATTGGCACCACGTACTACTTTGCCATCAAGACCTCCGACGAGGTGCCGAACGAATCGGGGCTCTCGAATGTAGCTTCGGCCGACGCCTTACTCGGAGAGAAGGTGCTGAGTCCGACCGCCGACACCTACCTCTCCCAGCCGGCCCCAGACATCGCCTATGGCACTGGCTACGAGCGTATGCGTGTCTGCGGGTATGCGGACATAGGGGACAACCGCGAGCGCGGTCTGGTCCGCTTCGACCTGTCCAGCATCCCAGCCGGTACCAACATCACCAACGCCACGCTGTGGCTGTGGAGCTACAACCCGCCCCAGGTCAAGGGCGACACGGGCTACTACGGGGCTTACCGCGTGACGAGCGACTGGACGGAGGGCGGCAGCACGTGGAACGTTCCGTGGGGCACGCCGGGTGGCGACTTCGAGGTCACCGAGGACGGCTTGGCACCCAAGCAATCGGCCGCTCAGGCGCCTTGCTGGTACAGCTTCAATTTAACAGCTCGCGCGCAGCAGTGGATCGACAATCCATCAGGCAACTACGGCTGGATCATCAAGTGCACCGACGAGATGCTGCACAACCAGGACGAGTTCTACCAGAAGGAGACGGGCAACGCCCAGTATCGGCCCAACCTGGTGGTCACCGACCTGTCGCAGTACATCGTGACCGCGCAGGCCAACCCATCGGAGGGTGGCACTGTAACAGGTGGCGGCAGCTACAGTTACGGCAGTACCGCCATCGTCGAGGCTACGCCCAATACCTATTATGAGTTCCTTAACTGGACCGGCGGGCCGATCGACGGCTCGACCAACCCCCTCGAGTCCTTCACGGTGTACGACGACGTTACCGTCACCGCCAACTTCCAGGGCTACGACTGCCTGATCACGGTGCTGGCCTCTCCGACGGCCGGTGGTGAGGTTACCGGCGGCGGGCTGTACAACATCAACGACAGCTGCAACGTGACGGCCACTCCGGATACCGGATTGGGTTACACCTTCGTCAACTGGAGCGGTGGTCCGATCGACGGCTCGACCAATCTGAATGAGTCCTTCACGGTAACTCAGGACGAGACGATAACGGCCATCTTCCAGGGTCCGGCGGGCATCATCGATGTGACCAACTTCGAGGAGCTAAATCAGGCCATTCGGTACGACTCCGTGCCGGGCGATACCATTCGGGTGCAGCCGGGCATCTACGAGCTGGTAGCCCCGGGCCAGGGCCGGCTGTCGTTCTATAACGCCGGCGAGCCGGGCAATCCCATCACGATTCTGGGCGTCATGGAGGGCGGCCAGCGGCCCATACTGCAGCCGGCTGCCGGCGAGGAGATCAACCGCGGCTTCTTCTTTATCTGGCCGGTAGACCACGACTGGGTCATTGAGAACCTGGAGTTCCGCAACAACCGCGGCGGCTTCGGCATCTATTCACCCAACGCGGCCGGCATCTACAACCAAGGCGATAGGATCACAATCCGCAACTGCTACTTCCATCACAATGACCAGGGTATATCCAGCGCTGTCGATGCCGAAGATACCCTGATAGAGCTCTCCGAGATCTACGCCAACGGCACCGACCTGAACTTCGGTTACTCGCACGGCATCTACATACTGGACACCAGCGCTACCATTCGCGGCTGCTACTTCCACGACGGCTACGGCGGCATGCTGTTCAAGAACCGCTGCGCCCACCACGTCCTGGAGTACTGCTGGCTGGAAACGGATGGCTCCGAGGCGTTTGTTGCCGCCACCAGTTCGGTCAACGACAACAACAGCCTGTGGCGCGGCAATGTGTTCATCAAGCGGAGCACGCCCGGCGGGCAGCGACGGATACTGAGTTTCTGCGACAGCCCATCCATGTTCGGCACCTGCACGCTGATCAACAACGCCGTAATCAGTGCTACCAGCAGCGATATCTACATGGCCTCCACAGTGTACAACCAGGCCGACCTGGTGCTGAAGAACAACGTCTTCGCCGGTCCCAGTGACATCCTGTTCGATTGGCAGTCCGGCGGCGGTACCATTACGGGCAACAACAACGTTTTCAGGACGGCCATGCAGCCCGACGTACCGGCAGGTGTAGTAGACAGCATCTTCAGCAACGATCCGGGCTTTGTCAGCCTCGGCAGTCGCGACTTCCATCTGACCTCAGGCTCGATTTGCCGGAATGCCGGTCTGAACAATCCCACCTGGAAGAACGAGAGCCAGCAGTGGGTCGACGGCACGCCGCAGTACGAGCCGACCACGATCTTGACCATGGACGGTCGATACGACGACGGGGTGCTGGATATCGGTGCCTACGAGTACACCGGGGTGGTGTTGCCGACAGTAGCATTTGACCTGACGGCCTCGAGTGGCGATGAGTCTGTCACGCCGGCCAACCTGGCGGTGTCGCTCAGTGCCTCGTCGACCGATACGGTAACAGTCGACTACGCGGTCACCGGCGGTACGGCTACCGGCGGCGGTGTGGACTACACACTGGCGGCCGGCATGTTGACCTTCGATCCTGGTGTCACGACTCAGAATGTCCCGATCACCATCGTGGACGATGGTGAGGACGAGGCTAACGAGACCGTTGAGGTGACCCTGAGCAATCCAGGCAACGCTACGCTGGGTATCAACACGGTCCATACCTACACCATCCTGGACAATGACGTGGCGCCCTTACCGTCGGTCGAGTTCGACCTGACGGCCTCCAGTGGCGATGAGTCTGTCACACCGGCGAACCTGGCTGTTTCGCTCAGTGCTTCGTCCGTTAACACGGTGACGGTGGACTACGCGGTGACCGGCGGCACGGCTACCGGCGGCGGTGTGGATTACACGCTGGCGGCTGGCATGTTGACCTTCGATCCTGGTGTCACGACTCAGAATGTCCCGATCACCATCGTGGACGATGCTGAGGACGAGGCTGACGAGACCGTCGAGGTGACGTTGAGCAATCCGGTCAGTGCCACGCTGGGTGCCAACACGGTCCATACGTACACCATCCTGGACAATGACGAGCCTGTGGGCGATGGGACAGGCTTGACGGGGCAATACTACGACAATATGGACTTCACGGCGTTGACGCTGACTCGTGTGGATGCGACGGTGAACTTCGATTGGGCTACTGGTTCGCCCGATGCGTCCATCGGGGTCGATACCTTCTCGGTACGGTGGACGGGGCAAGTTGAGCCGCTGTACTCGGAGACCTACACCTTCTACACGCGGACGGACGATGGTGTCCGGCTGTGGGTTGACAGTCAGTTGATCGTCGACCAGTGGATTGATCAGAGCGCGACGGAATGGAGTGGCACCATTTCGTTGTCGGCCGGTGTGAAGTACGACATCGAGATGGAGTACTACGAGAACGGCGGCGACGCGGTGGCCGAGCTTCGCTGGTCGAGCGCGAGTCAGGCGAAGGAGATCATCCCGCAGACCCAGTTGTATCCGGGCGAGTTGCCTCCGCCGACGGTGGCGTTCGATCTGGTCAGCTCCAGCGATGACGAATCGGTCACGCCGGCCAGCCTGAGCGTGTCGCTGAGTGAGCCGTCGGTCAGCACGGTGTACGTGGACTACGCGGTCACCGGCGGCGACGCCACGGGCGGCGGGGTGGACTACACCCTGGCGGCCGGCACGCTGACGTTCGACCCTTACGACGTGAGCGAGACGATTGATATCAGCATCGTCGACGACGGTGATGTCGAATCGGATGAGACCATCGAGGTGACGTTGAGCAATCCGAGCAATGCCACGCTCGGCGCCAACACGGTGCACACCTACACGATTCTCGACAATGACGTGGTCGTGCCGGAAGTGCAGTTTGACCTGACCAGCTCCAGCGATGACGAAGGTGTGGCCACCGTCAACCTCAGTGTGTCGCTGGATCAGTCGACGGCGCAGACGGTTACCGTCGACTACGCGGTCACGGGCGGCACGGCTGTGGATCCCGACGACTACTCGATCGCCGGGACACAGTTGACGTTCAATCCGGGCGTGACGCAGCAGGACATTGTCATCACCGTAGTGGACGACGCGTTGGTCGAATCGGACGAGACCATCGAGGTGACGCTGAGCAATCCGAGCAATGCCACGCTCGGCGCCAACACGGTGCACACGTATACGATCACGGACAACGACGTGGTCGTGCCGGCTGTCGCCTTCGACGTGACCAGCTTGTCAGGCGGTGAAGGTGTGGCCACCGTCAACCTCAGCGTGTCGCTGGATCAGTCCACGGCGGCGACGGTCACGGTCGACTTCGCAGTGACAGGCGGCAATGCCGTCGATCCGGACGACTATTCGATCGCGGCGTCACCGCTGACGTTCAACCCGGGCGTCACGCAGCAGGACGTTGTCATCACCGTGGTGGACGACGCGTTGGTCGAGTCGGACGAGACCATCGAGGTGACCCTCAGCAATCCGACGAATGCCTCACTGGGTGCCAATACGGTTCACACGTACACGATTCTGGACAACGACGGCGTCTCGCCGCCGGGTCAGGCGAGTAGTCCCAGTCCGGCCGACGGCGCGACGAAGGTGAGCCGCAGCGTGATCCTTTCGTGGACGGCCGGCAGCGGCGCCGACAGCCACGACGTGTACTTCGGTACGAACCCCAATCCCGGACCGAGTGAGTTCCAGGGCAACCAGCCGGGCACGACGTTTGATCCCGGGTACCTGGGCAAGAACACGTGGTACTACTGGCGGATCGACGAGGTGAACGCCGGCGGGACGACCACGGGTGTGGTCTGGAGCTTCAGGGCCGGGGTTTGGTAGTGCCTTCGGCGGGTCTGCGGGCTCGCCCTGTGCAAGCAAGGTAGCCGAAACCGAGGCTGTCGGGCGCACCTCGCCCCCGGCAGCCTCGGTTGTTCGTGTGTACTGGCCGCGCGCCCTACCAGACAGTACGCTGGAAACTGCTTGTCGCAATGGGAAGAGATCCCGGGTCGATCGAACAAATTGCCCGGCTGACTTCGACGCACGCGCGGCGAGTGGAGCTGGTAAGCCGCAATTCGTTTCCTGCTCTGCCTTTAGGGTGAAGATCCCGCACAAGGCTTGGGCCTCGGGCTCGCTGCTACGCGCGCAGGAGTGGCCCAGCCGCGACCTCTGCTCAGACTGCCTTGAACGGCGCGACCTGCGCCCGAGGGCGTGGTCAGTTTTTTTCGGGATTCCGCTTGACAGGGCGTTGCGACGAGATAGTCTTCTTTTTGCACATCGCAATGAAGTACCTTGTAGTTTGGTCGGTGGGCAAAGAGGCAGGCGTACGGAGCGGGCTGTGCACGGAGCCGCGTCATGTCGTTGCCGCAAAGCAAAACGTCTGGGCTGCCCGAGGGGAGCGGCGCCAAACTGATTTCCGTGCTCGGTGACCGGGCCCGCGGGGGGCGATACGCAGTGAGGTGAACTGAGGTAGCGCTCCACGTTAGCTGGCGCTAGGAGGGGCGTTTCCAGAACTAAAGGGGCCAGGGATTTCGAAAGGCGGCGTCAGCCAGCCGGGTTCTGAGTGTGCGCATTTCGCTTCGCGGCGCCTTCGTGTCGCAGTTCAGGTGGTTCTGCGGCGCGCCGTGAGGTCGGGTCGGTAGCGGTGCTGGGAGTCTGCTGGTGGCAGCGTATGTTTTTCAGCACAAGAGGAATGAATATCGGCTGGCAGCTCCAGCCGGTTGGGCAGCCGGAGTTCAGAGCGCCCGCTTGGGGGGGCGCTGGGCGTGTCTGCCCTTCCTGACGGGTACGGGAACAGGGCGACCGGTGTCTGCGCATTGGCCTGCTGTAGCGTTCGGGATGCCGTTTCCGCGTCGTGCTACTGTTTCGGCGGCTTGCGAAGCGAGCGATGGCAACCCTATTGGCCAATCCTTTCGACATATCGACATAACGGTCTTCAAAAAAAGGGAAGATGTCTGATGAACGCCAAAGTTCTAGTGGGACTGGTGACGTTTGCTGCCGTGGTCGGCGCGGCGCCGGCTGCAATGTCTCAGGTATCGCCGGTCACGGTGGAGAATCCGTGGATCGTCAACGACCGCGTGGCGGATACGCACAACATCGCCACCATGGGCGCCACCTACGTCAACGCCTACACGCCCGACGGCGTGGTCGCACCGGCCAGCGACGAGGAAAAGGCGATCAACATCTACAACAACCAGAAGCGGCGGCTCTACCACTGGGCCGACGAACCGCCGGGCACTGGTGGCGACATCAACGACCCGACGTACAACCAGAACGTGTTCGGCTGGAGCCTGTGCGGGCGGCACGCCACGCAGGCTCGCACCATAGCCAACGCGGCCGGCCTTGGCCAACGCCAGATCGGCCTACCCGGGCACTGGGTCTACGAGGTGCAGTACGACGGCACGTGGCACACGTTCGACACCATGTGCACCCACTACACCTACAGCCGCGGGGCCCCGCGGCACATCAACAGCGCCGATGAGATCGCGATGGATAACACCCTGATCACCCTGGCCCAGGCGGAAGGGCGCGCCTGCCCCGGCTTGCTGCTGTGCGGCGATGACCCCACCGGCTACGCCGCCGGGTATAACAGTTGGGGCGACTTCGGCGGCGGCGTCCCCTCCACCACCTGGACCGGCAACATGAACCTGCGCCTCGGCGAGGTCTTCTACCGGGGTTGGGACGCCTGGGAGAACGAGCATCCGCCGGCGTACACCGACGCCGACAGCGGCGCCGTGCCGGGACCTGACGCGCCTTATCACCATGAGGCCCAGCACGACTGGAAGGACTACGTCAACTGGGCATATTGGGAGCCTTACGGCTTGGTTGATCCTTACATCCACCCCACCAAGGCCACGTATCGCCGCTGGGCCAACGGCACCGACACGATCACCCCCGACTTCCAGACCGCGGCCTACCAGGCCTTGCTCTATAGCAGCACCAACATCGCCACCTACTACACCGACGGCCTGACGCCGGACCTGCACGTAGATGCCACCGGCACGCTGGCCGAGGCCGTCTTTAGGGTCCAGGTCCCGTTCTACCTGGTCGATGGCACCATCAGCGGCACGTTTACCCGTGCCACCACCAGTGACATCAACCGGATCTACACCTCGCCCGATGGGAGTTCCTGGACCCAGGTCTGGGACAACACCGCCACCGGCCAAACGGTACTGACGGACCTGAGCCTGCGTAACCAGGTCTTCGGCCGGTACAACCAGTTCTTCGTCAAGGTTGAGCTACAGGCCGCGGCGAACAAGGTGAACGCCGGCGTGACGGGCCTGACGTTCAACATCACCTTCGTGCACAACAAGGGCGCGATGGCCTACCTGGACAAGGGCGCCAACAACATCACCGTGACGATGGACAACCCGGGGGATCTGGCAGGCACGGGGTGCGCCGTGCACGTCGTCTATCAGTGGAAGGAGTACGACGGCGCCGGCTGGAACGTAGACAAGAGCTACGAGAAGTACGTCACGACCAGCCCGGCGACCTTCAGCATCAACGTGGGCGGCTCCGAGGTCCCGCGGACCGAGTCGATCACGCTGGAGGTGATTCCGCCGGTATCGGACACGACGGCGCCGGCTGCCGTCACCGACCTGGCGACCTCCGGCGTCGACTCGACCTTCCTCGATCTAACGTGGACGGCCCCGGGCGACGACGGGTATACGGGCCGCGCGCAGTCCTACGACATCCGCTACCGCACCGGCGGGGCGGTCACGGAGGACAACTGGGCCAGCTGCACGCAGGTTACCGGCGAGCTGGTGCCCAAGACCGCCGGCGGCAGCGAGACCTTCAGGATCACGGGTCTGACCGGCAGCACGACCTACTACTTCGCCATCAAGACCAGCGACGAGGTGCCGAACACCTCGAGCCTGTCCAACGTGGCCAGCGCGACGACGATGCCGCCGGACACCACGCCGCCGGCCGCGATCACGAACCTGGCGGCCGCATCCGGCGGGTACGACAGGGTCGACCTGACCTGGACGGCCCCGGGCGATGACGGCGCTACCGGCACGGCGGCCAGTTACGACATCCGCTACTCGACCAGCACGATCACCGAGGGCAATTGGGCCAGCGCGACGCAGGTCTCGGGCGAGCCGACGCCAGCCGTCGCGGGCACCAATCAGAACATGACCGTCCTGAGCCTGAGCAACGGCGTGACCTACTACTTCGCCATGAAGACCAGCGACGAGGTGCCGAACACGTCGAGCCTGTCCAACGTGCCCAACGCCAAGCCGATGCTCGGCGAGGTCATCCTGCAGCAGGGCCTGAACGGCTACAGCGGCTGCGTGGACACGTTCATCCGGGAGTCCCTCCCGGACACCAACTACAACGACAAGGACCGCTTGGAGGTTACGGGCTATGACACCCCGAACCGGCAGCGCGGCCTGTTCAAGTTCGAGCTGTCGAGCATCCCCTCGACGATAACGATCACCCAGGCGATCCTGTACCTGTACGCCTACGACGAAAGCGCCATCCGGACCGATCCCCGCGGCGGCGAGTACGGCGTCCACCGCTCGTACGAGCGCTTCACCGACTCGCAGGCCACTTGGAACATCGCCAGGACTGGCTACCCCTGGGCCACCCCGGGCGGCAACTTCACCCCGGCCCCCGACGGCACGGCGCCCAAGCAGAGCGTCGCCGGCGTCTGGTACGCCTTCAACATCACCAGTCGCATCCAGTTCCTGATCACCAATCCGGACTACAACTTCGGCTTCGTCGTCAAGTGCGAGGACGAGACCTACGAGAACCAGGACATCTTCTACGCCTGTAACGCGGGGGACGTCTCGTTGCGGCCCAAGCTGGTCATCACGGACCTGCCGGTCGACACGACGGCCCCGGCGGCGGTGACCAACCTGGCCGCCGGCAGCCCGACGGACAACAGCCTCACGCTGACCTGGACCGCCCCGGGCGACGACGGCAGCACCGGCACGGCCACCACCTACGACATCCGCTACTCCACAAGCACCATCGACGATGGCAACTGGGCCAGCGCGACGCAGGTCTCGGGCGAACCCGCGCCGCAGGTCGCCGGCACCAATCAGAACATGGTCGTCTCGGGCCTCACCAGCGGCACAACCTATTACTTCGCCATGAAGACCTCCGACGAGGTGCCCAACGTCTCGGCGCTGTCAAACGTCGCCAGCGGGACCACCTCCGGCACCGCCGATACGACGGCGCCGGCCGCCGTCACCGACCTCGCGGTTGGCAGTCCCACCGGCGCCAGCCTCACGCTGAGCTGGACAGCACCGGGCGATGACGGCAACACCGGCACGGCCACCAGTTACGACATCCGCTACTCCACAAGCACCATCGACGATGGCAACTGGGCCAGCGCGACGCAGGTCTCGGGCGAACCCGCGCCGCAGGTCGCCGGAACGAACCAGAACATGGTCGTCGGCGGCCTGCTGCCCATCACGACCTACTACTTCGCGATGAAGACCTCCGATGAGGTGCCGAACGTCTCGGCGCTTTCCAACGTCCCCAGCGGCACTACAGGCACTACCACTATCCGCCAGGTCGGTCCGGGTAAGACCTACGCCACCGTCCAGGCCGCCGTGGATGCCGCCGCCGACTGGGACACCATCGAGATCTACCCCGCCACGTACACCGAAAGCGAGGGCTGGGCCTCGATCAGCAAGAGCCACCTGACCATCCGCGGCATGGAATCGCCACGGCCCGTGCTGGACGCCAACGGCGGCTGCCGGAGCGGCAAGGGCATCTTCATCATCAGCGGCACCGACACCGTCGTCGAGAACCTCGAGTTCAAGAACACTAGCAACCCCACCGACCAGAACGCCGCCGGCATCCGCCTCGAAGCCGCCAACCTCACGGTCAGGAACTGCTACTTCCACGACAACGACGAGGGCATCCTCACCAACAGCGACATCACCGGTTGCAACGTCCTGGTCGAGACCAGCGAGTTCAACCACAACGGCTACGGGACCGGCTCCAGCCATGGCCTATACATTAATCCCATGGACTCCTTCACCCTGAAGTATTGCTGGATCCACGACCAGAACGTCGGCCACGAGGTCAAGACCCGCGCCAGCGTCAACTACATCCTGTACAACCGCATCGGGAACGAGGGCGGCACCGCCAGCTACGAGATCGACGTGCCCAACGGCGGCACGACCTACATCATCGGCAACCAGATCGAGCAGAGTTCCACCACAAGCAACCCCGGCATCATCCTGTACGCCGAGGAAGGCGCCACCAACCCCGACCAGCACCTGTACGTGGTCAACAACACCATCGTCAACAACAGGAGCGCCGGTTGCACCTTCGTCAACAACGCCAGCGCCACCAGCGCCCTGCTCCAGAACAACATCTTCCAGGGCATCGGCACGGTCCTGTCCGGTCCCGGCACGGAAACCACCAACTGGGCGACGACCAACGCCTACCTGGTGGACCCCGCCAACTACAACTTCCGTCTGACCATCAATTCCACCGGGGCGATTAACCTCGGCACCACGCCGGGGCAGGGCATCAACGGGTTCGACATGAACCCGACCCTGCAGTACGTCCACCCGTGCAGCTCGGAGAACCGGCCGGTCGTCAGCAACATCGACATTGGCGCGTACGAGTATCCGGGCGCGGGCGATACGACGCCGCCTGCCGCGGTGACCGACCTGGCCACCAGCAGCCCCACGAGCAACAGCATCAGCCTGTCTTGGACGGCCCCCGGCGATGACGACAACACCGGCACGGCGACCAGCTACGACATCCGCTACTCCACCAGCACGATCACGGCGGGCAACTGGGACACCGCCACGCAAGTGGCTGGCGAACCGGCCCCGCAGGTCGCAGGCACACCCGAGAGCATGGTCGTCTCCGGCTTGACTGGCGGTGTGACCTACTACGTTGCCATGAAGACCTCCGACGAGGTGCCCAACATCTCCGCCCTCTCCAACGTCGCCAGCGGCACGACTCAGTTGGGCAACAGGGTGTTCCAGAACGGCGTGGACAGCTACACCGGCTGCACTGATTCCTATATGTCTGCCGGCGCGCCCACGACCAACTACGGCACCAACCAGCGGATGACGGTCTGCGGCTATGCCGACGAGGGCGCCGGCAACGTCGCCCGGGGCATCGTCACGTTCGACCTGACCAGCATCACGCCGAGTATCACGATCAGCCGGGCGACGCTGTACGTGTACAGCTACGATCCCGCCCAAGTCCGCGGCACCACCGGCTTCTACGGTGCCTATGCCCTGACCGGCGATTGGACCGACACCGAGGTGACCTGGAACAACGCCACCAGCAGCGTCCCCTGGACCACCCCCGGCGGTGACTTCAATGCCACGCAGGACGCTCTTGCCGCCAAGCAGGCCGTCGCCGAGGTCTGGTACTCCTTCGACGTCACCAGCCGCGTCCAGGGCTGGATCGCCAACCCGTCCAGCAATCTCGGCTGGGTCGTGCGATGCACGGACGAGAACCTGCACAACCAGGACTACTTCTACCAGTCCGATACCACCGAGACCCAGTACCGGCCCAAACTGGTCGTCAGCGATGTGCCCGGCTTCCTGGTCTCGACTCTCAGCTCCCCGACGGCCGGCGGCACGGTCATCGGCGGCGGCAACTACGAGAGCGGCACGCAGTGCACGTTGACGGCCTATCCGGCCACCGAGTACGGCTACACGTTTAGCCAGTGGAGCGGCGGGCCGGTCGATGGCCAGACCGCCAACCCGGTCTCCTTCACCGTGACCAGCGACGCAACGATCGCGGCGGTGTTCACGCCTCCGGCCGGCTACATCGACGTAACCAACTACGCCGAACTCAAGACCGCCATCCAGACCCAGGCGGTGGCCGGCAACACCATCCGCGTGCACCCCGGCACGTACACGATGGACGAGCAGCACCTCGACCTGAACAACCAGGGCGACGTGGGCAACCCCATCACGGTGACCGGCATACTCAACGGAAGCCAACGTCCCATCCTGCAAGCAGCCACCGACCAGGAGGTCGACCGCGGCTTCTTCTTCATCGAACCCACCGAGAGCAACTGGGTCTTCGAGAACCTCGAGTTCCAGAACCTCCGCGGCCTGAACGTGTTGTACGCGCCGAACGCGGCGGCTTGCTACGTCACCGGCGACGACATCACCATCCGCAACTGCAAGATCCATGATTGCGACCAAGGCTTCTCCAGTGCCGCGGACAGCACCAACGGCCTGATCGAGTACTGCGAGATCTACAACTGCGGCAGCGACCTGAATTACGGCTACACCCACGCGATGTACATGATGAGCGACAGCCTGACGGTCCGCGGCTGCTACATCCACGACGCCTACGGCGGCATGCTGTTCAAGGTCCGCTGCCTGCACCACGTACTGGAGTACAACTGGCTCGAGACGGACGGCAGCGAGGCGTTCGTGGCCGCGGCTTCCTCCAGCAACGCCAACAACGGCTTGTGGCGGGGCAACGTGTTCATCAAGCGGAGCACGCCGGGCGGTCAGCGCAGGATCCTGAGCTTCTGCGACAGTCCGGCCCTGACGGGCACCATGTCGCTGATCAACAACACGGTCATAAGTGCTACCAGTAGCGACATCTACATTGCCTCCTCCACCCTCAATCAATGTAACTTGGTGTTGAAGAACAACATCTTCGCCGGACCCAGCGACGACCTGTTTGACTGGCAGGCGGGCGGCACGATCACGGGCAACAACAACGTCTTCAGGACGGCCATGTCGCCCGACGTGCCCGGCGGTGTCGTCGACAGCATCTTCAGCGACAGTCCGGGATTCGTAGACATAGGCAACCGCGACCTGCATCTGCTTGACACGTCGGTGTGCCGCAATGCGGGCCTGAACAACCCGACGTATCTGAACGAGCTGGCTCAGTGGGTCGACGGTACGCCGCAGTACGAGCCGACCAAGACCCTCTCGGTCGATGTCCGGGCCAGCGATGCGACGCTGGACGTCGGTGCGTATGAGTACGGCGTGCCTGGCCAGGTCAGTGTGGC